>Ga0209648_10004893_pt1 | contig 11395 bp, 9 predicted proteins | sample GraSoi2013_115cm_FD_185830 | JGI IMG/M metagenome (GOLD analysis project Ga0209648, IMG submission 185830) | Grasslands soil microbial communities from the Angelo Coastal Reserve, California, USA - Sample 9_17_2013_115cm (SPAdes) (version 2) | ecosystem: Environmental > Terrestrial > Soil >...
GACCCAGGAACTTGCGTGCATAGCGGGTAGCGACTTCAACGAAGTTGAACTCAGGGGCCAATCCAGTCGAAACCCCGACCAGTGTACCAACAGCGCGCCCGGTGAAAGCAAACTGCGCCGGGATGTGAAATTGTTGCCCATACAGCAGATACTCGATATCCTGTACCATTTCGGGAATCTTTAGTTCGCTCACCTCACCCAGCGTCATCCCGTGATACCGCTCTATCAGCAGCGACATCGCCCGCTCGATAGAGGCAAAGTTTGCCCCTTCGTCAATGAAGCCAAGCTGTGAGAGGGCATGAACGAGTGTAGGTGAGTCGCGCGTAATGTAAGCCAGAAATACCTCTTTCATGAACCTCTTCATATGTTTTGTGAGAGACCCCACCATACCGAAGTCGACAAAGGTTACGATGGGTCCCTCGCCCGTTGACCCTTTTTTGACAAAAATATTGCCAGGATGCGGGTCCGCGTGGAAAAAGCCTGCCTCAAAAAACTGGTAGAAGTAGGCGCAGACGGTGCGTTTGGCCACCTCGAAGCGGTTGATTCCTGCTGCATCGAGAGCAGCATAATCGTTGATCTTGATGCCATCGATCCACTCGAGAACCAGCACGCGCCGTGAGACATACTGGTCATAGACACGCGGAATGTAGATCGTTGGATCATCTTTGAACATCTCTTTGAAACGTCTGGCGTTAGCGGCCTCTCGCACGTAGTCTAACTCTTCATAGACCGTGCGTTTAAACTCGTGGTAGATCCCCATGAGATCGATAAAGTGGTTCATGTCCGCGAATCGCGTGATGATCCAGATCACGAGCTTGAGCGCGCTCAGGTCCATACGAGCGAGCTGATCACTCGTGGGGCGCTGGATTTTGACGGCAACCGTCTCGCCGGTAGAGGCGAGGACCGCTTTATGGACCTGGCCAAGCGAGGCGGCAGCGGTACATTTACGCTCCAGCATGCTGAACACTTCCTCAATGGGCTTGCCCAACTCAGACTCTAGCAGAGACACGACCTGTTCAAAGGGTGCAGGTGGCATCTCGTCCTGCAATGAACTCAGGATGCCAATAGCCTTCTCCGGCAGCAGGTCAACGCGAGAACTGAGGAACTGTCCCAGCTTAATCATCAGAACGCCGAGTTCCACCGCCGTTTCGCAGAATGCGACAAGTACCTCAAGCAACACATCACTCGTGGGCCGTTCCGTGTAGTCGCCACGCGCATGCGCACGTACCACCCGGCGACGCTCGCGATAGAGAACCCAGATCGTCCACAAGAGAAGGCGTGCGACTCGCACAAAGCGTACCATCTGAGAGAGCCGATTGATCCGAGGTGTTTTTGTTGGCATAGCATGCCCTTTCTTCGTGAATAGAAGCATTGAAGCTAGCCGCTACTTTCTGTATGTATCCCCGATTCAGTCCGATTCCCGATCAGGAGGTTGGCCTTCTCCGAGGGGAGTCGACGGGTTGGTCTCTCTCGCCATCGCTTCTATACCATTAGCAAGTTCGTGTACGAGTGTAGCCAATCCGCGGGTAAATTCACGACCCGCGGCATGGAAATGCTGCTGTGGCTTTCGTGGCAATCTGTTGACCGGTAAAAACGCTACACTTATTCCAGTTCGAAACACACTGCGGATGAAGCGCTTCGTGGCTCGTTGGAGTTCCTCGCGTTCAGCATCCATAGTTCGCCTAGGCCTTTCCTGCTTCTCTCTCCCGTTTATCATGTGCTTACCTCCCTGTTCGTGGATAGTTGTAATCATGCTTCGTGTATGGGTTTATGCCGTCAACCACTAGCTGCGGCGTGCCCGAGTTACCTGAGATCAGCCGCTACGCGTCCAATAAGAGATATACATCAAAAGGGATCAAGTGTGCATCAACTGAATGGTGTAATTCCTATCCCGCATTCCTTTGGGAACCGTCTAGATTGAATTACCTAGATGTTGTAACGTGGTGAGCCTGCGCTTTTAGCAGTCGTGAAAAAGCATCCAGCAATCATTCAATCAGTCGCAGGAACTCCATGTGAGTTTGGCTTTCAGTTCGAAAGACACCTCGCATGACGGATGTAGTCATTCTTCCTGGCGTACGAATACCGCGCGCCGTCATACAGTAATGTTCCCCTTTGAGCACCACCGCCACATTCTGCGTCCCGGTGATCCGCGTAATCTCATCGGCGATTTGTTGGCCCAGCCGCTCCTGCAGTTGCAAGCGATGGGCAAACTGCTGCGCAATGCGCGCGAATTTCGAGAGGCCCAGGACTTTTGCGTTGGGGATGTAGCCAATGGAGACATCACACCAGAATGGCAGGAGATGGTGCTCACAGAGCGATGTGACCCGTATGCCGGACACACATACTAGCTGGTCGGAGGCCACCGAGGAAAATGTCGTCTCGGTGGTGCCAGGATCATACTCCATAAATTCGCGCCAGGCGTTGGTCCACCGACGCGGCGTCTCTCGGAGCCCTTCGCGCTCAGGATCTTCCCCGATGGCGAGCAGTAACTCACGTCCTAACGCAAGCAGTCTGGGATAATCGACCCGCTTCGACTTCCTCTCAACTTGAGCGCTATGTCCATTACTACGTAGCTGATCTATATTCATGTCCTTACTTTTCTCTTCCTCACTGTACAAGAGTGATTAGCACTCACAGCATCACCCTCTCAGGAGATTTTCGTGTGTATGCTCTCAGAATGCACCGAAATAGAGGCGTTACCTGTTTTCTGTGTGAACGAGAGCCATTCGAGATACAGGGTTCCTGTGAACATGCCGACCACAGGCATATTCCGAGCTTCGTCTTAATCGTATCAAGCACGCGCATCTCTATTTCCTACGTCGCCTGGGGAGCCAGAAGCCAGGAAGCCCAATCTTCCCAGCCTGGGGTGGGCCACTGATCAAATCCATAATAGCCGGTTTGGACATTCTTGTAGCCCAATACCTGAAGCTTCTATTGATTGATGCTATGTCGTATCGTTCTTTCACAAATAGATTCGCATCAGGTTACAGTGTACTCGTTATTTAGGAAGTCAAGGAACGCTTTGCCAGTGTGCGGGCCTTTGCCACAGCTTTGGAAGAGACCTGCAAGGCGGCATCATCTGGGCGAACGCTCTCTATGCTTGCTTCTGATTCCCTCAGAGAACACCCAGTCGAAGCTGAACAGAAATCGTACCAATTGAACGTTCGGTTCCACAACCTGCCTGCGCAGCTCACCCTGTTGATTGGTCGCGAACAAGAGATACGTAGCAGATTACACCTGCGGACAGTACAAGCGTCTGATTCCTCCAGTCAGAGGGCTCGACAGGATCTCATGCGAGACCAACACTTGTCTGGGCCAGGGGGCATATGCTGCTTTCTCAGCAGGGAATCAGGAAGTGAAACTTTTTAACATTGATGCGACTAGACTGAGACAAGACCAGATACCACAATTCGGCCCAAACGTTTGCAGGAGCCGCCTGAGGGCCACTGATGCAAACGGATAAGTCTCACTTTAGTTGCGCCAATTCTCAAAAAGTTTCACTTCCTGCCATCATGAAGAGGTTTTACAAAGGTAGAAGATGCATCCATTGGCATGTTTTGGTATGGATAGCCTCCTGTCTTACTCGAATGAAATGGGTTAGCATAACGTTGTTCCTGGTACGACATATTCTGACCTCATACTTCGTCAAGATGACTGCTCAAGCAACTGCAAACCCTGGTGTTCCAAGCTTTCTACTGATGGGCACAATGGTAAAATAGAGTGGGTATGAACCGAGTGTTCCCTCATTACTCTTCTTTATCATATTACAGCTTCTGTAGAAGTTATGTTCTTGACGTGTCAAGGTGTACCAAATTGGCTATTCTTGGTGGAGAAATACGAGAGATCACATCTCGTATGTTCTGTTGTCTGGAGGTGGTTCGGACGATAGTAATCTGTGTGGTGATCATTTGACATCATTATAGCTTCTGACATCACAACGTGTGTTAATCATGCCTTCAAGGATACCTTGTTCCCAGGCCAGAACAGGACTCACGCAATGTCGTTTCTTGAAGTGTTACCATCAGGGCAATCGCATCTAATTTTTGAGTGGCTTGCAAAGCGCGTCTATGCTTCGAATCATTGTAAGCTGTTTAATTCTTACATAGCTTTCAGCCTTAGTTTCTGCATAAATTTAGAGCAATTACTTTGAGTGAAGGTACTATCATCATTGACAACCGCAATGTAAACCGATATACTTTGTGATAGAATGTAAACCGCAATGTAAACCGAGGTAAGAGAGTGAGATGGACAATATGGATGAAATGCTCCCAAGTTACGATCAAGTGATTTTTAATAATTCTTGCTTAGAATTGTGTCTTACGCAACTTAAATATCCGCCTATTCAACGCTTCTCAGATGATCATTATATGGTAGGCATCAGAGAGGCTCTTGCAGTTGAATATCCTCTTGTAACTACTGAGCAAGCAATGAATATTGTTATCACTATGCAAGGTATAGGTCAGACCCCAGGTGCTAATATGCTGCGTTTTACAAGCATCGACTCGCGTTGGTCAGTTGTACTTTCTAATGAGTTTGTTTCACTTGAAACGCGAGAATACACGAATGTTAATGAACTCTCAACCCGTTTTGCCAGCGTTCTACATCATATCGATACTCATTTTAGTCCTCGCCATCAGTTACGCTTCGGTCTACGTTATATTAACGAATTTCGCCATCCTAATGCTGATAGTTATGAAGCATGGATGGATTTTCTCAATCCCGACTTGCTCGGCTTAGGTGCAAAAGGAGTACTTGGTGGCAAGGTTGAACAGACTATTGGGGAGGTGCTTACTCATCGCGATGATGGTCATTTGCTTGTTCGTCACGGTTTCCTCAGAGGCTCTACAATCACTCCTACTTTGAACCGTCCAGCGAAAACTGGTCAATTTTATCTTCTTGATCTAGATTACTATGATGAGACGCCTGCTAAGTTTGATGTGGAAGCTCCCATCAAACAAATGCTCAGATATAATGATATCCTTTACCGTGTTTTTCGTTGGTCAATTGGTAATGGCGAGCTTTACCAGTATCTGAGAGGGGACTTATGAGTACATATACTCCACCTGTACGTGAGTGGGTTGACCCATTGCGCAATTTCGCCCTTGGTATTAGCATGGCTTCTCTTTTTCTTGTGCCTACAGCAGGCTACTCCATTCCTCTGGTTGAGCAACAACAGGCACAAAGTGAAGTTGATTTTCTAGTTACCCTTCCTGACGGATACGTTGACTTACGTACACTCTATTACCCTACACGCTCTGGCCTTAAAACTCCCACAGTACAGGAGAATGCAGAGAACTCAAGTGAAAAGATTGAACGCGATAGTATACCTCATATCTTACGAGATATGAGTGGTCTATCTATTGAGACACTGGCTTCTCTGGCATATGTAAGCCGTAATGCCTACTATAAGTGGCTGGATGGTAAAGGGGTTAGTGATGAGCACGCTGTCCGTCTTACCGAGTTACTTAATACTTTCCGTACTGTATGTGATCTACGAGGTTCTAATCTCAAAGAATTTCTGGAGACATCTGGCCCTGCTGGAAGGCCTATTGATTTGCTTATTGCTGGTAATAATGAGGCTGTGATTGGTCTTGCGTTACGCCCACATTCTAATTATATAGATTCGGATAGTGTATCTACTACTGCCCGTGATATAAGTGGCTTGTCTGGTTGGCTACGTCCTGCTGTTAAACTCAACTGGGGAGCTCCTCACTTGTCAGCCACTGAGCTAGATCATGCCCTTGATCGACTTAGTCCACGACCTCAATTTACCCAGGTCGAATCATTTAGCGACAATGATCAGGATGATGAAGCGTTTGTAGCTTGGGGTTTGGTTTTGGAGTAAATAATGGCTGATAATATGCTTGGAGTACAACTTTATAATTCTGGTTGGCGTCAGGGAGCGTTACTCCCCTCCCTCCCTTGGAGTGTGATTTATCAAAGCGACGATCCCCTAAGTAAAATTGCTAAGAAAGCAAATCGTCAGACCGAGCAGAGAGATATTCAAGCAATAACAGGTTTGCCTTTACATGGCATTGGCATCGCTTCAGGTATTACTCGTCAAGGGGACTACTTAGTCATAGCGAGTCAGGATTGCGATATAGTTCGTAGCTTAAATGAAGAACCAAATATTATTGCCATGCGTGCCTTTACAACGAACAACGGTAATATTTTGCAGTATGCAGAGAGCAATAGCACTCATTACTTTCTTCTAGATCGCAATCGAGGATTGGTTGCTGAGTGTTCAATGATGGCTCTCATTGAGAAACCGGTACTTATAAACTTTACGCCGGAACCTGGTGCTTCTGATACTGCCACTCAGGAAAGATTTGCTCGTTGGATAGCTCATCGTTTTGATAGGTCGGCATTTCATGATGATATTGTCGGTGCAGTGATTAAGCCTATACTAGATAATCTTTCACAAATGCAAAAGGATAATGATCCTGATCTTGGTGCTTTGGACAATGTAAAAGAAGTGCGTCTCGCCAAAATTGTTGGAAAACCTCCGTTTGAGGTGCGTTTATTGTTTATCACTCCAGAGAACGGACTACCAGATAATGGGATTGCTTTAGCTCGTCTTGTTTCTCGTATACGTGAATGGTTCAACCCACTTGCGGCACATTTGGTTGCTTGGGATGCACGCCATCTCTATGAAATTACTGTTGGAGATTATCTCGATACTCAGCAGATTTATCTCGAACAATACACTTATAGAGGCCAAATCATTCAGGGCCTTCTTCCAACACCTAATATTTAAATTTCAAAAAGGAACAGCAATGGGGCCATAAAAAAACTCCGGGAAGTTGGTTAGCATCTCCAATATCCCGGAATTCTCGACAATCTCCTAGAGTAGCTGGACTAGCAGCCGAATCCTGACCGGAAGACTGCAGATTCAACTTCTGCTATGGAGCCTTACTAGGGCCAGAAGCATTATGGATAATGCAACCTATTGGTCGTAGGGTAGAATACGGGTTCGAATCCCGTCTGGCCCACCTGCAAAGGTAAGTATATTACATATTAATAAGGATTGCAAACGATAGGGAGCTTCTAGCTTCTTATGCAAGGTGCAACCATTTCAAGCAGCACAGTGTGCACCGACCCGAAGCACCTCCTCGATGATCGCCACCACATCTTCTTCAGTCATGGCATAGTGAAGCGCACAGGAGCGCAGAACGAAATGTTCGCGTAATATAGTCCCGTTCAAGAATGCTTTCCCACCAGATTGTACTTCTTCCACGATCCTCTTGTTCAAGGCGTCGAGCTGTTCCTCATTTTCTCGCAGTGAGTCCAGGACATACCGAAAACACACGATGGAGAGTTCCACTGGCGCCATGCGCTCCAGGTCGGGTGCATCGTCGATCAGCGACGCCATGTACTGAGCCAGGATATTGTGCCGTGCAACATGGGCCACTAATCCGGTGCGACCCGCTTGCTGGATCACCCACAGCAGCTTGAGCGCATTGAAACGGCGCGTCTGTTGAAATCCGTATTCTGCAAACCAGGGCATACCGCCAAACCCTTTATCCGGCTCGGTACGCAGGTATGGGGGCACCAGACTGAACGTCTCACGTAACAGATCCCCCTGCCGCACGATGGCACAACTGCACTCGATAGGCGTCGCCAGCCACTTATGCGGATCTAGCGCCACCGAATCGGCCCGCTCGAGACCTGTGTAGAGATGCGAGACGCTCGGGTCGAGGATGCCGAACGCGCCATACGCACCATCCACATGCAGCCAGAGACCCTGCTCGGCACAGAAATCGGCCAGCTCATCGAGCGGGTCAACCGCACCGGTATTGACGGTCCCGGCACTGGCCACCACGCAGAACGGCTGCAGACCCGCTTTGCGGTCGGAAGTCACTGCCTCACGCAAGGCGTGCAAGTCCATTTTGTATCGCTCATCGACCGGGATGATACGTGGCTCTCCCAGTCCCAGCAGGTGTGACGCTTTTCTGAGACAACTATGTCCCTCCTCCGAGATGTAGAGCACCAGCGGTGGATGATGGCCCTGCAAGCCTTCCATGCGCATGTTCCAGCCATCCTCGGACGCAGCCCACTGGCGAGCCACTGCCAGGCAGTACAGCGAGGCAACCGAGCCACCCCCAACTAGAATGCCTGAACTCCCCTCGACCGGAAAGCCGATCAGTTCCATCAGCCAGCGCACTGTACAGTGCTCCAGGTAAATCGCCGCGTGATCCCCACCCGCCGCGCTCGGATTCATCACCGCAGCAAGAAACTCGGCCAGCATACCGATGGGTGCGCCAGCTGGATTGACCCAGGCAGCGAAACGAGGATGCTGGTTGCCCATCGCATGCGGCAGAATATGCTGCTCGAAGAAATCAAAGAGCGCTTCGGGGGACCTCCCGTACTCAGGAAGCTGTTGATAGAGCAGCAGTTGGCGCTCTGATGGGGTCATCGGGCGAAAGACCGGCTTGCCAGGGATGCCCTCCAGGTACTCGGTCGCGATCTCCACCGCTAACATGCCCAGATGGTAAAATGTCTCGGCGTCCATCTCCAGTGGCGATGGGTCATGGGTGGAAGACGTTGCAAATGACTGAGAAGTGTGTTTCGTTGTATCGGTCGTACTCATCGTTGAATTCCTTTCGTATTCGAGAATCAATCAAAGGTAGTAGACGGTTGTTTATTTCTGCTCTCCGCTATGCAGGCCTTGTCGGTGGGAATGGAAGCATCGCTACGCCGTACAAAGTGTCACCACGCAAGGCTGAGATGATGTTCCTGGCCATCTCGGTGGCGACTCGCACCTGCCCCTCGACGGTCGATGCTCCCAGATGCGGAGTGGCAATGACGCGTTCATGTGAGAGCAATTGCCGCAACACCGTATCATCACCGATGGGTTCCTGGCTGAAGACATCAAGCGCCACTCCTGCCAGATGGCCTTCAGTGAGCGCAGCCAGGAGCGCCTTCTCGTCGATCAGGCTGCCTCGTGCACAGTTCACCAGGTAGGCACCCGGCTTGAACAGGCGCAGTTCACGGGCGCCAAGCAGTCTGCGTGTGCCGCTCTCGTCATTGGTGAGTGTGGCATGCAGGGTTACAAGATCTGCCCGTTGCAGCACCTCTTCTTTGCTGTGCAGTGTCACCCCGGCATGCTGCGCCTGTTTAGTGGAGACAAAAGGATCACAGGCGATCACTCGCATGGAGAGTGCCTGTGCCAGACGTGCCACCTCCTTGCCGACTTTTCCCAGACCGATGATGCCAAGCACTTTCTGGTGTAGCTCGACACCCAGGAAGCGGCTCTTTTCCCACCTACCCGCTTTGATGCTGCTATTGGCAGCGGGAATGTGTCGCGCCAGCGCAAGCAGCAAGGCGATGGTCTGTTCGGCGACCGCAATCGCACTCCCTCTGGGTGCATGCACCACCAGCACACCGTGCCGGATCGCGGCATTGAGATCGATGTTGTCCAGGCCCGAGCCGGCTCGTCCGATGACTTGCAGGTGAGGTGCTGCCGCCAGCAATTCGCCGGTGACTCGTGTCTGGCTGCGTACAATCAGCGCCGTGTAGCTACCGATCAGCGCCCTGAGTTGCTCAGACGTGAGATTGAGCCGTACATCAATGTGTGCCTCCGGCAGTTCGTAGCGTAAGAGATCAATTCCCTCTTGCGCGATGGGTTCGGTAATCAGAATGCGTGGCGTATTCGTTTCCCTCGCTTGTAGTGCTAGCATCGAGATGTCCCTCCTTCTCTATAAATGCCCGCATGAAAACCGAACTCCTGCAGGCGTACCTGGAGGCAATTCAGGGCGGTGAAGAGGTCCCGCACCTCACAGGAGCCCATGTGCCCGATGCGGAAAATCTTCCCGGAGAGCTGTTCCTGCCCACCGGCCAGCACCACCAAGTCACGCTCACGCAGGATGTTCAGCAGGACTCTGGCATCGATACCTTCTGGCACACGCACCGCTGTCACGGTATTGGAGGCATGTGCGAGATCAGCGAGCAGGTGCAACCCTATTGCTCGCACATGCTTGCGCACATAGTCCCCCATGTGTCGGTGACGTACGAAGATCGCTTCCAGGCCTTCGGCCAGCAGCAACTCGAGTGCCAGGTCGAGCGCGTAGAAGAGCGAGACGGGCGGCGTCACTGGATGCTGTCCACGCTCCAGGGACCTGCGTGCCCTGGCCCAGTCAAAGTAAAAGCGTGGTAGTTTTGCCTGCGTGTTTGCTTCCCAGGCGCGAGGCCCGGCAGCGATCATCATCAGCCCCGGTGGGCACAAGAGTCCTTCCTGCGAAGCAGTCAAGGCCACATCAATCTCCCAGGCATCCATTTCCAATGGGATGCAGCCCAAGGAACTCACCGCATCCACGACGATGAGTGTATCAGGGTTCTGCCGGCGAATCAGTGCGGCCAGCGTTTGAAGGTCATTCGTCACGCCCGTCGAGGTCTCGTTGTGGGTGAGCAGCACACCACGGTAGGGTGCAAGCTCGTGCAGGCGTGTCTCGACGATGACCGGATCGGCTGCCTCTCCCCAGGGAAAAGCGATGCGTGAGACCTGCAGTCCATACCGTTCGGCGATCTGTGCGAATCGGTTGCCAAAGTGGCCGATGGTGATCGCCACCACGTGCTCACCTGGCGAAAAGAGATTGACCAGCGCACATTCCTGTCCGCCTGTCCCGGAGGAAGGAAACGTCAGCACCGGAGCGGTTGTCTGGAATACATACTGCAGGCGTGCCGTGACGCGCCGCCGGATGGCAGCGAACTCTGGCCCGCGATAGTTGTTCATCGGCCGTGCCAGTTCGGCTAACACCGCAGGTGGCACAGGCGTTGGGCCGGGGATGAGCAGGTTCTGGAGAGGTATCGTGACACGTGGCTCCACCTGTGGGACAGGAATGAGCATGCTTAGTTCACGTGTCGTTGTTGTCGTCTGTACAAGCGTCATGTCGTGTGTGCTCCTTTCTCTTTGCACTCACCACGCCAGCCGGGTATGGCTCTGGCCCACGCGCCACGAGCGTGCGGCTCTCCCTCCGAAGGCGCTTCGAGGAAACTGTGAAGGCTGAGGGTGCTTCAACGACCTCAACACCGAGATCAGCGCCAGCAGGGTCAGCCCCAGGAGGAAACACTGGCCGACGATGACCAGCACGCGATCGAAACTGCCATAGAAGTCAATGAGCAAGCCGACCACCGGCGTGAAGACAACAATCAGCACGCCTTCGGCTGTTGCAAGAAGCCGGGTGACGCGCTCTTCTTGTGCACGTCCATGCGCCAATTGCAGCCTATCCGGTAGACCCATGCCTTGTCTAAGCAACAGGTGGCGTTGCGCAAACACCAGTGTGCCCACGCTTGGTCTGAGTCGTGGCAGCAGCATGCCCCAGATCGCAGCAGCCAGGGTGTAACTTGCCAGGCTCACCGCCAGACACCAGGGAGCCTGCAGAAACGGCAGGCCAAG
>Ga0209648_10004894_pt1 | contig 11395 bp, 16 predicted proteins | sample GraSoi2013_115cm_FD_185830 | JGI IMG/M metagenome (GOLD analysis project Ga0209648, IMG submission 185830) | Grasslands soil microbial communities from the Angelo Coastal Reserve, California, USA - Sample 9_17_2013_115cm (SPAdes) (version 2) | ecosystem: Environmental > Terrestrial > Soil >...
CGCCTGCAGCAGGCAGCGGCCACATTGGAGCGTCTCGGCCACCGCGTGCACGGTGGCTCCGCAGATGATGCCGCCAAACGCAAGGTGAGGGCTTTCATCGCGTTCGACGACCCGAGCGGCAATCATATTGAACTGGTGGTGCGCCCGGAGCGAAGCGGCCGTCGGTACTTCGCCTCACGCGATGCCGGCATCACCGGCTTCAGCCATATAGGCCTCAACTCGACCGACCCCGTCCGCGACGAAAAATTCTGGACGGAGGTGTGCAATGCGCGCGTCAGCGATCGCATCGGCGACATTCCGCTGATGCGGGTTAACGCGATCCACCACACCATCGCCCTGGTGCGTGCGCGGCATGCCGGCATTCAGCACGTCAATCATCAGGTGCAAACCAACGACGACGTGCTGCGGTCGTATTATTTTCTGAGCGAGTGCCGGGTACCGATCGTCTTCGGTCCCGGCCGCCATCCGACCTCCGGCGCGCGTTTCCTGTATTTTACCGGGCCGGACGGGATGGTGTTTGAATATTCCGTTGGCGTCGACGAGATCGAGGACGAGGCGACGCATCGGCCCCGGCAGTTTGGTTTTGAGCCGACGAGCTTCTGCATGTGGGGATCGAAGCCGGCCGGCATGGCTCTGCCGAACGAACAATAAGATAACTGGCGTCCGCGCCAGCGGCGGGCCGCACGGTCCATCAAGCGAGGAAAAACATGGATTTCGGTCTGCGGGGCCGCACGGCGATTATCTGCGCGGCGAGCATGGGTTTGGGCAGGAGCTGTGCGGCTGCCCTTGGCGGCGAGGGCGCAAAACTCGTGATCGTCGCAAGGCGCAAAGAAATCCTTGAGCGCGCGGCGGGTGAAATCCGGTCTGTGACCGGCGCAGAGACCGTCGCCGTCGCGGCCGATGTCACGACCAAGGAGGGACGGGACACCATTCTCGCCGTCTGCCCCGATCCGGATATTCTCATCAACAACGCGGGCGGCCCGCCGCCCGGCGATTTCCGGAACTGGGACCGCGGCGACTGGATCAAGGCGCTGGATGCCAACATGCTGGCGCCGATCGAATTGATGAAATCGACGATCGACGGCATGATCGCGCGCAAATTCGGACGGATCGTGAATATTACTTCGCATGCGGTTAAAGCGCCGGTTGCGATGCTCGGGCTGTCGAACGGCGCGCGTTCGGGCCTTACCGGCTTTGTCGCGGGGCTGGCGCGGGCCACTGCCGAGCATAATGTCACGATCAACAATCTGCTGCCCGGGACCTTCGATACCGACAGGTTGAAGTCGAACCTGAAGGCGCTCGCGACCAACACAAAGCGCTCTGTCGAGCAGGTGACCGAAGAAATCCGGACCAGTAATCCCTCGCGGCGGTTCGGCCGGCCGGAGGAATTTGGGGCAGCTTGCGCGTTCCTTTGCTCGGCTCACGCCGGCTACATCACAGGCCAAAATATTCTCATTGACGGCGGCGCATTTCCCGGCACGTTCTAAAGACCGGAACGCAATATTCCCGTATTCCGGCCGCGAGGAAGTGCCATGAAAGCCTTTGAGACGATCATCACGGAAAGCTCTGATTCCTTCGCCGGACCATGGCGCAAACCGCACCAGATGCTCAATGCCCAAGTCTACGACTCCCACGCATCGATTCACGACGATGCGACGGCGCAGAAACTTGGATTTCAAGGCGGCACGATCGAAGGACCCACGCATTTCAGCCAGTTTGCGCCGCTGTGCGTGAGCCTGTGGGGAAATGCCTGGTTCGAGACTGGATGCATCTCGGCGCATTATCGCAATCCCGCTTTCGAGGGAGAAGAGGTCCAAGCGCTTTTGACAAAGCCTGAGCCGGGACAAAAACAGTGCACGATCCAGATGGTGAAGCGCGATGGCACCGAGGTGCTGCGCGGCACGGCCTCCGTTGCGCAAGATACGTCGGTGACCGCTCTGGATCAGCGGCTGACAGAACTGAAGCCGCTTGCCGATCCCGTGATCCTGCGCGACGTCATGGCCGGAATGAAAACGAAACGTCAGATGGTCCGGATGGAGTTTGATCAGAACATGGGCGAGCTCTACCCATTCTCGCTGGACGACAAACTCAGGGTCATTACCGAGCCAAGCCCGTTTTATCGAAGCGGTCCAGAATCCGCTAACCCCTGGGGACGGCCGATCATCCCGATCGAAATGCTCAGCGTTCTCTTTCAATATAAATCGAAAGAAGACCGGCTGCCGGTCAGGGGACCTGCCGTAGGGCTATTCGCCGACCAGGAGATCAAGCTCCTGAACGGACCTCTCTTTGTTGGCGAAGATTACGAGCTCGAGCGCGAGGTGGTTGCGCTCAGCGGCAGCCGAAGAACCGAAAGTCTTTGGCTGCGGACGTCGGTCTTCGAACCGAAGTCAGGCTCACCGATCGCGACAATGCTTTTGAACCTCGCCACCATCAAGGATTCGTACGCACCGTTCAAGCAAGAGTACGATCGCCTGTATGCCTGAGCGATAGCCGCTCACGAAACTCGTCATGCCCCGGCTTGTCCCGGGCATCCACGTCTTAACGGGGGTTGCAGCAAGAAAGACGTGGATGGCCGGGACAAGCCCGGCCATGACGAAAAAGCGAATCAAGAGGCCGCTAAGCGGCCTTTTTCGTTTCGAGCTCCGACTTCCACTCGCCCTTGCTGGCGAGCGAGTTCATCCGCGCGCGGTGCGTGAAGGCCTGCTGGCCGGCGGCGACATTTTCGTTCTTGCCTGACCACGCCTTCTGTGGCGCCGACTGCAGCGCGCGGCCGTAGGAGAAGGTCAACTTCCATGGCAACCCACCAATCCGGTTCATGGCGTCGAGATGCGCGGTGGCGTCTTCGTCGGGCTGTCCGCCGGAGAGGAATGCGATACCCGGCACCGCCGCCGGCACGCAATTTTTCAGTAGCCGCACGGTTTTATCGGCGACTTCGTCGACGCTGGCCTGCTTGCCGGATTTCTTGCCCGGTACCACCATGTTCGGCTTCAGGATCATGCCTTCGAGGGCGACCTTTTGATAATAAAGCTGCTGGAAGGTTTCCTTGAGCACGAACTCGGTCGCCTGATAGCAACGGTCGATATCGTGATCGCCGTCCATCAACACCTCGGGCTCGACGATCGGGACGATCTGCGCAGCCTGACATAGCGCGGCATAGCGCGCCAGCGCGTGGGTGTTGGTGTGAACCGCAGTGTAGCTCGGAATGCTAGGGCCGATATCGATCACGGCGCGCCATTTCGCAAACCGCGCGCCCCGGTCGTAGTATTTCTTCAGCCGCTCGGCGAGCTTGTCGAGGCCGACGGTCACGACTTCGCCGGGGCAATCGGGTAGCGCCTGCGTACCTTCGTCGACCTTGATGCCGGGAATGGCGCCGGCCTGTTCGATCAGCTTGACCAGCGGCGTACCATCCTTGGCCTCCTGCCAGATCGTCTCGTCGTACAGGATGACGCCGGAGATGTATTTCGACATCGCTTCCTTGGAACGGAACAGCATCTCGCGATAATCCCGGCGCGAGTCCGGGTTGGAATCGACGCCGATGGCATCAAACCTCTTCTTGATGGTGCCGGAGGATTCGTCGGCGGCAAGGATGCCCTTGCCGGGCGCGACCAGGGCGAGGGCAACCTTGTTGAGATCGGTGAGATTCATCGGGGTCTCCTGTCAGCTTAATCAACGGCGATTGGGCAGGCCCATCTCGGCCGTTGGATGGATGCGTCCCTTACCTTCCAACACCGATAACCGGTTTTCAATGGTCCGAATGACCTCGACGAGCTCCTGAAGCGCAATTGCGGCCTCCGGCGGCAGCTCGGTCTGCTCCCTGATCTTTTCGATCGCGCGTTCCGCGCGTTTCAACTGGCTAGCCGGCATCGGAATTTCCTCTGTTTGACCGGTCAAAGCCTGGCCGCTCGCAAAGTTCCGCACTTCGCCCGCGGTATGATCTCACCCGTGTTGATGTTGGTCTCGCACGCGCGCGGCTGTGCGGAACAAGAGAAGAGTTAGCCGGTTACTGGTTACGAGGCGAACGTGCCAAATTGCCATGCGCAAAGAACTTCACCGTGACCGCGATCCCGTTCGCGCTATTGCTGCGGTCATGTTGCCGTTGGTCGCCATCATTGTGGCGTTCGCGGTCGCAGTTGAGCGTAACGGCATCCGAACAGCGAGCAACGAGCAGCCGGCGGCGGGCTCTTCCGGTATGGCGCGCCCGCATCCGCCGCTCGACCGGGCGCCCGGCGAGGCCCTGAAAGTGCCTTTGTGAGATCGGATTCAAGATCTCGAGGGCGGCGCGCTGCTATCCGCGCTCCCTGATATTCAGCGGCGCTCCGTTTGCGGTTCGGATCGGCACGATTTCCCCGTCAAGCCAATCCTGCTCAAGAGCCAAAGCGCGCCAGGCGGCTTCCATTCGTTTGTAACGGCGATATGCGGGCTTATCGGTTGAGCCTTCGGCGAGGTGCGCGCAATGCTCGGCATTTTCGCGGAAGATGTCAGATTGCTTCATGATACCCTCCATTTACCAAGCACATAGGCGGCATGTGACCGCTTTCAATGGAATATTATTTTCAATCCGAACGGATGAATAATTATTCAGAAAATCGGACGCGACACGACCGCCGCCCGACTGCTAGGATTGGGCAGGCAACTAGGATGTCTCCTGGAAAGGAGAGGACCCGAGCATGGAACTGACCGACCAGTTCAAGCGCGTCGCATCCACCGAAGTATGCTGCGGGCGGTGCTCCCGGCCGATGGCCATTCAGCGCTTCACCTACGCCGGCCTTTCTGACGAATTTAGCTCAATCGACTACAAATGCCTCTCGTGCGGCTACGAAGAAATGCGGCCGTATTTGCCGGAAGATCTTTAAGCAGCGACGCGTGACAGGTTGCGTGCCGTCGCCCGCCAAGCGGCAGCGAACGCTTGACTGCCCCATCATTGTCATCCGGTTGTTGGAACTCGCCGATTCGCGAGCTGATGGTTGTGGTGCAACGACGAGAGTTCCGCGCCCCACATTAATGTCGCCCACCGGACATAAAGACGCGACAATCGAGGCAAACAGTCCACGCAAGAGCTCGTCGCCTTCGGGGCGAAATATCTCCTTCTCCAAATGACCTCTTAACCTTCGACTTGCATCGCCGTAGCGATGCTGGCCGTCCGGCGGTTCAATGAAAGCAATGATTGTCTGCATCGCGCTCGCCTACGGCGCGCCAGCCTATGGCGAGGAGAGTACCCCAAACCACAGGCTCGCCCTGTTGAGCCGGCTGACCTGTCCGGCGGTTCGCGAGGCCGTAAAGGTTTATGGTGAGGCCGCGGCGGAGCAATGGGCTCGCGCTCACGGTGCTTCGGACACCAGAATCGAGCAGGCGAAGCGCTGTCTCAAGTAGCCGGCAACGGCTGCCCGATCCTGCACGCTCTCGTACAGGCGCTGGTGTTCATCGATCAATCTCCCCAAATACGATATCGAGCGATCCAATGATGGCGGAAACATCGGCCAGCATGTGGCCGCGCGTCAAAAAATCCATCGCCGAAAGATGCGCGAAGGAGGGCGCGCGGATCTTGCACTTGTAGGGTTGGTTGGTTCCATCGGAGACGAGGCAGACGCCGAATTCACCTTTGGGCGCTTCGACCGTGGCGTAGACCTCGCCAGCCGGAACGCGGTGCCCTTCGGTGTAAAGCTTGAAGTGCTCGATCGTCGCCTCCATCGAGCGCTTCATTTCGCCGCGGCGCGGCGGAACAATCTTGCAAGCGGCGTCGATGACCCCTTCTTTTCGCGAAGTGAACCACGAACTCTCCGACAGGGGCTTTTTGGTCACGAGCGCAGAAAGCCTGATCACCTGGGCGCGCACGGGCTCGCTGATGCGGATGACGTTCTGGCTTGCCTGCTGCGCGATCGAAATGACGCAGATGTCGATGCCGCGCGGCTTCGGCTTCGCGCCGCGGGCGTCGCCGCGCCAGTCCGACGTGATGATTGTCGCCGGCACGCTGTGCAACAAGATGGCGCCGGCATTGCGTAAGGTCTACGATCAGATGCCGGAGCCGCGCTACATCATCTCGATGGGATCCTGCGCCAACGGCGGCGGCTATTATCACTAGTCATATTCGGTGATGCGCGGCTGCGACCGGGTTGTCCCGGTCGACATCTATGTGCCCAGCTGCCCGCGGACTGCCGAGGCACTGCTCTACGGCGTCATGCTCCTGCAGAAGAAGATTCGAACAGGCACGATTGAACGCTGAAGCGGCCGTTGTCTGCAGTGCCCGCGTTCGCCTTCGACCGTGTCTCTGCCGTGGGCGTCGCGCTACCGGCAGAGATGCCGCACCCCGTCCTCGCCAATAAACCAAGTGCCCGGCGCACAGCCACTGTAGTAGGCATAGGCGTCCGGTGCGGTGACGGTCACACTGCCTGGGGCGATCCCGATGGCGACATCCGCGGGACCGTAGTCGCCGTCGTAGCTGCCGTACTGCCCGCGCGAAGTGCCGCGCACGCCGTAGCCGCCGGTAAGGTAATCGACATACGGGTGTGCCTGACCAAGCGCGGCCGGTTCCTGGGTCGCTTCCTGAGCCATTGCAGGGGTTGCAACTGCGGCCGAAAGGATCGCTGCCGCGCTGAGAAGTTTCAATCCCGTCATCACGTGATCTCCTTCGTGGTAACGAGAAACCAACACACGGTGGAGATGGACGTTCCCGTTGCGGCGAGTTTGAAAGTTCGTTCCGCCCGTCAGGTTCCAGACAACTGCGCGGGGCCGTCAACGCGCGTTTCACGGAACCTCCGCCGCGATCCGCGCGTTCGTCTTGGCGGACAACAGAGGCATCCATGCCGTTTTCGCTGGGATCATACCTTTTGGGCGTTGGGACCGTCGTCGGCGCGCTTGCGTTCGGCTTCGGCGGTGGCGTGCTGATGACGAAAACCGCCATGAAGGAAAGCGCGGCGGGGCCGACAAGAGTTGAGCGAGTTGCTCGCTCCGAGCCTATGCCCCTGGCCCAACAGCAGGATGCTGCGCCGGCGCAAGAGCAGGACGCCAAGGAAAATCCTGCGCCGCCCGCCGAGCCGGCGCGTGTCGCCCACTCTGATCCAACACCCGCGGCTCAGGGGGCGACGCCGCAACCCGATACTCGAGCAGGGACAGAAAGCGCAAAGGGACCCGAACCGAAGCAGCCGGAGCCAGAGCCGGCGAAGCAAGCCGAACCGGCAGATCAAACTCAGAAGGATGCGGCCCAGAAAAGGGCGGCAGATCGTAAAGCCGAGCGGCAGAAACACTTTGCCGAGCGAAAAACCAAACTATATGCGCCAAGAACGAGGCAGCCGCCGTCGGATGAACAAGACGAGCCCGAGCGGGCGAAATCTGAGCGGACAGAGTACGTATTCACCCGTGAAGAGCCGCGTTTCTTCGGGCGGGAAGGGCCGCATTTCAATCTGTTCCGAATGTTCGGCCCGCCATCTTCCGATGGTCCGTACGATCATGACGATTGATTATTCGGGCCGATAGGGTCCGCCACATCACGATGCGATCGTGTGCGAGTATCCATGGAAATTTCGTGGAGATGTGCGATGAGTTTTCCTTGGCCGGTAACCGACGATGAGTTGGCGCTTAATGACGCACTTGATATCGCCATGCGCTATTTTGATTTGCCCCCGGATGAGGAGCAATATGCCGGCATGGAATCCTTCGCTGGGGAAGCGATCATGGCCGAGTGGCGACGCGGCGTCAGGAACAAGGTCGTTCTCGCCAACAAGGCCATCGCCGAAGTCGAGGAGCATCATCCGCTGGGCAGCAAACTGCGTCCGGTGCCGTGAGCGCTTGATCGGAACGGCTACAAACGCGGCCTACATACCGTGGTCCTGGAAAGCCTTCCGACAGGCAGCGCCGAGGCGGTCACGGTGTTGCTGCAGGCACTGCTGCACGGCATTGTCGCCATCCGCCAATTGCTTTCGGCACAGGCGCGACGCATCGCGCGAGCAAGCGTCCCGCTCCAGAGGAGTGCCCTTTTCGCCTTCCGCTAGTGCATTGAAAGATCCCAGCACCAACGCGCAAATGCCTATCAAAACAATCCTGTTCATTCGTTTCTCCAATGCTCGTTCGCTCCTTCCGGGATTGGTCTGCGATCAGGGTACCCCGGCATGACTGGCGCGTTTGCCGGAGTAGACCCGCTTTATAAAGCTTCGGGTCGTCAGCGCATGCGGCACCAATCCTCCAACGGAGAACCCGTCGGCTGCCAAGGCATGCCGTAGCCGCTAACGCGCGGCAGTTGACCGGAGTTCCGGGCGGGGCCGGCCGAGCCGCGGCAGGAACCAACAGCCGGTTTACGCTTTTCAATTCAGGAGGTGACCCATGGTACGAGAAAATCCCGCACAATCGGTCCCGCGTCCGAGACAAACCGACTATCGAGCACCGGAACGGCGACTTGGCATCGCGATCACCGGTGTCATCGCAGCCCTTGTCGTGGCGTTCGTAATTTGGTGGATCCGATAATGTTGATCGAAGGCAACGGAGTATTGTCGGAATGACCAGGGAACCCAGACCGCTCGTTCCCCACGACAGCCTCATTCTCGTCGGCGATGGTCAAAAGGCTTTGTTCTTGCGCAATAGAGGCAACCCACGGCACGTCGATCTTGTCGTCGAAAATATTCTGGAACGGGACAATCCACCAACGCGTGAGCAGGGGACGGATCGTCCCGGACGATCTGCAGCGAGCCTTGGTGCCGCCCGAAGCGCCTTTGAAGAAGTCGACTGGCATCACCTTGCAAAGGAACGGTTTGCCAGCGAGCTTGCCGAAACACTCTATCGCCACGTCCACGCCAATCGTTTCGAGAGGCTCGTTGTGATCGCGCCACCGAAAATACTGGGCGATCTTCGCAGGGCTTTTCATGCGGAGGTCGCAGGTCGCATCGCGGCCGAGATTCCCAAAGAATTGACGTCGCATCCGCTCGCCGAAATCGAGAAGCTTATCGCTGCCTAGCCGCTTGCCTTGGAAATGTCACGGAGTGAGCGGGAACATTTCCGGCGCGGATTAATTCGAGTTCAAGGTAACAGGCGAGCCGGGGTTTTGGCGCTAGCCGAAACGCAAGCGGTCGCATCCGGGAAGAAAGACAGACCGAGGCAGGCGAAGCCAAAAACACAGGAGTAGGCCATGAAGCTAAACGCGACGCAGGTGAAACAAACCTTGAGCCAATTCGATGCCCAGGTTCTTCCCGATGACCATCCAGCCGTTACCCAGTTGAGCGATCTGTTCGGGGATCACACGTTCTTTCTCGACGGCGGCGGTCTTAAGGTCCTTGAGCCCACCGAAGTGCCGGATATAGAAGCGCAAACCGGCGAGGTCGTAAGCCTTGCCGACTGGAGCGATGCGACCCTCACCAGCCTGAAGCCACATGAACCCGAAATGACGGGCATGGTCATCGTTCTCGAACTCAGACACTGATTTGCTGCAAAGCAGACGCCTACTGTCAGCGCTGAAAGCGACCGCCCGCGGCAGCGGCGGCGCTGACAGGCGTCCTGCAACATCCGGGGTCGGCTTGTGCCACGGGCGCGGCGCATCGCCGGCATTCGATGGCTGGTCGAAATGAGCGAAAGCCGAAGAGACCCTCAAAGAGACCCTGATGGCTAAAAAGCAAAAGATCTCCCTGGTGCTGGCGGACGTCGACGGCACGCTCGTCACCGAGCAGAAAGTGCTGACGGAGCGCGCCCGCTTCGCCGTGCAGCATTTGCGCGAGGCCGGGATTCTCTTCGCGATTACCAGCGGCCGGCCGCCGCGCGGCATGGCCATGCTGTTGGACGCCCTCAAACTCGATACCCCGATCGCGGGCTTCAACGGCGGGCTTTTCGTCACGCCGGAACTTGCCATCATCGAGCAGAAGACATTGCCTGATGATGTCGCCGCCAAGGCGATCGCGCTGATCCGCGACCACGGCCTCGATGCCTGGGTCTATCGCGGCAATGACTGGCTGATCACCAGGCTGGACGCGCCCCATGTCGCCCGCGAAGCCTGGACGGTCAAATTCGAACCGAAGATCGTGGCGGACATCAGCGAAAATCTCGAGCAAGTCGCCAAGATCGTCGGGATCAGCGATGACTATGACAAAGTGCAGCGCTGCGAGGCCGACGCCCAGGCGGCGTTCGGGCAACGCGCGACGGCAACCCGGTCGCAGCCTTACTACCTCGATGTTACTCACAAAGATGCCAACAAGGGCGCGGTGGTGGAATTCCTCTCGCGTCAGTTGAATGTGCCGGCGATCGAGATCGCCACCATCGGCGACCAGCCGAACGACGTGCTGATGTTCAAGCGATCGGGCTTCAGCATCGCGATGGGCAACGCGTCCGACGAAGTCAAGCGGCAAGCAAGCCGCACCACGGATTCGTATACTGACGAAGGTTTTGCCAAGGCGATGGAGCGTTTTATCTTGGGGACGCCGGACTAAGGCTGAAAATGATGGTCCCTGCCGGGTTTTTGCCCCCTGTCACTGAAATCATCTGCCGGCGGCCCGTAACACAAAACAAAGCTCCCGTTATCGGCCGAACATTGCAAGTTCCAACCATTGTTTTGCGGCCTGATCTTGCGACATAAATTGTCGTGAGTTTGAGGCCGGAATTCCGATGCTGATCGAGAAATTTGACGCCTATGGCGAGGTATTGCCCGACGTTTCGCGCGATGAGCCCGAAGCCGCGAAGGCTGCGTCCGCCGTGCTAAGCCGCATCGGTCAATATGTCTTCTGGCTGCTCGTCGCCGTCATCATCTCGGCCCGGATCATATTTTACCCGGCAAGCCCGATTTCCGAATTTCGCAGCGCAAGCCAATCCAGCCAATCAACTACGCGCTAGCCGCCTGATCCATTTTTTGGTCGGGAAAAGTCGAACGATCGGACAGCATCTTCTCGAAGGCGCGGGCGGCAGGCATCGCGACCCGGCCGGGAATTTTTAGCTGCCACAGCGTGCGTTCGATGGTCATGCCGCGCATCGCCAGCACTTTCAGGCGCCCGAGCTGCACCTGATCTTTCACCGTTGCGACCGAGACGATGGAAATGCCGAGACCGGCGGCAACGACCTCTTTGATGGCCGCAGTGCTGCCTATTTCGAGCGTTCGGGCCGGCTCAATGCCGTGAGCCGCGAGCGCCTGTGTTACGACCTCGCGGGACCCTGAGCCTGGTTCGCGCACGATCAAGACCTCACGCTCGATCTGTTTGGGATCGATCGGCCCACCTGCTATCGCGAATGGATGATCCGGCGCCGCGATGAGCTTCATGACGTCGGTACGCCAGGGCAGCGCGGTCAGGCTTTTATCGTCGACCGGCCCTTCCACCAACCCAATATCGATGTCCTGCCTGACCATCTGATCGGCGATGTCGCGGGTGTTGGCGCTGATGAGATGGAGGTCGACGCCCGGATAGGCCCGATGAAACGCGCCGAGATATCGGGG
>Ga0209648_10004895_pt1 | contig 11395 bp, 10 predicted proteins | sample GraSoi2013_115cm_FD_185830 | JGI IMG/M metagenome (GOLD analysis project Ga0209648, IMG submission 185830) | Grasslands soil microbial communities from the Angelo Coastal Reserve, California, USA - Sample 9_17_2013_115cm (SPAdes) (version 2) | ecosystem: Environmental > Terrestrial > Soil >...
GAATCATGAGCAAGAAACCCAAAATCGCGAGTTGTCCAAAGGCGCTCAAGCTGATGCGGTCCCAGCGTGATGAGGAATCAGGGAGCAAAGCCAGGCGCGCCTCTACCGGTTTGGTGCCAATGGCTTTCTTCCACGCCTGGGGATCTCCTGCGCGGCCGCGGTTGGCCTCAAAACCGACGCCCATCGTCGTCTTCCGTGGTGGATCAGCAAGCATGGTAGTCATCCGCGTGCCGCCTCGTGAAATTTCCGGCCTGCGGACGAGAGTAGTCTTGGGTTCCAAGCGTCCCCAAGTCCGCTTGCAAAGTAGGAAATGCGCTCTAGCAGTACGAGAGTACTGAGAAGGCTGAAGGAGCTCGAATAGAACTTTCGTACTAGCGTCGCGAAGTCGCTAATGCACCCGCGAACGCAACGTCGCGCATCATGTTCCAACCCGGCGAGGCAGTTTCGGTTGCGGGTCTGGGGACGCAACACTCCTTAGGATACCGCAAGTTCAGGCGGGGTTGTTCGAGTTTTGCGCACCAATTCCCACCCGTCAGGCTTATGCTCTAGGATGCAACTGTTGGACAGGGCGTTGGTTCCTATCCATCGGGGCTTTGCCCTCTCGCTCCGATAAATGACCGAAAACACGCCAAAACGAGGCAGTGAGGATGCGCCGGTGGATCTCACCCGGCCGCTCGACTGCCAGACCCCTCTCTTGGAATGGTTCTACGCACAGTCGCAGGCGGGCCGCTGGGGCCTTCCGCAGGAACGATTCGCCTCCGCGCTCCAGCGCAGCGCGAAGAAAGGCTTGACGCCGGAAACGGTAACACCCCAAAAGCTCGAACAATATCTCCGCGGCTTGCATCTCGAAGATCTGGCCCTGGCCACCGCTTGCGCCGAAGGAGTCGAAGACGCCTGGGAGCATTTTTTCACCACGTATCGCGGTTACTTGCGCACGGCGGCAGCTGCCATTCTCCGCTGCAAAGCGGGTTCCGCGGAAGCCTGTGATCTCGCGGATTCCCTTTTTTCGGAGTTGTATGGTCTGGCCGGTGGCGCTGGCGCTGAACGCTCGCTCTTCCGTTACTTCCACGGACGCAGTTCGCTCAAGACCTGGCTCCGCGCCGTTCTTGCCCAGCGGCACATCGATTCCATCCGCGCCGGTCGCCGCTTCGAAGAGCTCGGCGAGGATGAAGCTGGCAACACAGGTCCGAAGACCTTGCTCGGACCGCGGATGCAACCCGGTGATCCGCATCGGGAGCGCTACGTCGCATCATTCGCTCGCGCCTTGCACACCGCCCTCGAGCGCCTCGATCCACAGGAAAAGGAAAGACTCCGCCTCTATTACGCGGAAGAAAAAACGCTTGCGGAAATCGGAGCGTTGCTCGGAGAGCACGAATCCAGCGTTTCGCGTCATCTGGATCGCGTGCGGCGCGATTTGCGGGAGGGCGTGGAGGTGATTCTTCGACAAGGCCTTGGGGGAGCGAACGGTTTCGCTGTTCAGCCTGGGCTGAGTGATGCAGAAATCGCTCTCTGTTTCGAATACTGCGCGGATAACAGCCCTATCGAGTTGGAAAAATTGCTGCCGCGTTCGAACTCGCCAGGCCCGGCACCCGGAAAGAGGACGACGTGACCGCGCAATGCAAGAAATCGACGGAATTTCGTACTAAGCAGGGAGAAGCCTATGGCGCCTGACAAACGCGACCGGAGTTTTGACCGGGCGCTTGCGTGCCACCTGCGTTCCGATGGTTCTGCGCCGGACCGTGCGACTTCGCCTTTCCGCGAGTTTTTGCCTGCCGGCGAATGCCCCGATCCGGAGACGCTCGCGGCCTATCACGAACGGTCTTTGCTTCCAGAACACTTGAATTCCTGGAAAAAACATATCGCGGGCTGCGCGCATTGCCAGACGATCCTGGCGCAACTCGAAGCCACGGACGACATTTCATTGCAAGCCGTTGAGCAAGAGGAAGTCCTCACTGCGAGGGAACCCGCACGGGTGATGGTTGCGCGGAATCTCGAATCGTTGCCAGCGGCGCAGGCTCCGGGCCGGCGCCAACTCGCAGCCGGAACGGCGCCACCCAAGAAGTCACGCCGGGTCCTTCTTCTGCGGGGCGCGCGCTGGCGGTGGCTCGCTCCCGCGGGAGCCATCGCCGCTAGCCTGCTTGTCTGGGTCGCGCTGCACGAAAACCGGCCGCCGCCCCTTCCGGCCTTGTCCAAGAGCGAAAACAAAGTAGCGCTAGATCAAGCGCCTGCCCCTCCAATTTCTTCCGGTTCCCCGGCGGCGCGGGAGGCTGCTCCACGGCCGAGCACACCCGTTACGAAGCCTCCATCCGCAGTCGATGAAATTGCCGCCGCAAATGCTCGGGGTTCACGGGGCGCTATGAAACCGAGCGAGAAGCGGGATTATCTTGCACAAGCTTCGCCTTCGAAACCTTTGGTCGACAAAGAGGCCGACTTGCGAAAAGACGCAGAGCGCGATTCCCCCGTTGCCTTGCTTCGTGACGAAAATCAGATGGATCGCGATGCCAAGACCCCGTCAGCCGGAAAGCAGGAAAATGCTGAAGCGCAATTACAAGCACAAGCAACAAATGCTCAATCTCAGAATCGATCCAATGGCGTCTCTCCCAAGCTAGCGGCTCCCGCCCCGCCCGGCCATACTGAGGCAAAGCGGATGAAGGCTGTTCCTGCTGCGCCGCCGCCATCTGCCGCCGGCGGGGTGGCAGGATTCAACTCCGCGGCTTCCACGGAAGTTGTGACAATTTCCAATCCGCGTTTGATCTCACCGCCGGGCTCGGGCGTCATCTGGCGCCCCGGCCGAGCCGGCCTGATCGAATTTTCCACCAACAACGGAACCTCTTGGTCGCGGCAAACCAGCGGCGTGCTCGCCGACTTGGTGACTGGTTCCGCTCCTTCCGACAAAGTCTGCTGGATCGTGGGCCGCGTGGGAGCCATTCTTCGGACTACCGATGGCGGCGCGCATTGGACATTGATTTCTTCGCCGTTGCCGGAGGATCTTGGCGGCATCCGCGCTTCGGATGCGCTGCACGCCACCATTTGGAACGCCCGCAATACCAAGAGTTTTGAAACCAGTGACGGCGGCCAGACTTGGAAGCCCGTCCCGAATCCATGATGTGGAATGCCACGGCCCGAATCGTGCGATGCAAGAAATCTCGCCCGCATCGTTCTAAGAGCGAAGGCAAATCCACATTGAGGTGAATGTGATGAAGATCTCCGGCACTCAGGCGTCGATTCGGGTATTTTGGATGATTTCTGCTGCTGCGGTTCTTGCCGCCGGCGCGGCAATCCTCTATCCCGCGGTCCGTGGCGGCAAAGCCTACGCCGCACAGGAAAAAGACGCAGCCCGTTCCACCGCCGGCGATCAATCCACCAGCTTGAACGATCAGACCGATCTGAACGTCACCGTTTATAACTCCAATATCGCCCTCATTCGCGATGTCCGCAATCTCGCGCTTCCCAGCGGCGCGTTTCGCCTGAAATTCATGGATATCGCCGCAACCGTAAATCCCGCCACCGTCCATTTCCGCTCGCTGAACGATCCAGAAAAACTCGGCGTCATCGAACAAAACTACGAATACGATTTGCTTGAGCCCGCCAAGCTCCTCCACAAATACGTCGGCAAGGAAGTCACGCTCGTCCGCTCCTATCAGGAAAATGGCACCACCAAGCGCGAAGAGATCAAGGCAACCTTGCTTTCCGACAACAACGGCCCGGTCTGGAAAATCGGCAACGACATCGTGACCGGAATGTACGCTGAGAGCTTTCGCTTCCCCGAAGTTCCCGCGAACCTTTACGAGCGCCCTACGCTCCTGATGTCGCTTGAAAATTCCGGCGCGAAAAAACAGCAGGTCGAAGCTTCTTATCTCGCGAGCAATTTGTCCTGGAATGCCGATTACGTTCTTACTGTCGCGCGCGACGATAAGAACGCCGATCTCGATGGTTGGGTCACCGTCGTCAACAACAGCGGCACGGCTTTTCACAATGCCAAGCTGCAACTCGTCGCCGGCGAGCTAAATCGTCTCCCCGCGGCAGGTACTCGCGGTGACGTAGCCGAGGCCCGATTGATGAACAAGGCCGCGGCAGCACCACAGTTCCAGCAGGAAGCCTTCAGCGAATACCATCTCTACTCGCTGGGCCGCAAAACCTCCGTCGAGGACAAAGAGACCAAGCAGATTAGCCTTCTCCAGGGCTCCGGCGTTCCCGTTGAAAAAATCTTCATGGTCAACGGCCAGGGCTACTACTACCGCAATCAACAGACTCCCGGCGCCCCGCTGAAAGATCCCGTCATGGTCTATTACAAGTTCCGAAACGAGGAGAAGAACGGCCTGGGCATCCCGCTACCCGCCGGTAACGTCCGCGTGTACCAGAAAGACTCCAAGGGCGGCATTCTCTTCGCCGGCGAAGACCGCATCGATCACACACCCAAAGACGAGGACATCAACATCCACATCGGGAACGCCTTCGATGTCGTCGCCGAACACAAGCAGACGGACTTCAAGCGCATTGACACCCACGTTTGGGAAATGGAATTTGAAATCACCCTGCGCAACCACAAAGACGCGCCCGTCACCGTGCAGGTGAACGAACCCATCGGCGGCGATTGGGAGATGCTTTCTTCCACCTATAAGTACACGAAGACGGCGGCCTTCGCGGCGCAATTCATCGTGCCAGTGGCGAAGGACGGCACCTCGGTGCTGAAGTACCGCATCCGCGCCCGCTGGTAGCCCGTCGGTTCACAGAGGAGGCTCTCCCCGGCCGGTCAGAGCGGATCTGGTATAATGCTCCCAGGTCAAGCTATGACCTGCTTCAAGAAGCGGCGGTCTCGGCTGCCGCTTTTCTGTCCGTTTCGTCGTCGCCACGCAAGGCATCCTTAGCCCTGGCTTTGCGTAAGAAACGAAACTCCGTTTCTGTAGTTACGTAAACTCCTAAGTCTTTTAGATGCAACACTTCCTGACCATCTCGGATGTGTTGCAGATAAAAGACTTACGCCATACTTAAGTCCTTTAGATGCAACACTTACAAAAAAGTTGGGCCGGGGGTAGCCTACCTGCCATCTCCTTGGCGGGTCTCCGCAACGAAGATCATTTCCGGTGATTCGTCCCGGAGCGGCGTGCGGTCAAAGTCTCCGTATTCCGCCGCGACCTTGAAACCGCATCGCTCCAGCAGATGTTCCACTTCGTACCGGAAGAAATACCGCAGTGGCCAGGCAAACACCAGCCTCTCCTGACGGCCGCCAGGATGCGTGACGGAAAAAATCATCTCCACGTCGTTCCGTTGCTCCGCGCGATGGAACGCAGCGATTCGCTCGCTGATTCGGACTTGCCGGCCATCACCGGTTTTGTACTCCGTAACAAGCGCTTCCCGCATGTGCACGGCATCGTGCATGCGCTCGGCATCCGTCTGGAACACATCCAGAATCAGCCGCCCGCCCGGCGCAAGATGTTTGCGCACGCAGTCCAGACAATCCATCTGCTGCCGCACTTCCAGCAGGTGCTGAAATGGCCGGAACGGAATTATGACCAGCCGGAATTTTTCGCCGAGATCGAATCGCGCCATATCCGCCTGAACGAGGTGAACGCGCTCGCGCGCCTCCACGCGGACCGCCGCGCGCTTTTTCTCGGCACGCTCCAGCATGCGCTCGGAAAGATCCAGCCCGGTGACTCGCTTTCCCGCCTCCGCCAGCGCCATGGTGATGCGCCCCGTGCCGCAACCGAGCTCCAGGACGGGATCGCCGAATTCCCGCGTGGCGTCGCGATAAAAAGCCACGTCTTGCAGCCGCCCGCTCACGACCGGCGACTCGTCGTAGTAATCCGCGATGAAGGAATCATAAAGCGCGTTGGTCATGGACTATCTGCAGCTGGCGGCGACTAATCAACTCTCTGGATGGGGCCGCTTCTCCTTTACTTCATCTAACTCCCTTACTTCCTTTCCCTCCTTTCCCTCATTCCACCACCGCGTCCGCCTCGATCTCCACCAGCATTTCCGGTGCAATCAGCTTGCTTACTTCCACCATGCTCGTCGCCGGCCGGATCTCTCCGAAACATCCTCCGTGGGCGCGCCCCGCCTTTTCCCATTCGGCGATGTTGGTCACATAGATTCTCGTCCGCACCACGTCCTTCAAACTCGCGCCGGCTTTGACGAGCGCCGCCTCGATATTCTTGATCGTCTGCACTGTTTGCGCGCGCAAATCTCCCACGCCCACGATCTTTCCGTCCGGCCCCGTCGCCGTTGTTCCAGACACGGCAATCACGTTGCCGATCCTTACCGCGCGCGAGTAGCCCACGATCGGTTCCCACGGCGCACCGCTCGAAATATTCTGACGCGTCATCTTGGTCTCCTCTTCCTCGAAATCATGGAAAGGATAATCTACTCTCTTCTTGTTTGAACGTAAGAAAATGGTTGCCGCCGCTCAGTAGGGGAACTCCTTGGGATGATGCTAAACTGATAGCAATTCGGCGGAGAAATCGAGACGACTGATGAAGTGCAACAACATTCTGGAAGCGGTTGGCCACACCCCTCTGGTGCGCCTGAACCGCATCAATCGGGGCCTGAAGCCGCAAATTTATGTCAAGGCGGAATTCACCAATCCCGGCGGCTCCGTGAAAGATCGCATCGGCATCAGCATGATCGACGAAGCCGAGAAGAAAGGCTTACTCAAACCCGGCGGCACGATCATTGAAGGTACATCCGGCAACACCGGCATGGGTCTGGCGCTAGTCGCGGCGGTTCGCGGTTACAAGTGCGTTTTTACCACCACGGACAAACAGTCCAAGGAAAAAGTTGATCTCTTGAAAGCTCTCGGCGCCGAAGTCATCGTTTGCCCCACCGCCGTCGAGCCGGAAGATCCCCGGAGCTACTATTCGGTGGCGAAAAAACTCGCTCGCGAAATTCCCAATTCCTATTACCCGAATCAGTACGACAACCCGATGAATCCCGAGGCACATTACCGCACCACCGGCCCCGAGATTTGGGAAGACAGCGAAGGCAAGATCACGCACTTCGTCTGCGGCGTGGGCACCGGCGGCACCATCAGCGGCGCGGGAAAATACCTGAAAGAAAAAAATCCCGGCGTCAAAATTATCGGAGTGGATCCCTACGGTTCGCTGTACTACGATTTCGTCAAGACCGGGCAAACCATCAAGGCTAAGACCTACGTCGTGGAAGGCATCGGCGAAGATTTCTTCCCCACGACCATGAATCTGAAAATTCTGGACGACATCATCCAGGTCAATGATGAGGAATGTTTCGTCGTCGCGCGCCGGCTGGCGAAGCTGGAAGGGCTCTTCACCGGCGGCTCCGGCGGCGGCTGTATCTCCGGGACGTTGCGCCTTGCCAAGGATCTGGGACCGAATGATTTCGTAGTCGCCTTGCTGCCGGACACCGGCACGCGTTACCTCAGCAAGGTTTATAACGACTTGTGGATGCACGAGCGCGGCTACGTCGACGCGGCTACCACCATTACCGTGGCGGAAGTCGTCAACGCCAAACATGCTGCCGGAAAGGTGCGCGAACTCATCATCGCGCGGCCTTACCAGACGGTGTTCCACGCTCTGAAGACCATGCAGGAGCAGGATATTTCGCAGATTCCGGTGTTCGAGGAGAATCTTCCCATCGGCACGATCTACGAGGATCAGATCCTCAACCTCGCCTTGCAGGGCAAGGATCTTCGCAAGCTCGTGGTTCGCGAAGTGATGAGCAATCCTTTGCCGAAGGTGCCCAGGACCGCGCCGGTCGAGCGCGTCACGCACATCCTCAGCCATGAGAACCCCGCGGTCTTTGTCGAGATGGACGACTCTCGTTTCGAGATCCTCACCAAATACGATTTGATGAGCACCGTCGCCAGCCTCATGGAACAAAAACGCTAGCACCTTCTCCGTGCTCCAAGTTCGATAGGCAGGAAAAAAGGAACCGTGAAGATTCTCGATTTCAATGAGCGGCTGAAGGACTCCATCCTCATCGCCGATGGCGCGATGGGATCAATGTTGCACGAAGTCGTAGGTCCGCAGCGCTGCTTCGACGAGCTGAATTCGACCGAGCCCGAAGCGGTGTTCCGTATCCACCAGGCCTACATCGAAGCGGGCGCGCATATCATCGAGACCAACACTTTTGGCGCGAATCGCTTCAAGCTCGCGCCCCTCGGCCTCGCCGAAGAAGTCCAGCGCCTCAACAGCCGCGGCGTGAAAATCGCCCGTGAAGCGCGCGAATCGGCTTCCCGCGAAGTTTTGATCGCCGGCTCGATTGGCCCTCTCGGCCTCGGCGTGCAGTCCCGCCATCCCGCGGACGAAGAAATCCTGGATATTTTTCACGAACAAGCATTGGCGCTCGAAGAGCGCGGCGTGGACTTCTACATTCTCGAAACATTTTCTTATATCGAAGAATTGCTCCTGGCCATTGACGCCATTCGCTCGTTTTCCGGCTTGCCCATCGTCGCGCAGCTCACCTACGCGGAAGAAGGCACGACCTACGGCGATGTCCGCCCCTCCGACGCGGCAGCGCAATTGAAGAATAAAAACGTCCAGGTGATCGGCGCGAATTGCACGCTTGGCCCGCAAGCGCTTCTGCCGATTCTGCAGGAGCTGGCCGCCGTGGACGGCCTTCGCGTCAGCGGCATGCCCAACGCCGGTTTTCCCAAGCGCGAAGGCGATCGTATCGTTTATCCTAAATCCTCTCCGGAATACTTTGCGCTCTTCACGCGCGAAGCCGCCGCTCTGGGCGTGCGCATTCTCGGCGGTTGCTGCGGGACAACGCCCGCGCATATTCGCGCCATGGCCGAAGCCGTGAAAACGCTTCGACCCGCGAAAACCCTTGCTGTTGCGCAGTCCGTCCGGACAGTCTTAAGACCCGCGCCGCTTGCTGCCCGCGAGCCGGAAAGCAAATTCTGGAAAAGGCTGAAAGCAGAGCAGTTCACTTTGTGCGTCGAAATTGATCCCCCAAAGGGACTTTCGCTCGAGCGCGTCTTCGAGCAAGTCGACAAGGTAATGGCATCGAAAAAAGTGGATGCCATCGACATCAACAGCGGGGCCATGGCCCGTGTCGGCATGGACGCGCTCATCACCGCGGGCGCTCTCGAAGCCCGTGGCGTCGAAACCGTGCCGCATCTCACGTCGCGCGATCAGAACATCATTGGCCTGCAGGCTGCTCTTCTCGGCGCGTGGACCGTGGGCGGCGTTCGCAACATTCTCGCCATCACCGGCGATCCGCCGTCCGTCGGCGATTATCCGGAAACCAGCGGCGTTTATGAGGTCGACTCCGTCGGCCTTGTCAAAGTTCTGCATCGGCTGAATCAGGGTACCGACTGGGCTGGAAAAACTCTCGGCGGCGCGACGAATTTTGCGATCGGCGTGGCTTTGAATCCCGTGGCTGACGATCTCGACAACGAAATCGAGCGCTTCCACGCCAAGGTCGAAGCCGGCGCGCATTTCGCGATGACCCAGCCGCTCTTCGATCCCGAACACTGGCACGCTTTCCGGAAAAAACTTGGCGGCAAACCGTCAATCCCCGTATTGATCGGCATCTGGCCGCTGAATAGCTATAAGCAGGCGTTGCGCTTGAGCAACGAAGTCCCCGGCATCGTCATCCCTCAGCCTCTATTGAAATCACTGGAAGCCGCCGGGGCTGCCGCGCGAGATCGCGGCTTCGAAGTCGCCCGCGATATGCTCGCTTGGTCTCGCACCGAGCTCGCTGGCGCGTACTTGATTCCGCCCTTCAAGCGCTACGAAGAAATCCTAGAGATTCTGTAGCGTCCGCTTTTCATCCGACAGTGCGCATTCGTCTGTGAGTCAGTGTGGCTTCTCTGGCACCGCGCTGGTGTGGTCGTGAATGATTTTCCAACCCTCAGGGAAGCGCTGCCATACAAGCGAGAAGACTCCTCCGAGTTCATCTTTTCCCCGCTTCAAATGCCATCGCCCCAGGACGAGCGCGGCGTCCGGCCCCAAAAACCGAAACTCCAACTCCGAAAAATCCAGCTGTCCCATCGCGGCCTTGTCGGGATAGTTCTTCTTGTATCGTGCCAGCACCGCGTCCCAACCGCGCGCCACTCCGCTGTTCCCGGAAAACGTCAGTTCCGGTGAACGCCAATACCCCGCCAGAAACGCGTCCACATCGCCGCGGTTCCACGCGTTTTGCTGCGCGCTCAGAACTGCGGCGATCGCTTCGCGGTCGGCTTTGCGCTCGTCAACCGGTTTGGCGAAGACTTGTCTTTGCACGAGGAGGAAAACACCCGCTGTCAGCGCAAATGAAACCAATATCCAACCGCGAATTTCTTGCATGACGGATCCTCCCGTAAGCCCTTCTGAACAAGGAGGATAGGGGACTGTAGGCCCCTCCGGCAAGTCTCCTCCCCTTCTCGTAAACCAAATGATTTCAGCGGGTTACCGCCGATAGTTCCAGTCCATTGGTACTTTGGGACTATTGGAATCTATTTTCCTTGCTGCCAGAATCCCTTTAGAGGTTGAGGAATGTTTAGCGCCATGCTACTCGCGATCTCCATCGTGGCCCTAGCCCAGTTCGCCCTCTACTATTGGCGGGCGGTCCTGGCAGGCGTTGCGGCCCAGCCGGTTTCTGACCGGGTGCTGGTTGCTGCCCAAGTGGAAAATGGGCGCCTTACGCCACAGCATTTCCCGACCTTGGCGGGCCTGCATGACTTGACCCCCGAACTCTATCCCTATCGCAGCGGACTGGGTCAGGTACGCCTCTATTACCGGATGATCGAGAGTCTGGACGCCCTCCTTGGCAAGATGTTTCCCACTTTCTCCGTCTGGAGCGAGCGCGAGCGCATCCTCTGCGCCCGCTACGCGGCCGTCCAAGTCGACCGCCGCCTCCAAGCGAACCTCGACCTCGTGGCCGCGCTGCGCTCTTGCTAATTCGGTAGAACTCCGGCACATTTTCCCACAGGAAGGCGGACCAGCGCTGCGAAATCCTCTGCTAGAATCGGCGGTGATGCCCCAGGGCAAGTTGTTCCGTTTCCTTTTGCTCGCCGCGCTTGGCCTGTGTGCCGGGTTTCTCGCGCTGGCCATCGCCGTGCCCATCGAGCCGCAAGTTGCCGCGCCGCTGATTGCTCTTTTTTCGCCCGGACTGAAACTGGCCGAATTCGTCACCCCGGAAACCGGCAAGTCCTTGGCATGGACGTTTGGCTGGTTTCTGCGCATCGCCATCGCCGCGAACGCCGCTTTCTACTACGCGCTGTTTGCGTTTGTCGCGTACCTCGCGGGTCGCCGCTCCAAGTAGTTGGCGCCTTCGGCAGCCCGGCGGGGATGGATGGAATTCGAACGGTAGGGGACGAACGTGGGAACCGAAAAAACGGACAGGCGGGGAGTACCACTCTCCCAAGAGTTCCCCCCACCCGTCAACTAGTCAATGGGAACAAGCAACCCTACAGAAAAATCTCTTTGATGAGGCCGCT
>Ga0209648_10004896_pt1 | contig 11394 bp, 12 predicted proteins | sample GraSoi2013_115cm_FD_185830 | JGI IMG/M metagenome (GOLD analysis project Ga0209648, IMG submission 185830) | Grasslands soil microbial communities from the Angelo Coastal Reserve, California, USA - Sample 9_17_2013_115cm (SPAdes) (version 2) | ecosystem: Environmental > Terrestrial > Soil >...
CGAGTCGCGGCCGCGAAGCTCGCAGCTCCTAAGATGTGGCCAGCCTGATCGACGACAGCGGCCACCGTGCACGTCAGCGTGGCTGTTCACGCCGATTGTCACCAACATCTCGGCGAAGGGTGCTGAAGTAAGGGTTGCCTGGGGCCGGCTCTGGCCGCGATGGCGGTCGGCGTCACCCGCGATCCGGACCCGCCTGCCGACGGGCAGATCCCCCGCTTATGGGCGCCAGCGACCGCAGAGAATCGCGCTGCCGGAACCGCCCAGATCGGCGGCTCGGCGAGCGTTCTCCCCGTGACTCTGTGTGATGTTGTCGATTAATGTGGTCCGAGGACGACCTCCTACCGGGTCCAGCGTGAGCGATATGCCAGTTGACACCAGTGCGGGCCTGTCAGCGTCTGCCGCCGTCTCCGGCGGACGCTGAGCCCGCCGGAGCACCGCAATATGGGACATCCGGAGCCGGGAACGCCATTCCGAGCGCTAATAGGCTATGGGCATTAACCTGAGATGGTCCGTATAGCACAAAAACACTGTCAGCGCTCGGCATGGCTACGGCGTGCGCGCAACTACCGTGACCAGGCTAAGGACAGCTCGCACGCAGACGGCAGCCGTCACGGTGGGTGAGGGTTGCCGGGTGCCGCCGTCTGGCTGGATCGCGTCTGCCGACTCTGAGTTCCTGGAGTGCTGCTGCAACCGCGGGTGTGCTAACGCGCACATAAGGCGGTTATGAGCCCTCCGATCTGCCCCGCCGCCACGCACGTCACTAAGCCGATTGCGCGAAGCTGATCCCAGCTCATTTCGTGGGCTGCCGAGGAGACGGTGCGCATGGAGGTTCTGCCGCAATCCTGTCGGCAGCTCACCCGTTCGGGAGGGTGAACGGTCGGTGCTGGTCAGGCCGCCGCGAATAGCGCTCGCGCGGTCGACGTCGGGGCGGCCGCATTGGCGATCATCAGCCTGGCCGGACTGTGACGGGCGCGGGCTTCGGCGGCATTCACCTGTGCATCACAGCTGGGCGGAGCGTGCCCGGCCGCGGGTTGCCCTGGCTGCTGCCACCAGGCAGGCGCCGAGGGTAAATCCGAGCAGCACGGCCGAGGCGGTCATGGTGCGGCCGGCGTCTCCGCTGAGCGCGGCCTGGAGTGCAAAGACCGCCCAGTAACCGGGTGAGGCTGGCGCGGCGTGCCTGATCCAGGCGGGCATGGCCGCGAGTGGTACCAGTGCCCCGCCGAGGCTGGAGAGGATCATCGCGCCGATGTCGTAGCAGGCGCCCATCGCGCTCAGGCTCTGGACCAGCAGAGCTAGTGCGGCGCCCATGCCGGTCAGCGCGAGCGTCCAGCACAGCAGCGCGACCGCGAGCAGCGGCAGGCTTTTGACGGTCAGGCCGAGCGCGGCGACACCGAGCAGGATCACTGCGGCCTGCTGGGCAAGCAGCGCGACGATGACCGGCAGTGCCTTGCCGGCGAGCAGTTCGACCGGATGGGTCGCGGTGGCCCTGACCCGCTCCCACGTGTGCCAGATCCGCTCGGTCAGGATCGAGCTGCCGACGATGCTCATCGCGAGCATCGAGAACGTGACGAGGGTGGCGAGGACCGCTTGCGCTACCCCGCGGCCGGCGCCCTGCGCCTGCTCATACAGGGGGTGCAGCAGAATCAGGAACGCCAGCGGAAGGATCATCCTGCTGGCCAGCGGGCCTGGCTCGCGGAGCATCAGCAGCGTGTTGTGCCGGATCAGCGCACCAGTCCGGTGGGCGGCCTCATGCAGCATGTGCCGCCTCCTTTGCCAGCGCGCGGTACAGGTCATCGAGGTCGGGCTGGCGCACGTCCACCGAGATTGGGGCGCAGCCCGCCGCCAGCAGGGCTGCCAGGTCGGCTGGCGGGTTCGTGCTAGCGATCCGCAGCTCGCCGTCGACGTTCCTGGCCCGGTCGGCCAGCGCGGGAGGCAGCGTCGACGGCGGCGCCTTCCGGCCGGCGTCGTCGAAGCGCACTCTCAGCTCGCCGGGCAAGCCGCTGATCAGGCTGCGCTGCGCTCCGCGGGCGATCACCCGGCCGGCCCTGGCCACCGCCAGCGTCGCGCCCAGGTCGGCCAGCTCGGGCAGGTAGTGCGTGGTGTAGACGACCGCGGCACCGGCCTGGGCGCGAGCACGCACCGCCGCCAGCAGCGCGCCGCGGGTCTCCGGGTCAGCCCCGGCGGTCGGCTCATCGAGCAGCAGCAGCGGCGGGTCCCCGATCAGCGCGGTGGCTGCCTGGGTGCGGCGGCGCTGGCCGCCGGACAGCAGGCCGACGCGCTGGCCGAGCACGCCGGTCAGCTGCAGCTCGGCGGCGACGCGGTCGACGGCGCCGGTCAGCGCCGACCGGCGCAGCCCGGCCAGGGCGCCGAACAACCGGAGGTTGTCGCGCGCGGTCGCGCTGAGATAGAGCGCCTGTTCCTGCGGCGCGACGCCGATCATGCGCCGGGCGGCCCGCTGGTCGCGTAGCGCGTTCACACCGCCGATGCGCACCAGCCCGGAATCGGGCCGGACCAGCCCGGTGACGATCTCCACGAACGTCGTCTTCCCTGCCCCGTTGTGGCCGATCAGGCCGACGATCTCGCCCGCCCCGACGTCAAGGTTGAAGCCGTCAAGCGCTGCCGTCGTCCCGTACCTTTTGACCAGTCCCGCTGCCACCAGCATCAGTAACCGCCGCCCCGCTGTAGTGATCTACACCGTATACGATCTACAGTGTAAAGCGATGGAAGACCGGCGGCAAGTCATTCTCGACGCCGCGATGGCGCTGGCCGATGAGCGCGGATTGGACGCGGTGTCGATGCGTGCCGTCGCCGGGCGGGTCGGCGTCACGCCGATGGCGCTGTATCCGCACGTCGGCAGCAAGGCCGAACTGCTGGACGCGATGATGGGGCGGCTGATCGGCGAGCTGCTGCCACCCAGCACCGGCCCGGCTGAGGTTCCGGCCAGCGCTGGCCAGCGGGCCGAGCCGCTGCCAGGTCAGCTCGCAGAGCGCTGGCAGGACAGGTTCGACCAGTTCGCCCACGCGGCGAGAAACCTGGCCCGGCGGCACCCGTGGATCGCCTCGCTGCTGTTCTCCCGGCCGGCGGTGGCGCCTGACGCCCTTCGCGCTGTCGACCTTATATACCAGGTGCTCCTCGACGCCGGGGTGCCGGAGTCGCAGGTGCCGCGGCTCGAACGGCTGGTCAGCACGTTCTTCCTCGGGTTCGCCGCATCCGAGGCAGGCGGCAGGTTCGGGGCCGGCCCACTCGATCCGCGGGGACGCCGCGAGCAGCTGCCCGAAGGAGCGCTGCCAGCGTTCAGCAGGCTTGTGCCGTGGCTCGGCATGCACTGCCGCCTGGACGCCGAGTTCGACGCGGACCTGGCGGACCTGCGGCAGATGATCGAGGCGATCGCAGAACACCGGGACGGGTGATCCGCGGGCCTGGCAGTCAGCTACTCGCTTGCACTCGCCCTACTCGGGCGCCGGCAGGCACACGACAACTTGGTCGGCCAGAATTCCCTGATATGCGTGATCGCAATCGCAGATCGCCAATCTCCAAGAGCCACGCAGATCGGGGGTTATCTTAAGCCCATTTTGGAGAAGCCCAGGTGGAGCGGGGGTTTTGCGTCGTAGACATGTCGCTGACGTGAGGTTCCCGGCGAGGCCCAGAACCCAAAAGCGCAGTAACAAGGGGATAGACGCAGGTCAGGTGGGGTGACACAGCTTCTGGTGCGTGGGAGACACCGCTTAAGATAACGCGTCCACGACGCAGCTCAAAGGTCCGTCAAGCTACATCGTGGACACCCGAAACTGACTTGAGATAACGGCGGATATTTTGCGGGTCACCGGCATGACTGCCGAATGCGCTCAGTGACCCGGCCGGATCTACGCCGTTCGCCGGGCGGGAAGCGGGCCTTGGGGGTTGTTGTGTGAGGTGCTCCAGTGCTTCCCGCAGGAAACAGTCGCGCCGTTCCCGCAGCAGGGCCCGATCCAGGTCGGGACGGCCCTGGCCGGCGATGGCTGCGGGAAACCAGCCGAGGTCTGGCGGCGTCGCGAGCTGCGACTGCGTCCCGGTAAGCGCGGTCGCCGCGGCCACACGGTTCACGGTTGCTGTAGAAGCCGTGGCCAGTGCGGGAGTTAGGGGTGCGGTCCTGCGACGGATTGAAGTCTGTCTGGACGCCGACGATCGAGCCAGCCGCCGCCCGGGAAGCACCGCACGAACACGGCCAGGGCAGACAGGGCCCGGCGCAAATCCGCTCAGAGGCGCGGCTCAGTCGACGTAGCCGGTGCCGGGGTCGATGTCGTGCGCACGGAGCAGGGCGCGCAAGCGCTCGATCTCACCGCGAAGTAGCCGGATCTGGCCACCGTCGGCGGCCTGTTCGGTCCCCGTGGCCGCGATGGTCTTCTCGCCTTCGTCGAACGCGGAGCCCCCCGTAGGCGGCACGTCACCGGGGCGGCCGTGCAGCACCTGGATCACCTGCTGACGAACGCGGTCCAGGTCGATGTCGGTGCCCCGTCTCACGAGCACTTGTACAGCGACGCCGTGGCCCTCGCGGATGAGGCCCAGCAAGATGTGCTCGGTACCGACGTAGCTGTGCCCGAGTTGCTGTGCCTCCCGCGATGAAAACTGGAGGACCTTCTGGGTCCGTGGTGTGAACGGGATGTGCCCCGCGGGTTGTTCTGTGCCCCGGCCGATGATCGCCTCGACCTCCCGCCGCGCCTCGTCCAGGCTGATCCCCGTTGCTGCCAAGGCTTTGGCCGCGACGCCGTCGCCCTCGCGGATGAGGCCCAGCAAGATGTGCTCGGTGCCGACGTAGTTATGGTTGAGCTGCCTGGCCTCTTCCTGGGCAAGAACGATGACCCGCCGGGCCCGGTCGGTGAACCTCTCGAACATCTGCGCACCCCCTGGTCGCCGCTTGAACCTCTCGAACATCTCCGCACCCCCTGGTCGCCGCTGAACCCGTTATGGCTACGCCTTTTCTTCGAGTGTGCGCCGGCCGACCGGATGCACTCACGCCTTCGGCCCGACCTGGACCGGGCTGCCGCCTGGCACACCGGACAGGTACTGCTGGCAGGCACGCAACGCAAACCGCAGCATGCCGGGGCCGGGCCTGGCTGAGAAAACGAAATCCGGTGCGCCGCCGGAGAAGGCCGGGTCGGGGAAGGACGGCACTCCGCTGGTGCGGATGCACGCCGCCCATCTGACCAGCGCCTGCTGCTGGGCGGCGGTCAGCGGCTGGGAGGCCCCGCCGCTGCCGCCGGGCTCGAGGGGCCGGCAGGCCTGCTCGGCGGCTTGCACCTGCGGCGAGTTCATGTTGATTCCGGCTCCGGACACGGTGACGTTCCCGTTTGGTCCCGTGGCGGGGTCGGGAAAGTTCTTCACGCCGTGGGCCCGCATGGACGCTGAGTAGGCCAGGCCCTGGGTCATCGGGTCTGAACGTTTCGCGCCGGGCGGGGAACGGGCGCCGCAGGCAGCCGCGAGGAGGCTGATGGCCAGGAACCCGGCGGCGGCAGATGCTCGCCGGAGACGGACTGCCGGGCTCCCCGGGCTGCTGTTGTGCGTGGCTTTGTGTCGCATGATGTTGTCCTGACTGCGAGGGCTCATAGTGACCAGAGCGCCTGGGTGGGTGACATGCGGGCGGCGCGGAGGGCGGGGAGCAGCCCGGCGAGGGCGCCGATTCCGATGGCGGCGCCGATTCCGCCTGCCCATGCGGCGGGGGGCACGACGACCGCCCAGCCCTTGGCATGGGCGTAGCTGGCGGTGGCGGCGGCGCCGGCGAGCACCCCGGCGAGGCCGCCGGTGAGGGTGAGGAGGATCGACTCGGACAGGAACTGGACGCGGATGTGGCCTTTGGTGGCGCCGAGGGCGCGACGCAGCCCGATCTCGGATCTGCGTTCCAGGACGGAGATGACCATGATGTTCGCCACCCCGACCGCGCCGACGAGCAGGGCCACCGCGCCGAGGCCCAGGTACAGGCCGTTGAGCGCGGACGCCGCGTCGGCGCGGGCGGTCAGGGCGGCAGATGGCTGGCTGACGGCGGCCTGGCTGGGGTCCTCCGGGTCGGCGGTGGCGGCCAGCAGCGACTGGACCCGGTCGACCTGGCCGACCTGGCTGGTCTGGGTGCGCACGTAGATCGTGGAGGGATGCCCGTCGAAGCCGAGGTAGCGCCCGGCGGCGGGGAACCCGACGAGCACCGAGGTGTCGAGGCTGGGGTCGAGCAGCACAGGGTGCAGGATCCCGGCGACGTAGAACCACTGCCCGCCGAGCCAGATCCGCTCCCCGGAGAACACCTGGTTGATTCCCAGCAGCGCGGCAGCGCCGGCGCCCAGGACGGCGACCGGTTCGCGGGCGGTGGCCGCGTTGAGGTAGCTGCCCTGGGCGACGCCGGCGCCCACGGTGTGCGGCAGGCCGAGGGTGGCCGCGTCGACGGTCAGGGAGTTGGTTTCGATGGCGGGGATGAGCGGGCTGCGGTAGGCCTTGGCGCTGCTTACTATGCCGATGTCTTGCACCTGGGCCACCCCGCTGATCCGCCCGATCATCGCGGGCGCGGCCGCGGGGAGCTCGGCGGGCTGCCCGGTCAGGCTCTGGCCGGGGGTGACCGTCAGCACGTTGGTGCCGAGCTGGTCGATCTGGGCGAGCAGCCCGGCCTCCGATGACGCTGACAATCCGAGCACGGCCACGATCGCGGCGACCCCGATGGCGATGCCCAGCGCGGACAAGCTGGCGCGCAGCTTGCGGGTACGCAACCCCACGCTGGCGACCCGGGCCAGGTCGCCGGGCGTCATCCGCCGGGGGGCGGTCAAGGCGCGGCCGGTCACCGGGAAACCGTCTGTTCGTGGCCGTCGCCGCGGCCAGGGTGCAGGCTGGCGGGGGAACCGGCCGCGGCGGGCGGGGCCGGCGGGCGGGCGACGTCGCTGATGATCTGCCCGTCGAGCATCTCGATCTGGCGGGGCATCCGCGCCGCGATGTGCTGGTCGTGGGTGACGACGGCGATGGTGGCGCCGTCGGCGTGCAGTTCCCCGAGCAGGGCCAGGATGGACTGGCCGGTGGCGGAATCGAGGTTGCCGGTGGGCTCGTCGGCCAGCACGATCGCCGGCCGGCCGGCTAGTGCCCGGGCGATCCCGACCCGCTGGCGTTCTCCTCCGGACAGCTGGGTCGGGCGGGCGCCGGCCCGGTGGGCAAGCCCCACCCGGTCCAGCGCCTCGGCCGCCAGCTGCCGCCGCCGGGTGAGCCGGACCCCGGCGTACAGCAGCCCGTCGGCCACGTTGTCGAGCACGGTGGCGTGCTCGGCGAGGAAGGACTGCTGGAACACGAAACCGATCCGGGTCGCCCGCAGCCAGGCCAGCTCACGGTCGGTCATCCGCGCCGCGTCCAGCCCGGTGACGCGGACGGTTCCCGAGCTGGGCCGGTCAAGGGTTCCCATCACGTGCAGCAACGTCGACTTGCCGGAACCCGACGGGCCGATCACTGCGGCCAGCTCGCCAGAGCGGATGGTCAGGCTCACCCGCCGGAGGGCAGGCACCGGCGGCACGCCGGGATAGATCTTGGTCACCTGCTCCAGCGACAGCACCGGCCACCCGTCGCCGGGCCCGGCGGCAGCGCCGCTGACACGAGCATCGGGGTCGCAGGCGGTCACGACTGTGCCTCCGCAACCTTCTGCCCGGCCTGCAGCCCCGGGCCGGTCACCTGCACCAGGCCGGCGGTGTCGTCGAAGAGCCCCAGGCTGACCGGCACGAACCGGTCGTGCCTTGCCGGGCCGGCCACCTGCACCTGGTAACCGCCGCTGACGGTGGCCAGCAGGGCAGTGACAGGAACGGCGAGGGCGTTGCGGACGCTGGCGGCGGTGATCGACACCTGTACCGGCGCCTGGTCCAGGCCGCCGGCCGCCGCCGGGTGCAGCATCGTCACATCGACCGGGATCGTAGCCGCCTGGGAAGGTCCCGAGCCGCCCTGGCCCGGCGACGAGGAGGTGGCCACGGCGCCCACCGACGTGATGACACCGGGGGTCGTCTGCAGGTCCGGCAGCGTGATGGTCACCTGGTCACCGGCCCTGACATCGGACTGCTCGGCCGCGTCCAGGCCGATGGTGACCTGGCGGGTCGTCGAGGTCCCGGTCAGCGCCGGCGATCCGGGGCCGGCCGGCCCGCCCAGGGTGGCCGGCACCGTGGTGACCCTGACCGCTGAGGGCAGGAACACCGCCTGCTCCGGGCTGAGGCTGCCGGTCTGGGCTACCCCCAGGTGCGCCTGCAGCTCCTCCACCGCGGCGGCGGTCTGCCAGCTGAAGTAGCCGGAGGAAGAAAGCCCCGCCGCGGTGGCATCCCCCAGGGCTACCAGATCACGGTTGAGCTGGCGCACATCCGCGCCGGCCGTCCCCTCTGACAGCTGCCGGTAGCCGGGCACCCGGCCATATAGCAGTACCACCGGTGACCCGTCGACCCGGTAGGCCACCTGGCCCTGGGCGATGACCTGGCCCACCGCCGGCAGCGCCGTGTACGTGCCCTGGGCCTGGTTGATCACGCTGTAGCTGCCCGCATACCCTAGCGTGGCGCTCACCGAGGTCTGGGAGATCAGCGTCCCCTGGGTGACCGTGCCGAAAACAGCCGAGTACGGGCTAGCGCTCCCGCTGCCGCCCGGACTGCCGCCACCGAAGGGCCGCACGACGCCGACCACCGCGCCCGCCACGACGACCACCACCACGACGACACCGGCGAGCACCCGCCACCCGCGGTAGCCGCCCGGCCGGCCGCCCGCAAGCCCGGCGGGAGTCCCGGGCTCGCCAGTGCCCGCTGTGCCGCCGTGCTTCCTGGTAGCCGGGCCCGAAGCGGCGCTCACGGCGTGCTCCCGCCGCCAGAGCTCGCGCCCGCCAGCAGCCGGTGGCAGGCGGTAAACGCCCGCCGGACCAGCGGGACCTGGCCATTGCTGGCAGCGAAACTGTTCTGGCCATCCGGATTCGGGTCGGGGTAGTTCGTGACGTCGTGCGCCCGCATGCACCGGGAGAACTTCAGGGCCTGAGACAGCGCCTGCGCATTCTGCTGCCCAGGATTCGGATTCCCGGGAAACACCTGTGAGTTGCACGCGGCTCCCGCCGACCGGCCGCGTGGCGTGTTCAGGTCGATGCCGGTCATGTTGAAATTCCCCGCGCTGTCGGGGCTGGGGAAGTGCGGGTACCCGTGGTTGCGCATGCACTGGGCAAAGGCGAGGCTCGCCGCGTGCGCCGAGCTGGCCGGTGATGGGCTGGCTGACCCGCTGCAAGCCGCGGCGAACGTCGCGAGGCAGGCAAGAACGGCCACGATGTGGCCGTCTCGCCGTAGACGGCTTCTCCGCCGCCGGCTACTGGCACCGTTTTTCATCACATCTCTGGCCTTTCACGTCAGGGTGCGCTCCGCACCCGAGGGCGCCTTCAGCCGTCATGGTCGCCGGCAGCGTGTGGCGTCTTCGTGTCCTGCCAGTCGCCGGTGGTAGCCCCGCGCCGGCGCGGCGCGCTCACCGGCCGCTCAGCCTGGCCGGCCCGGACCGCCCAGCGGGCGCCCCCGGTGCGGGTGACGGTCCTACCCGCCCCGGCGCGCCGGGGCGGCGGGCAGGCTCACCCGTACCGCGAGGCCGCCGCCAGCTAGCGCCCGCAAGCCGAGCTCACCGTCGTGGGCGGCGGCGACGGCTCGCACGATCGACAGGCCCAGGCCCGAGCTGTTGCCGGTCCGCTGCTGGCTGGCGCGCCGGAACGGTTCGAGCAGCCCGGCCAGGTCCGCGTCGGCGATCGGCTGCCCGCTGTTGGAGACCTCGAGCACGACGTGGTCCACGTCGGTGCGGGTGTCCACGGCGATCCAGCCGTGCGGGCAGTTGTACTTGACGGCGTTGCTGAGGAGGTTGCCGGCCAGTTCGCCGAGCAGCTCCGGGTCGCCGTAGGCGCGCGCCTGGCCCAGCCCGGCGCGGATGGTCAGGCCCCGCCCGCGGGCTGCCTCAGCCACCGCGGCGAGCGCCCGGCGCGCGATCTGATCGAGCGGCACCGGCTCACGGTCCCCGGGCCGTGCGAGGGCGCCCGCCTGGTGGCAACGGCGGCCAACGGCTCACCCGCGTTCGCGCAGTACCGGCCGGCCGGCCGGGGCGGTTTCGAGCCATTCGCGCTGGTCATCCTCGAACTTTCGGGTGAGGTGATCACCGAGATGACGACCTGCCTGGACGCCGGGCGGCTGTTCCCGCTGTTCGACCTGCCCGCCGGCCTCCTGGCGGACCGATGAGTTCCGGGGCGCCGCTGCGTACTACCCGGGGGACCGGCACGGAGGGGAACGAGGCACGATGGCTGGCTACGTCGAGGTCAACGGCGTCAACACGTGGTACGACGAACGCGGTGACGGTGATCCGCTGGTGTTGCTGCACGGCGCGCTCACCGACAGCAGGGACTTCACCGGCAGCCTCGATGCCCTGGCTGGCCGGTTCCGGCTCCTGCTGCCCGAGCGCCGCGGCCATGGTCACACCGCCGACGTGCCCGGTCCGATCACGGTCGAGGCGATGGCACACGACACCATCGCGTTCGTGGAGAAGATCATCGGTGGACCCGTGCGGCTGGCCGGGTACAGTGCCGGCGCGGTCGTGGCGCTATGGGCGGCCGTGCGCCGTCCCGATCTGGTTGACCGGCTCGTGCTGATCAGCGGCGCCTTCCAGCCGAACGGCATGATCCTGCGGCCCACGCCCGGCGCTGCACCGCCCGCGGCCCTGCTTGCGGCCTATGCCGAGGTGTCACCCGACGGGGCGGAGCATTTCCCGGTCGTGATCGCCAAGGTCGCCCGGTCGGCGTCCGAGGATCCCGGGCTCGAGCCGGGCCAGCTGAACACCGTCAGGTGCCCGGTTCTGGTGGTGACCGCCGACGACGACATCGTGACCATGGAGCACACGCTGGAGCTCTACCGCAACCTGCGCCAGGGCCAGCTGGCCATCGTCCCCGGCACATCGCACCTTCTCCTCCACGAGAAACCGGAGCTGTGCACCAGCCTGATCACCGACTTCCTGACCGCCGACCCCGCGCCCACCTGGATGCCGATCCGCCGCGCCACCCCGCCATCTGCCCCCGCGGCGCCGGCGACGGCAGCGCAGCCCGGCCACCATCAGCCCGAGCAGCGAAACCTTCCCCCAGGACTCTCCAGGCCAGCACAGCGAGCCCTCGCCGCGGCCGGATACACGACCCTGGACCGGCTCGCCGAAGTCAGCGAGGCAGACCTCAGCCAGCTGCACGGCGTGGGCCCCCAAGCCATCGAGCAGCTCCGCCAGGCCCTTGCCGCGGCTGGCCTCTGCCACTCCGCGAAGAGCTGAACCACGCCCGCAGCACCCACCCGCGTCCACAACAAGCGCCCACTCATCGGCATGACCGGGCCGACGGCCGTGTGGGCGGCGCACGCATATCACCCAGATCTGCGATCATCA
>Ga0209648_10004897_pt1 | contig 11393 bp, 13 predicted proteins | sample GraSoi2013_115cm_FD_185830 | JGI IMG/M metagenome (GOLD analysis project Ga0209648, IMG submission 185830) | Grasslands soil microbial communities from the Angelo Coastal Reserve, California, USA - Sample 9_17_2013_115cm (SPAdes) (version 2) | ecosystem: Environmental > Terrestrial > Soil >...
TACCTACCCGATACTGGAACGGTATGCTGATATCCGCCGAACGCTGCGGCCACTACATAAAGATATTGGCGACATTGATACGCTGATTGCAGCAACCGCCTTAGAAGAACGCGTCACCCTTGTGACCATAGACCGTGATTTTGAACGAGTACCACACCTGAAAATGAAGCTTGTCAACCTGAAAGCTGCCTAACCCTTCTTCTTATTGCAGTGACACATCAATTGGCTAAATGGTATACGTAGTGCATCATTTGGCGTGTTTCCTATTGCTAAGCTGTGCGTTATGCGCTAACACCGAATCATGTGAATTTATACGCTACTGTATTTATATTTTCTTTCATACTCTGAGCTATTTAGCCCAAAAGCATTGCTTATATAAACTGTGCCTGATAGAATGGCTCTGCATTCATAAATTATCAGGAGCAATCGGTACAATATGGCACAAAATAAACGGAACGAAAAGAAGAACAACGGCGGAAATTTGGGGTTTGAGGAAACACTCTGGCAAGCTGCTGACAAAATGCGGGGTCATATGGACTCAGCAGAGTACAAACATGTGGTATTGGGACTTATGTTTTTAAAGTATATCTCTGATGCGTTTGAAGAACGACGCAGCCAACTCGAAGAGGAGACTGCTGATCCTGCTAACGAATTGTATGCAATTGATCCAGAAGATCGTATCCAGGTACTTGAAGATCGTGATGAGTATGTATCGGAAAATGTCTTTTGGGTACCGATTGAAGCACGATGGACATATTTACAAGCGAACGCAAAGCAACCCAACATCGGAAAACTCATTGATGATGCGATGGTTGCTATAGAGAAAGATAATCCTCCCCTCAAAGGAGTCCTCCCGAAAGACTATGCAAGGCCAACACTTGATAAACAGCGTTTAGGGGAACTCATTGACCTTATAGGAACTATCGGCCTGGGTGATAGGGAAAGCCGCTCAAAAGACATCCTGGGTCGGGTCTATGAATATTTCCTCAGTAAGTTTGCAAGTGCAGAGGGCAAGGGTGGAGGGGAATTCTATACGCCGCAGTCAGTCGTTAAGCTTTTGGTAGCAATGATTGAGCCATTTAAGGGAAGAGTCTATGACCCTTGCTGTGGATCAGGGGGAATGTTTGTCCAGTCTGAAAAGTTTGTACAGGCTCATGGCGGTCGTCTTGGCGATCTTTCTATTTATGGGCAGGAGTCAAATGCGACGACGTGGCGTTTGGCAAAAATGAACCTTGTGATCCGCAAGATTGATGCAAATTTAGGTTCTCACAATGCCGATACATTCCATAATGATCTCCATAAAGACCTGAAAGCAGATTATATCCTCGCTAATCCTCCTTTCAATGACAGTGATTGGGGAGGAGATCGACTGCGTGAAGATGCCAGGTGGAAATATGGAACACCTTCTGCCAGTAACGCAAACTATGCCTGCACCAAGCGGCATAGCCGGCTTTGTTCTGGCGAATGGCTCTATGTCATCGAATCAATCTGGCGAGGGAGAAATACGCAAAGCAGTTATCGAAGCTGATCTTGTGGATTGCATGATCGCTCTACCTGGCCAACTCTTCTATAGCACCCCGATCCCTGCCTGCCTGTGGTTCCTTGCTCGAAACAAGAAAAATGGGAAGTTTTGTGATCGAAGCGGTCAAACCCTTTTCATTGATGTGCGAAAGCTTGGTCATTTGGTTGATCGAACGCATCGGGAGTTATCTGACGAGGAAATCAGCCATATAGCGCAAAACTACCATGCATGGCGGGGAGAAAAAGAAGCCGGGGAATATCAGGATGTGCCAGGATTTTGCAAAAGTGCAACAATTGAGGAAATTGCTTCTTACGGATATGTGCTTACACCAGGACGTTATGTGGGGGCGGAGGAGATTGAGGATGACGATGAACCATTCGAGGTAAAAATCATACGCTTGGTAACAACGCTGGAAGAACAGTTTGAGAAATCCAAGAGACTAGAAAGTGCAATTAGAAACAATTTGAAGGGATTAGGAATATGATAGTTGGTTGGAAAGATTGCCAACTTGGAGACGTTATCACTCTTCAACGTGGTTTCGATCTACCCATTCAAGATAGAAAATTAGGCAATGTCCCAATCGTATCATCTTCCGGAACTACTGGTACTCATTCTGAAGCAAAAGTAGCTGGTCCTGGAGTCGTAACTGGCCGATACGGTACTATTGGTCAAGTGTTCTATATAAAGCAAGATTTTTGGCCTCTAAACACAACACTCTTCGTAAAAGACTTCAAAGGAAATGACCCGCTTTTCATTAGCTATCTTCTACACACGATTGATTTTGAGTCGCATAACGATAAAAGTAGTGTACCAGGTGTTAACCGAAATCATCTTCACATGGTCAAGGTAAGTGTACCGAGGGCATCAGAGCAACGAATTATAGCTAATATCCTTGGTTCTCTCGATGAAAAAATCGAAGTGAACCGCCAAATGAATGAAACGCTAGAGGCAATAGCGAGAGCACTCTTCAAATCTTGGTTTGTTGATTTTGATCCAGTGCGAGCCAAAATGGAAGGCCGTGAGCCTGATGGAATGGATACAGAAACTGCTGCTTTATTCCCTGGCTCGATCGAGAACTCTACATTGGGGAAGATACCAAAGGGTTGGAGAGTAGGGAAGATTAGTGAATTGACCTCCGTAAGTAGAGATGGATTAAACCCAAATAAGTATCCAAATGAAATATTTGAACACTACAGCCTTCCAGCTTTTGATGAGGGAGCACTACCGAGGACAGAAGCTGGTATACAAATCATGAGCAATAAATATATTGTAACGCCTGACTCAGTTCTGTTATCAAAAATGAACCCTAGAATTCCAAGAGTCTGGCTTCCAATGGTGAACGATAAATATCGCTCTGTGTGCTCTACAGAATTTATCGTTAATAAACCAAAGGAAGGTTGTACTCGCGAGTACTTATATTCCTTATTTTGCTCCGATCATTTCCTCGATATATTTGCAAGTCTTGTAACCGGTACTACTGGCAGTCACCAACGTGTTACCCCTGACTCGATGCTAAGCATGGACGTAGTAGTACCTTCAAAAGAACTCATCGTTCGTTTTACAGATATTGTAAGACCAATATACGAAAAACAATCACAGAATCTTGTAGAGTCAGGAACTCTCGCTTCTATTCGTAACCTTTTATTACCAAAACTTATGTCAGGCGAAATTAGGGTTAAGGAAGCAGAAAAGTATGTCGAATCTCATCTATAATTGATTTACTTTAACCATGATTACAACGGATAAAAATATTCACATAGGGGAGAGCGATATGAGCACTGATTTTACCGAGTCGATTGTCGAAGAAGCTGCCCTTTCTTGGTTTGAGGAATTAGGTTATTCGGTACTCTATGGAACAAACATAGCGCCAGGTGAACCAGATGCCGAGCGATCCAACTATGGGGATGTTGTATTGGCAAGCCGTTTACGTGCTGCTCTTGCTAGGGTTAATCCTCGTATTCCTCCAAGTGCTTTAGAGGAAGCATCTCGCAAAGTTGCCCGCGCTAACAGTCCAAGTCTTCTTGAGAACAATCGGCAGTTTCATAGGTGGATCACTGATGGAATTGATGTGCAATATCCTGCTTCCGATGGACGTATTATGCATGATATTGCCTGGCTCATTGACTTTGCTCACCCTGAGAATAACGACTGGCTTATCGTTAACCAGTTTACCGTGATTGAAAACAAGAACAATCGCCGCCCTGATATTGTCATTTTTCTTAATGGCCTTCCGATTGGCGTCATAGAACTGAAAAACCCAGGCGATGAGAACGCAACCATCAAAGGCGCATTTAACCAGTTTCAGACATACAAGGAAGCGATCCCCGGACTCTTTCCATATAACGAAATTCTTGTTGTGTCTGATGGTGTTGAAGCACGAGCAGGTACGCTTACCAGTGATTGGGAACGCTTCATGCCCTGGCGTACCATAGAAGGAGATGATCTTGCGCCAAGAGGAACCGTAGAACTAGACGTGCTTATCAAAGGCATTTTTCAAAAGCAGCGTCTTCTTGATCTGTTGCTTAACTTTATTGTTTTTGAGGTGGATGGGTCAAAGATTACCAAGAAAATGGCTGCCTATCACCAATTCCATGCGGTGAATAAAGCCATTGCTTCTACTCTAAAAGCTTCCTCGCCAGAGGGAGATAAGCGGGTCGGTGTTGTTTGGCATACGCAAGGGAGCGGTAAGAGTCTCTCGATGGTTTTTTATGCAGGAAAGATCATTCGGCATCCTTCCATGCAAAACCCAACGCTTGTCGTCCTGACTGACCGCAACGACCTGGACGACCAGTTGTTTGACACGTTCGCGCTCTGCCAGGATACACTTCGACAAGCACCCGTACAGGCAGAAGATAGAGAGCACATTCAAAAGTTGTTACAGGTAGCATCAGGAGGCGTGGTTTTTACCACTATCCAAAAGTTCTTCCCGGAAAAAGGACAGCAGTATCCAAGTCTTTCAGAGCGGCGTAATATCGTGGTGATTGCTGATGAAGCGCATCGCAGCCAATATGATTTTATTGACGGCTTTGCACGTCATATGCACGATGCTCTTCCCAATGCTTCCTTTATCGGCTTTACGGGAACCCCCATTGAGCAGTCAGATCGAAGTACGCCTGCGGTGTTTGGCAATTATATTGATGTCTATGATATCCAGCAGTCAGTTGAGGATGGTGCGACCGTTCGTATCTATTACGAAGGCCGACTTGCCAAACTCGAACTTGATGAGGACGAAAAACCAAAGATTGATCCAGAGTTTGAGGAAGTTACCGAAGGGAAAGAACCAACTGTTAAGGACAAACTGAGAAGTAAATGGGCACGCCTCGAAGCGATTGTTGGGGCAAAAAAGCGGATCAATTTGGTAGCCAAAGATATTGTCGAGCACTTTGAACGGCGATTGGAGGTTATGGAAGGAAAAGGAATGATTGTTTGTATGAGTCGGCGCATTTGTGTCGAGCTATACAACGATATTATTCAACTACGTCCAGCGTGGCACAGCGAGGATGATGATAAAGGCGCGATCAAAGTAATAATGACTGGTTCAGCCGCAGATGGCCCGGCGTGGCAACAGCATATTCGCAATAAACTAAGGAGAGAAGCTTTAGCCAAACGCCTCAAAGACCCAGATGACCCGCTTAAGCTTGTTATCGTCAGGGATATGTGGCTCACAGGATTCGATGCTCCTCCATTGCACACGATGTATGTAGATAAACCGATGCGAGGTCACGGACTCATGCAGGCCATAGCGCGAGTCAACCGTGTCTTTAAGGACAAACCAGGCGGTCTGGTTGTGGATTTTCTTGGTATTGCTGACCAACTCAAACTTGCCCTTGCGGATTATACTGAAAAGGATCGCAGTCAGGCCGGAATTCCCCAGGAGGAAGCGGTCGCTATTTTGTTAGAGAAGTATGAAATCATCCAAGCTCTCTTTCATGGTTTTGATTACTCGCTTTATAAAACCGGGACTCCGGCACAGCGTTTGACCGTCATTCCATATGCTATGGAGCATATTCTCACGCAGGAGCATGGCAAAAAGCGGTTCTTACAAGTAGTAACCGAACTCTCGAAAGCGTTTGTGCTCTCAGTTCCAAATGAGGAAGCTCTTGCTATTCGTGATGATGTCGCCTTTTTCCAAACGATACGGGCTGCTTTTGTGAAAGCAACACCGACTGAAGGCAAGACGCAGGAGGAATTGGACACTGCTATCCGGCAGATTGTTTCTAGGGCTGTTGCAGCAGGTGAAGTGATTGATATTTTTGCCGCCATTGGTCTGAAATCTCCTGACATTTCTATTTTATCTGATGAATTCTTGCAGGAAGTGCGCGGTCTGCCACAGCGCAATCTTGCGTTAGAACTGCTCGAAAAACTCCTCAAAGATGAACTGAAAGTACGGTCACGGAAAAACCTTGTCCAAGCCCGCTCGTTTGGAGAAATGCTTGAGCGCAGTATACGCCAATACCAGAACCGCTCCATTGAAACAGCAAAGATTATCGCCGAATTGATAGAGCTTGCCAAAGAGATGCGACAAGCGCGAAATAGGGGGAAGGATTTAGGACTGACTGAGGATGAGCTTGCTTTCTATGACGCATTAGAAGTGAATGATAGTGCTGTAAAAGTGCTCGGAGATGAGACGCTGCGTACTATTGCGCGGGAGCTTGTGACCAATATCCGGAAGAATTTGACCATCGATTGGACGGTGAAAGAAAGTGTCAGGGCAAAGCTGCGAACAACGGTGAAACATCTCCTCCGCAAATACAAGTATCCTCCCGATAAGCAAGAGAAGGCTGTCCAGACCATCCTGGAACAGTCTGAACTACTTTGCAGGGATTGGGCTGCATAGTAGAAAGAGGGTAAATAGATGCAGATTTTTCCGCTGGATGGAACGACCACCATATATTGTGGGTCAATAGTACTTTTAGCCCTATATGTTGATTTTTCCCTCAAAAAGACGTATAAACAAACGAACTTAATTGCTGACATGTCACGCGAGTTCACTGTGAAGATTGGTACTGAATGCTGCATGGCAGGGTTAATCGCAATAAGAAAGGCAGGAATATATGGCAAAAACCAAGCTGTTCGTTAGCTTCGATTTCGACAATGATAAAATTCTCAGGGATTTTATCATTGGTCAAGCAAAACTTGCCGACTCACCTTTTGAAGTTTCTGACTACTCCCTAAAGGAAGCAGCTCCGGAGAAGGACTGGGAGGCAAAAGCACATGCTGCAATCAGCCGTGCCGATAAGTTTGTTGTCATGCTTGGTTCAAGGACAAGGTTTGCGCCTGGAGTTAAGAAGGAAGTGGTGATGGCAAAGAGTCTTGGGAAAGACAGGTTTCAGATAATAGGATATCGTGACGGTTCGCGTGATTGGGCAGTCCCCGACGCCGGAGTCACATATAGCTGGAATTGGGACAACTTGAAGAAGTTGCTCGCGTAGGAGTGGCATAAAGGTAGAAGTGTTAGAGATATGGAAGCAAAGCTAAAACATCTTGATTATATCCAAGCAGCAATTAACCGCATGGCGACGAATTCTTTTTTATTTAAAGGCTGGGCTATAACGATTGCAGCCGGATTATCTGCGTTCGGGGCAGTCGACACAAAAAGTGCTCTACTTATCATTGCCCTTATATCTACAATAATGTTCTGGGGACTCGATGGCTACTATTTATGGCTTGAACGTGGTTTTGTAAAACTCCACACTGAAGTTGCGCTCAAAAAAGAATCGGACATCGACTTCTCTATGAAGATTGACAAGTCTTGTGCGATATGGAACTGGCTTAAAACATGCTGGCGCCACCATTTATGGGCTTTTTACGGAACCATTGTCGCAGTCGATTTGATTGGAATATATATGATAAGGAGTAAATGATGGCGCGGAGAGTATTTTTTAGTTTCAAATACGAAGATGTTTCAAGGGCGATGGTCGTCAGAAATAGTTGGGTAACACAAGGTAAGGAAGCGGCTGGCTTCATAGATGCCGCGGACTTTGAGGCTATAAAAAGGAGGGGCTATGACGCAATTCAAAATTGGATCGATAATCAACTGAAAGGTACCTCGGTCACAGTTGTACTAGTAGGTGAAGAAACGTGTGGCAGCAGATGGGTGAAGTATGAAATTGAGAAGAGTGGGGAGCTTGGGCATGGCTTGTTAGATGCGGTATAATACCTAAAGGCTACAATTTTTACATGTGGAACAATGATGACGGATATAACAATATGGGCGATTGGATTGAGGAGGCAGCAAAGGCTGCGGGCAAGTGATGACAAAATTCGACGATAATATAAAAGATTGTGATTTTTGCGCTATCGCGCGAGGCGAAGATCGCTCAGTGGAGATTGTATGCGAAGCAGACAGTTGGATCGCATTTTTTCCGAAAGATCCCGCTACTCCCGGACATACACTTGTCATTCCACGGAAACACGTAACTGACCTTTGGAAAGTAGAACCTCCTTTGGGGTCAGAACTCATGGACGCAGTGATTCGGGTAGGACGCGCAATTGATATAGCACTGAAACCCGAGGGGATGAATCTTATAACGTCCTCGGGCAAAGTAGCGGAACAGACCGTCTTTCACTTACATCTCCACATCGTCCCTCGGTGGCGACGAGACAACTTTGGCAAAATTTGGCCGATCGAAGATAAGAAATTCAAAGACACTACCCTAGAAAACATTGCTGATCGTATTCGCGAGGCGTGCTCCTTAGACTGACTAAGTCATTGGTGTACTAAGGGTACCGCCGAGTTCCGTGCGAAAATATACGCTAAAGAAAATTATCTCGCCAAATCTCTATTAAGTTTGTATTCTCCGTATAGAATAACACTTAAGAACATAACTACCGGCCAACATAGACCTCCTCCCGAGTATCAGGATACCCAGAAGCAAACGAATCGATGCTATATTAACATTCTCTCAGAAATGCGATAGTCAAGAATACCCATATTAGTTGACAGATGCGACAATAAATTATAGATTCTATCCCGACGATTTTAAATAAATCGCTAACTCAGATAAAAAACCAAGGAGGCTACATACAAATGGCACGCAGGGCATTTTTTAGTTTTCACTACAAGCCTGATTGCTGGCGCGTTGCTCAAGTCAGGAACATGGGGGTGATTGAGGGCAATAGTCCTGTGTCCGATAACGATTGGGAAGCCGTAAAAAGAGGTGGCGAGAAGGCGATAAAGGCATGGATTGACGGTCAACTTCACGGTCGCTCCTGCACAGTAGTTCTTGTAGGGGAAAAAACGGCGGGTAGAAAATGGATCAAGTATGAGATCAAGGAAACCTGGAATGCAGGGAAAGGGGTTGTAGGAGTTTACGTCCATAATCTAAAGGATAGTGACGGGAATCGATCGCAAAAGGGCAGAAATCCCTTCGACGACATCACAATTGAAGGGGAGAAGTTGTCTACGGTCGTGAAGCTCTATGATCCTCCGCACAAGAGTAGTTCCTACGTGTATGACCACATAAAGGAGAACATTGCAGACTGGGTGGAGAAAGCTATACAGATCCGAAATAACTACTAAATTAATTTTGTGGCTCTAGTTCAGACCTAAAACTTCGCTTAGTGGGCTATATTTTTCCATTTAAACCTTCCAGTAATGGAGAAATTTCGGGGGCTAAGCAAAACCTACTTGGGATAGTACCAACGTTCCAGTCAAAAGACAGCACAAACAAGCAGTTTTGAAAAGGCGCAGACTATGAGAGATCAGCAGGATAAACAAACCATTACGTCTTATAACGACCTAATTAAACAATGGTTTGAGAGGTCGAAGTCTGAAAACGACATCTTTACTAAATTTATTTTTCTCTATATATCTTTTACCGCGTTCCTAACCCGAAGAAATCCTAAAAGGAGCGACCGGTGGATAATTGATAACCTTAAGGAGGAAGAAGAGACAAGATCATTGTATATAACTCTAATACGGTATAATCCTGAGCTACGAGCTGTGATACAAAATTTAATCTCGGAATTAAGAAAACAGCCAATTGAAAACGATACCAGACCTAATGATACCAATTGGAGAGGAGGCATTGACGGAGTGATACGAGACGAAACAGACTGGGAGAATTTAGTTGAATATTGGTACAGGGTGAGAAACAATCTGTTTCACGGGCGTAAAGCGCCGGAATTTAGAAGAGACAGGGTTTTGGTAGAATTTGCTTATCGAACACTTGCGCCTTTGATGGAAAAATTTATTAAACACCGTTTGCCCAGGGAATTTGATTAAATCCAGTAATATATGGTACTACTGAGAATTGTCCATAAATTTGTGATTAGAGCGTGTCTCCCCACTCCCCCCGCTTCGCACAATAGTTCAGCCTGTTGAAAAACTCTATTGCAGAGCTTTACTGAGAAGAAAAACATCAAAAATCTCCCCCATAGGAGACCTATTCGTAGTAATTTGGCAGCAAAACATGCTATTTCGCATTCTTAAAAACTCATCAGTTGACTTTTTCAACACGCTGGTTGTTTCTACGTCCCTCTCAATTTCTCTGTGTTCCAAGATACTCTGTGGAGCTAAGCAATAGCAATGCGGCTATTAAGTATGGTAATCTGATGTCCGAAAAGGTCTTTGGTATTTCCTCAGTGAGTAATAAAGCTTGTCTGCTACAGGAGAGTAAAGAAGATGAATGCTCTTGATTACGACGAGAAACAAAAGGAATATATTGAACGTATGCGTGCTCTCACTCAGAAGTATTTTTTGCAATGGCGAGCACACGCCTTCGCGCATAATGCCTTACATATGGTGATATTTGTTGGAGCCGTAATTTTACCGTTCCTGATACAACTACACGCGCAAGATTTCATTTCGATTATTGTCAGTGCTCTGGTGGCTGTAGCAGCAGCAATAACACATTTCTTTCAGTTTGGAGATCGCAGACGCATCTATCGTTTGACATCTGAAGAATTGAGGAGAGAAATCAACTATTTTGATGTACATGGAGGAGCGTATAAGAACCTCAAGCCAGATGAGGCTTTTGAACATTTCCTAGACCAGACTCAGAAGTTGATATTTCAGAACGTGAGGGATTTTTTCACTGTGGTAGGAGCAGAGCCAAGTCAACCGTAGAAGATTTCTGATATGGAAGAGGTTGGGGCGCACAATAGTTCAACCTGTTGAAAAAGCCTCACTCGCTTCTACGGACGAGCTCACCAACACGAGATGCTTTTCATCCCCTTCACGAAGATGAGTAATGGCCTCTTCGTAACGTTTGCCGTAACGATTTTGGGACGGGCTCGTGGTAATATACGAGTAGAGAAGACAGAACTTCTCCTGACGGATGTGGTCTTCTTCTTGGTATGTCGGACCTCTTGTGTGGTTTGCACAGGAGAAGGAGCAGAGACATGAACTCACAGCCTGCAGAACGAAGCCGATACACAGTTGCACGGGCGTAGACTCGTCTTCGCTCGTGTCGGCTGGGTTAGCTTTGCCATTCTTATCCTGGCTATCTCCACCATCCTCTTCCCGATCTACTTTGCACAACTGCAGACGGTGTGTACTAGTGCAATGTGCGCTGCCAGTCAACCCACCTCCAATACTGCCCACTTGCTTAAAACGCTTGGACTCTCTGTTGAAGGCTATGCCGTGTTTACCTTCGTTCTCACCCTCGTCTCGGCATTAGGCTGCTTTGCGGTGAGCGCAGTCATCTTCTGGCGGAAGTCAAACGATTGGATGGCACTACTTATCGGCCTTGTCCTGGTGCCATTTAGCACCGTCTATGTCACGTATGCATTGCAGCAGAGCCAGTCGGCATGGTCGTTGTTAGCCCTGGTCTTGAACATCCTTACCTATGGAGCATTCATTCTCGCCTGCAACCTCTTTCCCGATGGGCGGTTTATCCCCCGTTGGACGCGCTGGTTCGCTGTCGGG
>Ga0209648_10004899_pt1 | contig 11393 bp, 8 predicted proteins | sample GraSoi2013_115cm_FD_185830 | JGI IMG/M metagenome (GOLD analysis project Ga0209648, IMG submission 185830) | Grasslands soil microbial communities from the Angelo Coastal Reserve, California, USA - Sample 9_17_2013_115cm (SPAdes) (version 2) | ecosystem: Environmental > Terrestrial > Soil >...
CGCGGGCGCCTGCCGCAGCGCGACCGCCCACCAGCCCACATCGACCCAGCCGCCATGCTTGTAGCCAGCGGCAGGGAACACCCCGGCAGGTATGAAGCCGGCGGCTTCGTGTAGCCGGACGCTCGCGTCATTGGGCAGCGCGATCCCGGCGTAGGCGCTGACGTAACCGAGCCCGCGCAGGTCGGCGAGCAGGCGCTCGTACAAGGCGCGGCCAGCGCCGCGTCGGCGAGCGGAAGACGCGATGTAGACCGTTGTCTCCACCGACCAGCGGTACGCCGGCCTGCTTCGGAACGCAGCGGCGTAGGCGTAACCCGCCACGTCGCGCCCCATCTCCGCGACCAGCCACGGCAGCCGGACCGGGCCGGCCTCCATGCGCCGACGGATCTCGGCGGTATCTGGCGGCTCCATCTCGAACGAGATCGTCGTCTCCCGCACGATCGGCGCGTAGATGGCACGTATCGCTTTTGCGTCACCGGCAGTCGCCGGGCGTACCGACACGTTCCCGGTCGTCATGATCGAAGACTCGCCGAGGCTGGGCCGCACGGGCAAGCCATTTCCACTGACGCATGGAGTGATCCTGGCCATGCGCACGCCCCGGCACCGCCGCACGCCCCGGCACCGCCGCACGCCCCCGCAGCGCGAAAGTCGCCCGACCGAACAACAGCAGCGGGCCATCGCTGGTGCCAGGACAACACCAACGGGCCATCGATCATCGGGAAACAAGCCATGATTCCGCAATTGTGTCAATCTGCCTGCGCTATGTGCAGGTCAATTCGCCGCGATGATCCGGGCACGACCGCCAGCGGCGCGGTGCGTGCGTGTCCGCCAGCGCGACGACCCTCACATCGCCATTTTGCCCGTGCTCGCGTCCGCGCCGCCGCGCATTCGCTCGCGCGACGCGACGGCGTAGCTCGGCCGGTCGGTTATGAGCACGTCCACGCGGGGATCGGCCAGCCACCGGGTGATGCCCGCATCGCTGTTGACGGTCCAGACCATCGTCTTGATGCCGTCGTGGTGGCACCGGCGCAGCACACCGGCGAAGGCCAGGCGGTGATGCATCGCGACCCAGTCCGCGCCGCAGGCACGGATCCGGCCGCGCGGGAACACCTCACTCCTGCGGGTCAGCGGCTGGCGCAGGAGCGGAACGCCGCCAAGATCGCGGCCGAGTGACAGGCCGACAGGCACCTCGGGGAACCGGGTCTTGATCGCGGCGACCGATGCATCTTCGAGCGTTGTGGCCACGAAATTGCCTGGCCCCAGGATGTCGAGCGCCTGCTCGATGACTGGCTCCTCGCCGCCGGTCTCTTTGAGATCCAGGTGCCCGCTCGCCCGGCCCGCGATCAGCCGCATGAGATCCGTGACGCGCGGTACCTCGTACCCGGCAAGCTCGCAGAGCCGGGCGTAGCTGATCTGGGCGACCGGCGCATCCGCCGCGACGTGCGCGTCGTGATAGACGGCACGTTCGCCGTCGACCGTGCGCCTGATGTCGAACTCGACGTAGTCGGCGCCGGCCTGTAGTGCATTCGTATACGCCGCGTACGTGCCCGGGGGCGCGACCTCGGTGCCGCCGCTATGCGCGGAGATCGCGGCCATCACCGGGTTCTTACTGTTTGAAGGACACGTTGGTGCCCGTGACGTGAATAAGAACACCCTGCTGTGAAACGCTCACGCTCTGTACGGTCATATTCAAGGGCAGCGCAGGAACGGTGACGGTGAAGTCGGTCAGCGAGCCAAGCTGCGCGAGGGGAAGATCCGACGAGATCACCTTCACATGGATCTTGTTCGGGCCGACCTGTGTGACTTGGGCGGTCGCCGTCCCGGTGATGACGACCAGGTCGACCTTTAGTACCACGTCATTGCCGTGCACGGCGGTAACCGTCACGGTCGGGCCGCCCGACCCGCCGAGCAGGTCACCGAACGTGATGAGCGCCGTGCCCGACAGATTGTCGACCGTTCCCCCGTTGTAGCTCGAGTTGAGATGGATACCCAGCAGACTCGCATCGAGGTTCCTGATGCTGATCGGGCCCTGGGTCACGGTCGCCGCGGTGATGTTGACCTGGTGGAGGTCACGGCTGAGAACTTGGGTGAGGAAGGGGAAGCCCTCGATCGACACGTGCGGCTTGCTGCTGAGGCCCTGGCTCTGGATTTGCTGCGCCATCCGGTTCTCCGCGTAGCCGACCGCGATCCGATCGCCGATCACCAGGATGACCAGCAGCGCGACCAGGGCAATGACGACGTAAAGCCACCCACGGGACCGTCTGCGCTGCCGGGGCGGCGGATGCTGCTGGACTGGCAGGCGCGCGGTCGGGTATTCGCTCACGGCACTTCCCCTGGATGCGTGGGCAGCGCGGCCGCGGTCGGTGTCATCCCCCGGAGCGGCCCTGGTATGTAGCTTGCGCGGCTCATCGTGTCACGGACGGCCGCGCGTATGGCGCCGGGGACGCTGGCCGCCGCGGTGGCGGCGCCAGCCCCGCCGGTCGAACTCATGAGCAGATGTTATGTGGTATGCCGCCAAAAGCGGGCAGATCATGGAAGATCACCGATGTTGACTGCCTCCAATTGGCGGGAGTCTGAGTTGGTGACCAGCAGGGTCTTGCCGTTCGGTGTAACGCTGAACTCGCGGGGAAGCGCGCCTGCCTTGGCCAGCCCAAGCAGCGCGTGCCCGCCGGCCAGGGCCGCCGCCGTGTCGATCACGGTGAGGCTCGACACCGCGCCCTTCACCCGGAAGATGTTGGAATTGGCGACGACGATCCGGTTCTCGCCGTCGATGAAGGTCAGCCCGGTCGGTGCCGCGCCGACCCGGACTCGGGCGATAAGGGCTTGCCGGGGGTCGCTAAGCAGTTTCGCGGCGGAAAAACCGAGCACCTCGTCGCTTTGCCGCGCCGTCACCCAGACGACGCTGCCGTCCGCGGAGTTGATCGCGCGAACCGGGCCGCATCCGGCGTTCACGATGGCAGCGACCGAACCCGCCGACTTGGTCTCCGCGGTGTGCAGGTTCAGGACGGTCAGCGTGCCCTGCTGGGTACCGGCGCTGCGCATCTCGCTCGTCACGTAGAGCCAGTGGCCGTCGCTGGACACCGTCACGCCCTCCGGCTTCACGCCGAGCGGGGCGAACCCGACGAAGTCGGCCAGGTTGAAGCCCTTGGTGAGCGCGACCCGCAGGTTGAACACGGCCAGGCGATTTTGCTGCATCAGGGTGACGAACGCGAACGTGTCATCGGGTGAGATCGCCACCTGCGCGCCTGCACCTCCGTGGCCGCCGGGACTGAACAGCTTCCCGAGCACGGCCCCTGCGCTCCCGCGCTCCGCGCGGGCCACGTCGAGGACGAACGCACCGCTGCCGGACGCGACGACCAGGTAACGCCCGTCGTTGGTGAGCGCCTCGCCGTTGGCATTGGGCACAGAGATCGTCCGGGCGAGCGTTGGCGCGAGCGACCCGCCGTTCTTCATCACCGCGACCGACTGGCCGAGCGTGACGAACGTCCACTGACCGTCGCGTGTCACCGCGACGGCATACGGTTTCCCAGAAAGTAGGACCGAGGCACTGTGGACCTTGGCGAGCGGCTGCGCGGCGGCCACCGCGGTGCTGCAGCCAGGCGCCGTGAGCGCCGCCGGTTTCCCGTTGCCTGCGGCACGGATCGCGAACGCGGCGCCAGCGAGGCCGACGACCGCCGCGCAAGCGACGACGAGGGCGGCGCGTGATCGCATCCAGGGCCGGTCGGCGGTCGGCGGGCCGGGCGGAGCGTGGAAGGGCGGCGGCGTTCCTGGTGAACCCGGCTGGAACGAGCCCCCGCCCGGCGGCGGGGGACCACCTGGGCCCGCGGCGGTGTCTTGGCCCGCGTCCCAGTCCCGGCCCGCGCCCGCGTCTCTTCCCGCGCCGGCCGTGTCCGCGCCGCCCGTGTCCGCGCCGCCTGTGTCCGCGCCGCCCGTGTCCGCGCCGCCCGTGTCCGCGCGGCTCACGCCGGCGAGATCACCGCTCCGGCCGGCGGCGTCCCGCTCCTGGCCGCCCGTGCCTGTGGCCCCCATATCCGGTGCACCCGTATCCGGGGCGGGCCTGTCCGGTCCGTCGCTGACCTCGCCGCCACTGGGGACCGGCATGGCCACCTCGGTGGCCGGCCTCGGCCGGCTCGGCGGGGTGACGCCGTCCGCGCCTGACGGCGGCCGGTTGACTGAGCCCGCCGTCCCGCTGGCGCGCAACCTGCACGCGGCGCGCAGCGCGACCGCGAAGTCCAGGCAGCTTGCGTACCGGTCACCCGGCGCCTTGGCCAGCGCTCTGGCCATGACCCGGTCGACCGCCGCCGGCAGGTCGGGGCGACGGGCGGTGAGCCGCGGCGGGGGCTCTGACAGCTGTGCCCACAGCACCGCCATGCGCTGATCGCGGTTGAACGGCGGCGCGCCGGAGAGCATCTCGAAAGCCGCGCACGCGAGCGAATAGAGGTCCGCGCGTCCGTCGACGGGCCTGCCCTCGATCTGCTCGGGCGCGACGTAGTCAAGGGTGCCGAGGAACTGACCCGCGGATGTCAGGTCGGCCGCGGCGAGCGACTGTTTGCTCAGCCCGAAGTCGGACAGGTAGACGTGGTCGCGCTGGTCGCTTCCTGCCGCCTCGTCGAGCAGCATGTTGGCCGGCTTCACGTCCCTGTGCACCAGGCCGCGTGCGTGCGCGGCGTCCAGGGCTGAGGCCATCTGAGCGATGATGTAGGCGACGTGAGCCGCCGGGAGCGTGCCCTCACGGTCGAGCAACGTTCGCAGGTCACGGCCCTTGACGTAGCGCATCGCGATGAACAGCACACCGCTGGCTTCGCCGGCCTCGAAAATCGGGATGATGTTGGGGTGGTCGACGCCGGCCGCCGCCCGCGATTCCCTGATGAACCGCTGCCTGAATCCTTGATCGCGGGCGAGCTCTGGCGCCAGGATCTTCAGCGCTACCCGCCGGTCGAGGCGAACGTCGTGGGCGCGGTAGACGACGGCCATCCCGCCGCTGCCGATCTGCTCCTCAAGCCGGTAGCCGGCGATCTGGGCGCCCGGGCCGAACCGGCCAGCATCGCGAGGGTTCTCTTCGCTCACAATGCCTCCAGCGCTCGCCGCCCCTGCCAATACCGCTGGCACTCCCCGTCCAGGCGTGAACCAGCGCCGGACTCGCCTGGCACGCTCGCGGAGCGCCCGGAACGGTCCGAGTTCGGCTATTGAGAGCCATCACCGTCAGGCGCACCGTAGACTGAAAGGTTGGTCTGATTCTACTTTACTCTTGCTCGCTCTACACTTGGCAGGTGACTGCCGAGCGTTCCCTGTCGTCGCACGCGACCCCAGTACTCGTGATAAGGACGCACGAGTCCGACCAAAGGTTGCGCGCGGGACAGGAGTACCACATTGGCCGTGATCCGGACTGCGACATCGTCGTCGCCGACAAGCGGGTGTCGTGGCGGCACGCGGTCGTGCGGCTCGAGCGTGGCGCCTGGATCGTCGAGGACGCGGGCAGCACCAACGGAACGTTCCTCGGCAACCGCCGGACGGACCGCTGCGAGATCACCTCCGACTGCGTGCTCCGGCTCGGGCACCCCGAGGACGGGCCCGTCGTGCTCTGCTCGATCGTGTGGCCGGAAGTAGCCGGCAAGGCGCCGGCGGAGGTCCGCGGCGGCGGTCTGAGCGTGGATCGCCGCCCGACCGCCGTGCACCGGGCGCCGGTGCGCGTGCTGCGGATCGGGCGGTCCCCGGACAACGACCTCGTGCTCGCCGACCTTGGCGTTTCACGCCACCACGCCGAAGTGCGGAATTCGGGCGGCGGACGGTACGAGATCACCGATTTGCACAGCCACAATGGCACGTACGTTAATGGCGAGCGCATTTCCACGGTGACGGTGACCGAGCGCGATATTATCGGCATCGGGCGGGCGACATTCCGCTTGGTCGGCGACGAGCTGCGCGAGTTCATCGACGAGGGCGATGTCTCGCTCGTCGCGCAGGATCTCACGGTGCGGATCTCGAGCGGCAAGGTGCTGCTCGATCACGTCAGTTTCCCGATCGGCGAGCGCTGCCTCGTTGCGATCATCGGGCCGAGCGGGGCCGGCAAAACGACACTGCTCGGCGCGCTGACCGGAATGCGGCCCGCGGGGGAGGGCACCGTCCTCTACGACAACCGCGATCTCTACAAGCACTACGCCGAACTGCGTCACCGGATCGGCCTGGTTCCGCAGGAGAACATCCTGCACACCCAGCTGTCCGCGCGCCGCGCCCTGCGTTACGCCGCTGAGCTGCGCTTTCCCGGTGACACCTCGAAGCGGGAGCGCAACGGCCGCGTCGAGGAAGTCATCGACGAACTCAGCCTCAAGGCGCACGCGGAGACCCGCGCCTCGGCCTTGTCCGGTGGCCAGCAGAAGAGGGTCAACGTCGCGCTCGAACTGCTGACGAAGCCCTCACTGCTCTTCCTCGACGAACCCACCTCCGGCCTGGACCCGGGCCTGGACAAGTCGGTTATGGAGATGATGTGCGGGCTGGCCAAGGACGGCCGAACGGTCATCGTGGTAACGCACAGTGTCGCCAACCTGGATGTGTGCGACCGCCTGCTCGTTATGGTGCCCGGCGGCCGGGTCGCCTTCTTCGGGCCACCGGACGAAGGGCTCAAGCACTTCGGCAAGCCAGGCTGGGCCGAGGTGTTCCAGGCGTTCGATCAGGAGCCGGACACGGACTGGGCCGCGCTGTGGAAGCAGTCGCCGCTCTACGCGCAGTACGTGACGTCTGGGCTGGCCCCCCGTCCGCCCACGTCAAGCCGCAGGGAGGCCCCGCCGCCGCCCAAGTCGCGCAATCGCGCCATGCAGCTGAGCACGCTGGTGCGGCGGTACGTCGCCGTCATCGCCTCCGACCGCGTCTACCTCGCGTTCTTGGCCGGGGTCCCGATCGTCCTCGGCCTGGTCATCCGGGTGATCCCGGCCAAATTCGGGCTCGGCGCCGGCGCCGCGGGCGTGAACGACGCCGCCGAGCAGCTGCTGCAGGTTCTTGTCCTTTGTGCGTGTTTCGCCGGGGCGTTCAACGCCGTCAGGGAACTGGTCAAGGAACGCGCCATCTACAGCAGGGAACGCGCGGCCGGGCTGTCCGCGGGCGCCTACCTGTCCTCCAAGCTCGTGGTGCTGGGGATCATCAGCGCGATCCAGGCGGCGCTGCTGCTGCTCATCGGGTTGTCCGGCCGCCCGCTGCCCGCCCACGGAGTGGTGCTGAAAGGCCTGCCGCTGGCCGAACTGATGCTGGCGATATGCGCGCTTGCCGTCGTCTCGATGGCACTCGGGCTGCTGATCTCCGCGTCCGTGAACACGTCGGAGAAGGCGATGCCGCTGCTGCTCGTGGCCGTCGTCGTGGAGATCATCTTTACCGGAACCGTGTTCGCGCTCAACGGGAAGGCGGGGCTCGAGCAGATCGCCTGGCTGTCACCCTCGCGCTGGGGGTTCGCCGCCCCCGCGTCCACGGCCGACCTGACGCGGATCATGCCTGCGGTCCCTGGCAACGTACCGGACCCGCTCTGGCTCCACACGGCGCACGCCTGGCTGAAGGACATGGGCGCGCTTGTCGCGCTCGGGCTCGCTTTCACCCTCATCACCTGGTGGCGACTGGTGCGCCTGAGCCCTGGCCGCAGGCGCTGAGAATGCCACCCGGACGGCGGCCGGCCAGGCGTTTCCAGCCGGGTACGCGGGTCACAGCCGTCAACGCGGCCTATGGCGGCGCCATACCGGCCGGCGGCAGCGCGGCCTGGGGCATGGTGGTAAACGGCCAGAATCAGCCGCCGTCCAGCCTGAGCTGCGCAGCGAGCTGACGTGATCGCCCGTCCGGGGCGAGGCAGGCGGGCGCACGCCGCGAGCGGGCGTTACACGCGGTGGGTCCACTGGGGCTCGATCGCCTTCCACGCGGCCGCCGCGACCATCCGGTCGGCGATCTCGGCCGCGGTCAGCGGAAAGGTCACCACGTGCCCGGAACCGTCGACCCAAACGCGAACGGTGGTGCCTGCCGGTGTTCCACCGGCCGCGGGCACCTCGCCGACGCGGGCCGAGCCGTTCGGTGCGGTCCACCGGGCGCTTACCCATGCGTACGCGGCCGGCTGGTAGATCAGGCTATCGGCCGTCGGCGAGGACTCGAGCAGGACAGCGGGGACACGATGCCACTGCTGCTGTGCGCGCAGTGCCTGCAGCGTCGCCGCGTGCGTGACGTGGCTGACAGCGATGGCCGTGATCGGTGCGCCGACCAGGAATACGGCGAGCAGTGCCGCCATGAGAGAGGTTTCCGCCCGGTCAGAACGCCGCCGCAGCGGGTTGCGATCCAGTCCGAGCCGCCGGAGGAGCGTCGACGGCCAGGCCGATCGTTGCGCCGGGTCAATCATCGCCACACCTCCCACCTGACCCGGTCGCCGGACGAGAAACCACATCCAGAAGAAACCGACAGCGCCGCGGACTGCGTGGGCCATGACACACGTGATCCGCGGCGCTGATCGCATCGGGGACCTTTTGCCCTTCCTGTATCGCCCCGGTCGCGCGAGAGTTACCCGAGGGGAGTACTACGATCTTGGAGGCCGTCATGGACGCAGCAGCACTGCCGCGGCGGATCGTAGTCGGCGTGAACGGCTCCCCGGCATCGCTCGCGGCACTGCGCTGGGCCGCGGGTGAGGCCGTGCTGCGGCGGGCGAGCCTGCTCGTCGTGCACGTCTGGGATCGCACGCGACGGCTGGCGCCGTACGCGAATATCGGCAGGCGGCCGACTCCCGTCGAGGAACGGTCGACGGCCAGGAGCAGGCTGGCGGTGACCGTGCGCGCGGCATTCGGCCCGGTCGCACCGGCAGGCGTCACGACAGAACTGGCCGAGGGTCTCGTCGCGCGCGTACTGCTCGATCGCGCCGCCGGCGCGGACCTTCTCGTGCTCGGCGCGACAATGGCTCCGGTCACGAGCCCCCCGGCGGGGGGCGCCGCCGGGCCTACCGCGGGACCGGTCGCCAGGGCCTGCCTGAGCCGGGCCGTCTGCCCAGTCGTCATCGTGACCGCCGCCCCTACGGAGGACGAGGCGGGCGGCCCGGCCGCGGCCGGCGTACCCGGAGCCGGCGTACCCGGAGCGGCCGGGCGCACCTGATCCGGGTGAGCGGGGGCGTCTTCGGTCATCCGGCGGGCCCCCCCGTTCGGTTCTGCCCGGCAAGCTCCGCCAGCCAGGCCGGTTCCACGGACCCGGCGAACGCCGCTGGCCCGGCTGGCCCGCTGTGCCTGGCCGGATCGGTGAACTCCGGGCCGTCGAGCACCGCGGGGAAGGGCCCGCGTGGTGCCGCGCGATCCGCCGGACCGTACCCCAGCCGCAGCACCATCTGCGGATGCTCCATCCTGGCACCCGGGTCACGGACGAGCGAGCCGCCCGGGGTCCGCGGCGCCAGGGTGAGCGGCCCGACCGTGAGCCCGCGTGCGGTGCCGAGCAACAGCACACGCTGTAGCGCCTGACCGGCCCGCAGCCAGTCGGCCTGGCCGCCGAAGCTTGTGCAGAGCACGGCGAACCTGGTGGACGCCCGCGGCCGGGCCGGCCTCGCCCGCCCGGCCGGCCCGCCGGGAGCCAGATCGCGAAGCGGCCGCAGCGCGGCGCCTTCGAGCATGGCCGCCTCCACGAGTTCGGCAAGCACGCTCGCTGGCACGTGCCGGTAGCCGAACTTTCTGTGGGTGTGCCGGTCGCCGGCGACCGAGAAAAGCTCACGCTCGCTTTCCCGCGCGCGATAGCGCCCGGCGATGCGCACCGTGGCGAGAAGCAAGGGCTCATCGGCGTTCGGCAGGAGCCGGATGACAGGTTCCCTGGCCGAGACGGCGATCGCGAGACGCAGGTTGAAAACGGCGGCCCCGCACGCGATGTGCACGCCGCGGCCATCTGGGTCCGCGTGGCGCAGCGTCCGCGCCGGATCAGCGTACATTTCGATCGTCTGGTCCGGCTCGCGGTACCGCAGCCGCCACGGCTGGGTGTTATGCATCGAAGGCGCGGCCACTGCCGCCCGCAGCGCCCGCACCACCGTCTGTCGCGCCGGTACCGCCGGCCTGATGGCCTGCCGGCCGACGCCTGCGGACCGTGCGGTCATAGGGCCACAATTTCCGGAAATGCCAGGACAGGATAGGGGCGTTGGTCCCGGCAACCGGCGGGAGATGACGCCGGCCGGATACGGGCACCGCAAAGTGACCGGCTGAACCGGATTGTCACTGACTGTGCAGGCCAGGCCACCTTGGCGGAATATCGCGATGACCTGATGCGCTACTGACCGTTACGGGTTAACGTGAGGTTCACGGCGCCGCCTACGTGCTTCGCGGTGCCTTTCGCCGATACAGGAGCGTTGGTGGAACCTGCGAACGCCCATCCTGTACTGCCCCACCTGCGCCTCGACGACCTGCTGGCCGAGGTGCAGACGCGGTTGCAGGCTGTGCTTGCCGCTCGCGACCGCATGCACGGCCTGCTCGAGGCGGTCGTCATGGTGGGCGGCGATCTCGACCTGGAGACCGTGCTGAAGCGGATCGTCGAGGCCGCGGTCACGCTGGTCGACGCGCGGTACGGCGCCCTCGGCGTGATCGGTGAGGACAAGCAGCTTGCCGGGTTCATCCCCGTGGGTCTCGGTGGTGACGACATCGCCGCGGTCGACCACTGGCCAGAAGGACGCGGGCTGCTCGGGCTGCTCATCCGTAATCCCCAGACGCTGCGGCTCAGCAAAATATCCCAGCATCCCGCCTCGTTCGGCTTCCCGCCCGGGCATCCGCCCATGCACACTTTCCTCGGCGCTCCGGTCCGGGTGCGCGACGAGATCTTCGGCAACATCTACCTCACCGAGAAGGCAGACGGCGGGGAGTTCGACGAGGACGACGAGGCCGTGCTCGTCGCGCTCGCGGCGGCGGCCGGCGTGGCGGTGGAGAACGCGCGGCTGTACGACGAGGCGCAGCGTCAGCAGCGATGGCTGCGCGCGAGCGGCGAGGTGACCTCGCGGCTCCTTTCCGGCACCGAGCCTGACGAGGTGCTGAGCCTGATCGCCGAACTTGCCCGCGATCTCGCGGGCGCCGACCTTGTGGTGCTCGCGCTGCCGGACGAGGACAAGAAGCGCCTCGTCATCGAGTACGCGATCGGTGCGCACGCGGAAGGAGCGCGGGGGCTCGTGCTCGCGGCCGGAGATTCGCTGTCCGGGCAGGTGTTCGCGACGGGTGAGCCGGTGATGGTGGCCGACTTCAGTCATGACGAGCGGACCTTGGCGATCGCGCGTGACGCGCTGAGACTCGGCCCCGCGGTCCTGGTACCGCTCGGTACGCCTGGCAACGTGCGCGGTGTGCTCACGGCCGGCCGCGCGCCCGGTCGCCAGCCGTTCGCGGTCGCTGCCGCGGAGATGATCGCCCCGTTCGCCGCGCAGGCAGCGGTCGCGG
>Ga0209648_10004901_pt1 | contig 11393 bp, 7 predicted proteins | sample GraSoi2013_115cm_FD_185830 | JGI IMG/M metagenome (GOLD analysis project Ga0209648, IMG submission 185830) | Grasslands soil microbial communities from the Angelo Coastal Reserve, California, USA - Sample 9_17_2013_115cm (SPAdes) (version 2) | ecosystem: Environmental > Terrestrial > Soil >...
GAGCCCCTGATGGGTGGTCTGCCCTTGCTTCGCCATGGTTTACCCTGAGTCTGACCGCCTCGATTGGCACGATTGGTGCAAGTCGTCCGATCTGTCCCGGACCAGTTCCTCGGGGGAATCCCTCGGGTTTAACTCGCCACATCGTGATGCAGTTCATACCCTGAAATGCCGTTAATGTGGGGATAGTTTAACTCAACGAATACATGGCCTTCGCATAAGTTTAGCATGGGTTAATGGCATGACGACCCGATCGGTAAGCGTTTCCGGCAAGGCGTCGGATTAAGGAGAAGACATGGCTGGCGCAGACAGTGTCGAAAAACTCGAAGACGTGATCGTCCGTTCGGCCGAACAGGTCTCCGGACAAATCCGCGCGGCGAAAGACGCGATCTCCTCCGTCATCTTCGGTCAGGAGCGGGTGATTGAAAACACCCTGGTGACGATCCTGTCCGGCGGTCATGCGCTGCTGATCGGCGTGCCCGGCCTCGCCAAGACCAAGCTGGTCGAAACGCTCGGCATTACGCTGGGGCTGGACGCCAAGCGCATCCAGTTCACGCCTGACCTGATGCCATCGGATATTCTGGGCGCCGAGGTGCTGGACGAGAGCAGCTCCGGAAAGCGGTCGTTCCGTTTCATCTCCGGACCGGTATTCGCCCAGCTGCTGATGGCCGACGAAATCAATCGCGCCAGCCCACGCACCCAGTCCGCGTTGCTGCAGGCGATGCAGGAGCAACACATCACGGTTGCCGGCGCGCGCCACGATTTGCCAAAGCCGTTTCATGTGCTGGCGACGCAAAATCCGCTGGAGCAGGAAGGCACCTACCCGCTGCCGGAAGCCCAGCTCGACCGCTTTCTGATGGAGATCGACGTCGATTATCCCGATCGCGACGCCGAGCGGCGCATCCTGTTCGAAACCACCGGCGCGGAAGAGACATTGGCCAAGGCAGCCATGAACGCGGAGACCCTTATCGCCGCGCAACGGTTGGTGCGGCGTCTGCCGGTCGGCGATTCCGTGGTCGAAGCGATTCTTTCACTGGTGCGCTCCGCGCGTCCGGGAGAGGAAGGCGGCGAGGCCGGCAAGCTGATCGCCTGGGGACCCGGTCCCCGCGCCAGCCAGTCGCTGATGCTGGCTGTCCGCGCGCGCGCGTTGCTCGACGGCCGTCTGGCGCCGTCGATCGACGATGTGCTCGATCTGGCCGAGCCGGTGCTCAAGCACCGCATGGCGCTGACCTTCTCAGCCCGCGCCGAAGGCCGCACCATTCCGGATGTGATCCGGCAGTTGAAGACGCGGATCGGTTGATGGCCGCAGAAAGCAAGCACTTAAGCGGGGAGATCACAGCGATCCGACGTGCCGATGGCGAAAGCCGAACGCTCGCCGCTTCGCTGCCGCGTCTTGTGCTTGAAGCGCGCCGCATCGCCGCCAACGTCATTCACGGCCTGCATGGACGGCGGCGGGCCGGCGCGGGGGAAACCTTTTGGCAATACCGCCGCTTCGTTTCCGGCGAGCCGTCGCAGAACGTCGACTGGCGGCGCTCGGCGCGCGACGATCATCTCTATGTCCGCGAGCAGGAATGGGAGGCCGCGCACACGGTGTGGCTGTGGCCGGACCGCTCGCCGTCGATGGCGTTTGCATCGAGGCAGTCGCGCGACAGCAAGCTGGAACGCGGCCTGATCGTGACCTTCGCGCTCGCCGAACTCTTGGTCGCGGGCGGCGAGCGCGTCGGCATTCCCGGCCTGATGAATCCCACCGCGAGCAGCGGCGTCATCGACAAGATGGCGCAGGCGATGCTGCACGACGATGCAGACCGGCTCAGCCTGCCGCCGTCCTTTGTGCCCTCGGCGCTCGCCGAAATCGTGGTGTTGTCGGATTTCTGGTCGCCGATCAGCGAGATCAGGAGCATGCTTGCAGGATTGTCGGCCTCAGGTGCCCACGGCACCCTGGTGCAGATCGTCGATCCGGCTGAAGAAACGTTCCCCTATTCCGGACGCATCGAGTTCGTCGAGCCGGAAATCGGCAGCGTAATCATCGCGGGCCGCGCGGAAAAATGGGCGAGCGACTATGTCGCGCGGGTGGCGCTCCACCGCGACGAGATTCGCAGCGAGACCAACAAGCTCGACTGGCTGTTCTCAACCCACACCACCAGCCGCTCGGCCGCCGAGCTGCTGTTGTTCCTGCATTCGGGCATGATGGTGAACAAGGGAAGCGCGCGCATAGCGACCGTCAAAGTGGGACGAAGCGCATGATCGCCTCCCTCCCCCTCAGCTTCGCAGAACCGGTCTTGCTGCTGGGCCTGTTGAGCCTGCCGGCGCTGTGGTGGCTGTTGCGGGTGATGCCGCCGCGGCCGCGGCGCATAGAATTCCCGCCGACGCGGCTGTTGTTCGACATCGCGCCGAAGGAAGAAACCCCCTCGCGCACGCCATGGTGGCTGACGGCCTTGCGCCTTTTGGCCGCTGCGCTCGTGATTTTGGCGGCTGCCGGGCCGATCTGGAATCCGCAGACCGGTCTTGCCGGCTCCAATGCGCCGCTTGTGATCCTGCTCGACGACGGCTGGAGCGCGGCCGCGAGCTGGGACACCAGGATCAAGGCCGCGGACGAATTGATTGCGAATGCCAACAGCGACCGGCGCGGCGTTGCTCTGGTTCCACTATCCGAGCCCGCGCGCGATATCACATTAATGCCGGCGGGCACCGCCCGGGTCGCGCTGCGCCAGCTTGCACCGAAACCCTATTCGATCGAGCGGGTCGAAACCCTCCCCTCGATCGAGCGTTTCTTCAAGGCAACCGGCAACTGCGAGATCGCCTGGCTCTCGGATGGCGTCGATACCGGGCGCGGGCCGGAATTCCTCGAAGGCTTGAGCAAAACCATTGGGGATCGTGGCTTGACGATCTTTGACGGCGGCACCCCGCCCCCGCTCGCCCTGGCTGCAGCCGAAAATGCCGCGGCGAAGATGACCGTGAAGGTACTACGCACCAATGGCGGCGTCGCCGCCGGGGTTGTCCGCGCGATCGATCCAAAGGGCTCGCCGATCGGCGAAGCCCGCTACACCTTTGCGCCGCAGGCTCGCGAGACCGAAGCGGCCTTCGATCTTCCGGTCGAGCTGCGCAACGATATCTCGCGGCTTGAAATATCAGGCGAACGATCTGCCGGCGCGGTGCAACTGCTCGACAAAAGATGGCGGCGGCGCGCGATCGGCATCGTCTCGGGATCGACCAACGAGACCGCGCAGCCGCTACTGGCATCGACGTTCTATCTCACCCGCGCGCTGGCGCCGTTCGCCGATGTGCGGCTGGGCGATCGCGGCGCGCCACAACAGGCGATCACGCAATTTCTCGACCAGAAGCTGCCGATGATCGTGCTCGCGGATGTCGGCACCCTGTCCCCCGAGATTCGCGAGCGTCTGGCCGCGTGGATCGACCAAGGCGGGGTGCTGGTGCGTTTCGCCGGCCCCCGTCTGGCGCAGGCCGATGATGACCTGGTGCCGGTGAAGCTGCGCCGCGGCGGGCGCATCCTCGGCGGCAGTCTCACCTGGGAGAAGCCGCAGCACCTCGCTTCGTTCACTGCCGATGGACCGTTCGCCGGTCTTGCCCTGCCGAAGGATATCACCGTCAACCGGCAGGTGCTCGCCGAGCCGGACGCGGTGCTGGCGACGAAAAGCTGGGCCTCACTGGAGGATGGAACGCCGCTGGTAACCGGCGAACATCGCGGCAAGGGTGTGGTAAGCTTGTTTCATGTCAGCGCCGACATGCGCTGGTCCGATCTGCCGATGTCCGGCACCTTCGTCGAGATGCTGAGAAGGATCGTCGATATGTCCGGCTACACGTCCAGTCCGGGGGCGGGTGTTGCGAGCGAAGCGAAGGTCGAAACGGTGGCGCCGCTCCGTACGCTGGACGGCTTCGGTGCGTTCGGACCGCCGCCCTCGACGGCGAAGCCAATGCCGGTGGATTTCCGCGATCGTGCGACATCAGAGCATCCGCCCGGATTCTACGGTCCGGCCGACGGTCCTCTTGCGGTAAATACGCTGGCGGCCGCGGATCGCATCGCGCCGCTCGATACTTCGGCCTTGCGCGCGCAGCATGCCAGCTACACCAATGCCGAACCGCGCGATCTGCGCGGCATCCTGTTGTCCTCGTCGCTGGCATTATTCCTGATCGACGCGATCGTGGTCGCCATGCTCGGCGGCGGCATCGCGGCGTTGCTGAGACGGCGCGCCGCGCCGGCTGCATTGGCGTTCGTGTTCGTCCTGTCCACGATGTTGGCCGCGCCACAGCCGTCGCGTGCCGACGACAACGACGATTTCGCAATCAAGGCGGTGTCGCAAACCCGGCTGGCTTATGTCGTCACCGGCAATTCGGATGTGGATTCCATTGTCAAGGCCGGCATGTCCGGACTGACCTTGTTTCTCGCCCAACGCACGGCGCTGGAGGCCGGCGACCCCGTCGGCGTCGATCCCGCCCACGATGAACTGGCGTTCTTTCCGCTGATCTACTGGCCCGTTGTGCCGGGAGCCGCCAAGCCGCCGCAAGACGCCATCAATCGCATCGACGCCTACATGAAACAGGGCGGCACCGTGGTGTTCGATACCCGCGATGCGATCGAGGCGCCGCCCGGGGACGCAGGCGCATCGCAAACGCCGGGAATGCAGGCGTTGCGCGATATCCTCTCCTCGCTTGATGTTCCCGAGCTGGAGCCGGTGCCGCGCGAGCACGTGCTGACCAAGACATTCTATCTGCTGCGCGATTTTCCCGGCCGTTTCAACACCGGCCAGACCTGGGTTGAGACGTTGCCGCGCGATGACGACGACGACGCCGCATCCCGGCCGGCGCGCGGCGGAGACGGCGTCTCGCCGATCATCATCACCTCCAATGACCTTGCCGGCGCCTGGGCGTTGCGGCCGGATGGCCAGCCAATGCTGCCGCTTACTCCGGGCGAGCCGCGCCAGCGCGAATTCGCCTTCCGCGCCGGCGTCAACATCGTGATGTACACGCTGACCGGAAACTACAAGGCCGACCTGGTGCATGCGCCGGCGCTGATCGAGCGGCTGGGGCAGTAGGGTAACGACATGCAGTATGGCATCGCGTTTACACCGCTGGTCCCCTCGCTGGTGCTTTGGCTCGCGCTCGCCGCCATCGCGGTGATCGCGGCATTGCTGCTGCTCGGGCGGGCACGCGGCGCGGCGGTGCGCGTGACGGCGCTGGCGCTCCTCGTGCTGGCGCTGGCCAATCCGTCATTTACCCGCGAGGACCGCGAGCCGTTGTCGTCGGTGGCGGCGGTCGTGATCGACAAGAGCCCCAGCCAGAATTTCGGCGAGCGCACCCGCGAAACACGCGAGGCGCAGGAGGCGCTGGTCGACAGCCTCAAGAAGATCAAGGGGCTGGAGGTGCGGGTCGTCGAAGCAGGCCAGGCCGACGGCGAGACCGATGGCACGCGGTTGTTCGGCGCGCTGTCGTCGGCGCTGTCAGACGTTCCGATCGATCGCGTCGCCGGGGCTTTTCTGATTACCGATGGGCGGGTCCACGATATCCCCCCGAATGCCGCGGCGCTCGGATTTCAGGCCCCGGTGCACGCCCTGATCACCGGCCGCAAGGACGAACGCGATCGTCGCATCGCGATTATTGCAGCACCCCGTTTTGGCATCGTCGGACAGGTCCAGACCATCACCTACCGGCTCGACGATCAAGGCGTCAGCGGCGAGCGCGCCAAAGTCGCGGTGCGCCGCGACGGCGAAACGATCAACGAGCGCACGGTGCTGAGTGGTGAGACCGTCAACGTCGACATCGATATCAAGCACGCCGGCCCGAACATCGTCGAGATCGAGGCGTCGCCGCTCGAGAACGAGCTGACGCCGGTCAACAACCGCGCGGTGGTTGCGATCGACGGGGTGCGCGACAAGTTGCGGGTGCTGCTGGTCTCCGGCGAGCCGCATTCGGGCGAACGCACCTGGCGCAACCTGTTGAAATCCGACGCCAGCGTCGATCTCGTGCATTTTACGATCCTGCGGCCGCCGGAAAAGCAGGACGGCACGCCGATCAACGAACTGTCGCTGATCGCGTTTCCGACCCGCGAACTGTTTCAGCAGAGGATCAATGAGTTCCAGCTGATCATCTTCGACCGCTACGCGCGCCAGGGCGTGCTGCCGATCGCATATTTCGACAACATCGCCCGTTATGTGCGGGCGGGCGGCGCGGTCCTGGTGTCGGCAGGCCCCGATTACGCCTCGACCACCAGCATCTGGCGCACCCCGCTGGATTCGGTGCTGCCGGCAGAGCCCGTCGGCGTCACCGAGAAACCGTACTACGCGCACCTGAGCGACATCGGCAAGCGCCATCCGGTAACGCGAGGGCTGGAAGGCTCCGGCACCGAGCCGCCACACTGGAGCCGGTTCTTTCGCACCGTCGAGACGCGCAATGCGACCAGCCCGCCGGTGATGACCGGCGCCGACGGAAAACCGCTGCTGCTGCTGTCGCGATATGGCGAGGGCCGCGTCGCCTTGCTTCTCACCGACCATATCTGGTTGTGGGCACGCGGCTATGAGGGCGGCGGGCCGCATCTCGACCTGTTGCGGCGAACCTCGCATTGGCTGATGAAGCAGCCTGACCTCGACGAAGAAGCGCTGCGACTGCAGGTCCAGGGGCACGATCTCGTCGTGCTGCGCCAGACCATGGCGGACAGCGTCGCGCCGGTGACGGTGACATCGCCCACCGGCGCCACGCGCGAATTGACCCTGAGCGCCAGCGAACCCGGGACCTGGCGCTCGACGATCCCTGCGAGCGAACTCGGTCTGTGGCAGGCAACCGATGGCACGCTGAAAGCCTTGATCAATGTCGGCCCGACCAACCCGAAGGAATTTTCGGAAGTCACCTCCACCACCGAGACGCTGAAACCGCTGACGCAAGCCACCGGCGGCGACGCGAGGCGCGTCATCGATGGCTCCAGCCTCGACCTGCCGCGCATCGTGCCGGTGCGTACATCCAGCATTTTTCACGGCGATGGCTGGATGGGCGTGAAGATGCGCGATGCGAGTGTCGTCAGAGGTGTCGGCGTGCTGCCGCTGTTCGCCGGCCTGATCGGCTTGCTGCTCTTGCTTGGCGCGTTCGCCGCGACCTGGCTGCGCGAGGGACGCTGATCGCAGTTTAAGCCGCCTGGTCTGGCGTGGCGTGAATCACACACCCCTTTCAAATTCCGCCGACGCGCGGATAGACCACGGTTGACACCCTGCGCCGATCCCGGTGATGTAATATTATAACATCGCGGCGGCCGAGATGCCTCGGCCTTCGGCGATGCGGGCGTCTATCCGCATGAAGTGGTTCCGGTCGAACATCAAACATGGCTCGCGGTTCGCGCTGTTTGCGCTGGCTCTGCAGTTTGCGCTTTCGTTCGGGCATTTCCACGGGGGCGTTGCGCAGGCGGCGCCGGCTGTTCAATCGGGGTCCGCCAACAACGTGTCCGCAGCCGACCCGGTCGGCGAGGACGCTCAGCAGCAGCCTGCGTCCAACCACGATTCCGATCAGCAGCAGGGTGACGTTTGCGCGATCTGCGCTGTTGTCGCGCTGGCGAACGCGATGCTGTTTGCGACGCCGCCGCTGCTGTTGCTTCCGCAGGCGATCGAAATCTTATACCTGAGCACCGACGCCGAGTTCGCCCATCTGAACTCCGCCCGCGTTGCTTTCCAGCCGCGCGCTCCTCCCCTCTCCTGACATCGATGGCTTGACGATCCCAAAGGGTTCGCCGCGTCGTGCGTGGCCCATCCATCCGGGAATAGTTGCAATCGGTCCGTCGCGCATCGACGGCAAGCGCTTTCCGAATTCGTCGGCGATGACGAATAGGGCGGCGGCTCTTATCAGGATATGTCCATGGCATTTTTTGCAAGACGTGCTTTCCGCATCACGAGCGCGAGTTGGCTGCTGATCTGCGGAATGGGCAGCAGCGCAATGGCTCAGGATGCCGCTTCGTCGACCGCCACCCAGCTTCCCGGGATCACGGTGACCTCGCCAAGTCCGATCGTGCGGCGAAACGTCGTTCCATCGCGAACGCCGGTGCGCGTCGCCCGCACGGTCCCCAACCGCAATCGTGCCCCGGCGCCGCCGCCGGCGCCGCAAGCCCAGCCAACGCCGCCCGCAGCCGCGCCGCAGCAGGGCGTGCTGCCGATCGTCACCGATCAATTTGCAACCGTCACGGTGGTCCCGAACGAAGAAATCCGCCGTGAGGGTGGGGGGCAGCTTGGCGATCTCCTGTTTTCCAAGCCCGGCATTACCGGTTCGAGCTTCGCTCCCGGCGCTTCAAGTAGGCCGATCATCCGGGGTCTCGACGTCAACCGCGTCGGCATTTTTGAAAACGGCACAGCCGGCGGCGGAGCGTCCGATCTCGGCGAGGATCATTTCGTGCCAATCGATACGCTGGCGACAAACCAGATCGAAGTGATACGGGGACCGGCCGCGTTGCGCTACGGATCGACATCGATCGGCGGCATCGTCAGCGCGACCAACAACCGCATCCCGGACGCGCTGCCGTCATGCGCGGCCGCGCCGTTCCAGACCTATGGACTACCGGTCAAGGCACCGCTTGCGAATGTGCAGTCGCCGGGATGCGTCACGGCGGAGACGCGAACGGCGGTCAGTTCCGTCAATCGGGGTGTCGAGGGCGGCGTTCTTCTGGATGCCGGCGGTGGTAATTTCGCGCTTCACGCCGACGCCTATGGCCGCACGACCAGCGACTATCAAATCCCGAGCTATCCGTACCTGTTTGTTCCCGACAAGCCGTTCGACGGCCGCCAGCCGAATTCGGCGGCGCGCACGGACGGCGCCTCGATTGGCGGCTCGTATATTTTCGATGGCGGCTTTATCGGCGCGGCGATCACGCAGAACGACGCGCTCTACCATATCCCCGGCGTCGATGGCGCCGATCACCAGACCCGGATCGACGCGCATCAGACCAAGATCACCGCCAAGGGTGAATATCGGCCGGACGCGGCGGCGATCGACGCGATACGTTTCTGGGCCGGCGCCACCGACTACAGGCACAACGAGATTGGCCTCTCAGATCCCGCCGACCCGACCACGCTCGGCATCCGGCAGACCTTTACCAACAAGGAGCAGGAAGTCCGGGTTGAAGTCCAGTTGATGCCTTTCAATCTGCGCTTTGCAACGGTGACGACGGCGTTCGGCCTGCAGGCCGGGCATCAGGAATTGACCGCGCCAAGCCCGGACGATCCCGGCACACTCTTCAACGGGCTGTGGGACCCGAATCGTAATACCCGCGAAGCGGGGTATGTCTTTAACGAGTTTAAATTCACCGAGACGACCAAGGCCCAGATCGCCGGCCGCATCGAGCATGTCGATTTGTTCGGTTCGACCCCGGATTTTCCGGCGGATTTTCTGCCCGACGGCAATCCGCAAACCAGCATCGCGCGTAATCTGAACTTTACGCCGAAGAGCGGCAGCGTCGGCCTGATCCAGAACCTTCCCTACGATCTCGTCGGCAGCATCACCGCCCAATATGTCGAGCGCGCGCCAAAACCGGCGGAACTATTCTCTCGCGGCGCGCATGACGCGACGGCGACATTCGACATCGGCAATCCGAACCTGACGATCGAAACCGCCAAATCAGTCGAGATCGGATTGCGCAGGGCCACCGGGCCGCTGCGTTTCGAAGCAACGGCATATTACACCCGCTTCAACAACTTCATCTTTCGGCGGCTGACCGGGGTGATGTGCGGCAGCGACTTCGATTCTTGCGGCACCCCTGATGCTGATCTCAACCAGGCTGTGTATTCGCAACGCGACGCGATCTTCCGCGGCGGCGAATTCCAGAGCCAGCTCGACATCGGGCCCTTATATGGCGGTATTTGGGGCATCGAGGATCAGTTCGACGTTGTTCGTGCCACCTTCACCGATGGCACCAACGTGCCGCGGATTCCGCCGGTGCGCGTCGGCGGCGGCGTGTTCTGGCGCGATGCCAATTGGCTGGCACGCGTCAATTTGCTGCATGCGTTCGCACAGAACGATATCGCTGTCATCGCCGAAACGCCGACCGCGGGCTATAATCTCCTGAAGGCGGAAGTCAGCTACAAGACCAAGCTCGATCCGGCCTATTTCGGAGCCCGCGAAATGTTCGTCGGCCTCGTCGGTGACAATCTGTTAAATGAGAATATCCGCAATTCGGTGTCCTACACCAAGGACGAGGTTCTGATGCCGGGCCTCGGCGTCCGGGCGTTTGCCAATTTCAAATTCTAGAAGTGTCTCCCTCTCCCCGCCTGCGGCCGGCGCGTGTGCCGATACTATTTCGCCATGCTCCAGTCCGGGCGGATCGCTCCGGAAACATCGGTGAACGCGCCATCGACGAGCTCGGCCACCAACAGGCGGCTATAGTCCACGGGTCCCGGCATGGTTGCCCGTCCCTTCGGGATGATCTTGAAGCCGACGCGGCCGTAATAGGGCTCGTCGCCGATCAGCACCACGAGGCGATGCCCCTTTGCTTTGGCTTCCTTCAACGCGCGGTCCAGCAGCGCGCGGCCGACGCCGCGGCCGCGAAACGGCGGCTCGATGGTGAGCGGCCCCAGCAGCAAAGCCCTGGTATCGCCAATAAGTATCGGCAATTGGCGCACCGAGCCCACCAGCAGCGTGCCGATCCGCGCCGTAAACGACAGATCGAGCGGGTGATCTACATGCTCGCGAAGCCGATAGGCACTCAGCACGAAGCGGCCGGGTCCGAAGGTGCGCTCGTGCAGGCGTTCGATCGCCTGCGCATCGTTGGCGGTTTCGGCCAGTATTGTGAGAGAGAGATCGCTCATGGACAGTCGCGGGATAGCATCTGCCGGAGGTGCGGTCCATCGCCGAGGCCTTGGCAGATTTCGAACCGCATCAATTTTTGCCGATGGGGGCTTGAGACAGATAGGCCAGCAGCTTCATCTCGCGCCGGCCGCGCGTCACCGTATCGAGCACCAGTCCCGATGAGATCGACAGCACCGCCAAAATCATCAGGCCCATCGACAGCACCGCGGTCGGCAGGCGAGGAACGATGCCTTGCTCGAGATAGGTGATGATGATCGGTATTGCGAGCCCGATCGAAACCAGTGTCAGGAATATTCCGATCGCGGTAAAAAACCGCAACGGCTTTTCCGACCGGTAGAGTTTCAGGATGGTGCCGAGAATTCGAAAACCATCGCGCCAGGTGTTGAGCTTGCTGAACGATCCCTCCGGCCGCGCATAATAGGGAGTCTCGAGCTCGGCGACCGGCAGCGCCAGTTCAAGCGCGTGGACGCTCAGCTCGGTTTCGATCTCGAAGCCATCTGACAGCACCGGAAAGGACTTGACGAAGCGGCGCGAGAATACCCGGTAGCCGGAAAGAATATCCTTGAAGGCCTGGCCGAACACCGATGCCAGAAAGCCGGTCAGCATCC
>Ga0209648_10004902_pt1 | contig 11392 bp, 8 predicted proteins | sample GraSoi2013_115cm_FD_185830 | JGI IMG/M metagenome (GOLD analysis project Ga0209648, IMG submission 185830) | Grasslands soil microbial communities from the Angelo Coastal Reserve, California, USA - Sample 9_17_2013_115cm (SPAdes) (version 2) | ecosystem: Environmental > Terrestrial > Soil >...
CGCCGCGACCAGGTTTTCAGCGAACAGTCCATTCGCGCCCTTGCTGTTGACCTTCGAAACCGGGCCAAGGCCGGTATCGAGCACAACCAGCTTGCCACCGGTATTGATCACCAGCGGCGCGAAGTAGATCGTGAAAATATCCCTCGGCAGAAACGCCTTCTCCAGCGCGGCGCTGACCTCTTCCTTCTTCGCGTTGGTGACGAAGTTATCCTCCAGCGGGAAGGTAGATCGGCCGTCGGAAACCACCGTGACCTGGATGTCGCCGACCTTGTAGCGATAGAAACTCGGCGCCTGTTTTTCTGCCACAGGCGCGGCCGCCTTCGCAGGGATGGAGGGGAAAAGCGGTGTGACCGCGATCGCGGCGGCGCCGGTGAGTGCGTGACGTCGTGTTGGTTCCATGCGATGTCCTCCCAGTGAGACCATGACTTCGGTGCGCGATTCCCCGCCCGTTGGCCTTCTGTCGCGACCGTTTTTTACCAGCGTTTTATCCACATTGCGTTCACGACGATGCGACTGCAACACAGGGCATTTGGGGGTTAACACCCCTGCTCCTGGCTTATTCCGGGCTGACGAAGGGTAGCTTCAAACCGCGCGCCACAGCCATTCGAGAATTTGTCCGATCACATCGCCGAACAGCAGCAGCGCCGCCGACCAGACCAGCGCCGATACCCAATTGGCGATCTGAAAGCTCCAATACGGCATCTCAAATATCCCGGCCGCCAGCGGCACCGAGGCCCGCAGCGGTCCGAAAAAACGTCCGATGAAAATGCTCGGCACGCCCAATTTTTTCACAAAGGCCTCGCCGCGCGGCAGGATTTCCGGATAGCGCGACAGCGGCCACATCTGCGCGACGTGTTCCTTGTATTTGAAACCGAACCAGTAGGAGACCCAGTCGCCGAGCGCGGCCCCGATCCCGCCGGCGATCCAGAGCGGCCAGAAAGAGATGCCGCTGGCGCCGGTCAGCGCGCCGATTGCCACCAGCGCGCCCCAGGCCGGGATCAGAAGCGAAATGAAGGCGAGCGATTCCCCGAACGCCAGCACCAGCACGATCGGTGCGGCCCAGGCCTGATGGTCGCGCACGAAATCAGCCAGTGCGCGCGCAAAATCTTCCATTCCGAGTGGCCCTTCCCCCGTCATTGCCCCGTCTTTGGGTCTTTGAACCCTGCTATAGGTTCGATGCCCAAGAAACAGGTAAGCCAGCCTCTTCAATGACATCAAGTCACAAAGGCGGGGATAACGCGTGAGCTCAGGCCCAGCCAAATCCGTTTTCAATTACACAGACGGGGGTACACAGACAGGGGAGATATGGATGATCGGATCGCTGATGATGTGCGTGGGCGCCTTGGTCCTGCTGGTCGGAATGCTGGCCGGCATCGCGATGGGCATCAAGCAAGATTTCGCCCTGGCGCCCGCGCACGCCCATCTCAACCTGGTCGGCGGCGTGCTGTTGTTCCTGTTCGGGCTGTATTACCGATTGGTTCCGGCCGCAGGAGCCACCACGCTGGCGAAAGTGCAGGGCTGGCTGCATATCGCCGGCGCAATCCTGTTTCCGGCCGGCGTCGCGGTCGTGATCCTGAAAGGGCCCTCATTTGAGGCCGCGCCGATTGCGGGTTCGCTGATTGTGACCGCTTCTATGGCGCTATTCGCCGTGATCGTGCTCCGGAGCTCGCGGGCCTGACAGCTCGACCGAACTCAACTCTGAGGCGCTGGTCGTTTCGGCGGTCGCGGCCTCGCCGGGCGCGGCGATTCGGGCGCGAGCGGCTGCAAGGTCACGAGAACGGGATTGGGTTTGTGATCCTGTGCGGCGCCGGTGACAGCGCTCGGACCATCACGCAACCTTTGGGTGAAAGCAAGTGGATGAGCGTGACCGCGTAGAACTGCCGTTAATCGAGTGGCGTTAGGCACTCTGCTTAAGTCACTTCTGGAGATCAGGCCTGGCGTCACTTTTTAAGCCCATCCGTGGCATAGTCAGGGGAACCGATTCGCGCTGCCGCCGGCGCGCGCAACACATGAAGAAAAATGCCTAAACCATTGAAAGCACCTGCTAAAACCAAAGCGACCAACGACCTGTTCGAGGCCTCGGAGCCGAAGGGCCGGGCCGCGCTCAAGGTCGCGCCGCGCGCATCAAGCGCCGAAGCCGGCTATACCGCGCGCGATATCGAGGTGCTGGAAGGCCTCGAGCCGGTGCGGCGCCGGCCCGGCATGTATATCGGCGGCACCGACGAAAAGGCGCTGCATCATCTGTTCGCCGAAGTCATCGACAACGCCATGGACGAGGCGCTCGCCGGACACGCCTCCTTCATCGAAGTGGAATTGAGCGCCGACGGATTTTTGACCGTCACCGACAATGGCCGCGGCATTCCGGTCGATCCGCACCCAAAATTCCCGAAAAAGTCCGCGCTCGAAGTCATCATGTGTACGCTGCATTCTGGCGGCAAATTCGACTCCAAGGTCTACGAGACTTCCGGCGGCCTGCACGGCGTCGGCGTGTCGGTGGTGAACGTATTGTCCTCGCGGCTCGAGGTCGAGGTCGCGCGCAGCCAAAAACTCTACCGCATGGCGTTCGAGCGCGGCCATCCCAAGGGCAAGCTCGAAGAGCTCGGCAAGATCAACAACCGCCGCGGCACCAAGATCCGCTTCAAACCGGACGCCGAGATTTTCGGCGCCAAGGCTTCGTTCAAGCCGCAGCGGCTGTTCAAGATGACCCGCTCCAAGGCCTATCTGTTCGGCGGCGTCGAAATCCGCTGGCGCTGCGATCCCGCATTGCTCAAGGGCATCGAGGATGTACCCGCCGAGGACAGCTTTCACTTTCCGGGGGGATTGAAGGATTATCTCGCCGCCGCGATCCATGCCGACACCTTGGTGCATCCGGATATCTTCGCTGGAAAATCCGGCCGCAATGGCGCCCACGGCGCCTGCGAATGGGCGGTAGCGTGGACCGCCGATGCCGACGGCTTTCTGTCGTCCTATTGCAACACCGTGCCGACCCCCGACGGCGGCACCCATGAATCCGGCATGCGCAGCGCGCTGCTGCGAGGCTTGAAGGATCACGCCGAGCGCGTCGGCCAGGGCAAACGCGCCGCCAACGTCACATCGGAAGACGTCATGGTCGGCGCTGCCGTGATGCTATCGGTGTTTGTGCGCGAGCCGGAATTCCAGGGCCAGACCAAGGACCGCCTCGCGACCGCCGAAGCCCAGCGCATCGTCGAGCAGGCGATCAAGGACCCGTTCGACCACTGGCTGTCAGGCAATCCGCTGCAGGCCAACAAGCTCCTCGATTTCGTCATCGAGCGCGCCGACGAACGGCTGCGCCGCCGCGCCGAGAAGGAAATTTTGCGCAAGACCGCGGTGAAGAAGCTGCGGCTGCCGGGAAAACTCGCCGACTGCACCAACACCGCGGGCGAAGGCTCCGAGCTGTTCATCGTCGAGGGTGACTCGGCCGGCGGCAGCGCCAAGCAGGCGCGCGACCGCAAGACCCAAGCGATCCTTCCGTTGCGCGGAAAAATCCTCAACGTCGCGTCCGCGACCAAGGACAAGCTCACCGCCAACGCGCAGCTCGCCGATCTCATCCAGGCCATCGGCTGCGGCACCGGCGCGCATTATCGCGAAGAGGATTTGCGCTATTCGCGCATCATCATCATGACCGATGCCGACGTCGACGGCGCGCATATCGCCTCGCTCCTGATCACGTTCTTCTACCGCCAGATGCCGCGGCTGATCGATGAGGGCCATCTCTACCTCGCGGTGCCGCCGCTCTACCGCCTCACCCACGGCAGCAAGACCGTCTATGCCCGCGACGATGCCCACAAGGACGCGCTGCTGAAGAGCGAATTCAACGCCAATGCCAAGGTCGATGTCGGCCGCTTCAAGGGCTTAGGTGAAATGATGCCGGCGCAGCTGAAGGAGACCACCATGGACCCGGCCAAGCGCGCCATGCTCCGCGTGGTGCTGCTGGCCGACGACCGCGAGGGCACCGCCGATTCCGTCGAACGGCTGATGGGCACCAAGGCCGAGGCGCGTTTTGCCTTCATCTCCGATAAGGCCGAATTCGCCAGCGAGGATTTGCTGGACGTCTAGCCTTATGACCGGCCGTTCGAGCGCCCCGAGGGCCGCTTTGGGCTCGGACGGCGGGTTTGAGGCCGTTTTCAACCTAATTCACGGTTTTTTAATCGCAGTTTCCCCGTCCGTTTTCCGGGAGGTGTGCCCGCCCGGCAACAGCATTTCGTGCGGAACCGGGTATAGTCCGGGCACTGAATTTAGGAATCGGTGCACTTAACGCCGCGGTCGCGGGTCCGAACGCTTACTGAGGAAATAAAGATGAAAAAACTGGTGCTCGCTCTCGCTGCGGTCGCGGCGTTGACTGGATCGGCTTTCGCGGCTGACCTTGCGCCCCGCCCTTACACCAAGGCGCCGGCGCCTTTACCGCCGCCGAGCTGGACCGGCTTCTACATCTTCGGCGGCGCCGGCGGCGGAATATGGGATGCTGATACCAGCAGCCGGATCACCGGAACGAGCGTGCCGCTTAGCATCAGTCAACGTCAAGGCGGCGACGGCTGGTTCGGAACGGTCGGTCTCGGCTATGATTGGCAATTCAACGGCCCCTGGGTCTTTGGCCTGTTGGCGGACGGTGAGTTTGGCAGCCTCAGGGGTACAACACAGGATCCGTTCGCAGATTGGACCGCAACTATAAAGATGCAGGACGCTTGGGCGGCGGGTGCGCGGGTCGGTTATCTGGTGGCCCCGAACGTCCTCTCCTACGTGAACGGCGGTTACTCCGGTTCGCATTGGTCGGGTACGACCCTGCTCAATGCGTTCAGTGGCCTTCCGGTGGGTGCTCACACCAATTCGTTCAACCGCAACGGCGCATTCATCGGCGGCGGTGTCGAGAACAGCCTCAACATCTTCGGTATCAGCGCACCCGGCTGGTTCATGAAGACCGAATATCGCGCCGCCTATTATGGCCGCCAGAACATCCACGAGCTGTTTGACGGCTCCAACGCCCTCGTCGGTCGCGACATCGCCTTCAAGCCTTGGGTGCAAACCATCAGCACCTCGCTGGTCTATCGCTTCAACTGGACCGGACCGATCGTCGCGAAGTACTGATCGCGGCGGAATTTCCGATCGCTTCAAAAGCCCCGGCTTCGTCCGGGGCTTTTTTGTGCCGCAGGCTTGGGCCCGGACCGGCACAAGTGAGCTATCCACGCCCTTGCTGCGGACGAGCGGGCACGCCACTCTGGCAACCGTTGCCAATGGCCGCGCCGCAAAGCGAGCGAGGGGAAAGCCGATGCGCAAATTGCTTCTGGTCGTCGGCGTTCTCGCGCTCGCCATCGGCCTGCTCTGGATCGGCCAGGGCACCGGCACGATCAACTGGCCGCAATCGAGCTTCATGATCAAACAGACCCAGTGGGCCGGATATGGTGCGGCGCTGGCCGCGTTCGGCCTGGTCCTGATCTGGCAGAGCAGACGCTAAACCCGGCCACGCCGAAGGAAGGGATATCAATCATGACAACTGCGCTATTCGATCTCGCCGGCAAGGTGGCCATCGTCACCGGCGGCAATGGCGGCATCGGCCTCGGCATGGCGCGGGGACTGGCGGAATCGGGTGCCGCCATTGCCGTTGTCGGACGCAACGAGGCAAAGTCGATTGCGGCGGTCGCCGAGCTCAAAGCGCGCGGCGCCACGGCGATATCCATTACCGCTGATGTCACGGACAAAGCTGCCGTCGCCGATATGGTCGAGCGGACGGTGCGAGAGCTCGGCCGGCTCGACATTCTCGTCAACAATGCCGGCATCAATATTCGCAAACCCCCGCAGGCGCTCGATGTCGAGGAATGGGAAAGCGTCATCAAGACCAACCTGACCAGCGCGTTCCTGTGCTCGCAGGCGGCCTACCCGGCCATGAAGAAATCAGGCGGCGGCAAGATCATCAATATCGGCTCGATGATGTCGATCTTCGGCGCCAGCTTTGCGCCGGCTTATGCGGCGAGCAAGGGCGGCATCGTGCAGTTCACCCGCTCCTGCGCGGTCGCCTGGGCCGCCGATAACATCCAGGTCAATGCAGTGCTGCCGGGCTGGATCGATACCGATCTGACAAAACGCGCCCGCGAGCAGATCGACGGCCTGCACGAGCGGGTGCTCGCGCGCACGCCGGTTGCGCGATGGGGCGTCACCTCGGATTTCGCAGGGATCGCCGTTTTTCTGGCGTCACATGCGTCAGACTTCGTCACCGGCACCGCCATTCCCGTCGACGGCGGATTTTCGATCATGGGATGAGACTGGACGCCTTCCTGAAACTCTTGATCTCGGAGACGCTGCCGTCGCGATAGGTCAATTCCACCGACACGAACTGCGTCGCGGGCGCGAGCTTGAGGTAAAGCTGCGCGCCATAGGGAATCTCGAGAGGATCGCGGGGATCGCAGGGCGGCATTTTCAGGACCTTGTCCGGCACCGCAGAGTTGATTCCGACGCGGACCTCGCGGATCGCGCAGCGATACGAGACTAGGTGCGTGTAATAGAGCAGAAGCCCATTGAACTCCCGAAACGCCAGCCAGCTGGTCGCGGTCATATCGAGGATTTTTCGCTGATCGTGGATCAGCGCGGCCTCGGGGTCGAATTTGATTGGAAACGGCCCCTGCAATTCGCCTGATGCATCGACATAGCGAACCTGGATGGTCGCCGCCGGCGCGTCGCCAGCGAGTTCGATCGAGGGATTGGGCATCCGTTTGCGGGTGCGCGGATCGAGCGTATCGAGGAATCCAGTCTCGCGGAAATCGCCGCCATCGCCCATCCGCCATGAAATCCCAAGCGTCGGATCGGCGATCGAGAATGTGACAGTCCAGCCGCCATTGTGACGGGAGAACGCCGCGATCGGCGCATTGACGCTGTCATCTTTCGGCACGCGCTGCGGCGCTACCGGCGGCAAGGCCGCGACCTGCTGCGCCGGCTCGGCCGGTTTTGCCGGCTCCTTGGCGGCTTCGGGTTGTCCCTTGGCCGCGCCATTCAAAAACACATCGTCGACCATCTGGTCGAAATAGACCGGGATCTGCTTGTGGTTGACGGTCTCCGCCATCTCGCTGACCAGCCGGCGGGTGTGCTGGGCGACCTGAACCATGTTCTCGCCCGGTTGCAAAAGCTCTTTCGCAAACGTTCGCGTGAACACCGAATTCGGATTGGCGTCGTCGTTCGACAATCGATCGAGCGCGGTCTGCCGCGGGCCCGCTGAAAATACCGAGAACACGCCTTCCGGCAATTGCGTCATCGGCGCGAGCCCGCCGCCGCCGGCGACCGCGCGCGTGCCGGCACGCTCGAACGGATTGTTGCGGCAGGCATCGAACACCAGGATGGCGGTGCGCACTCGCTTGTTTTGCAGGCGTTCGATGATGCGGTCGGCGAGCACGGAGGCGTCGCGGACCAATTCTTCCTGGCCTTCGGTTGCGGCCGGCACATCGGTCGGCAAGAGAAAATTCTGGCCGGCGATTTCAAACCCGTGGCCGGCATAGAAAAAGAATGCGGTATCGCCGGGCTCGACCGCCTTGTCGAAGGCGAGCAGCGTTTCGGAAAACGCCTGGCGGGTTTGGTTCTCCGCGACCATCACGGAAAAGCCGAGCTGTTTTAGCGTATCGCCCATGGTGCGGGCGTCGTTGACGGCCTTTTGCAGTTTTGGAACGTTCTTGTAATCGTTGTTGCCGATCACCAGCGCGACGCGCTTTTCAGCGTGTGCGGGCTGGGCGAACGCCAGCAACGACGCCGCCAGGCTCCATGCCAATGCGGCTCGGATCGGTAGCCAATTCTTCATCCCTTTTCCCCCGCCTGCACGGCTCATCCGCGGCTCGCGCGAACCGCCTTATGTCGTAGTCGAAAAACGCGTGTCGCCGGTTCAAAAGCGGCCGGCCATCGTTGCCCGCCAACGAGTCGGCGCAAAGCGCCGCCCATGACCAAAAAGCAGGCCACTAAGCACGGACGTCCGCGAGCTTTCACGCCCTCGCTGTTGCCCGGAAGTTACAAACACAGGGAATTATTCGAGGACCGGCACGTCGTGGCCAGGACGTATTGTGCTGCGCGGGGAACCCGGTTCAGATTGTGTCCGACTCGCGGCGATGATTCGCCCCGAAATTTCCGGCGTCGCATAGGCGCGGTCTTGAGAGTGCCCGACGTGCAGGAATTTCCGATCAGGATACGCGACCGCCTCCGCGAGCGCCGCGCTGTTTTCGCTACCGCCGCGCGATTCCTGGCCGCGATGGCGGCTTTCGCGATCGTGCTCCTGGCCGGCGAGGCGGCGTGGGCCGCCTGCGCGCCGGTGGCCGGCAACAACGTGACGGCGACCTGCACAGGCACCACCACCAATCAGGGCGGCGGCGCGCCCGGCACCAGCGCCGGCACCGCCGGCTACGGCACCGGCGCCGAGACCGGCGTCACCGTCAAGGTCGCCGGCGGCGCCCCCAACACCGTCACCGGCACCATTTCCGGCATCCTGCTCGGCGACGCGACGGTGACCAACAACACCGGCGCCGGCATCTTGGGCGGCCAGGCCGGAATTCAGGCCCTCACCGGCTTTGCCAATGTCACCAATTCCGGCAGCATTACCGGCACGGCCTTCTACGGCATCTACGCCAACACCGATGCGACGGTGATCAACAATGCCGGCGCCGCGATTGTCGGCAACCAATACGGAATAGTTACCGTTACCGGCTTTGTGAATGTCACCAATTCCGGCACCATAACGGGCACCGCCAACTCCGGCATTTGGGCCGACACCAATGCGACGGTGATCAACAACGCGGGTGCCAGCATCACGGGCGGTTCGACCGGAATTCTCGCCGCCGCAGGTTTTGCCAATGTCGCCAATTCCGGCAGTATCACGGGCGACAGAGGCATTATCGCCGCCACCAATGTAACGGTGACCAACAACGCCGGCGCCAGCATCGCGGGCACCACTTACGGAATTTTCGCCGACGCTGGCGGTTCTTCGGTCTTCAATGCCGGCACCATCAGCGGCGGCTCGGAAGCGATTCATTTTACTGGCGGTGGCAACATGCTGACGCTGGCGCAGGGCTCGGCGATCAGCGGGCTGGTGCTCGGTACCGGCAGCGATACGTTCCAACTCGGCGGGGCCGGCGCGGCAACCTTCGATGTCAGCGCGCTCGGTCCTGCCGCGCAGTACCAGGGCTTTGGCACCTTCAACAAGATCGGCAGCTCGATCTGGACCTTGACCGGCACCAGCACTTTCGCGGGTCCGGTGAATGTCAACGCCGGCACGCTGCTGGTAAACGGCAACATGTCATCGGCGAGCACCATGATGGTCAATGCCGGCGGCACGCTCGGCGGCAGCGGCATCGTCGGCAATACCACCATCAATGGCGGCACGCTGGCGCCGGGCAGCGCGGCTGACGCTTTTGGTCCATTGACGGTGCAGGGCAACCTGTCGTTCACGGCAGCCTCGACCTACATGATCCAGATCTCGTCTGTTAATGCCGGCCTCACAAATGTGAGCGGCACGGCGGCGCTCGCCGGCACCGTGCAGGTGACATCGCCAACCAATTCCTTCCGCTTCAATTCGCCGTACACAATCCTGACCTCGGCCGGATTGGGCGGCACCCAGTTCAACTCGTTAAATTTGACCGCACCAACCGGCATCGCCGGATCGTTGATCTATTCCGGAAACAACGTCCTGCTCAATCTCACCTCGGGCCTCGGCCAGCTCCCGGGGCTCAACATTAACCAGCACAACGTCGCGACCGTGCTTGACGCTGGCTTCAACGCGCCAGGCAGCACCCAGACCGGCGCGCTCGGCGCAATCTTCACTGGCAACGTTCCGCTGAACCTGACACAGGCCTCCGGCGAGACCGCGACCGGATCGCAGCAGACGACGTTTGATGCGATGAACCTGTTTCTGGGCGTGCTGACCGACCCGTTCATCGCCGGACGCGGCGATGGCGCGAGCGCGGCCGCCGGTGCGACACCGTTCGCGGAGGAAGATGATAGCGCCAGCGCTTACGCTGCCGGCGGCAAGCCGCGCAGCAAGAGCGAGCGCGACGCTTACGCCGCGATCTATCGCAAGGCGCCGACAGCTGAGCCGTTCGCGCAGCGCTGGAGCGTGTGGGCCGCGGGCTTTGGCGGTTCGCAGACCACCGATGGCAACGCGATGGTGGGATCGAACAGCGCGACCAGCCGCATCGCAGGCGCGGCCGTCGGCGCCGACTATCGTTTTTCGCCATTCACGCTGGCCGGGTTTGCGCTCGCCGGTGGCGGCACCAACTTCTCGCTCGCGAATGGTCTTGGCACCGGACGTTCCGACCTGTTCCAGGCAGGTGCGTTCGTTCGTCACAACGTGGGTCCGGCCTACATCTCGGCAGCGCTGGCCTATGGCTGGCAGGACATCACCACCGACCGCAATGTGACGATTGCCGGCCTCGACCGGCTGCATGCGGAGTTCAACGCCAACGCGTTCTCGGGCCGCATCGAAGGCGTCTATCGTTTTGTGGCGCCGTGGACGGGGGGCATCGGCATCACGCCGTACGCCGCCGGACAATTCACGACATTCGACCTGCCGGCCTATGCGGAGCAAGCTTTGTCGGGCGCGAGCACGTTTGCGCTGGCGTACGCATCCAAGAGTGTGACGGACCCGCGAAGCGAACTCGGTGTTCGCACCGACAAGTCGTTCGCGATGCAGGATTCGATCCTGACTCTGCGGGGCCGCGTCGCCTGGGCACATGATTTCAACGCCGACCGCAATATCGCGGCCACCTTCCAGACGCTGCCGGGCGCAAGCTTCGTCGTCAACGGCGCCGCGCAGGCGCATGACTCTGCGCTCACCACCGCCTCCATCGAAATGAAGTGGATCAACGGCTGGTCGGCCGCCGCCACCTTCGAAGGCGAGTTCTCCGACGTAACCCGCTCCTACGCCGGCAAGGGCGTGGTGCGCTATGCGTGGTAGCGACGGGCAATTCGGGAGTTCGGCTGCCTGACCCGTCGACTGATTTCTGATTTTCAGAAATATCGCTTGCTGCCCGACCCAAATCAGTTGTATATGCCTGCCGTCCCGCCACCTTTTCGAGGGGCGTTTCGCGATCGTCACGGACGTGGGCGGCGGGATGCGGTGGACGTGGCGGCGCTATTGACGAACAGCGCTAACGCGGACGGTGAAGACGTGTGGTCCTGACGCCCCGACGCTGGCGTCAAGTTCTTGAGAAGCAAGCTTCTCAGGGGCGACGGTGGCAAGAAAGCCCGGTCACCGGGGAGAGCGCGATATAAGCCGTAAAACCATTGCGCGGGGAATGCCGGGTGATTCCGGTGTGACCTGACTAACGCGTGTGCGTTCTACCACTACCATTGCACACGCCGCTAGCGGGCGCATCGGGCGCCCGGCATTCCCTGCGCCCTCTTCATCGAGAGG
>Ga0209648_10004903_pt1 | contig 11392 bp, 12 predicted proteins | sample GraSoi2013_115cm_FD_185830 | JGI IMG/M metagenome (GOLD analysis project Ga0209648, IMG submission 185830) | Grasslands soil microbial communities from the Angelo Coastal Reserve, California, USA - Sample 9_17_2013_115cm (SPAdes) (version 2) | ecosystem: Environmental > Terrestrial > Soil >...
ATCGGGTTTTTCGGGCGGCGTCCAGGGCGGCTACAATTGGCAGACCGGCCCGTGGGTGTTCGGCGTCGAGGGCGACATCCAGGCGACCGGCGCTAACGATACATTTGCGCCCTGGAAGTTTTCAAATCCCTGGTTCGGCACGGTGCGCGGCCGGGCCGGCTATGCGCTCAGCAACATCTTGTTCTACGGCACCGGCGGCCTGGCGTTCGGCGAATTGCGCGGCGAAACCTTCGGCCTGTCGGAATCCCATACCAATGCCGGCTGGACCGCAGGCGTCGGCGCCGAATTCGGCTTCGCCCAGAACTGGAGCGCCAAGATCGAATATCTCTACGTCGATCTCGCGAACGACAACTTCACCATCACCGGCGTGTCGAACGGTTACCGGTTCGGATTGGTGCGCGCCGGCGTCAACTATCACTTCTGATAGCAACAAGAAAATATCCTACCGCAACCTCCCGGCCGCCTTGCGGCCGGGATTTTTTAAGACACGCGCTATAGATCATGATCCGATTGGATTGAAATCGGATCATGATCTCATCACTTTGAGCATGATCTCCGGGCAAACGCTTCGCGTTTGTCCCGAGGGATTTTTCCGGATCATGCTCTAAGACGAAATCACCAGGTTGACCGCCTTGGGGCCTTTGCCCTTCTTGTCCGGTTCGACCTCGAATGTGATGCGCTGTCCTTCGGTCAGGTCCTTCAACCCGGCCCGCTCCACCGCGGTGATGTGAACGAACACATCGCGGCCGCCGTCATCGGGCTTGATGAAGCCATAGCCACGTTCTCCGTTGAAGAACTTGACCGTACCAGTCATGGCCATCGGGAAACTCCTCCCCCGCATTGCTTCGCCGCTACGCACCACATTTCGCGTATCGGCCCGACCGGAAATTCGCTGCCGGAAAGCTTGGCCATTTGTGCGGATTAGGCTGTCAACGCCGATCCGTCTTTGAAAATATTCGAGGCCTTGTCACTCCGCCGCTACCATTCGCGGGAGCGGAACGTAAAGCCGGTCCTAATAGACTTAAGCATAATACGGTTCCCGGCAAATTGCCTACGGCTCAAATCGGACTTTTCGCTGCACCTGAGGTGCCGGGCGCCTGGCTAAGATTTGGGCGTCTCAAGCCTGAAGCGGCCGGCGCCGCCCCGGCCGAGCGGCTTTTCAAGTTCGGGAAGGATTGCCTTGAGTTCACCCATCAGCGTCCACGGTGGATTGACGATCAAAAGACCCGCCGAGGCGAGGGCGGCGCCTGCGGTCTGTGGCGTGACGCTGAACTCCAGACGCAGGCATTTTCCGGCAGGCGTGGCGGCGCCGGCCGCCTCGGTGACATGCCGTGCCAGGCTGTCGGTGGCACGCCGGCTTTTCACCGGATACCACAAGAGATAACTGCCGGTCGGCCATTTCGCGAAGGCCTCCGCGAAACCCGCGGCCAGCCGTTCGAACTCGTCCTTCTGCTCGTATGGCGGATCGATCAGGACCAGGCCGCGGCGCTCCTTCGGCGGCACGAAGGCCGGCAACGCCACCCAGCCGTCGAGGTCGACCACGCGGGCCTGGGTGTCGCGGCGCAGCGCATCGATCAGGCGCTTGCGCGCTTTCGGTTCGACTTCGCACGCGGTGAGGCGATCCTGAGGCCGCAGCAGCGCGCGCGCAATCAGCGGCGATCCGGGATAGGCCTTGAGGTCGCGCTCTGGATTGAAGGCCCTGACGATATCGAGATAGGGTTTTATCAAGGGCGCCGTCTTCTCCGAGACCCGCGCCTGCATCATCCGCGCAATACCCGTGAGCCACTCGCCGCCGCGGTTAGCCTCCTCGCCGGTGAGATCGTAGAGCCCGGCGCCGGCATGGGTGTCGATGACGCGAAACGAGGCCTGCTTGTCCTGCAAATAGATCAGAATGCGCACCAGCACGATGTGCTTGATGACGTCGGCGAAGCCGCCCGCATGAAAGGCGTGACGATAGTTCATGGGGAAGGCGTTACCACTTCATTGCGAGCCAACGGATCGCGCGAATGCGCCCCCGATGATAAACTCCACGAAGCAATCCATGGCAACGCGAAATGCGGGACTGGATTGCTTCGTCGCTAACGCTCCTCGCAATGACGGCGGAAACGCCTTATCCACCGCGTATCGGCGGCATGATCACCCGGTCGCGGCGGCAGGCGCGGCGATCGATTTCCTCGCAGGCACGGAATTGCAGATCCTTGCTCATGCAGATCCGCAGTTCGCCGAGCCGCGTCTTGTCGCAGGTCACCGCGATCGCGGAAGCGCTCAAGCCGGGATTGACCTTGATGAAGGCGTCCTCGATCTCGATGGGCGCTATCGTCTTCGGCTCGGACAATTCCAGAAACTCTTCGGGAATTTTCACTGCGGAGCGCGCCTTGCGGATGGTCTCGAAATAGGCCCGCGCCGATAGTCCCGAGCAGGTGCCGTGCTTGTCCCACTCGCTGAAGATCAGCCCGGGCGCCGGCATCAGATCCAGCATCGACGACATGATATTGCGATCGAGCCGCGGCGACGGCCGCTGGCAATAGTTGGGAAAGCCGTGCTCATATTGCGGCCACAGGCCGTGGACCACGAAAGAAAACGGCCGGTCGCCGCACTGGACCTGCGAACGTCCGCCGCTGCCGCGTTCCGACGCCGCCTCGCAGAACGAGGGCGACCACGACAGCGACAGCACGTAGAAATCGAACTCGCCGGGTGTATTCTGCCGGCGATCCTGCGCCGACGCCGTCCCCGCGAGGCCGGTCAGCGCCGCAAAGGCGAGTAGCGCAAGCGAGATCAAAAACCTCGAAATCAGTGTCCTTGGAAAATAAAACATGGTGACGCCCCCCTACGCAGACCCTACCGGAGCCTAGCAGGCGACGAGAACATTTCAAGAACAAAATAAGGGGAGGCGGGAGCGAAGGTCAGGCGGAGCGAAAAACCGGCCCCAAGATCAGGGCCGGGCGGCCTTGCAGCCGGGATTGTAGGCCCAGTTGCGATCAAGCCCGGTCACGCACCATTCGACGCCCTGGCCGAAGCCGGCAAAACCGCCATCCTCGATGATCGAGTAATGCACGGTGTGCAGCTTGCCGTCGCTCAGCATGACGTCGGCGCTGCAATAGCGACGCGGAATGTTGTCGGACTGCCAGGGCCGGAATGCGGTCTCGTGGATCTGGCCATAGGCGGTGATCTGCAGGGAAGAATTCCAGAACCTGCTCTCTTTTTCCTGAAACTGGCTGGTAATGGTCCCCAGCGCGCGTTCACATTCGGCTACCCGCCCGTCATAGCGAGGGCCCGAGAGCCAGAAATTCAGCTCCCAGGGGTAGGCGGCCTCGGCCGCCTGGCCGAAGGCGAACAGGCCGAATAGCACGCCGAGCGCGGCGCCAAGACTGAGTCTTTTCAGGGATGTGGAGAGGTCGCGCATGGGCAATCCGCCGGATGATCCAACTGGCTGACGGTGCCGTGAAGCCCGGACGAGGTCAAGTGCAACGCGGCAACACCTTGGCGATAAGTCTGCGTTGAACCGGCAGCCGTTCTTTTCATGGCGAGCGATGCGCTTTAAGGTGCCTCCCAGCGAAAATGGAGTCTGCGATGCGAATGATGGGGGCCGCGAGCCTGGTTGCCGTATGCGGGATGCTGGCGTGCGCGCCGGCGCGGGCTGATCAGGTGCCGCCATTCCAGGGCAACGACACCGGCGGCATCATCGCCTATGCGCTGGCGGCGCAGACGGATGTCCGTCAGCTGGCGGTCGATCACTGCGCGCGTTATAGCAAGGTGGTGAAATTCCTTGCCGTCGACGCGCAATATGGCGGCTACATTTCCTTCGCCTGCCGCTGGGTGCCGTACGGCGCCAACGACCGGCCGGTGCGCACGCTGTACTGAAGACCGTTACACCGGTATCCGCACCGTGGCGCGAAGCCCGCCCATCGGGCTGTCGCCGAGCATGATGTCGCCGCCATGCGAGCGCGCGATGTCGCGGGCGATCGCGAGCCCTAAGCCCGTGCCGCCCTCATCCTGGTTGCGGGCGTCGTCCAGCCGCAAAAACGGCTTGAACACTTCCTCGCGCATGCCAGGCGGAATGCCCGGTCCGTCGTCATCGATCGTCACCGTCAGATAGCGGTGATCGCGGTGGCCCGTGATCGAAATCGCGTTGGCATGCCGCGCCGCGTTGGAGACGAGGTTGGCGAGGCAGCGCTTGAACGATGCCGGCTTCACGGTCACGACCGGCAGTCCGTGAAACGACACGGTGGCGGCGTGGCCGTTGCGCTCGGCGTCGCTGCGCAACTCCTCCAGCGCCAGCGCCATGTCGGTCGGCTGCGCCTGCTCGCCGCTGTCGCCGCGCGCAAAAGCCAGATAGTCCTCCAGCATGCCGGACATCTCGTCGACATCCCGACGCATGCCGTCGACCTCCGGACTGTCGCCGATCAACGCCAGCTCGAGCTTGAAGCGGGTCAGGATGGTGCGTAGATCGTGCGACACGCCGGCCAGCATCGCGGTGCGCTGCTCGATCGAGCGCTCGATGCGCGATTTCATCTCCAGGAAAGCCTGCGCGGCGCGGCGCACTTCCCGCGCGCCGCGGGGACGGAAGTTCGGCGCTTCGCGGCCCTTGCCGAAGCTTTCGGCGGCATCGGCAAGGCGCAGGATCGGCTTGATCTGGTTGCGCAGGAACAAAACCGAGACGATCAGCAGGATCGACGACGTCCCCAGCATCCAGAAGATGAAAATCTCCGAATTCGAGGCATAGGCCGCGCTGCGCTGGGCAAAGATGCGCATCACGGCGTCGTCGAGCTGGATGCGGATTTCCACCAGATTGGAGCGGCCGACGGTGTCGATCCAGAACGGTCTTGCAATTTGCCGGCCGAGCTGCACCGAGAGCGTCTGGTCGAGCAGCGAGAAGAACGGTTTTGGGCCGGGCGGCGGCATGTCGCCAACGGGGAGAAAGTCCACCACCAACGCCAGCCGCTGGGCGACGCGCCGCAACTGCGCGCGGTCCTTGTCCTGCGGATAACCCTTGTAGACGTCGATCAGGCTGGCGATGTCCTGCACCACCGCAGCCGACAGCCGCCGCGTGACCGTGTTCCAGTGCCGCTCCATGAACACGAAGGCCACCACCGTCTGCAGAATGACCATGGGCACGATCATGATCAGGAGGGCACGGGCATACAGCCCTGTCGGCATCCAGCCCTTGAACGCGTTGCCGATCCAGCTATTGGCCGCGGAGACGCGGCCCGCGGCGGTGCGGATCAGCGTCAGGCCGGTGTCAAGCGTGCTCATCGGGCAAGGTTCATTGGAGATTTGCTCAAGGCGATGCGACCAGGCGATAGCCGATGCCGCGCACCGCCTGCAGGAACAGCGGATTGGCGGGGTCGCGTTCGATCTTGCGCCTGAGACGGTTGATCTGGACGTCCACCGCGCGCTCGTTGACGGTGCCGTCGCCGGTTAGCGCACTGCGCGGCACGGTCTCGCCCGGTGCCGCGGCGAGAATGCGCAGCATTTCGCGCTCGCGGTCGGTGAGATGAATGGTCTCCTCGCCCTGACGCAGTTCGCCGCGGTCCAGATGATAGACGTAGGGCCCGAACGCGATCTGCTCCAGCGTCTCCACCGGTGGCGGCGCGGTGCGCTTGAGAATATTACCGATTCTCAAGACCAGTTCGCGCGGTTCGAACGGCTTGGCGACATAATCGTCGGCGCCGATCTGCAGGCCCTCGATCCGGGCTTCGGCTTCATGACGCGCCGTCAGCATGATGATCGGCACCGACGATGAGGCGCGGATGAAGCGGGCGAGATCGAACCCGGTTTCACCCGGCATCATGACGTCGAGGATCAGGAGATCGAAATGCAGGCCGAGCAGCTTGGCGCGGGCGTCGCTGGCGCTCATCGCGGTGGTGACGCGGTAGCCCTCGCCGCAGAGAAAGCGCGACAACAGATCGCGGATGCGGCGGTCATCATCGACCAGCAGCAGATGCGGGGCGTCGTCGGCGGGTTGCGGCGGCGTTCGTGCGAGCGTTGCAGCCTGGGGCACGTTTATTCCTTTGCCTTCGCGGTTGCGCTGCCGGTCGCGAGGATCGTTTCCAGCACCTTGTCGGGATCGTCGTGATCGATCATCGCACGCAGGAACTGCCGGACCGTATCCACGCCTGACGGACCGATCTCCCGCAGCGCGCGGTTAATCCGATCGGTCTGCAGGCCTGCAAGCTTGCCCACCAGCGCCTCGCCCTTTGCGGTGGCAAAAAGAAGGCGTTGCCGCCGGTCGTTGTTGCCGGTCTTCTGCACGATATACCCTTCATCGAGCAATTGCTTGAGGACCCGTCCCAGCGACTGCTTGGTGATGCGCAGCACGTCCAAGAGGTCCGCCACCTTCAGGCCGGGATAGCGGTGGACGAAATGCAGCACCCGGTGATGCGCCCGGCCGAACCCGAAAGCCTCCAGCTCGTGATCGGCGTCCCCGACGAAATCGCGGTAGGCGAAGAACAAGAGCTCGATGATATCCCAGCGCAAATCGCCGGATCGAGCCGCCGGGGATCGCCCTGCGGCTGGCCTCGAATCGGGATCGGAGGAGGGGTTCGAGAAATTTACGTCAGCCATATTGACATATCTTGGGTTCAATGTTACAAAACTGTCAGCCGCGACGAAACATTAAGTCGTTTCATTCAGTGGCGACGGCGGCCGGAGAAAGTCAGGGATGGCGGCAACGGCCGCGATTTTGTCTACCGTTGAGATTGTCGAGCGGCATTTCGGCAAACATACTGGACTTCCGCATTCCGCAAAAGCATGTCTGGGGACGTGCGACAATGCAAACCAGCCGCAGGGCTGGTGGTGGGGGAGGCCCAGGCGTAACCAACAGCGCCACGGCGCAAGGCGCGCGAGCAGCGTCAATCCGGGAGAAAGCCGATGGGGGTTCCGTTCGATAAATCTGCCCGAAATCGGGCCAGCAGGCCCGGAGAAGTCAGGCCGGCGCCAGAAATCGCGCCGGTTCCGACAGCGGGAAACAAGGGAACGAGTTTGAAATTCGAAATCCAGCCTGCGACGAATCCGACGTCCGAGAAGGAGCGCGCGGCAAGGCTCGTGGACCCGGGCTTCGGCCGGATTTTCACCGATCACATGGCTGTGGTCCGCTATAATCAGGCGAAGGGCTGGCATGACGCGCGCGTCGAATCCCGCGCCAATTTCCCGCTCGATCCGGCCGCGGCCGTCCTGCACTACGCGCAGGAGATTTTCGAAGGCCTCAAGGCCTACAAGCGCGAAGACGGAGGCGTGAACCTGTTCCGCCCCGACGCCAATGCCCGGCGCTTCTGGAATTCGGCTGAGCGCATGGCCATGGCGCCGCTGCCCGAGCCTGTGTTCATCGAAGCGGTCGAGCAGCTCGTGCGGATCGACCGTGCCTGGATGCCGGGTGGCGAGGGCAGCCTCTACCTGCGGCCCTTCATGATCGCGAGCGAGGTCTTCCTCGGCGTGAAGCCTTCCGCGGAATACATCTTCGCCGTCATCGCCTCGCCGGTCGGCTCCTATTTCAAGGGCGGACCTGCGCCCGTGTCGATCTGGATGTCGGAGAACTACACGCGCGCCGCGATCGGCGGCACCGGCGCCGTCAAATGCGGCGGCAATTACGCCGCGAGCCTGCGCGCGCAGGCCGAGGCCATCGATCACGGCTGCGATCAGGTCGTTTTCCTCGATGCGGTCGAGCGCCGCTACATCGAGGAACTCGGCGGCATGAACGTCTTCTTCGTGTTCGACGACGGTTCGCTGCTGACGCCGCCGCTCGGCACCATCCTGCCGGGCATCACCCGCGATTCGATCATCGCGCTGGCGAAGGATTCCGGCGCGCGCGTGCGCGAGGAGGCCTACACGATCGACCAGTGGCGCGCCGACGCCGCCAGCGGAAAGTTGAAAGAGACCTTCGCCTGCGGCACGGCGGCCGTCATCTCGCCTATCGGCAAGGTGTGTTCCGCGAGCGGCGATTTTCTCATCAGCGGCGGCGTGGCCGGCCCCGTCGCCATGGGGCTGCGCAAGAAGCTGGTCGACATCCAGTACGGTCGCGTGGCCGACCCGCACAACTGGATCAGAAAGGTCCTGTGACCGGCGGAGGATGCGGCCCGACCTGGATTTGCGGTCGGCCACGTCTTCGCCGGCATCGACAGCGTCGCGCTGGAATATCGCGTCGGCGACTTCCTGCACGGCAGCGAGTTCACGACGCTGAATGCGAATGGCCTGGTTTCCTTCGCCGCCGGCAATGATGTCCTGCGGCCCGACCACCTCCTGTAAAATCAGGCACGACGGTCCCGCGCACCGGTTGCCGCGTCGCGCCTGCGCTGGTACCAACGCCGCCTATGGCCGAGAAACCCAAGAAACCGCAAAAACTCCGCGCGCGCTTACCGCGCGGGCTGGCCGATCGCGGCCCCGCCGAGATCGTGGCGACCCGCGCCATGGTCGAAAAGATCCGCGAGGTGTTCGAGCGCTACGGCTTCGAGCCGGTGGAGACGCCGGCGATGGAATATACCGACGCGCTCGGCAAATTCCTGCCCGACCAGGACCGGCCCAACGAGGGCGTGTTCTCGTTCCAGGACGACGACGAGCAGTGGATTTCGCTGCGCTACGACCTGACCGCGCCCTTGGCGCGCTATGTCGCGGAGAATTTTGATCACCTGCCAAAACCCTATCGCAGCTACCGCGAAGGCTACGTCTATCGCAACGAAAAGCCGGGCCCGGGCCGCTTCCGCCAGTTCATGCAGTTCGACGCCGACACGGTGGGCTCAGCTTCTCCCGCCGCCGATGCGGAGATGTGCATGATGGCCGCCGACACCATGGAAGCGCTGGGCATCCCGCGCGGCAGCTATGTGGTGAAGGTGAATAACCGCAAAGTGCTCGATGGGGTAAGAGACGCAATCGGCGTAACTGACGACGCTCAGTGGCTGACCATCATGCGGGCGATCGATAAATTAGATCGATTGGGTATTTCTGGAGTTCAGCAGCTGCTCGGTGACGGTCGCAAAGATGAGTCCGGGGATTTTACGAAAGGGGCCGGACTCCAACGCGCTGATATCGTTTTAGTGACCAGCGTTATCGAGCAAACAAGCGATACCGAGGAAAAAGTTGCACAGATTGATATACGAGTGCGCGATAGCGAAATTGGCCAGCGCGGGCGTGAGGAACTGGAAGAGATAAGGAAGCTCGTCGATGCATCTGGATACGGTCTCGACCGCATTCGCATCGATCCTTCCGTCGTGCGCGGCCTCGAATATTACACCGGCCCCGTCTATGAGGTCGAACTCCTGCTCGACACCAAGGACGAAAAGGGCCGGCCCGTACGCTTCGGCTCTGTTGGCGGCGGCGGGCGTTATGATGGGCTGGTTTCGCGGTTTCGCGGCGAGCCGGTGCCGGCCACCGGATTCTCCATCGGCGTGTCGCGGCTGCAGGCCGCGCTGACCATGCTCGGCAAGCTCGACACCACGCCGGAATTCGGCCCGGTCGTCGTCACTGTGTTCGACCGCGACCGCGTCGCCGATTATCAGAAGATGGTCGCGGCCCTGCGCAACGCCAACATTCGCGCCGAGCTTTATCTCGGCAATCCGAAGAACATGGGCAACCAGCTCAAATATGCCGACAGGCGCAATAGCCCTTGTGTGATCATTCAGGGCAGCGACGAGAAAGACGATCCCGCGGGGCCGCAGGTCTTGCTGAAGGATCTGATTCTCGGCGCCGAACTGGCAAAACTCGAAAAAGACCGCGAGGAGTATCTGCAGAAGCAGGGCGAGGCCCAGACCAAGGTGCCGCAGGCGGCGCTGGTCGACGAAGTCCGCAAGATTCTTCACAAGCATGGAGTGAAGTGGAATTAGCCAAAGCCGTCATGCCCGCGAAAGCGGGCATCCAGTACGCTGTGACGCCAGCATTGAACAAAACCGGCGCGGAATACTGGATCATCCGCTTTCGCGGATGATGACGTCGGTGCAAGATGCGCGCTCCTCAAGGTGAGGGTCGCGTTTCGTAGCGAGCAGCAAAAGCAAAAGGGAGTGACAAGAATGCCTGAAATTACCATCAGCATGGCCGCCGGCCGCACCGATGAACAGAAGGCCGGCATGATGCGCGACATCACGCAGGCGCTGGTGAAGAACCTCGGCGTCGAGGCCGACGCCGTCGTGATCCAGATCAACGAAGCGCCGCTGGCCCACAAGATGAAGGGCGGCAAGACCTTTGTCGAGCGCAGGGCCGCGCAGAGCAAGTAGCGCGGCGCTCACGTCGCCTGCGAGATTATTAGCATCGTCATTCCGGGGCGCGCGAAGCGCGAACCCGGAATCTCGAGATTCCGGGTTCGCTCGCCCAGCGCAAAATTGACGCGAAGCGCCGATTTTGTCGCCGGGCTCCCACCCTCAGCGACAAGCGCTACGCGCTTGCGCGGGGAATGACGGATTAAAACCCATGGATGCACGCGAAATCATCAAGGTCGGCATGAGCGCCGAGCGCACCTTGACGGTGACGCCTGATCGCACCGTCAGGCATGTCATCCCGACCATGCCGGCGGTGTTCGGGACGCCGATGATGATCATGGAAATGGAAATGGCGTCCGCCGACGCCATCAATAATTATCTCGAACCGGGCTGGGTCACGGTCGGCACCGAGGTTGATATCCGCCATCTCGCCGCGTCGCCGGTCGGCGCGCTGGTGCGGACCACGGCGCGGGTGATCGCGGTGGAGCGCCGGGTGATCCGCTTCGAGGTCGAAGCTTTCGACGACGAGCGCAAGATCGGCGAGGGCCATCACGCCCGCGGTCTGGTCAATCTCGCGACCTTCAACAAGCGTTTTGGAGCGGGGTAGGGTGGGCAAAGGCGCGCTTTGCGCCGTGCCCACCATCTATCCAGAGTGGGTTTTGATTTGGTGGGCACGCGGAGTTCATCATCGGGCGCGCGTTCGCGCGACCCGTTCGCTCTGCCCACCCTACGAGTTCCTGGCCCGAAAAAAATTACTTCGCCAGCTCCTTCGATCGCCGCGTTGCCGCCGCGACCGCGCGGGTCAGCAGCGACTGCATGCCGTCGGGTCCCATCAGCACCTCCAGCGCCGCGGCCGTGGTGCCGCCGGGCGAGGTGACGTTCTCGCGCAGCGTGGCCGATGCAAGCTCGGAGCGATGCAGCAATTCGCCGGAGCCGGCGACGGTTTCGCGCGCCAGCCTGGTCGCAAGGTCAGGCGGCAGCCCGGCTTCGACGCCGGCGCGCGCCAGTTCCTCGGCGAGCAGAAAAATATAGGCCGGACCGGAACCGGAGACGGCGGTCACCGCGTCCATCAAATTCTCGTCATCGACCCACTCGACCGATCCGGTGGCGCGGAGCAGCGCATCGGCGACCGCGCGCTGCGCGACGCTGACATTGTTCGCGGCAACCGCAACCGTGATGCCGCGGCCGATCGCCGCCGGCGTGTTGGGCAT
>Ga0209648_10004904_pt1 | contig 11391 bp, 7 predicted proteins | sample GraSoi2013_115cm_FD_185830 | JGI IMG/M metagenome (GOLD analysis project Ga0209648, IMG submission 185830) | Grasslands soil microbial communities from the Angelo Coastal Reserve, California, USA - Sample 9_17_2013_115cm (SPAdes) (version 2) | ecosystem: Environmental > Terrestrial > Soil >...
CTGCGCGCCCACCGGCTGCGCGCCCACCGGCTGCGCGCCCACCGGCTGCGCGCCCACCGGCTGCGCGCCCACCGGCTGCGCGCCCACCGGCTGCGCGCCCACCGGCTGCGCGCCCACCGGCTGCGCGGCGGCCGAGCACGTTCTCGACGGCCACGACCCCCAGCGCCGCGGCCCACAGCGCCGCGATGCCAACCGCCGCGACCCCGAGCAACGAGGCGATCAGGGAGGTGACCCCCACCAGGGCGATCAAGAACATCGAGCGGCATCCGCTGCCGCCGGAGGTGCTGGGCGGTGGTGGGGCAGGCGCGGGCGGCGCCTGCGGCCCGACGAAGGCGGTCGAGGACACGGCGGAAAGAAAGGCCCACGCCGCGACGTGGATCTCCCGTTCCAGCTTGGGGTATTGCGTTACGTAGTTCGGGCTGAAGCCCCCCTCGTTCTGGTCGGCTCCCTTACCTGGATCGCCGCCAACCTCGATCGTGAACGCCATCACCGGGCTGACCGGCGTTCCCGCGGTCGCCGCGGTGAACCAGCGGCTGAAGCAGTAGTCGTCGGTCGCTCCGCTGGTGATGTAGAGGCTGGCCGACTGCATCACCGTGTACTTGGATCGCGCCTGTGCGGTGGGATCCGCCCCGCCCGCCTTGGCCAGGATCTCGTCGCTGATGCGCTTGGCCATGGCCGCCGCGGCCGCCGCGGTGCCGGTCGGGATGTATTCGTTGTATGCCGCGTGGTGGGTACCGTCGCGCTTGCCGTCCCATGCCGGGTTGGCGAAGTTCATGGTCGCGTCGGTGTCCTGATTGGTTTCGAGGCCCCACGAGAACAAGATGTCGCGCGAGAACATGTGGAAGTCGATGAAGAAGCTGATGTTCTTCGTGCGCATCAGGTTGGCGACGTTCTTGGCCTCCGGCTCCGACTCGGGCGATCCCGCCGTGATGTCGCCGACGTAGGTCTCGTCCCGCGGGTCCTTCGACGATCCGATATCGAGGTCGGAAAGCGCGGTGTTGTAATACTTTGGAAAGTTCCAGACGATGTCGAAGTTGCGGTTGATGTCCACGCCGATGCCCCAGGGGCTGGTCACCCCCGCTGGCGCGGGCCGCCGGTTCTTGCGCCACATCTTGTGCAGTTCCTGGACGGCAGGCGAAGAACCGGACGGCAGGGTGGCCAGGACCCAATCCCGCCCATCGTCGTTGACGAGGGGGGCGACGTAGAGATCGAGCCGTTCCACGACGCTCTTTACCCAGGGCCACGGGATGGTGAAGGAGCCATAGACGGTGCCGCTCACCGGATCCGTCCACGCCGGATAGGTGATCGCGCTCTTGGCGGCGTAGGCGGGCAGCAGCTTCTCCAAGAAGCTGACGAGCGCGTCCGGCGGCGCAAGTTCCCTGGCGTGGACGCCGCCGATGAGCAGAACGGCCCAGCGGGGCGAGGGGCTGAACGATGTGGTGGCACTGATCTTCACGTAGCCGCTCTTGCCGCCCGCCGTCCCGGCCGCCCAGTCTCCGGGCCCAGACCGGGTGCAGACCGTGGGATTGGCGGTGGCGAGCGCGTCGAGATGCGCGGAGACGACGGCCGAGGTCATGTAGCCTGCCATACCGCTCTCCTAGGCCACGGGTGGCTGGTTATCGATCTGGGTGTCGATGACCTGCCAGCTGCCAAGCTCGTCGGCGTCGTTCTCCACGACACGGACCGTGCAGCCGAGCGCGGTCAGCGCGGGGATGTTGGCCTCAGCGGTGTGCCCGGTAACGGTCCAGGTGCCGTCGCCGTTGTCGACCGCGGTGGCGTGTGCGAGCGCCAGGGGGAAGCTGGCGCCGATGGTAGGAAGCTGGCTGAGGACACCGGCAGATCCGGTGATCGCGATCATCGCCATGGCAGCCGCCTACCGTGCTGCGCCGCGCCATTGCGTATGGCGCGGCGCGGTCGGCATGAATGGACGCGACGGCGTTCTGCCGGACCGCCCGAACCGGCGGAATACACCACACGCCGGATTGAGCATGGCCCCACCCCCAAATTCGCAATGCCCCTGCGGTCGATCAAACGGTACGAGTGATGGTAACGCGACTTGATCGTCTAGAAAAGACAGACGGGCCTGTTGTTCAAAGACGTGATGTTCTTGCTGGCCGGCCCGGGAGACCCACCACAGGTGGTCGATGACGCGGGCCGCCGGCGGGGCTCAGGGGAGACCGGGTGACGCGACAGGCCGACTGCGCTGCCGCAGCCGTATGACGTCGAGCGGGGGAGCGGGCATCGGATCGCCGCGGCACCCGCCGACCGTGCCAAACTCGCCCTGTCGTTCAGGAGCGCTCGCCGGCTCGTCCGCCACGTCCGCGAGACCTCTAGCGCAAGTCGTTCACGGATCATCCTCCTGCGCGATCGCGGCGCTGACATCTTCCGGCAGCACCGGAATATGATCCCACCGGCGGACTCAGCCGCCCGCACGGCGCCATCCGCGCTCCACCGCGTTCCCGCCGCGCTCATGATCCGTTTCTGTGGAATTCTGCCTGCACATAGCGCAGGCAGAATGACACAGTCGCGGATCTTGGGCTGTTCCCCAGCCGTCGATCACTGGAAGCGGTGCGGACCGGCCGAATCCGCTCCATCGCCAGGCCCGCACCCCGACCAGTGATGGCTATGGAAGGCTCTGCATTCAAAGACGCTGCAGTCAAAGACGCTGCAGTCAAGCGGGTGCGTCGCGTCGGCCCACACCCCCGCCGCGCCGGCGCATGAGGAAAATGACACGCTGGAACGCTCCGTTGCCAAGCAGTAGCGTCCTATAGTTCGACGAAAGGCACGTCATGGCGATCTACCAGCACATACGCCATCCCCGCATCGCCTCGCGGCGCGCCGATCGCCCGGTGAAGGTGGCTGATCTGCTCCCGCGCGGTACGGCGGTCACCCGGTTCAACACGAGAGTCGCGCTCCTGGTCACGCGGGTGGTCGGCAGCATGTGGTGTGCCTACGCGTTCGCGTTGTTCGACCTGATCAGTCTCCCGTCTGCGATCCGCGGCGGCGCGGCGACGATCGTCTCCTGGGTGGCGCAGACCTTCCTGCAGCTCGTGCTGTTGTCGGTGATCATGGTCGGGCAGAACGTGCAGGCCGCCGCGGCGGACAAGCGCGCGGAGGCGACATTCCACGACGCGAGCGCGACCCTGCACGAAGTGGCCCACGTGCAGGGCCACCTGGCCGCACAGGACGTGCTGCTGACCCGGATCGCGGAGAAGATCGGCCTCGACCCGGTGCCCGTCATCGACGCCCCGCCTGACGACGAAACGGGCGATGAGACAGGTGAGGACGCAGCCGGGCAAAACCCGGACCACTGACGATCGGGGCCGTTCTTCCGTCAGCCTGGCTCACCACTCACCGGTGCCGCTGGGTGATCGTGCCCGGGGCTCAGCGGGGCGCGGTCAGGGGGGTGCGGATTGCCGGGGGCGGCCTGATCGCCGGGGTCTGGCTGGGGGAGCCCGGCGGGTCTGGCTCGTGTCGCTGGCCGTGTTCATGGCCGGGTCGCTGGCCTGCGGGCTGTCGCAGTCGGTCGGTGAGCTGATCGGGTTCCGGGTGCTGCAGGGCCTCGGCGGCGGCATGATCATGCCGGTGGGGCAGGCGATCCTGGCCCGGGCGGCCGGCCCCCAGCGGATGGGCCGGGTGATGAGCATCGCCGGCGTGCCGTTGCTGCTCGGCCCGGTCATCGGCCCGGTGATCGGCGGGGCGATCGTACGCAACGCCAGCTGGCGGTGGATCTTCTTCGTCAACGTGCCGGTCGGCGCGGTCGCGGTCGCGCTCGCGGCGTGGCTGCTTCCGGCCACCCCGCCGCGGCGCCGGGTCAAGCTGGACGTGCCCGGCCTCGCGTTGCTGTCAGGCGGCATCGCCGCGTTCCTTTACGGGCTGGCCGAGGCGGGGCGGGGCGGCCGCATCGGTGCCGTCGCCGTCGCCGCGATCGCGGCCGGGCTCGCGCTCGTCACGGTGTTCTGCCTGTACGCGCTGCGGGCCAGGAACCCGCTGATCGAGCTGCGGCTGTTCGCCCGGCGGGGGTTCGGCACCGCGTCGGCCGTCAACCTGATGCTTGGCACCGCCCTGTTCGGTGTCGCGCTGTTGCTGCCGCTTTACCTGGAAATCGTCCGCGGCCGTACCCCACTGCAGACCGGGCTGCTGCTCATCCCGCAGGGCCTCGGCGCGGCGCTCGCCATGCCGGTGGCCGGGGCGCTGACCGACCGGGCCGGCGCCCGCCCGGTGGTCACCGGCGGCGTCGTCGTGGCCCTGGCAGGTACCGCGGCCTACACCCAGATCGGGGCGGGCACCGCCTACTGGTACCTGGCCGGCGCGCTGCTGCTGATCGGCGCCGGGCTCGGCGCGACCATCACCCCGTCCATGGCGGCCGCGTTCCAGGCCGTCGACCGCCAGGCGATCCCCGCGGCCACCGCGGCGATCAGCACCATCCAGCGCATCGCGGGCTCGCTGGGCACCGCGCTGCTCGCGGTCACCCTGCAGCGGGCCATGACCGCGCGGCTGCCCGGCCTGCATGGCGGCATCACCCAGGCCGCCGCGCTCGCCGCAGCCGACCCGGCACGCGCCCTGCCCGCCCTGGCTGGCGCCTTCGGCGCCGCGTTCTGGGTCGCGCTGGCCCTCACCGCCGCCTCGCTCGTGCCCGCGCTCCTGCTGCCGGGCCGCCCTGCAGGCGTCGTGCCAGCGAGCGCCGCGCCCTGACGAGCGCCGCGCCCTGACGAGCGCCGCGTCGATGCCCGCGTCGCCTGCGCCGGGATGAGTCTGGGTGGCACGGACTCCGTGCCGACCGGCTCATCCCGGCTCGGTTACCGGGCTGTGTAACATCGCAGAACTAGGGACTGGAGGGGGCACCTCACGGAGGTGGGCGCGGTGGCGGACGAGAACGTCGAAGCTCTGATCGAGGATCCGGACGAAGCACTCCGGCAATGGTACCGGGGCTTCATGGCGCCCGCGGGTGAGGAGAACGTGCTCACCGGCGGGCCGATCCCGCCGACCGGCCAGATAGGGGAGATATTCGACCGGTGGCTCGAGCGCCGCCGGGGCCAGCTTCGGGCCGCGGTCTGCGAGAAGCTTCGATACGCGCAGCTGAACTCAAATAGGCGAGAGGCCGTGGAAATCGGCACGGTCGCCGTCGTATCGGCGGCACTTTTGTCGACCCACTTCGCCGTCCAGATCGACCCGGTCGCGACCGCCGTGGTACTGCTCTCGCGACGGTCGCTGGACAAGCTGTGCGACGCAAGGGACGAAGCAGCTGACGAGTGATGCCCACCAAAGACGCGGTCGCGCTGCTCAACGAGTTTCTGACCATCCAGGCACGCCTGGCCGTGGCCCGGCTGCGGGATCCATCCGTCAGCCCGTCCGCGTCGTCGGAGTACGTGGGCGTGTTTACCGGGTTCTTCGTGTCTCCGGCGGGCCATCTGCTGACGGCCTTCCACCCGCTGAAGCACCGGCTCTGGGATACCGAATATTCCGCCGAGTTCGAGCTGGCGATGGATTTCGACGTCACCGGGCGCCCGGCGGGTGCCCGGCCCCGGCCGCGCACCGTGCCGGCCGTGTGCCAGGCAGGGTGGAGCGATTTCCGGGCCGACTGGGCCATCCTCAAGCTGGATTACGCGCCGAGTTCCTACCTGCCCGTGGCCGCGCCCGGCCATCTGCAGCCGCCCACTGTCGACCTGTGTTCGACCGTGCGCGCCTACGGCTTCACGGAAGACCAGCCGGGTTCGGCCAGCCTCGGGGCGTACGAGGGGCAGTTCGCTCGCGTCTTCCCGGAGATATCCCAGTTCCGCATGGGATTCGTCGACCGGGGTGTCGGCCAGAGCGGAGGCCCGGTGATCGACCTCAGGAACCGAACGGTCATCGGGGTCGTGTCCGGACTCTATCAGCGCCGGGAACTGCTCACCGCGGACGCGGCCGTCGTCGACCAGGCCACCCTCGGCCGTCCAGCACTGGATATTGACCTGCAGGGGCTGGCCAGCGACTGGCGCGGAGCCGCGGCACAGTATCTGTCCTCGCACCTGACCGAATATGAGCTGCTCGCGGCCGAACGGCCAGCGCTGCGATTACCGGAGACCTATCTAAGCGGACGCGTCATCGGCCGGAATGTTCTCGCCGCCTTAACCGACAACAGCGAGCCGGTCATATTTCTGCACGGGGCCCGCGGCAGCGGCAAGACGTCGATCGCGACCGAGGTTGTTCGCGGCCTGCGCGACCGTGGCGTCGTGGAGTCGGTCTTCTGGTACGACTTCGATCAAGCCAAACGGCGGAGCGGCGACCACCTCATTCCGGGCCTGGCCCTGCATCTGCTGGCCAGCCGGGGCGCTTTTGAGCCGATGGAGAGGTGGTCCTACGGCCAGGCAAACGAAGACACGGCGGAGACCATCGCCAGTCTTTCCGCCGCGGTGCGCCACGGCCGGCAGGCCCTCGTCTTCGAGAACGTCCACTTTCCCCAGCGGGAACGACGGGCGGACGTACTTCTCCTGCTCGAGCACCTGGCGCGGGCAGCAGCCGCGGGTGACTCAAAAGTGCTGTTCACCTCCTGGGACGCGCCGAGCGACCCATTGCGGTTCACGACTCGAACCGTCGACGGGCTCACCGCGAGCGAGCTGGCCGAGTTCTTCCGCCTCTATGGGCTCGACCTTTCCGCCCAGGCACTCAGTTACATTCGTGAGTACGCGGCGGACATCGTGTGCCTCGAAATGTTCGTGCGGTCATCTGAATGGCGGGCAGCGGTGGAGGCCGGGCAGCGGCTGCCCAAAGAGCCTGGACAGCTCCTAACCTACTGGGTAAAGCGTTACACGAAAGAGCATGTGCCCGCGCCGGCACTCAGCATCCTGCTCGCCCTCGCCGTGCTCGAGCAGCGGGCCGACTACGAGACACTCGAGGCCGTGTCGGCAACAGAGGGTTTCCACGAGACCCTGGAACTCCTTCGGACGAGCCCGCCGCTGATCCGGCGGGAAAGGGAAAAGCCCCCGGTCTATACGGTTGGCGACGGGGCGCCCGCGGACCGCGTGCCGCGCGACTCCTACCGCGACTATTACACGGCTCACCTCAACGTGCGCCGAGCTGTGCTCACCGCCAGCGACAGCAAACAGATCGTGGCCACCCACGAGCGCGCGGCGGATTTCTGGGCGGGGCGGCAGGACTTTGGCCTGTCCGCCCGGCACCGGCTCGGATCCGGCGATTACGGCCACACCCTCGCCTTGATACGCGAACACCGGGAAGCCATCATCGCCGCGGGCGACATCAAGACTCTCGAAGACCTGGCCGACGAACTGCTGGCCCGGTCACCGGCCGCCCGCGACGATCCGTACGCGCTGCACATCATCCGCGCGAGCTGCCGCAACATCCGCGGCGACTACGCCGGGGCGGGCAAACACTGGAGCTACGCGCTACGGAACCCGCCGGATGCCCTCGGCGAGGCGATGCTGCACAATCGCCGGGCCGACAGCTACCGGCTCGCGAGTGAGTATCAGCTGGCCGGCGACGACTACACCCGCGCCGCGGCCATCGCGGGCGCGGGCGGCACGGTCGCCTGTCAACGGGAGCTTGGCCGGGCCCGGCTCGGGCTCGCAAAACTCGCCCGGCTGACGGCCGACTACCGCCAGGCACGACAGAACTACAGCTCCGCGCACGACGCGTTCGAGGAGTGTTTCGACGAGCAGGGACTCATCGAAACAGAATTCGGCATCGGCGAGGTCAGCCGGCTGACGCGTGACTGGGACGACTCACTGCGGGCGTATTCAGATTCGCTGGCGCGGTCCCGGAAGGCGGGCAACGCCGAGCGCGTGGCGTACGCCCTGTGGGGCGTCGGCGAAGTACAGCGCCTCACCGGAGATTACCTGGCCGCGGCGGCGGCCCACCGGCAGGGGCGGGCTATCTGCGAGGACGTCGGCGACACCAGGAGCGAAGGCTGGGCGCTCCTTGGCCTGGCCGAGACGAACCGCGCCACCGGCGCGCTCGACCTGGCACTGACGGGCTATGTGACGGCCAAGGACAGGTTCGTCCGCACGAAGAGCGGCACCGAGGTCGCCCACGCCACGCTCGGGTGGTGCGAAGCAGAACGCACCGCGGGCCGGCTTCACCTCGGCCGGTACGACGCGGTGGAGCGAACCTACCGGGACAAGGGACTGCGCCATTGCCTGGTCCTTTGCCGCCTCGCCCAGGCCGCCGCGCTGAGGACCGCCGGCCGCGCCGCCGACGCCGACGCCGACGCGTGCGTACGCGAAGCGAGCACGGTGGCGTCGGCGGCCGGCCTGCGTCACGAGCTTTCTGTGGCCGGCTCCATGCTGAGTGACCCGGCGTCGGCGCCCTACCTCGCGCTGAATTTTCCTTAGCGGACCGCGCAGTGACCCACGCTCTCAGCTCAGGTGCTGTGCGTAGGAGGCGGCCTCGGCGTGGGACGGGAAATCCTCGTATTCCGCGAGTTCCCTGGCGACCGGGCCGAGCAGGGCGGCGCCCTCCCCGGACACGTAGGCGAACGAAGAACGCTTCATGAAGTCCGCTACCCCGACGCACGAGTAGCTGCGCGCGAAGCCACCGGTCGGGAGGATGGCGTTGAGGCCGATCGCGAAATTGCCGAATGCGATTGAGGTCCGCTCGCCGAGCAGGACTTCTCCCGCGTTGACGATCCGGTTGAGGAGTTCGAAGGGCTGGCGCACGAGCACCCGCAGGTGTTCGGGAGCGTAGTCGTTAACGAAACCCACCGATTCGGCGATGCCCGAGGTGATGACCACGCCGCCGAACCTGCCGAGGACCGTCTCGCAGTACTGCTTGCGCGGATCCGGGAGCCTGGCCACCAGGCCGGGGACCAGACCGGTAACTTCGTCCGCCAGGCGCACGGAGTCGGTCACAAGCAGTGCCGCGGAGTCGGGTCCGTGCTCGGCCTCGACCAGTAGCTCACGCGCGGCCACTTCCGGGTCAGCGCTCTCATCGCACAGAATGATGGACTCGCTGGGCCCGGCGGGCGCGCCCGGATCCACGCTGCCGTAAACGAGGCGCCGCGCCGCCGCCACGTACTGGTTCCCCGGGCCGACGATCTTGTCGACGCGGCCGACGGTCTCGGTGCCGTACGCCATGGCCGCGATGGCCTGCGCGCCACCCACCCTGAACACGCGGCCGACCCCGCACAGCCGCGCCGTGACCAGTGACGCGGCGTCGACCGACCCATCGGGGCCCGGGGGGGTGCAGATCGAGATCCTGGGCACCCCGGCGAGCACGGCAGGAACGCTCAGCATCATCACCACGGACGGGAAGGAGCCTTTCCCGCGTGGCACGTACAGGCCGGCGGAGGCAATCGGCGTGACCCGCTCACCGGCGATCACGCCGGGCGTTACCTCCTCCATCCACGCGGGCTGCGGAAGCTGCCGCTTGTGGTGCGCGCTGATGTTCGAAATGGCCTGCTCGATCGCGGCCCGGAGCCGGCCGTCCAGCCGACGTTCCGCCGCGTCGAACTCGGCGCGGCTGACCAGCAGCTGGTCAGGCCGAAGCTCGGCGTGGTCGAACTTGGCGGTGTACTCGATCAGCGCGGCGTCACCGCGGGCCTGTACCGCCCGGACGACTTCCTGTACCACCGGCTCGACCGCCCGCAGGTCCGCCTGGGCGCGGCGGGCGATCGACGATCGCCCGGCCGGTGACAGGTCGCGAAGCACGTACCGGTTGATCTTCACGGATTGCCCCCCAATTCGCTCCCGGCGGCGTGGTCAGCGCGGTCTCGCCCGTTCGCCGCGTAGGCCTCGTAGACCCGGATGAATCGCGCCATCTGACCGGGCGAGCCCATGCTCATGCGAAACATGCCGGTCAGCAGCGCGGCGCCCATCGTGCGAACGAGAATCCCATGTTCGCGGAGGAACTGAACCGCCTCATCGCAAGCCAGCGGCCGGACCAGGACAAAATTCGCCTCACCCGGCCAGGTGGGTATCCCGATCCGGCTGAAGAAGTCGACGACCATCGGCTTGGACTCGTGCACCACCTCGCGGACGTAGCGGCGCATGGAATCCAGTTCGGCAAGCTGGGCCTCGGCCGCGACCACGGCGAGTTCGTTGACGTCGAAGGGACCCCGGAGCTTCGCGATCTGCGCGACAACCAGCGGGTCGGCGATGACGTACCCGAGGCGCAGGCCGGCCATGGCGAAGGCCTTCGAGAAGGTCCGCAGGACGATGATGTTCCGGTGCGAGCCGATGAGCCCGGCCACGGTTCGGCCCGTGTACTCATAGTAGGCCTCGTCGACAATAACCGGAATGTCCGGATATCGCGACGCGACCTCCTCGATAAAATCGGCATCCACCGAAGTGCCGGTGGGATTGTTTGGGTTGATAATTACGATAAGATCCGGTTTGTGCGCCTCGGCGGCCCGCATGAACTCCGCATAAGGAAAGTCGAGATTATCGTGGTAGGGGACACCGTCGATACGCGCACCGGCGAGATCGGCGACATGACCGAAGATCGAAAACTCCGGCCGGGCCACGAGCATGCGGCGGCCGTCGGCCAGGAAGGTGCGCAAGCACAGATCGATCGCCTGATCCGAGCCGTTGGTGGCGAGGAGGCAATCGGGCGAGACGCCGCAGTAGAACGCCAGCGGTTCCGCCAGACGCCCCGATTCGGGGTAGGTATGCACGCCGTTCGTGGCCAGATACTTCGTCAGCGCGTTCAGCACCGTGTCCGGTATGGGCCGGTTACTCTCGTTGAGGTCCAGGCACAGGAACTTCGACCTGTCCAGGCCGCGCCACTGCGGAACGTAGCCGCGCGCCTGCAGGACGGGCCGGCGAAATCGCAGGGTGGCCGATGTCTGCGGGTCCATCACGCGAGCGTAGCCTTCACGCCGGGAGCCAGCGCCCTGCGGTCGGGATTCTCGGCCAGGAACTCACTCATCGCGGTCCCGAGGCCGCGGAACACAAGCGGCCACCCGACGGCGGGATCCAGCTCTGACGCGACATGAATCATCACGCTGGCCTGCAGGCCTCCGGCGAAACCGTCGATGAAGTCGTCCAGGTCCTCGGTGAACAGCCCGTTCGGCAATGTATGCCCGACCAGGAACGACTTCCTGAAGTCCGGATAGTCACCGGTGAGCGGGACATATTTCCAGAACTTGCGGCCCTCCATGCTTACCCCCACCCGTACGGGCTGCGCGTTCAGGTCGTCGATGGTTTCGATGCTCGCGCCCGCGCCGTTGATGCCGAGCGCGGTCATGCGGTTGACCGCGATGGCGCGCAGGGCCCGTCCCAGGGCCAGCCCGATGTCCTCGGTCACCACGTGGCTCGAGCTCAGCCGGGTCGCGTGAAAGTCGACAATGACCCGCATGTCACCTGCCGACGCAAATTCACGGAGCAGATCGGCGATTCCGGCCACGTTAATCGAATCCGACACGGCAAGCTCGCAGTCAGCTCCCGCGGCCCCGAGAAT
>Ga0209648_10004906_pt1 | contig 11390 bp, 9 predicted proteins | sample GraSoi2013_115cm_FD_185830 | JGI IMG/M metagenome (GOLD analysis project Ga0209648, IMG submission 185830) | Grasslands soil microbial communities from the Angelo Coastal Reserve, California, USA - Sample 9_17_2013_115cm (SPAdes) (version 2) | ecosystem: Environmental > Terrestrial > Soil >...
CTTCGATGAACTTGGAGAGGTCGCCCTTCTTCATACCCTGGGCGCCCAGAAAGGTGCGCAGGGCGAGGTCGGTTTCCTTGGAGACCTTGATGTTCCAGCGGACGGCTTCTTCCATGAGGCACCCACATATGTGGATAAACACTTATACACTTATCGTAGGCCTCAACGGCTCGGCAGTCAAACGTGCCGTGCGCGACGGTTTCGGATTTGCGGCCCCTCGCGGTTCAGATGCAAATCGGTTACTATTTGCCCACAAATGCGGGCCGCGCAACGCAGCAACGAACGACGCGGCCCCGGCGTCTTCGTAAGTTCAAAAAATCTTTCTCGCGGACAAATGGAGGGAACGCATGGTCGCCTTCACCGTCAACGGAGTGCGCAGGGAGCTGGGCGTCGATCCCAACACGCCGCTGCTCTGGGTCTTGCGCGAGCATCTCAAACTGACGGGCACCAAATTCGGCTGTGGCATCGCGTCGTGCGGCGCCTGCACGGTGCACATCGACGGGCAGGCGACGCGCGCCTGCGCCACCCCGGTGTCCATGGTCGAAGGCAAATCCGTCACCACCATCGAGGGACTTTCGCCCGACGGCAGCCATCCGCTGCAGAAGGCGTGGATCGCCGAACAGGTGCCGCAATGCGGCTACTGCCAGTCCGGCCAGATCATGCAGGCCGCCGAGCTGCTGGCGCGCAACAAGGCGCCGTCACGCGAAGAAATCGTCGAGCACATGGACGGCAATATCTGCCGCTGCGGCACCTACCTGAAAATCATCAGCGCAATTGAGCGCGCTTCGCGGGAGGGCTGAGCCATGACCGAACGTATTGATCCGCGCACGACCGACCTCAGCCGTCGCGATTTTCTCGGCGCCGCTGCCGGCCTGACCCTGGCGCTGACAGTAACGCCCGATCCGCTGGCGATCTTGGGCGAAGACCCGTCAGGCACCGCAAAGGCCGAGGCTGCGCTGTCGCCGAACGTATGGCTCACGATCGCGACCGATGGCACGATCACCATCGTCTCGCCCGCTGCCGAGATGGGACAAGGCACCTTCACCACGCTGCCGGCGATTATCGCCGACGAGCTCGACGCCGACTGGGCGAAGGTCAAGCCGGTGTTTCCACCCGAGTGGACTGAAAAAAAATTCGGTAACCCGGGATACGACAACTACGCATTCCAGACTTCGGCGAGCTTTGCGGTTCGCGGCTATTTCAAGGCGATGCGCATCGCGGGCGCCCAGGCGCGGCGCGTCCTCATCGATGCGGTCGCAGCGAAATGGGGTGTTCCGGCCGCCGAGCTTTCGACCGAGCCAAGCGTCGTCGTGCACAAGGCCACGAACCGTCGCATCGCCTATGGCGAGATCGCGGGCTTTGCCAAGGCGCCGGCCGAATTGCCGAAGATCGAGGAGAAGGATCTCAAAGCCCCCGCGAGCTTCCGCTACATCGGCAAGGATCTGCCGCGGGTCGAAGTGCCCCTCAAGGTGACCGGCGCCGCCAAATATGGAATCGACGCCCAGGTCCCCGGCATGGTCTACGCCGCGGTGCTGCAATCCCCCTATCCGGGCGGCAGGCCGGAGACGGTGGACGAGACGCGGGCGCGGCAGGTTAAAGGCGTCACCGACATCGTGAAGCTGCCGGAAGGCGTCGGCATTGTCGGCACCAGCGTCGAGGCCACCCAGGCCGCCAAGAATCTGCTCAAGGTCACCTGGGGCGACGCGCCGGGCGCGCATCACGACAGCGAGAAGGCGCTTGAGGAGTTCGCCGCCATCGGGCGCGACAAGAACCGCGAAGGTGTGCCGTATGAAAGCGTCGGCGACGCCAAGGCGGCGATGCGGAATGCCGTCAAGGTCTACCGTGGCGAATACCGCACGCGCTATTTGTACCACGCCCAGATGGAGCCGATGAACGCGACTGCTGCGGTCAGCCCCGACGGCAAATCGGTCGAGATCTGGACCGGGACCCAGGGCCCGACGAGCCTGCACAACCAGGTCGCCAGGCTGCTAGGGATCGAGCGCACCAACATCACCCTGCATCAGCATTTTCTCGGCGGCGGTTACGGCCGGCGCAGCCAGCAGGAAGTGGTCATCGATGCGGTCCGCCTTGCCAAGGCGATCGGCAAGCCGGTCAAGCTGATCTGGACGCGCGAGGACGACGTGACGGGCGGCAAGTTCCGGCCGATGACAGCACATCACATCGAAGCGGGCTTCGATACCGGCGGCAAGCTCGTCGCCTGGCACCACCGCGTGGTCGCCGAATCGGTCGCCGCCTATACGTCGATCGCCAACGGCACGCCGCCGCCCCCGCTCGACCGCGTCGTCATGAAGGGCTCGCCGATACCGCAGTATCCGATCCCCAACAAGCTTGCCGAGCATGTCATCGAAACGCGCGGCGCGCGGCTTGCGGCCTTTCGCGGGGTTGGCAACGCCTACAACGCTTTCGCGGCGGAGAGCCTCCTCGACGAGATTGCCAAGGACCGCAGCCTCGACCCGATTGCGTTCCGGCTCACGCTGTCGGAGGGCCAGCCACGGATGCAAACGCTGCTGCGCACCGTCGCGGAAATGTCCGATTGGACGCGGCGTCGCGACGGACGCGGTCTCGGCGTCGGCACTATGGTGAAGGACGACACCCTGGCGGCAGGCGTCGCCGAGGTCTCGGTCGATCGCGCAACCGGCAAGATCAAGGTCCACAATTTCTGGGCCGCCATTGACGCCGGGCTTGCGGTGCAGCCACGCAATGTGGCGGCGCAGACCGAGGGCAGCATCGTCTACGCGCTCGGCCACGTGCTGCGGGAGAAGATCACCATCCGCAACGGCCGCGTCCTGGAGTCGAACTACAGCGACTACGAGGTGACGCGCATGTCGGATGTTCCCAACATCGAGGTGAAGGTGGTGTCAACCGACAATCCACCGACCGGCGCCGGCGAAGACGGCGTGCCGGTGGTAGCCTGCGCGGTCGGCAACGCTATCGCGGCGCTGACCGGCGTGCGCCTGCGCGAGCTGCCGTTCGCGCCGGAGCGCGTGCGCGGGGCGCTGGGGGCGTAGGCGTCAGGCGTAGGGCGGATCAGGCGAAGCCGTAATCTGCCCTAATCCTGCTTACGACGTCATTCCGGGGCGCGTGCGCAGCACGCGAACGGAATCCATACTCCCCGGCCCACCGGGACTTCCATCCGTCCCCTTTATGAGTCATCTATCAGCCTTGAAACTGGGGAAGAGGTAGATGGCGGCTGGTTCCGGCGGCGGCTGCGGGCGGCTGGTCTTCGACATCACGACGACGGCAGTGTGGTCGGGGCCGCCAGTTGGCATCGTGCGGGTGGAGAGCGAGTTCGCCCGGTGGGCGCTCACGCATCTCGACGACGTCGTGCCGGCGTTCTTCGATCCGGACATGCGGTGCTTTCGCGGCGTCGGCCCGGCGATGGCCCGCAGCCTGATCGACCAGGACACCGCCTTCGACGGCCTCTCGTTCGTCAATCCAGCGCGCATGGGCAGGCGCAAGACCGACCGTATTCCGGCGGCGCTCCAGCCTTACGCCAAGTGGGTTCTGCAATTCCGCCGCACGCTCTTGCAGACGCTTGAGCGGGTCCGCCTGACGACCCCGAGCCGTCGCATCGCGGCGTTCGCCGACCGCGTGCAGCGGGCCATCATGAGCAAGAAGTACCGCGCCATCATGGTCAAGCCCGACGGCACGCGTCGCGCTAATCTGCCGAAGGAGATGGCATTCGGCCCGCCCGTCAATCTGACGGCGCACGACACCCTGGTGTGCGCGGGCGGCGGCTGGTTGCACAACGACATCGCGGCGATCGCGGCGCTGAAGCGGGAGGTGGGATTTCGCTTCGTGCTGATGTGCTACGACATCATCCCGGAGCTGTTTCCCCATTTCTTGAAGGCCGCCGATGTGAAAGTGCATCGGGACTACCTTCACCGCGCATTCCAGGCCGCCGACCTCGTGATTTTCATTTCCCGCACGGTCGAGGCGGATGTGAAGGCGTATTGCGAGGCTCAAGCGCTTACGCTCGGAGCAACGGCGGTATGCCTGCTGGGCACCGACATGAGCGCGCCGGACGCCACCGCGCCGCTCCCGGCGGAGCTCGAGCGTGAACGCTACGCCGTGCTGGTCTCGACCATCGAGCCGCGCAAGGGCCACCGACTGATCTACGACGCCTGGCTGAAGCTGCTTGAAGCCGGCATTCCGCAGCGGGCGCGCTTCAAGCTCGTATTTGTCGGTCGCGAGGGCTGGATGGTGGACGAACTGATGCGGGATCTGCGGAACGATCCGCGCATCGCCGACACGCTCGTGATGCTTCACGACGCGTCCGACGCCACCGTCGCCGCGCTCTACCGCGACGCCGCGTTCTGCCTCTGTCCGTCGCGTTACGAAGGTTACGGACTGCCGCTGATCGAAGCCTTCCGCCACGGCAAGGCCGTGCTGGCGTCGACCGGCGGTGCGGTGCCGGAAGTGGTCGGCAGCTTCTCCCCATGTCTCGATCCGGCCGATGGCGAAGCCTGGCAACGCATGTTGGCGACCTGGATCGAGGACCCGGCGGCCCGCGCCGTCTACGAGACGCGCATCCGCACTTCGTTCCGGCATCCGGACTGGGACGAATCCGCGAGGACCTTCTTCGCGCTGGTGCACGGCCAGCCGGGGATCAACGGTAATGCGCTGTCCATTAACTTGTAATGTTCCGACCAATAGTGTGAGATGGACACGGTCAGGCCCTGTCGGGCCGCGCTCGTTTGGGGGGCCTTGCTGCGAAATGAGACAGGAGCGAGGTTCATGGGCATTCAGAGCATTCTGGATCGCAAAGGCGCCGGCGTCATCACAATCCGCGCGACTGAGACGGTCAAAAGCGCAGCCGATCGCATGCGCGCGCGAAGCATCGCCGCGCTGGTCGTGACCAGCGGTGATGCCATCGCCGGTCTCATATCAGAACGCGACATCGTCCATGCCGTTTCGGCCCATGGCGAGCGAGCGCTTGCCATGGAAGTGCGGGACGTCGCGCCCCAGACCATAGTCACGATTGCTCCCGACGATACGTTGAAGCGCGCCATGAGCCTGATGACGAGCCACCGTGTGCGGCATTTGCTCGTGTTTGCTGACAGCAAACTCGTCGGCATCGTCAGTATCGGCGACGTCGTCAAACATCGGCTGGAAGACTTGGAGACTGAATCGAACGTCTTGCGAGACGCCTACATTGCGGCACATTAGAGCGAATTTCGATCGTTGCGATCACTTCCAGGGTGGGCAGAGGCGCATCGCATAGTGCGAGGTTGTTGGCACGGACCGTCGTGCGCCTTTGCCCACGCAGTCCGACTTCCGGTGCGTGAGCAGGCGGCGGCGATTGCACGCGAGGCTGGGATTGCGATCGAGCACATCGCCAAGCGCCACATTCGAGCGTCAAGGCCGAGCATATCGCCACTTTCCTCGGCCACCGACACCTCACGCGTCTGCGTCATATTGGGCTCATTCGGCGCATCAGCGGAACCTATCGCTACTACCTCACCCGCATCGGCCGCGCCGCCATCGCAGCCGGCTGCCACATCACCGAAAACATTCTCATTCCCGCTCTCGCGTGACAAAATCTCGCACAAAACGTCAAGAATCGAGTCACAAGGGCATACGCCTTCCCACGCGTAGCGTGTCACCGCCGCGTCGCCATGCTAACATCACCCAGGAGGCGCCGCTTGTCCGTGCCTACACCTCCCGATCTCAACGTCGATCAGATGAAATTCGTGCTCGACTTGCGCCGGCACGGCATCATGGATGCGGCGGTGTTGCGCGCCATGGAGGAAGTGCCGCGCGACAAGTTCGTCATGCCGGCCCATGTGCGGTCAGCCTATTTGGATCGCGCCATGCCGATTGCGTGCGGCCAGACGATCAGCCAGCCTTTTGTGGTCGCCTACATGACCGAGCAGTTGGAGGTGCAGCCCCAGCATCACGTGCTCGAGGTCGGAACCGGCTCCGGTTATCAGGCGGCGATCCTGTCGCGGCTCGCCGCCAGGGTGACGAGCATCGAGCGCTACCGGACGCTTGCGGACGGAGCGCGCATCCGCCTCAAGGCGCTGAGCTACGACAACGTGGACATCATCGCCGGCGACGGCATGGCGGGGGTGCCGGACCGGGCGCCGTTCGACCGCGTTATCGTGACAGCCGCCGCCGTCACCGTGCCGCAAGCGCTGGTCGATCAGCTCACGGCGACCGGCATCATGGTGCTGCCGCTCGGCCCTCATGACGAGTACCAGGCGCTGGCAAAGATCATGCGCACCGAACACGGCTTTGAGCGGACCGACTTGATCGACGTGCGCTTCGTTCCGCTGCTGCCTGGCCAGGCGCAGGAGCTGTGACGCCGCGTAAGTGCCGGTGGAGTGGGAGCGTGCCAAGCAGTTCAGACCTCATCCTGAGGAGCATCGCACCGAAGTCGGGCTTGCCCGACTTCGGCAGTTAAAGAAGGATCGAAATCGGCAACAGCCGATTTCGATTGGCGATGCGTCTCGAAGGATGGCAGCGAGTCCTTGCCGTGCATCCATCCTTCGAGACGGCCGCGCAAAAGCGCGGCCTCCTCAGAATGAGGCTGTAGATGTTTCGTTGCCTGAGTAACCAGCCATTTACCATCGGCTTTAACTGATCCCTGATGATTTAAAGAGATGTTTACTTCGGCAATGTCTTACTGCCCGAAGATTGGGGCTGCGCGAGTTTCTGACATGGGTAGATATATGACCAAGCGACGATTGCGTCGCGCCGTTTTCGGCGGCTTCCTGTGCGCTGTGGCGATCGGCGCGGCAGGCTGCAGCTCCGAGATCTCCCGCTTCGGCGAAAACGCCAACAGCAATCCCTACGCTGCGCGCGCCTCCTCGCGTCAGCCGGCCGCTGCCCCGATTCAACCGGCCGCTGTCGCGATACAGCCGACACGCACCGCAGCGGTGGAGAGCCAGCCATTGCCGCAGGCGCAATCGGCCAATTCGCCATACGCGCCTCAATATGCCGCCTTACAGTACGAGCCGCCGCAATATGCGCCGCCTGCTCCTCAATTTGCACCGCCACAACCGGTGCCGGCCTACGCGCCACCCCCTCCTCAATATGTGCCGCCGCAAGCGGTGCCGGCGTATGCGCCGCCCGCTCCTCAATATGCGCCGTCCCAATCGATGACGCCGTATGCACCGCCCGCGCCGCGCTCGGCGTCCGATTTCTCAGGCGCGGCCGGCGGCGGCGCCAAGCTCGCCCACGCGGCGGCCCCGCGCGCACCGACTGCGGCTTCACTTCCGGCAGCGCCCGCGCACTCCGCCATACCGGTGTCCACGTCGGCGGGAAGCTCGGCGCAAACGCTGCTGCCGACGCCACCCGTCTACACCGTGGCATCAGGCGACACGTTGGGCCGGGTCGCGCACAGGTACCGGGTCAGCGTGAGAGAGATCGCCGTTGCCAACGGCATTGCGCCCGAAACCCCGCTGAAGGTCGGGACACGGCTGACGATCCCGGTCAGGACGGCGAGTGCTCCGCCTGGCAGACCGCAACCGGGTGCTCCGGTGGTGGCTCAAACGACGCCGCCCCGCACGTATACGCCTGCTGCTGCGGCGCCCGGGAAGCTGGCGTCATCTGAGGCGGCGGCGAATGTTCGCCTGGCATCGCCGGTCGAAGCACCGTCTGCCGAGGTCGGGCCGAATGGCGCGCCCGGTTTTCGATGGCCAGTGCGCGGCCGCATCATCAACAATTTCGGCGCCCGGGTGAATGGCTCACCCAATGACGGCATCGACCTCGCCGTGCCTGAAGGCACCCAGGTGCGCGCCGCCGATGACGGCGTCGTCGCCTATGCGGGCAACGAGCTGAAGGGCTACGGCAACCTCGTGCTGGTGCGTCACTCCAACGGCTTCGTTACGGCCTATGCGAATGGGAGCGAACTCCTGGTCAAGCGTAACGACCAGGTTCACAAGGGGCAGGTGATCCTGAAATCCGGGCAGACCGGCAACGCCGCAACCCCGCAGCTTCATTTCGAGATCCGCAAGAACTCCGCCCCGGTCGACCCAATGCAGTTCCTGCCTGCGGACAAGACGGCGTCAGCGCCGCTGTAAAATGAGGGCGGATCGTAGGGTGGGCAAAGGCGCCTGGTACAGCCGATGGCGCAGTGCACCGGCCTCGCGCGCATTTGCCCACGCTGTCTAACTTTGCCGGTTGTTCAGCAATTGCGCCGACGGACCGCGTGGGCAAAGGCGGAAACAAAATCGTGCCAGCACCGCGACGCCTCGGCCGCCTTGCCCACCCTACTGCCCCAACGACGCCAACTTCTCCATCAGCCTCACCCCAAGCCGGCCGGCGACGTCCTGAACATATTGCCATGCCACGCGGCCGGAGCGCGATCCGCGCGTGGTCGCCCATTCGAGGGCTTCGCGCCGCAACGTCGCTGCGTCGACCGGCACGCCGTAATAATTGACATAGCCCTCCACCATGGCGAGGAATTCGTCCTGGCTGCAGCGGTGAAAGCCGAGCCAAAGGCCGAAGCGGTCCGACAGCGACACCTTCTCCTCGACCGCTTCGCCGGGGTTGATGGCGCTCCCGCGCTCATTCTCGATCATGTCCCGGGACAGGAGATGCCGCCGGTTCGAGGTGGCGTAGAGGATGACGTTGTCGGGCCGGCCCTCGATGCCGCCTTCGAGCACGGCCTTGAGGGATTTATACGAAGTATCCTGCGCATCGAAGGAAAGATCGTCGCAGAATACCAGGAATCGGTAAGGAGCGCCGCGCAGGAGCGTCATCAGGTCGGGCAGGCTTTCGATGTCCTCGCGATGGATTTCGACGAGCTTCAGCAGACCAGCGTCGGCGCCCAAACCCGCATTCACCGCCGCGTGGGCGGCCTTGACCAGCGATGACTTTCCCATGCCGCGTGCACCCCACAGGAGGGCATTGTTGGCCGGCAGGCCACGGGCGAACCTCTCGGTGTTCTCCACCAGGATGTCGCGCATGCGGTCGATGCCCTTGAGAAGCGACATATCAACGCGGTTGACGCGCGGAACCGGGGCTAGCGTCCGGCTCCCCGGATACCAGATGTAAGCGTCGGCGATTGTAAAATCGGGCGGCCGGGGATGGGGCGGGGCGAGGCGCTCCAGGGCGTTGGCGATGCGCTCGAAGACGTCCCCGGGGACGGTGGACGAGACAAGGGTGGGTGGAGCCAGGGGTTTTTTTGGGAGTGACATAGGGTTGCCTCTGTGGTCGGGTCCCAATAGCGGGGTAGGGGTGATGTCGCAAGGTGCGGCTCCGTTGGAGCGCGGGCGTCCCGCCCATTCTTTGTGGCGGGACGCCCGCGCTCCAAGGGAGAGGTTCTTGAGGCGCTTGTATCGTTGCAATCGGGCCGGCGGCCGTTATAGTCCGCGCGGCTTCCGCTAAAGAGCGGTTTTCGCCGGGTTTCCGGGCCTGGCGGACCACTAAAATTCATAAGCACCCGCAGCAAAGGAGTCTCGCGCGCATGATCACACCCGCCTACGCACAGGGCGTGGGAGGCGTCAGCCCGGATATGCTTTATCAGCTGCTGCCTTTTGCCCTTATTTTCGTCATCATGTATTTCCTCATCCTGCGGCCCCAGCAGAAGCGGGCAAAGCAGCACCAGGAGATGGTGAAGAATGTGCGCCGCGGCGACGTCCTCGTCACCTCGGGCGGGTTGGTCGGAAAGGTGACCAAGGTGGTGGACGACGATCAGGTCGAAATCGAGATCGCTGACGGCGTGCGGGTGCGGCAGGTGCGCAGCATGGTGACTGACGTGCGGGCGAAGAGTGAGCCCGTAAAGGATGAAAAGGGCTAGCTAATGCTTGTGCATCACCGGGCAGGATATCGTTGGGTGGTATAGGGAGGACGGCCAGTGTCGCATTTCACGCGTATGCAGACCGCGGCCATTCTGCTCACCGTGCTCGTGGTATGTGGTTTTGCAGTGCCGAAATTCTTCTCCGAGGAGACCGTCAAGAACTGGCCCGCATGGGCGCAGCGCCGCCTCGTACTCGGCCCCAACCTCCAGGGTGGCGCGTCCGTCCTGCTCGGGGTAGACCAGCATGACGTGCGCACGCGGCTCCTCAAATCGCTGCAACGCGAGGTGGGCAGGACGCTCCACGATGCCCGCATCAATTTGGTGAATCTGCCAGTGGTGCGGGGCGACAGCGTCGAGGTCAGGCTGCATGAAGGTGATTTCCCGGCTGGATTTGCCGAGCTTCGCGAGCTGTCGCAGCCATTCAATGGTGTGCGTTCAGTCGATGTCGTCGATGCGGGCGGCGGGCTCGTGCGCCTCACCCCGACCGACGCCGCAATGCTCGAGCGCACGCGGCAGACCATCGACCGGTCGGTCTCCATCATCGAAGCACGCATCAACGAAATCGGCCTTGTAGGGCCAACCGTCCAGCGCCAGGGCACTGACCGAATTCTGGTCCAGGTGCCCGGCCGCGGCGATCCGCGGTGGCCGGGGCGAACTTTTGATATGATATTCGAATGAAGGACGAGCGCCGCGGGCGAAGGCCTGTGGATTGGTAGGCAGAACATGTTGTATTTCTCTCGTGCAAAGGCCGCGGCGATCCTGCTCACCGCGTTGGTGGTTATTGGCTTCACGGTGCCGAATTTCTTTTCCGAGCAGACCGTCAAGAGCTGGCCCGCATGGGCGCAGCGCCGCCTCGTGCTTGGCCTCGATCTGCAGGGCGGCTCGCACATTCTGCTGGAGGTCGACCGCAACGATATCATCAAGCAACGCCTCGACGCGCTGCGTGACGAGGTGGTGCGCACGCTGCGAGAGGCCCGCATAACGTGGGCCAATGCTCCGGCGGTGCGCGGCGGCGGCGTCGAGGTGCGGCTGCGCGAGGGCGCCGACTTTTCGACGGCGTTCGCCAAGCTGCGCGGTCTCTCGCAACCCTTGGGCGGCGTGCTGCAGGGCAATGGCATGCGCACGCTCGACGTCGTCGATGCCGGCGGCGGGCTCGTGCGCATCACCCCGACGGAGGCCGCCACGCTCGAGCGCACGCGGCAGACCATCGACCAGTCGGTCCCAATTATCGAAAAACGTATCAACGAACTCGGGCTTGTCGAGCCGACTGTCCAGCGTCAAGGCACCGACCGGATTCTGGTCCAGGTGCCAGGCCTTGGCGATCCACGGCGACTCCTGGAACTCCTGGGCCGTACCGCCAAGCTCGAATTCCGCATGGTCGACTCGTCGATGAGCGCCCAGGACGCCTTGCAAGGTCGCGCGCCTTCTGACAGCGAAGTGCTGTACGAGAAGCAGGGCGACCAGAGGATTCCGGTGCTGGTCAAAAAGCAGGCGCTGGTGGAAGGCTCCGACCTGACCGATGCCCAGGCCTCATTCGATCAACGCACCGGCGAGCCGATCGTCAACTTCAAGTTCAACAGCGCCGGGGCGCGCAAGTTCGGGCGCGCGACGCAGGAGAATG
>Ga0209648_10004907_pt1 | contig 11390 bp, 11 predicted proteins | sample GraSoi2013_115cm_FD_185830 | JGI IMG/M metagenome (GOLD analysis project Ga0209648, IMG submission 185830) | Grasslands soil microbial communities from the Angelo Coastal Reserve, California, USA - Sample 9_17_2013_115cm (SPAdes) (version 2) | ecosystem: Environmental > Terrestrial > Soil >...
CTCGATGGGCGCTGCCATCGGGCTCGCGATCCTGGGCACGATCCTGACCCAGGGCATGGCGAGCGCGATCGCCCGCTACCTGCCACCCGCCGCGCTGCATCAGCTTCAGTCCGCGGGCGGCGGCGCCACGGCCACCGCGGTGTTCGACCCTGCAAAGCTCGCGCAGCTCCCGCCGGCCATCGCGGCCGGCATCCGCCACGGGCTGGCCGATGCCCTGCACCCGGTCTTCCTGGCCCTGCTTCCGATCATCGCCGTGTCGTTCCTGGTCACCCTCTTCATCCAGGAGCTGCCGCTCCGCCAGACGGTGCACGTGGCCGCCGGGCGGCCCCCCAGGGGAGTCCCCCAGAACGTCAGCGGGGCCTCGGGCGAAGCTGAAGACGGCAATTTGACCTGATATCCGCTTGTCTTGCGGCGGCACGCAGGACAGAATTCCGCACGTGATTGACGCGACTGGGCAGGAACGGCGGGTCATCTGGGCGCTCTGGCTGGCCGCCGCGGTGGTTGCAGCCGCGGGCTTGATGCCTTTCGTGTTCGGCGGCACGTCCACCCGAATCGCGAGCGCGATCATTCCGTTCGGAATCGGAGCGATCGCGCTGGCGGCCTGCGCAGTGTTTCATTCCCAGGGCCGGACCCCCCTCTCGGTCATCTATTTCGTCGCAGGGCTCGCCATCGTGTACGGCCTCCTGTCGATCTTCTCGCTGCCCGTCCGGCTCGCCGCTTTGGGCACATGCCCGGCGCTGCCCGCGCCATGCAGCACGGGCCTGCCCCGGCCGTTGACCGACGGCGAGAACAACGGAATCGGGACAGCCGCGGCTTGCGGCATCGCAGGGCTGCTGCTCGGCTTCTACGGGCTGGTCATCGCTTTCCGACGCCCAGCGCTGCAGGGGTCGGCGCCGCCTGTGCGCAGAATCCCGCCGATGGACAAGCCCGCGGCCACTCCGGCGCCGGAGCCGGCGCCCGCCGAGGCCAAGGCGCCACCCGCACCCGCCGAGCCGAAGGTCGAGCAAGTCCATCAAGAAGAGCCGGAGCTCCCCGCCCACGAGGAGGAGGAACTGCCCGAGCTGCCACCCCACGAGTCGAGCTCGGCAACGACCTAGACTCCCTCCTCGTGGACTTCGCGTTCTCCGAAGAGCAGGAGATGCTGCGCCGCTCGGCGCGCGAGTTCCTCGCCAAGGAGTGCGGGCCGAAGGTCGTGCGCAGGCTGATGGAAGGCGACGGCTACGACCCGGTGCTTTGGAAGAAGATCGCCGGGCTCGGGTGGACCGCGTTAGGCATTCCCGAGGAGTACGGCGGCGTTGGTACGTTCCTCGACCTGGTGGTCGTGCTGGAAGAGGCCGGGCGCGCCCTGCTTCCCGGCCCGTTCTTCTCCACGATGGGCCTGGCTGTGCCGGTGCTCATCGAAACCGGCACCGAAGCGCAGAAGAAAGACGCGCTCGGCGCTATCGCCGCCGGCAGCGCGCGGGCCACGCTTGCCTTCACCGAGCCGGCGGGACGCTGGGACGCCGGCGGCGTCGCGCTGACCGCGAAGCCGGCCGGCGGCGGCTGGCAGCTCGACGGCGTGAAGCTGTTCGTGCCTGACGCCGAGACGGCGGACTTCATCGCGGTCGCCGCGCGGACGAGGGGCGAGGGCGAGGAGGGCATCACACTCTTCCTGGTCAAAGGCCGGCCCAAGGGCCTCACCGTCAAGCCGCTCGAGACGCTCGACATGACCCGGCGCTGGAGCGAGGTCCGCTTCGACGGCGTGCAGCTCCCGGCGGACGCCGTCATGGGAGCGCCCGACAAGGCCTGGCCGCGATTGAAGCGCGCCCTGGAGTGGGCGACCGCGGCGCTGTGCGCTGAGATGGTGGGCGGCGTGCAGAAGGTCCTCGAGACGTCGACCGAATACGCGAAGACGCGACAGCAGTTCGGCAAGCCGATCGGCATCTACCAGGCCGTGTCGCACAAGCTCGCCGACATGCTGGTCCTGTCCGAGAGCGGACGTTCTGCCACTTACTACGCGGCGTGGACGGTCGACGCCGACGCGCCAGATCGATCGCTGGCGGCCTCGATGGCCAAGGCATACGTGTCGGACGCGTATCGCAAGGTGGCGGGCGATGGCATCCAGGTCCACGGCGGCATCGGCTTCACGTGGGAGCACGACATGCACCTCTACTTCAAGCGCGCCAAATCGTCCGAGGTGACGCTCGGCGACGCGACGTATCACCGCGAGCTGGTCGCGCAAGCCCTCGATCTCTAGATCCGTGCAATGACTAGCCGCCGGCCAGGAGCCGGAAGACCACGACGCCAAACAGCGCGCACGATGGGATGACAAGCCCGCGATACAGCGCCCAATAGTTGGACCAGGCGTCACGCAGCCGGTCGAGGCGCCGGCCCGAGCCGAACACGAGCGACCAGTAGATCGGCAGCGCGGCCCCGGTGTTGAGGGCCAGTGCCAGCAGAGCCACCCCGCCCGCGCCCGCGAACCACGGCTGAAGGGGCGCGGAGATGCCGAACCCCAGCTGCGTTCCCCACATCGCTGCCACGCCCGCAAGCACAAGCACGGCTGGGATCCCGAGCAGGAAAAACGAAGCGAAGCTCAGCACTACGAGACCGAGCATCAGCGCGAGGACGGCCACGATCCCGGCAAGGCCCGCGGCCGCGACGGTGACACCGGTCGGATGGGCGGTCGGGCTTTGAGACGATGCTAGCGCGACCTGCGCAGGTCCAGTCGGAGATCCCGTGGCGGCCGCGCGGACGTCCGACCAGGTGTGCCAGTGCGCGCCAGCGGTCACTGTGCCGGCCAGGCCGGCCGACGCCGCGGCCAGCACGACCCCCGCCACGACAGCGGCGGCGTTGCGGCGAATCACTGCGATGGGCAACCAGCTGCGCCTGCGCCGCACACGCCCCACGCCCGTCTCCATCAACCGCTCGCGGTCGAACGCGGCGCCGCACAGCACGGTGAGCGCGAAGCACGCGGTGATGGGCAGGAGGAGCGACACCGGTGCCAGCGGCGAGCGAAAGACAAAAAGCGCGAGCGGCAGATCCGCGACCGCGGCGGATACGGGCGACAGCAGGAACGACCATGCGCCGCCCGCCGCGCCTTCGCGCGGGAAGAGCATGAAGCCCAGCATTCGCCCCATCGCCGCCCAGTAGGAGGTGACCACGGCGACGAAGGCGAACACCGGCAGCAGGTCCCAAGGCGCGGTTTGTCCGAACAGGCTCAGCAGCGCCATGCCCGCGGCCATCCAGAGCGTCACCCAGACGGTGCTGACCACCGCGCCTGGCAGCACTTCGAGCCAGATGAGCGACGGATCGTCGACCGGCGTATAGAGTAGGACCTCGAGCGAGCCCTGCGCCTTCTCCCACCAGATTCCGATCGAGCTCTTGATCGACTCGAGCAGCGCGAACGACATGAAGAAGAGCGGAAGCAGCAGGCCGGCCTGCAGAGCGCTGCCACCCGCGATTCGCTGCGCCACCTGGCCCGCCACGCCGGGCAGCTGGCCGAAGAGCGATGTGCCCGCGACGAGAAGCAGGACGAAGGCGTTGAGGTACGTCACCCAGCTCAGGTCGCCGCGCCGCCACCACGAGCTGACATAGAAAGGAAGGGACTGCCGCAGCATGTCGCCCTGCTCGCGCAGCGACGCGAACATGCGGGGCGCCCGTATCCCACCTCCTCGCTCGCCCCCGAGGTCGGCCCGCGGGGCCGGGTGGGGCGGCTCGACCTCCACTTCCATCGCCTTGAGGTACACGGATTCGAGCGTCGCCTGCCGCTCCTCGAGCTCATGGAAAGGCGCGCCCTGGCCCGCGAGCAGTGCCTGCAGCTGGGCCGCGAACTCGGCGCGATCTGCGACACCAGCCTGCCACGGCAGCGTGTAGGAGAGCTCCGCACCATCGAGGTTGTGCGCGACCGCGCGCGAGCTCAACCACCCCGTGACGCTCGCGGGATCCTCGGGCGAGCGCGCCAGGTGCGCGTTGAAGCGGCGGCCCACCTCGGCCTCCTCGCGCAATTCGTCGAGAGTTCCCCTGGCGACGATGACCCCGCGCCGCATGATCGCGACTCGGTCAGCCATGAGCTCGGCCTCGCCGAGGACATGTGTAGTCACGATCAGGGCTGCGCCCCGGTCCTTCTGCTCGCCGAGGTAGTGGCGCATGTCGGCCGCGGCCACGGGATCGAGGCCGGCGGTGGGCTCGTCGCAGAAGATCCAGTCGGGCTCATGAATGGTCGCCCGGATCAACGCGACCTTCTGCGCCATGCCGCGTGAGTACGCGGCGAGGATCGTGTCGGAGCGGTCGGCGAGCTCGAACCTCTCGAGAAGCGCGGCGATCCGCTCCCGCCGGATCTTTTCCGGCACGCCGTACAGGTATCCGAACCGGTCGAGGTACTCAGTCGCGGTGTTGCGGCCATAGAGGCGCGCCTGGTCCGGCACGACGCCGAGCCGCGACCTCACCGCGTCCAGGCTTTCGGGCAGGCGGAGGCCATCGAGCTCGATGAGGCCCGCATCCGGACGGAGGATTCCGCCGAGGCATCGAAGCGTCGTCGACTTTCCCGCGCCGTTCTGCCCCAGGAGAACGAGGATCTCGCCACGTTCGACGTGAAGGTCGACCCCGGCGACGGCGTGCACGTCGCCGAACCTCTTGTGCAGACCCTCGACCCTGATCATCGACCCGGCGTCAGAGAAACGCGCTCGGCTCCACGTTTTCGACCTGCACGACCGCAATGATGAGCTTCAATCCCCGCCCTCGAGCAGCGCTTTGACGCGGTCCCTGACCTGGAGATGGATCTTGTCGCGGGATCCGGCGGCGTCTAGGCGCACGAATCGCTGGGGGTCGTTCGCGGCCAGATACTCGTACGCCTCGGCGACCTTGCGGTGAAAGTCGATCGACTCCGACTCCATCCGGTCCTTGCTCTTGCCCGCCGCCTCGTGCCTGCCCAGACCGGTCTCCACCGGGCCCTGCAGAAGGAACGTGATGTCTGGCAAAGGGAAGGTCGGCGGCCAGGTTGTAGGCACGCCGCGCCCGCCGCCCTGGTAGGCCAGCGTCGAGTCGTGATAGCGGTCCGCGATCACGATCTGGCCCTTGCTCAGCGCCGGCGCGATGACCTCCGCGATCAGCTGCCGCCGCGAGGCCATGAAAAGGTACATCTCGGCCTCGGCGTCGATCTCGAGGCCGGCGTAGAGGAGCACCTCGCGGATCCGCTCACCGAGCTCCGTGCCACCCGGCTCGCGGACCGCGACCGGGTCGCGTTCGGAGAGCCATTCGCCAAGCAATTCGGCCTGGGTGGTCTTGCCGGACCCCTCCGTGCCTTCGAAGGTGATGAAGATCCCACGCGTGGGTTGGCCGGCCAAGCTAGGTCGGTTCTTCGGGTGAAGGCGTGATGCGGAGCCGGCGCTGGGGTTCCTTCCCGGTGCTGCGGGCAGACAGGTCATTCTCCGCCACGAGCTGGTGCTGCAAGCGTCGCAGGTAGGCGTTCTGCGGGCCGATCTCGACCGGCCGCAGGGTTGTCTTCACCTGCCGGATCGCCGCGGCCGCCTCGGCGAGGGCTCGGGTGGTCGCTTCGTCCTGCTTGTCGGCCCCGTAGATGCGGCTCAGGGCGTCGCGCACCTGGCTCACCGAGTTGCTCTTGAGGATGTGGATCGGCAGGCCGCGGCTCTCCGCCTGGCGCAGGCTGTCGGGGCGGCGGCGGTAGTGGTTCTTCAACGTGAGCACCGCGCCCGCGCCGTCGAGGTTGCCCAGCACGCGCACCGGCAGGTCGAGCTCGCGGATCGACTGCTCGACGTGATGCCGGCTCACGCCGTACGGAAAGATGCCGAGCGGCTTGCCGGTCGAGGAGGTGGCCGCGGCCGGCGGCTCGGACACCAGGACCACGGGCGTATCGACGTTCGAGATGACGCGGCCTTCGCGTGTACGAAGGCGGATCTTGGGCGTCTGCATCGGCCCGCGCAGCGCGGTGTCCACGACGTCCGCCAGCGGTTGGTGGATCGCGACGCGATCGCGGTCCTGGATCTCGACCAGGACGTCGAACGTGGGCGGCGCCTTCCGCTCGAGCACTGACTTCTGGGTCCCGCGGCGGCGCGCCTCCTCGTCGGACAGGGTCACGCTCTGGATGCCGCCCAGCAGGTCGTTCAGAGTCGGGTTGACGAGCAGATTCTCGAGAGTCTGGCCGTGCGCAGTCGCGATGAGCTGCACGCCGCGTTCGGCGATGGTGCGCGCGGCGCCGGCCTCGAGCTCGGTGCCGATCTCGTCGATGACGATGACCTCCGGCATGTGGTTCTCGACCGCCTCGATCATCACCGCGTGCTGCAGCAGAGGCGTCTTCACCTGCATGCGCCGGGCTCGGCCGATGCCGGGATGCGGGATGTCGCCGTCGCCGCCAATCTCGTTTGACGTGTCGACGATCACAACGCGCTTGCGCAGCTCGTCCGCAAGCAATCGCGCACACTCACGCAGCATCGTCGTCTTGCCGATGCCGGGCCGGCCGAGCAGGAGGATGCTCTGGCCGCTCACGACGATGTCGCGGATGATCTCGCCGGTGCCGGTCACGGCTCGCCCGACTCGCATGGTCAATCCGACGATCCGGCCTGAACGGTTGCGAATCGCAGAGACGCGGTGGAGCGTCCGCTCGATGCCGGCCCGGTTGTCGTCGCCGAACTGGCCGACGTTGTTGGCCACGTGATCGAGGTCCGACGCCGACACCGGGTGGTCGGCCAGCAGGACCTCCCGCCCGGGGACGCGAGCCTCCGGCTCACGGCCAAGGTCGAGCACGATCTCGAGCAGCTCGCGCGGGTCGGTGCGCTCGTGCAGGGCGCGCGCGAGCTCAGGCGGCAGCGCCCGAGCGAGAAGCTCGACCTCTTCGTCCCAGTTCGCGGCCCGTGACGACTGCCTGGCTTGAGCCGTCATCCGAACGACGGCACCAGTCCCTTCTCTCGTACCGGCTTCGGCACCCTTACCGCCAGCTCTTTGACCAGCAACAACTGCGTCAGCAAGACGTTAAACCCACGCCCGCGAAGGGCGTCGATCATGTGCGAATCATAGTGACGCAGGCTCGACCAGGCCGGCGCTTCGGACTCGCCCAGCAGGGAGATTCCGAAGTCGGCGAGCTCGGCCGGGAGCGGGTCTTCGGGCATGGCCATGAACTGCAGCGTGTCCGGGCGCGCTCCCGCCCCCCGCATCATCCTCACCCAGCCCACGACCTCGATCCGATCGACGACCTGCTCTTGCTTGTCGGCCCCACGGGGGCCGAGTCCTCCGGTCCACTCGCCGGGGTGGAGCGCCTTCCACTCCCGATAGGTCGGCGCTTCGAGCTGCGAGACGCCCTGCGGGGTCACCTTCCGGTAGAGCTGGTAGAGGCTGCGGTCGTCGCCGCGCCGGAACGCGCGGAGTCCCTCTGGAAACTGGTCCGAGCGCCGCTCCGGCTTGTCGGCGTAGACGACCTGCTCCGTGGCGTACTGGCGGAATCCCTGGAGTCGGAATGCCGAGAGCACCGGGTCGCGGTCCGGCACGCGTACGAAAAGGCGCAGCGCGCCCCGCTCGAGCGCCTGGTTGCACAGGTGCTGCACCAACGCCGGCGCCACCTGGTCGGAGTCCGCGCCGTCGGCCACCTGGAGGTTGAGCACCTGGAGCACGCGCGCGCGGCGCAGGTCGAGGCCGATGGGCTGGCCCGAGGCCTGGATGAACCCGACGACCTTGCCCCGCTCCTCGGCGACGTACATCAGCGTCTCCTGGGACAGGGGCAGCAGCGCAGAAAGCGTGGAGCTCAGCAGCGACCACAGCCGCACCGCCGGAGGCGCTGCCTCACTCAAACGGATGTCGGAGAAACGATGCATCTCTTCGATGCGGGCAAGGTCGAGCAGTCCCGCGGTCCGGATTTTCAACCGCGCTCCGTCGCGATGTGCGCGAACTCGCGGTGCACGCGAAGGTCGCCGGTCAGCTCGGGGTGGAAGCACAGGGCGAGGATGCGCCCGTGCCGCATCGCCACCGGGTGGCCCTCGTAGGTCGCGAGCACCTTCACGTCGCCGGCGCGCTCGACGAGCGGCGAGCGGATGAAGACGCCGGGAAACTCCTTGCCGTTCATGCCCTCGAGGTGGAGCGGGGCCTCGAAGCTCTCGACCTGGCGGCCGTAGCCGTTGCGGCGCAAGCTGATGTCGAGCAGGCCGAGGCTCGTCTGGTCGGGCATGCCATCTGTGATCTCGCGCGCGAGGACGATCGTGCCGGCGCAGGTGGCGAGCGTGGCGAGGCCGCCCGCGATGGCATCGCGCAGCGGTTCGAGCAGGCCGACGCGCTCCATCAGCATCGTCATGGTCGTGCTCTCCCCGCCGGGGAGGACGATTCCGTCGAGTCCGTCGAGATCGTCACGGGTGCGCACAAGCCGCGTGAGTGCGCCGGCTCGTTCGAGCGCGCGAACGTGCTCGGCGAAAGCACCCTGCATCGCGAGGACCCCGATGAGAGGCGTCCGGCCCTTGACTGGGCGGGAGCTACCAGCCTCGGGCAGCGAGCAGCTCGTCCTTGGGGATGCTGGGGATCTCGAGGCCGTGCATCGGCTTGCCGAGCCCGGCCGAAACCTCGGCCAGGACCTCGGGCTTGTCGAAGTAGGTGGTCGCCGTGACGATCGCCTTGGCACGCTTCAAGGGGTCCTCGGACTTGAAGATGCCCGACCCGACGAACAGCCCATCGACACCCAGCTGCATCATCAGCGCGGCGTCCGCGGGCGTCGCGATGCCCCCCGCCGCGAAGTTGACCACGGGCAGGCGGCCGAGCTTCTGGCATTCGACGAGAACCTCGACCGGAGCTCCAATCTGCTTCGCCTCGTGGACCAGCTCGGCGTGGTTCATGCCCTGCAGCTTGCGAATGCCGGCGTTCACTGCGCGAGCGTGGCGGACGGCCTCGACGACGTTGCCGGTGCCCGCTTCGCCCTTGGTGCGGATCATGGCCGCGCCTTCGGCGATGCGCCGGGTCGCCTCTCCGAGGTCGCGACAGCCGCAGACGAACGGAACCTTGAACGGGTGCTTGTCGATGTGGTTTTCCTCGTCCGCCGGAGTGAGCACCTCCGACTCGTCGATGTAATCGATGCCGAGTGCCTCGAGGATCTGCGCCTCGACGAAGTGTCCGATCCGGCACTTCGCCATGACCGGGATGGTCACCGCGGCCATGATCGACTTGATCAGCTCGGGGTCCGACATGCGGGCGACGCCGCCTTCCTTGCGGATGTCAGCGGGCACTCGCTCGAGGGCCATCACCGCGGCCGCCCCGGCCTCCTGGGCGAGGCGGGCGTGCTCGGGCGTGACGACGTCCATGATCACGCCACCCTTCAGCATCTGCGCAAGCCCGGCTTTGAGCTTGAAGGAACCCTTCACGGCCCCGTTGCCATGACGCGCGCCATTGCCTTCGGCCACGTTCGGAATTCTACGCCGGGCTCACTCGGACTCAGCCAGGCGCGCTTTGAGTTCGATCTGCGCCTCCATCGCGGCCAGGGCCAGGTCTCCGAACGGCACGGCCTCCTCTGCGTTGTCCATGTCATCGAGGTACCGGTTGATCAAGTCGAAGACCGTCTTGTCGACCGCGGCGACCAACGTGGCCAACTCCTCGCTTGATGCGTGCTCTATCGCCTGCTCACGCTCGTCGTCATCAGAAATGCCGTACTGCTGCACCAGCGGCCAAAGAGCCTGCAGCTCAGCAGGTGCGGACTCGGGCGCCGTGTTCGGTACATCGGCCATAACGGACCGACTCTCTTAGAGCCTCTCCAGCACCAGCGTTCGCTTCGACGCATATTCGTGGTCGGAAAGCAAGCCGTCCCGGTGCAGCCGGGTCAGCATGTCCATCTCCTCGAGCACGTCAAGGAGCGGCGCCATCGTGCGGCGCGCGAGATACGCATCGGAGGCGGTGCCGGCCTCCTCGCCGCGGGCATCGAACTCGCGGACGAAGAACAGCGCCTTGACCGCGGAAAAGGGAATCCCGAGCTTGCGGATGGGGCTGTCGCTCTGCTCCGCGTGCAGGTGCAGGACGACGCCGTAGCGATGTCGTTCCAGCGTGCCGTCGAGGTGTCCGCGGAGCACCTCGCCGTCGAGGAACCGGATCGCGACCTTGCGCGTCGGCGTGTCGGCCAGGTCCTTGTCGCGCTGAAGCTCGACCCACTTGACCGCGGTCAGGGGGATCCAGGCGGTCTCGTTGTTCTCCAGGCCGCCCGCGTCGTCCACCTCGACCAGAAAGTCGGGCTCGTCGAAATCGAGGTCGCGAGCGACCCCTTCAACGGTCTCGTCGTCAAAGAAGCGCACGACTACCTTGGCCATTTCACACCTACTGTACTAACCCTCATTTGGCTTCACTCCTGCGCTGGTCTTTGAGCCTTCGGCGTCCGATCCGGCGGGCGCATTTGGTGCACGTTGCGATGTGGTCCCTCACAGCCTCGGCCTGTGGTCGCCTCAGCTTCCCGGCCAGGTACGGCGCCAGCAGCGGCAGCGCCTCCTCGTGGTTGAGCTCGCCCTCGCGCTGAGACGCGAGGTACTCCTCCTTGAACCGCAGGCGCGCCCTGTACAGGAGCGTCTCGACCGCGCTCTCGGACATCTTGAGCGTGCGCGCGATCTGGCGATAGCTCATGTCCTGGAGCTCGCGCAACGTGAGCACGAGCCGGTACTTCTCCGGCAGCCTCTGCGCCACGTGCCAGACCTGCCGGCGGGTCTCGTTCGACTCCTGGACCATGACCGGGTCGAACGAGCGAGCCGTCGAGGGCAGGTTCGCCATCTGCTCGTCGTCCTCCTCCTCGGTCCCGCCATCGGCGCGCAGGTCGCGCTGCCGGCGTCGCAGCTCGTCGTAGCAGAGGTTGCGGGCCACGGTGTGGATCCATCCCCCGAAGTTGAACGAGTCGTCGACCCGGTCCATCATCCGCAGGGCCTTCATGAAGGTCTCCTGGGCGATGTCCTCGGCGAGCAGCGCGTCGCCAAGCTTCCGCCGGACGAGCCGGAAGATGGACGCGACGTAGCGGCGGTGGAGCTCCTCGAACGCGCGGATGTCGCCATTTCGATAGGCCTTGACGAGCTCAACGTCGGTCGGCTCGCCGCTGCCCGGGACGACCGACTTCTCCTCTACTTCGTCCATTTGCGCCTGCGGCAGGCTACTACGGCGGCTCGCATTAGCATCCTTTCTGGCTCTTTTAGGGCCTGCCGCGGGTCGCCTCCTTCCTCATCGAGCGTCACGACAGAGGTGACGCCCAACCGGTTCAACGCCTCCCAGCCCGGCCCCTTGCTGCCGGCGAGGAGGATGACCGGGACCCCCGCGGCGGCCGCGCGCCTGGCCACCTCGCCCGGGGCCTTGCCGTACACCGTCTGCTCGTCCACCCGCCCCTCGCCCGTGATCACGAGCTCGGCGCCCCGCAGGGCGGCGTCGAGCCCAGCCGCCTCGACCACCAGGGGGGCGCCCGG
>Ga0209648_10004910_pt1 | contig 11386 bp, 11 predicted proteins | sample GraSoi2013_115cm_FD_185830 | JGI IMG/M metagenome (GOLD analysis project Ga0209648, IMG submission 185830) | Grasslands soil microbial communities from the Angelo Coastal Reserve, California, USA - Sample 9_17_2013_115cm (SPAdes) (version 2) | ecosystem: Environmental > Terrestrial > Soil >...
GACGGGATACGTCCCGGCGGCCCGCACGAGTCTTCACAACGGGTCCAGGCTGGCGGCTGGGCAGGTGAGAGGTCATCACCGGATCCCGGTGATTCGCCGGACGGAAGTCCGCGCTGATCCTTGGAATGTCAAGTGAGTGCCGCGGACCCGCGGCGTCCCTGCCTGACGGGGAAATCGGCGTGGGACTTGAACAACCTTCGCCTATGGAACGTAGTACTAAAAGGAATCGTAGTCGCGGCCCAGGTCGGCTGGCGCGGCTAAACCCATCCACGAACGGGAGTACCGATGACTCGGGCGTCGCCAAGGTGAGCAGCTAAGTTAGTGCCCGTAACGAGCACCACCGTCCGTTCGGCAGATAAAAAATCATTTTGCCCGAACGGACGGTGGTTCACCGGTCCCTACGGGGTGGGCACGCGGGCCAGGGCGAAGAACTCGGCGCGTGAACGGGGATCGGCGCGCAGCGTGCCCAGCAGGGCCGAAGTGACAGTGGTGGCACCGACGGCACGGATGCCGCGTCGGGTCATGCAGGTGTGCTCGGCCTCCAGCACCACACCGACACCCCGGGGGCGGAGGTTGGCGTCGAGACACTTGGCGACCTGCATAGTCAGCCGCTCCTGGGTCTGGGGCTGGGCGGCGAAGTGCTCGACCAGGCGGGCGAGTTTGGACAGCCCGAGGATGCGCTCCCCGGGCAGGTAGCCGACGTGGGCGACGCCGGAGAAGAGCAGCATGTGGTGCTCGCACAGGGTCCGGAACGGGATGGCGCGGGCCATCACCAGTTCGTCATAGCCCTCGTCGTTGGGGAAGGTGGTGAGCCGGAAGGGCTGCGCGGCAAGCAGTTCGGCGTAGGCGCGGGCCATCCGGCCCGGTGTGGCCCGCCGTTCCTCGCGATCGAGGTCGATCCCGAGCGCGGTCAGGAAGTCCGCGGCGGCCCGCTCCGCTGCGTCCAGGTCCACGGGCCGGTCCGCGGCGCCCCGATGCATAACGTGCTCCCCGCCGTTCAGGTCCGCAGCCGGGCGCACGGCGGCGTCCATGTCTACTGGGGCGGGGTCGCGGGCTGCCACCAGCACTGAGTTCGGCCGGGTGCCGTTGGCTGAACTCGGCACGGGCACGGCTGGGGTCTGGTCCGCGCTGTCGAGGATCGGGTGGTGGGTCATGCTATCAGCGGAATCGACTTGACGCCGTGAAGGAGCATGTACGGGTTGCGCTCCAGAGGTAAGCGAAGAGCAGCCCGGCCAGGAAGAGCGCCGGAAGCCACAGGGCCGTCGCGAGCGTGTGCACGGTCGGGCCGAGGCGTTGCGTGTTCATCCGACCGAATCACCCGCTCGGCAGCAGAGCGAAACTGCCGGTGCTCTCACGCGTCGGCTGTCTTGACCGCATCCGCGACCTCCTCGTGGGTGGCTTCGTGTTCGGGCGCGCTGCCGAGGTAATGGTCGAGGATCCCGTCGACAGCGGTGGCGGCGCCGCTCCACGCGACCTGGCCCCGCCGGAGGATGCAGCATTGGTCAGCCATGCTCAGAGCCTGGTGGACCAGCTGTTCAATGACGATCACGGTGATTCCGGGGGCCGACGTGACATCACGCAGATTCAGCAGGCGTCGGGTGCGAAGTCACGAGCGCCGTGGTCCTTCGGGCCGCGCGATCCGACCCGCGCCCGAGTCTCGACACGGACACTGAGCCAAACTTGCGCGTAAGCCCAAGACTATGCCCGGCGCGAACAATTCGTCAATACCAATGTTGGAAAATTTCAGCTCGTTTCCCTCGGGTCACACCGGTGACCCCTCCGTGAGGCTTGACCTCAACCTGGCCATCTCGGCCAAAGCGAGCTGGGCGACGTCCTGCCCGTCCTGGCGGCCAGGTGTGAAGGCGGCGGCCGCGGGCGCCGACCACGGAACCGGCCGACCGAGGTTCCGGCTCCAGTCGATCAGGACGGTGCGACTAGCGATGCGCCATTCGTCCTGGTAGCGCGTCAGCCGGTCGACGTAGCGGCCACCCATGATCACTGCGGTGGGGTCCTCCGTGCCCCCGAACTCGGGGTCGCCGGTGAACTCGATATAGCAGAAGTAGTAGCTCTCGCAGACGGCCGCGTCGCCTACGATCTCGATCAGCTGATTGGCGATGTAGTGCTGCTTGGCGCCACGGTGCCTGCTCTTGTCAGCCAGCCAGTCGGCGAGTTTCTCCACGGGTCCGTTGAACGACCCGTGGTCGTCAGAAGCCCCGGGGACGTAGCAGTCCACTACGAGCTGCCAGTCGAGTCGATCGGTGCCGTGGCAATAGCGCAAGATGCATCGTCGGATCTCGCGTTCGTCGAGCAGTCTCTGAAGGTGCTCGGCCGAAACCACTCCGCCTCCTCCGCGTCTGTCGCCAGTCGTCATAGCTGGATCATCATGGCCTTTTGCTCGGTGTAGTGCTCGTACCAGTGCTCTCCGCATTCGCGGCCGAGGCCCGATTGCTTGTACCCGCCGAACGGGAGGGCCGGGTCGAAGCCCATGTAATGGTTGACCCACACGGTTCCGGCCTTCAGGCGGCGGGCCACCCGGTGCGCTGTCGCGAGGTCGTTCGTCCAGATCGCCGCGGCCAGGCCGTAGTCGGTGTCGTTGCCTTGCAGCACGGCGTCGTCGGCGTCCTTGAACCCGATCACGGAGACCACCGGCCCGAATATCTCCTCGCGGGCGATGCGCATCGAGTTGTCGACTTTGTCGAAGATCGTGGGCGGGACGAAGTACCCGGGCCCGGGCCCGGGTTCGCCGCCGGTCAGGGCGATGGCGCCCTCCGCGCGGCCCGCCTGCAGGTAACCCCGCACCCGGTCGAACTGCTCCCGGGAAGACAGCGGGCCCAGGCTCGTCTGCGGGTCCAGCGGGTCGCCCATCGTCATGCCGCTGGCGTAAGAGACCAGCGCATCGAGGAACTCGTCTTTGACGTCCCGCTGGACGAACAGCCGCGTGCCGGCCACGCATACCTGCCCGGAGGAGATGGTGAAGGCCATCAGGGCCGACGGGACCGCGCTGGCGAGGTTGGCGTCGGCGAAGACGACGTTGGGTGACTTGCCGCCCAGTTCGAGCGTCACCCGCTTGAGGGAACCGGCCGAGGCCGCCAGGATCTGCTTGCCCACCTCGGTGGAGCCGGTGAAGGCGATCTTGCCGATGCCCGGGTGCGCGGCGATGGCCGCTCCGGCCCGGTCACCGTACCCGGTGATCACGTTGAGCACCCCGGGCGGCAAGCCGGCCTGCATCGCCAGCTCGCCCAGGCGCAGCGCGGTGAGCGGGGTCTGCTCGGCGGGCTTGAAGACCAGGGTGTTGCCCGCGGCCAGCGCCGGGCCGATCTTGAGCGAGGCCATGATGATCGGACCGTTCCACGGCGTGATCGCGGCGCACACCCCGATCGGCTCGCGGAGCGTGTAGTGGAAACGGTCCGGCGCCGTCGGCACGGTCTCGCCCGGCGCGTGCTGGGCCGCGCCGGAGAAGTAGAACATGATCTCGATCGCGGTCGCGATCAGCCCCCGCGACGTGGCGATGGTGAGGCCGTTGTCGAGTGTCTCCAGTTCGGCGAGCTCATCGATGTGATCATCCATGAGCGTGGCCAGCCGGCGCAGGAACGCGCCGCGGTCGGCCGGGCCCATCCGCGACCACGGTCCCTCTTCGAACGCGGACCGCGCGACCCGCACGGCCTCGTCAACGTCAGCGGCGTCGCCCTCGGCCACGGCCGCCAGGACCTTCCCGGTCGCCGGGTTGATCGTGTCGAACGTCTTACCCGACCTGGCCGGCACCCACTGGTTCCCGATGAGCAGGGCTGGCCGCAACGAGGCCAGCCACTGGTTGATCCGCGGGCTGCGTGCCTGCCCGGGGACGGCTGTCGCTGTGGTGCCGGCGCTCATGGTGGGTGCTCCTCAAATCTCGTTCTGTCAGAAGGACGTGATGACAATGCGGCTGGTCGCCGGGTCGCCGAGCGTGGCGTAGGCGGCCTCGAGGTCGGCCAGCGCGATCTGCCGGGAGACCAGGTCGTCAAGGTTGAGCCGGCCCTGCCGGTAGAAGTCCATGTACATCGGGATATCGCGCAGCGGGTTGGTCGAGCCGGTGTTCACGCCGATCACCCGGGTCTGCCGCATCACCGCGCTCACCAGGTTGACCGACACGGCGGACTCCGGGCCCGCGACACCTACCACATAAAGCGCGCCCCCGACGGCGAGCATGGCCATGCCCTGCGCCACCACGGCGTCGGTCCCGACGAAGTCGAACACGTGGTCAGCCCCGTCACCCAGCAACTCCCGGACGGCCTCCACCGGATCGGTCTCGGCCGCGTTGAGGAGGTCGGTCGCGCCAAAGGCGGCCGCCTTCTCCAGCTTGGCCGGGTGCAGGTCCACGGCGACGATCCGCCCGGCGCCGGCGATCCGCGCGGCGCTGACCGCGTTCAGGCCGACCCCGCCGGCGCCGAGAACGACCACGGTCTCCCCGGCGGCGACGCCGGCCGTGTTCAGCACGGCGCCGGCCCCGGTCACCACGCCGCAGCCCAGAAGCGAGGCCGGAGCGAACGGCATCCAGTCGGGCAGGGCGACGAGCTGATTCTCGTGAATGAGCGCCCGCTCGGCGAAACCGCCGAGCCCGAACGCCTGGAACAGCGGCTCACCCGCCTTCGACAGCCGCGGCTCCTGCCCGGGATCACGCGCCAGCCGGTGGATGGCCAGACATTGATACGGACGGCCGCCCAGGCACCGCGCGCACGCGCCGCACGACTGGATCAGGCACGCGACCACCCGGTCGCCGGCGGCGAACCGGCTCACCTCAGGTCCGACCGCGGCCACGATACCGGCCACCTCGTGACCGGTCACCACGGGCATCGGGATGCCGATGTCGCGGGTCGCGATCGTGTGGTCGGTATGGCAGAGCCCCGACGCCTTCACATCGACGAGCACCTCACGCCCGAGTGCCTTGGCCACGTCGATCTCTTCGATCGAGAAACCCCGGCCGGTACCCCAGATGACCGCGGCCCTCATGGCTTAGGCTCCGCTGCGGCCGTCGCCGCCGAGTTCGCCAGGCCCATCACGAACGGGTCCCGGGTCCCCCCGGTCAGCTCGACCCACACCGACTTCGTCTGCAAGAACTCGTCGAGGCCCTCGATGCCGTTCTCGCGCCCGATGCCGCTGTCGTTGAACCCGCCGAACGGGACGCCGGGGCCGGCGGCGCGATAGGCGTTGACCCAGACCGTCCCGGCCCTGAGCCGGGCGGCGACCCGATGGGCCCGGTGGACGTCCTTCGTCCAGATACCCGCGGCCAGGCCGTACTCGGTGGCGTTCGCCAGTTTCACCGCCTCGGGCTCGTCGGTGAACGTGAGCGTACTCAGCACCGGCCCGAAGATCTCCTCGCGCACCACGGTCGCGTCCGGCTTGAGCCCGGTCAGCACCGTCGGCCGGACGAAAAAGCCGCCCAGCGACGTATCCGGTCCGCCGCCGAGCGCGACCGTAGCCCCTTCGTCCTGCGCGACCTGCAGATAGCGCAGGACCCGTTCGTACTGCGCGGCGTTGGCGATAGGGCCCATCTCGGTCTCGGGATCGCCGGGATCGCCGAGCCTGATCCTCGACGCACGCTCGACGATGCGCTCGATCAGTTCCCGCTCGACGCTGCGCTGCACGATCAGCCGCGAGCCCGCGACGCAGGACTGGCCGCCGGCGGCGAAGATGCCGGCGATGACGCCGCTGGCGACCGCCTCCAGGTCCGCGTCGTCGAAGACGACCTGCGGGGACTTGCCGCCGAGCTCGAGGCTCACCGCCGTCAGGTTCTGGCCCGCCGCGCTCGCCACAGCGCGGCCCACGCCCGGCGACCCGGTGAACGTGACCTTGTCCACGCCGTGGTGGCCGACAAGCGCGGCGCCGACCGCGCCCGTCGACCCGGTGACGACGCTGAACACTCCCGGCGGGAACCCGGCCTGGTCGAAGACCTGGGCAAAGGCCAGGGTCGAGGTCGGTGAGTGCTCCGACGGCTTCACGATGAACGTGCAACCCGCGGCGAGCGCCGGCGCGAGCTTGGAGGCGAGCATGAGCAGCGGCGAATTCCACGCCGTGATGCCTGCCACGACGCCCACCGGCTCGCGGCGCGTGTACACCATGTACTCCGGGCTGGCGACCGGGATGGTGCGACCCTCGATCTTGTCCGCCAGGCCGGCGTAGTAGTAGTACCAGGCACTCACCGCCTGCAGCTGGCCGATCATCTCCCGGTACAGCTTGCCGGCGTCAGCCACCTCGAACCGGGCCAGCTGCTCGGCATGCTGCGGGATGAGGTCGGCCAGCCGCCGCAGGAGCGCCGCGCGGGCGAAACCGCTCATGGCGCCCCACTCGCCGTCGAGCGCGGCCTGCGCGGCCGCCACCGCGCGGTCGACGTCGGCCATATCGGCCTCGGGCACCAGCGCCCACGGTTTCCCGGTGTACGGATTCACCGACTCATACGTCGCACCCGACGCCGCCGGCACCGACCGGCCGCCAATGTACAGCTGAAACTCTTGCACGCCCATCTCCATGGTCCGCGTCGGCTCTGCGTTCGGTCCGCGCCGCCTAGTCCGATGCCATTAGCTGGTAGAGCTCTTGAACAACGAGTCCGACAGCGCTGTCACACGCTCGGCGCTCCAGATCTGGCCGTCGCCGCCGACGCCGATGATGGCAGGCAGCACCTCAGCGATCTCCTCCACCGTCCAGCGACCGTCGGCCTTGCGCAGGTAGGTGCTTCCGCCACCGCCGACGCTGGTCGGCTGCGGGTATACGCAGATATCGCCGCCGGCCGCGTACAAGTAACGACCGGTGATCGATGCGGCGGCCGGGGTGGCGAGGTACACCACCAACGGCGCGATGTCGTCGGGGTCGAGGCTGTGTGCGGCGACGACCCCGCCGAACGTCCGCGCCGTGGCGTCATCGCCCGGAAACAACTGGGTCGTCGCGCTTGGGAGGATGCAGTTTGCCGTGATGCCGCGGGCGCTCAGGTCGGCCGAAAGCGCCGCCGTCATCGCCATGACCGCTCCCTTAGCGGCGGCGTAAGCCGGAGTCGGCCCGAAGAACGCGCCGCGGGAGGAGAAGGTGATGATACGGCCACCTTCGCCCTGCGCGGTCATGTGCCGGGCAGCCGCCTGAGCGCACGCGAAAGTCCCGGTAGCGTGGACCGCCAGCTGGGCGTTCCAGCGCTCCTCGGTGACCTCCGCGGTCATGTCGGGCCAGAAGTTGCCGGCACAGGTAACGAGGATGTCGACCCGCCCGTATGCCGCCACCGCCGCGTCGATCAGCGCTTGACCACCCGAGAAGCTCGAGATGTCTCCACCGTTGGCCAGCCCAGTCCCCCCCGCCGCCTGGATCTCTGCGACCACGTCATCCGCGGCGCTACAGGCACCCTCGCGGAAGAAGTCATTCACTACGACACGCGCGCCTGCCGCGCCCAGCGCCACAGCGATCCCCCGGCCAATCCCGCGGCCGCCCCCCGTCACCACGGCGACCCGTCCTTCCAATCCGTACATCGCAGCCCCTTATCACTTTCTGTGCCTCATTGACCGCGTGCGGCACGCAGGCAGCGCTGTTCGGTCGGACGGGGCCCAGTACTGCCTGCGCTTGACCTTCGCTCCCTGCGACCGCGCGCCTCGAGCAGCCCGAGATGAGTGTCACTCTACGGCGCTCCAGAGCAGATTTCAACACGGTAGTGGAAAAATTGAGGATGGTCCATCGCGGGTCGACGCGTGATCACCCAGGCCAGCATGTCAACAGCAGCGTTGACTTATGCGGGCTGCGGGGCTAGCATGCCGTTAGCTGGGAGCCACCGCCCGCTCCACACGGTCACATTCAGGCCGACTCAGCCCGCTGTAGCCCCCAAGAGACCATGCCCACTGGTGGAGATGATGTCCATGAGTCGAATTACAGTGATTTCGAGCGATGGCCACGTTCAAGCTCGCATGAGTGATTACCGCCCCTACCTGGACGCGCCGTTCCTCCCTGACTTCGACGACTTCTTGGTCGAATACGAGAAGCACGGCGTCGCCTCCACCGACCCCACCAACATCGGCGATCGTCTGGACCCTGAGGTCGCCAGGGCTTGGAAGGAGAACGTCGCGGACCCCGGCCGCCTCGATGCTTCGTGGAGCGCCCAACGGCGGATCATCGAACTCGACCGTGAAGGCATAACGGCGGAGGTATTGTTCCAGGACTTCGGGACGCCGTTCGTGATGAGTTCGCCGACCCGAGCGGCCTCGCTGAAGATAGCTGAAGCCAGCATCGAGCAGATAAGCGCTGGCTACCGCGCCTATAACCGCTGGCTGACCGACTTCCGGTCAGTCGCTCCCGAGCGCTGGCTGGGTATGGCGGCCATCAGCTTCCATGACATCGACGCCGCGGTCAAAGAGGTCAAAGCGGCCAAATCACTCGGGTTCGCCGGCATTGCGATACCCGCGGTGCCAGATACCGACCGGATCTATGAGGCCGACTACGACCCGATCTGGACGGCGATGGAGGATCTCGGTCTGGTCGCGAATATCCACGTCGCGATCGCGAACCGGATCCCGACCTACCTCGGCGCGCCGACGGTTACGGCGGGCCGGGCACTCGTCGGCGCCGACATCTTCACCGGCGCTCGCAGCCTGCTCCCCACCCTGGTATTCGGCGGTGTGCTGGAGCGGTTCCCCAGGCTCAAGGTGGTGTTCACCGAGATGCACTCCGACTGGATCCGCGGCGCGCTGCTCCGGATGGATCATGCCTACGAGCGCAGCGACCTCAAGCGCGACATCCGCGACGTCATCCCGATGCAGCCGAGCGAGTACTGGCGGCGGCAGTGTTACATCGGATCGTCCATCTTCTCCCGGGCCGAGATCGCGGCGCGCGAGCAGATCGGCGTCGACAAGATGATGATCGGAATGGACTTTCCGCACAGCGAGGGTGCCTGGCGTCATGGCACGCTCACGTACCTGCAGGCGACGTTCGGTACCGTTGGGGTGCCCGAGGCGGACGCGCGGCGGATGCTCGCGGAGAACGCTGCCTCGGTGTACGGATTCGATCTTCCCGCCCTCGGCGTGATCTCGAGTCAGGGTGGCCTGGATCTCGACGAGGTGCTCACCGCACCGGCTGTCCAGCTCGACCGGCCGCTGATCCCGGCCTGATTATTCGCCGCCTAGCATTCCATTCACCGGTAGAGAGGCAGAGCCGATGCAGATAGTCGACACGCAGAAGTCACCGTGGGAACTGATTGTGCCGAATACCCGTGGGGGCGATGTTTACCGGAAGATCATCGTGGCTGCTGAGGGCGGCGACCAAGTCTCCTACGACGTTCGCCTCGAGCTTTTCGGCGAAGGCGAGCGGGCTTACAACTCGATCCGGCACCGGCATGATTTCGAGCAGCTGAGATTCGCGGTAAGCGGTCGAATGGACCTGGGCGTCGCCATGTTGAATCAGGGAGAGGTCGGCTACTTTCCGGCCAACGCCTACTACGGCCCGCAGAAGTGCGAGGGGGCGATCATCCTGATCGCGCAATGGGGTGATCATTTCATCACCAAGGCCGAGAGCGATCGCGCAGTCGCGGAGCTCGCCCGGGTAGGGGAGTTCACCGACGGCATCTATCGGTCCTCGGATGCGAACGGGAAGCCGTTCAATAAGGATCCGCTCAACGCCATTTGGGAACAGGTGTTCCAGAAGCCTTATATCCCACAGAAGCCCCGGTACACCCAACCCATCGTCATCTCACCGGACGGCTTCGGCTTGTCCCGGCAAGGAGGGCCCGTACGCTCCCGCCGCCTCGGGGTATTCACCGAGAACGATATGGCCATCGAATTGGTAGCCTGGGCCGAGGATGGAACATTCCACAGCCAGCTAGCGGAGGGCGACAAGCGACCCACGCTGATGTTTACCACGGCTGGCTCGTTCTCCTGCGACGGCCTTCACTTCGGCGCTCTGACCGGAATCTGGGCAGAGCCAGGTGAAAGCGTTCAGCTCGACGCCACGCGCGAGAGTGAACTGCTCATGGTCCGCTTTCCAGAGCCGTCGAGCCGCATCACCATCGCCCCGGACGAGCACTAAAGTTAGCCATGCGTTCTTCAACACTAATGTTGAGATCTCTCTGCTAGATGGTCCCGTGCAATTCAAGCAGGAGGTCGCCCGGGTAGCTGTCGTGGGCGCGGGAATCATGGGCTCAGGTATCGCTCAGCTGGCAGCCATGGCTGGGTACGAGGTCACGCTGTGCGACATGGCACCGGAACAGCTCAACCCCGTCGTGCTGATGCGCCTGGTCGAAGTCGTCCGCGGGCTGCAGACCAGCGATGCGACCGTCGCCGCGGCCCGGCAGTTCGCGCGGACGCTGGGGAAGGACACCGTGGTCTGCCAGAAGGACAGCCCCGGGTTCCTCCTCGAGGATCTGATAGCCGCCGGCCGGCTGGGCTGCACGACCGGGCACGGAATATACGACCACGACGAGCGAGGGGCCTATCCGCCCCCGGCCCCGTCATGACTGAGCTCAAGCCCGGGCAGTCCGGTGAAACTGTCCTCACGCATCTCGAAGACGGCGTCCTCACTGTACGCCTCAACCGGGCCAAGTCCGCGCACGCGCGTAACCAGATCATGCGGGACGAGCTTGCCTCGCTCTGGCGCGTGGTCGCGGCCGACCGCGACGTCCGCGTCGTGCTCACCGGGGCCGGAGCCCGGTATTTCTGTGCAGGCATGGATCTCAGGGAGGCCAGCGAACCTGAGGAGCCTGTTGCCCGGCGCGACAGGATGCAACGCAGCCGGGACATCGAGCTGCTCGCCGACCTCCCGCAGCCCAGTGTGGCCGCGATCAACGGGTACGCGCTGGGCGGCGGACTTGAGATGGCCCTCGCCTGTGACATGCGACTGATAGCGGACAGCGCTCAGGTCGGCCTTCCGGAAGTCACCCGGGGCCTTGTCCCCGGCGGCGGCGGCACGCAACGGCTCCCGCGGCTTATCGGTTATGCGCGCGCCTGCGAGCTCGTCCTGTCCGGTCGGCGCCTGACCGCCCACGAGGCGGTGGACTGGGGCATCGCTGCCCGTGTCGTGCCGGCCGCCGAGTTGCTTGCGGCAGCGAGAGAACTAGCCGCCAGCATTGCCGCGCACCCCGAGCCGGCCGTGCGCTATGCAAAGGTGTTGCTCCGGCGCAGCCTGCAAGTGCCTGTCAGTGGTGGGGTGGATGCGGAGCTGGATGTTGTCTTGACGCTGCTGGCGCAGGCGAGGGTTTCTGGCGGGAACAGATTGTCAACGTGAATGTTGACCATGGGGGAAATACGACGTCCAGTCGCAGAGGTGCGTCGTGAAACTTCCCTATTGCACGCCGCTGCTTCTCTAGCCGAGTGCGCTGACGTACGTCATCAGGTCCGCGCCCTTCTCGCAGGCGAGCCGTCGGCGGGTGCCGCCACATATGCACCCTGCATAC
>Ga0209648_10004911_pt1 | contig 11386 bp, 11 predicted proteins | sample GraSoi2013_115cm_FD_185830 | JGI IMG/M metagenome (GOLD analysis project Ga0209648, IMG submission 185830) | Grasslands soil microbial communities from the Angelo Coastal Reserve, California, USA - Sample 9_17_2013_115cm (SPAdes) (version 2) | ecosystem: Environmental > Terrestrial > Soil >...
CCGCGAAAGCGAAGACAACGCCGAAGCCCACACCTAAGCCGACGCCGAAACCGACACCCAAGCCTTCGCCAAAGAAAATAGTTGTGGCCAAGGCGTCTTCAAAACCGTCGCCGACTTTGAAACCGGTGGCGGAAAAAACGGAGAACGAGCAAGGCGATACCGAGCCGGAGAAAAAAGAAATCGCAAAACCGTTGGTAGCGAAGAACGATTCCAGCGAGACGGAGTCGAAAAAATCTCCGGCGACCCAGACCGGAACTGGCACTGGAACGGCGCCGGGCAGCGGTGCTGGTCGTGCCGGCGGGGCTGGTAGTGAATCGCAGTTCGGTTGGTACGGCAGCATGTTGCACGACCGTTTTTACAGCGAGTGGGTCCAGCCGACTACAATTGCTACTGTGGGCGCGAAAAATTCCGTCCTCGCAAAACTTCGGATCGAAAAAGATGGACGCGTCTCCAGCTTCGAGGTTGTCCGGCCATCGGGAAATAACGAGCTCGACGAATCGGTCAAAGCCCTCGCGAATCGCGTCAGTCGAGTCGAGCCGTTACCGGATGGACTCGGCAAGGGCGACCATTACGACGTGAAGATCAACTTCGAGCTGAACTCGGAGTAATCTATCAATTCTGGGCCGAGTCGCGTTTCGCTTTCTCTCGCGCGCGATTGGCCTGCAATTCGGCCAGATGTTTTTCGGACCAGCGGCAAAGCGCGCGCAACGGTTCGATCAACGTCCGACCCAGTTTGGAAAGCGAATACTCGACTTTCGGTGGAACGACTGGATAAACCTTGCGCTCGACCAGGCCGTCCCGTTCCAGGCTGCGGAGAGTTTGCGTCAGCATTTTTTGGGAAATCCCACCGATCTCGCGGTGGAGCTCGGCGTAACGCATTGTCTGCTTCGAGAGCAATTGGATGATCAACGCCGTCCATTTGTCGGCGATCCGGTCGAGGACGAGACGGGATGGGCATTGGGCATCTAAAACCGAGGCGGGGGATGATTTAGACATGTCCCCGTTTAGAGGAAGTCGCTCTCAGGCGCAAGGAGAGAGTAACATTCCCACAGGTATGTATAGGTAAGATCGACATGTAGTTGACCGGGCGTAACTCGCGTCCGAGATTTTGGTCGATGAGAACTCGCAATATAGCCGCCGACCAGGAGCCTGCGGTCGCCGGTTTATTAAATGAATCTGAAGCAGGCCTGAAGTTTGAATCATCGCAAGTTTCGCCAGGGCAGGATGACGCGATGCTGCTCGATGAGTATTCGCGCACCATCGTGAGCGCCGCGAATCGCGTCGGACCGGCGGTTGTAAACATCGACATTAAACAACGTCTCGATAGTCGGCGCGGCCCGCGTGAAGTTGGGGGCAGCGGTTCCGGTTTCGTCATCGCGCCGGACGGTTTCATTTTAACCAACAGCCACGTTGTGCACGCCGCGAATCAAATCGCGGTCAGTTTGCCCGACGGGCGCGAGTACCCGGCCCAATTGGTCGGCGATGACCCCGACGCCGATCTCGCTGTAATTCGAATCGATGCGCCCCATCTTGCCCATGTGCGCCTGGCGGATTCCGAGAACTTGCGCGTCGGCCAGGTAGTGATCGCAATCGGGAACCCCCTTGGTTTTCAGGCGAGCGTGACCGCGGGCGTGATCAGTGCGCTTGGCCGGTCGATGCACGCGCAATCCGGCCGTCTGATCGACAATATTATTCAAACCGATGCCGCTCTGAACCCGGGAAACTCCGGCGGGCCGCTGGTAAACTCAGCCGGCGAAGTGATCGGTGTAAACACGGCGATGATTCGTCCGGCCCAGGGAATCTGTTTCGCGATCGCGAGCAACACCGCGAAATTTGTCGCCGGCTGGCTAATTAAAGAAGGAAAAATTCGCCGTAGCTACATTGGCGTGGCCGGCCAAAATGTGCCAATCCATCGGCGCGTGGTTCGTTTTTATGATCTGCCACTTGAGACCGGCGTCCTGGTCGTTTCCGTTGAAAAAAACAGCCCGGCCGAAAAGACCGGCCTGCGCGAAGGCGATGTGATCGTCGCGTTCAACGCAAAAGCGATTGGCAGCATTCACGAGCTCCACAAAATGCTCATGGGCGAGCAGATCGGCGTTCAATCTGAAATCACGATTGTTCGGCACACGGAAAAGTTGGCGCTTGCAATTACGCCGGCAGAATCACCGACGCGGACGGCCGCTTCTCGCTAACGCCAAGACGCGTTGCTTGTTTTTCGGCGCGCGCTGAGGGACGCTGAATCGGCTCGATGAAAATTCTTGTGATTGGCGGCGGTGGCCGCGAACACGCGCTGGTTTGGAAGCTCAAGCAATCGCCGGCGGTCGATCGCATTTTTTGTGCGCCCGGAAATGCTGGCACCGCTGTCATCGGCGAAAATGTCGCTCTTGCCGCAAGTGATTTGCCGCAATTGCGCGCATTCGCGAAGCAGAACGATGTCGATCTAACCGTTGTCGGTCCAGACGACCCGCTCGCCATGGGGATTGTCGATCTTTTTTCGGCCAACAAATTGCGGGTTTTCGGTCCGACGAAATCGGCGGCGCGTTTGGAGTCATCAAAGATTTTTGCCAAAGAGTTAATGCGCGCTCAAAAAATTCCGACGGCGCAAGCGAGCACGTTCTCGGACAGCAAAGAAGCACTGCGTTATTGCGAACAGCTGAAGTTTCCGGTCGTGATCAAAGCTGATGGGCTCGCATTGGGCAAGGGCGTGATCATTGCGCCGAATATCGCAACTGCGAGATCAACCATCGAAGCGATGATGAATGAAGCGCGCTTCGGCGAAGCCGGCCGCCGCATCGTGATCGAAGAATTTCTACGCGGCACGGAATGCTCGCTCCACGCGCTCGTTGATGGAAAAAACTATCGGTTGCTCGAATCGGCCCGCGATCACAAACGCGTGTTCGATGGCGACTCGGGCCCGAACACCGGCGGCATGGGAGCGTTCAGTCCGGCCAATAACTGGAACGCGCGCTTGCAGTCGCAATTCGAAAACGAAATTATGCGGCCCCTGTTGCGCGGCCTGGCCAAGGAGCGCATCGCCTATCGCGGTCTTCTATATCCAGGCCTTATGATTACGAGCGATGGCGCGCGGGTGCTCGAGTTCAATTGCCGATTTGGCGATCCCGAGACACAGGCGCTGTTGCCACGGATGAAATCCGATCTGTTGCCGCTGTTGGAAGCGACGATCGACGGCAAGATCGACAGTTACACGATCGACTGGGACAAACGCGCCACCGTCACGGTTGTCCTCGCCTCGGCTGGTTATCCGGGCAAATACGAAACCGGAAAAGCGATTTCTGGTTTGGACGACGCAGCGAAACTCGAAGGCATTCAGGTTTTTCACGCCGGAACAAAGAACGCGAATAACCAAGTGATAACGGCCGGCGGCCGGGTCCTGGCCGTGAGCGCTCTGGGACCAACCATCATGGCCGCGCGCGCGCTCGCTTACGACGCGGTATCGCGCATCCAGTTCGATGGATGTCACCATCGGCGCGATATTGCTCTCAGCGCGGTGACCAGCTAACAATAAGCGCAATGTTGAATTGGACGGCCACAACGGCCATCGCGTTTTTCCTGGCGGCAAATTTATTCGGCCAAACGCCGGCGCCGTCGTCGGCACCGACGGCGAAAAGTTCGGTAGCGGCGGCCAAATCTCCCGCGCCGTCGGCGTCGGCAACCCCGAGCACCGAGCAGATAATCAATTCGCTGGGCGAAAGCGATCTTCAGTCCGCGATCGCGCTTCTGAAAAGCAATTTCACCAGCCCGGAGGCGATCACCGATGCAGAATTGAATCGAGCGACGCTCGCCGGATTGCTGGTGCGCATGCCGGGAGGATTAATGGTCTTGCCGAGTCACGAAACTGCGCCGGTTGAACCGGTCGCTCCGTTTTACAGTGAAGTTTTTGAAGGCCATGTCGGATATCTCCGGCTCGGTCCGCTCAACAGCGCCAATCTGAAAGAGATGGACAAGAACCTGCAGGATTTCCCGGCGAAAAAAGTCGATGCGTTGGTTGTCGATCTTCGTGCCAGCGGCAGCGGTGATTTCGGGACCGCCGCGGAGTTCGCGAAACGTTTTTGTCCGAAAGGCAAAGCGCTTTTTAGTTTGCGCAAGCCGGCGGCGCGTCAGGATCGATCCTTCAATTCTGATCGCGACCCGGCGTTCCAAGGTTTGATCGTGGCGCTGATCGACAGCGACACGGCCGGCGGCGCGGAAGCAGTTGCCGCCGATCTGAGGTTTTACGACAAGGCTTTGCTGGTAGGCCAAGCCAGCGCCGGTCGCGCGGTGGAATATTCCGATTTGCCGTTGCCGAGTGGAAAAATTTTGCGTGTCGCTTCCGCGGAAGCGGTCATGGCCGATGGACAGCCATTGTTTCCTGGCGGCGTGAAACCGGATTTGCCGGTGGAGATGTCGGTCGCGGACAAGCGGCAAATCTTTCGATTGAGCGGCGAGAAGGGAATGACGCCCTTCGTTTACGAAACAGAACGGCCGCACTTAAACGAAGCGGCATTGATCGCGGGAACAAATCCCGAGCTCGACACCTCAGATGCACAGCGCCGCAGTCGTGCTCGGGAAAAACAACCGGCGCGCGATTCCGTTTTGCAGCGAGCGCTCGACGTCGTGACTTCGCTCGAAATTTATCAGAAGCGCTGACGTGCATCCACTGGAAGAACGAATCGGTTACAAATTTCGCAATCCTCTGTTGCTGGCCGAAGCGCTGACCCATCCGAGCCTCGGTCATGAAACCCAGCAGCGACATTTCGATAACCAACGCCTCGAATTTTTGGGTGACGCAATCCTCCAACTGGTCATCACCGAATATCTTTTTGGACATTTCGGCGATCAGCCGGAAGGACAGCTGACGAAATTGCGTTCGCGGCTGGTTTCGCGGGACGCTTTGAAAGCGCACGCTGCAGCGCTCGATCTTGGACAGTTTTTGTTGATGGGTCGCGGCGAAGAAGCGAGCGGTGGACGCGCTCGAATATCGACGCTCGCGGACGCATTCGAAGCGCTGATCGGCGCGATTTATCTCGACGGTGGATTGGAAAAAACGAGAAAATTTATTCTGGCCCAGGCGCAACAAGATCTGGCCCAACTCGCCGAGGAACCGGTCGATATCAATCCCAAAGGGCATTTGCAGGAACTGTTGCAAAGCATTTCGCCGCGGAGCCCCGTTTATGAAGTCCTTTCGCAGACCGGACCTGAACATGACAAACGATTCGTCGTCCAGGCAGTCTGGGAGGGAATCGTTCTCGGAAAAGGTTACGGTCGAAGCAAGAAGCAGGCGGAGACAGCGGCGGCAGAAGAAGCGATGGAATTGAAGCGCTGGAAAAAGGCAAAACGCGCAGTCTCGCCGCGGGACGAGTCTGTCCGAAAGGCGGACAAGATCGACAAGAAGAAGAAAAGCAAAAGCTAGCGCGCCATTAGCCCGCGATGGCGTCGCCAAAGGAATGATTCAAGGCGTCGATATTTTTTCTCACGTTCGATTTCCAGCGAAGGTGATTGGCGATGCACGCGGTCACAAATTTTTTTGCGCGCGCAATTGAATCTTCCAGAGACAGGCCGGCAGCGAGACCGGCGGTAATGGCGGCGGAATAAGTGCAGCCGGTCCCGTGCGTCGCCACGTCGCGGACAAACGGCGCGGCAAATTCGACGACTTTTCCGTTCACAAAGAGAAGATCGACAGCGTCCTTGCCGGCCAAATGACCGCCTTTGAGCAGGATCGCGGTTTTGAATTTGCGCTCGAATTCTTTACCTGCGCGCTCCATCGATTCGCGGTCTCGAATTTTATCCGCGCCTAATTGGACCGCTTCGTCCAAGTTTGGCGTGATCAAAGTCGCGAGGGGAAACAATTCGGTTGCGTAAGTGTCGACTGCGTCGGACTCGAGAAGTGGATCACCACCTGTCGCAGTGATGACGGGATCAACCACGAGCGGAGTTTTGGACCGAAGATCGAGAATCGCTTGCGCGACCGTCGAAATAATTGCCCTGGAGCAGAGCAATCCAGTTTTCATCGCGGCGATCGGGAAATTTTTGGCGAGCACTTCGATTTGCGCGCGAACCATTTCGACGCCGACCGGTTCGAGTCGCGAAACTTTGGCGGGAATTTCGGCGACGACGGACGTCACCGCGGTTAATCCATAGACACCGAGCGCGCTGAATGTTTTTAGATCGGCCTGAATGCCGGCGCCGGCGCTGCTATCGGAGCCGGCGATGGTCAGCGCGATCGGAATGTTGATGTTCGAGGTTCGATGTTTGATTTGATGCGAGATTAACGTGCGCTGTTTGTTTTGGAGGGCAACCGCTCCGGTTGCCGATCCATTCAATGGCAGGCGGAGCGCCTGCCCTACAATCTAAAAGAGAAATCTGCCTTGAGAAGCGCGTTCGCTACAGAAGAAAATCTTAGCCGTCGTTGCCGATGGCTTCGACCGGGCAACCTTCCATCGCTTCTTTGCAGCGCGCTTCTTCCTCCGGATTCTCCGCTTGTTTGTAAACGTAGGAATGTCCACCGTCATCGTTGCGCTTGAAATTTGCGGGCGCGGTTTCGCGGCACAAATCGCAATCGATACACTGGTCGTCGACGTAAAATTTCCCGGGGACGTTTTCCGGGTATCTATTTGCAGCATCCGCCATGTCTTGTCCTGATCAGGGCCAAGAAAACGGTACAAAGAAACGACAACCGTCGCAACGGAATTTGCCTTCTCCCATGATTGCACACGACCTTCAGCCTGTCCCGACGCGAAGACTTTGGAACCGATGAAAAAGGAAACAGCCAATACGTTGCGCGCGTTCCTGATTGAGCTGGTCATTTATGCCGCTCTCGTCGTCTGCTATTTTTTTCTCGTTCTCCATTTTTTGGGTGGATGGCTCTATCAGCTGGAAACCCGCCACCGCTATACTTATGGCTGCGTGGCGATCCTGCTCATGATCGGCCAGGCGGTCGTTCTCCAAAATGTGACCACGTTTTTGTTGCGGAGCATTCGCAGGCGCGCGGAATAGACTATGTTTTTTCCCATCTCCGGTGCGCACATCAGCCCGATTTATTTGGTCGTCGTCGGATTCGTAATCGGCATTCTCGGCGGCTTTTTCGGGGTAGGCGGCAGTTTCATTGCCGGCCCGGCTCTGCGCGCGGTTGGATTGGATTGGAACTTCGCGATTGGCACCGATCTCGCCCACATTGTCGGCAAATCGGTCGTGGCGGTGCGACAGCATCGGGCGTTTGGCAACGTCGATCTTAAGCTGGGACTGATCATGGCCTTCGGCACAATTGGCGGCGCAGAAGTCGGCGCGCAATTGATTCAAATGTTGAAGCGCGCCGGCAATGTCAATCTGATCGTCAGTATCGTTTCGATCGTCGTCTACGTGAGTATTTCTACGTTTATGATTTGGGAGAGCCACAAAACTTTGCGCTCGAAAAAAGGAGGGGCCGTTGCGCCGCCGACAGCAGCGGCATCGAAAAAACACGACCCTTCATCTTTCGGTCATGTCACCCGAAGCATTCAGCGATGGAATCTTCCGCCTATGATCAGGCTGCCCGCTTCGGGCGTAACGATTTCGCTTTGGGTCATTCTCTTGGTCGCATTCGTCGGCGGCTTGTTCAGCGGATTTCTGGGCGGCGGCGCCGGTTATATCCGGATGCCGTCGATGGTTTACGTGCTTGGAATTCCAACCCATCTCGCCGTCGGCACTGATTTGTTTGAGATCATCATTTCAGCCAGCTATGGAACATTTACCCATGCGATCAAAGGCAACGTCGATATTCTGATCGCGCTCGTCATGCACACCGGCGCTGCGATCGGCGCTCAGATCGGCGCGATCTCGACTCAATATTTTGCCGGCCCGAAAATACGGCTCGCCTTCGTCCCGCTGCCGTTGATCGGCGCGGCCATCGTCATTTACACGCTGATGACCGGCCACAAATTGTAATCGAATGAAAATTCTGATCTGCAGCGATGGAAAACCGGCCGCCGATGCCGCGACCCGATTGGGTGCTTTGCTCGCCGCGCCGTCGCGGGCAGAAACGACTCTGCTTGGCATCGCTGAAAAAGCCGAAGACGAACGATCGTTGCGTGAAGCGCTCGAGAAACAGGCCGAGTGGTTGCGCGCGAAAAATGTTTCACCGCAAATCGCGATCGGCGCGGGCGATCCGGTCCGTCAGATTGTCGATCAAACCGCTAAAACAAAATATGACCTCGTCGTGATCGGCGCCCGCAAAACCGGTTCGACCGGACTGCACTGGCGTTCTGAAAAAACGTACGAAGTAATCAAATCCATTTCGCCACCGGTCCTGGTCGCGATGGGGGAGTGGGCCCAGCTGAGGCGCTTTCTCGTTTGCACCGGCGGGAAGGAATTCATTGAAGAAGCCGTCCAGTTAACTGGAAAACTCGCGTCCGCGGTCGGCGCGGCGGTGACTTTGCTCCACGTCATGGCCGAGCCGCCGGCCATCTATGCCGATTTGGTGCGACTCGAAGAGGACGTCACTCGTTTGCTCGAATCGAATTCAGAACTTGGAATCAATCTCCGCACCCAAAAACAAGATCTGGAAAAACTCGGGGTCCCGACGGAAGTGCATGTTCGCCATGGAAACGTAGTCGATCAGGTTTTCGCTGAAGTGCGCAAAAGTAATTACGATTTGATCGTGACCGGCTCGTCGCAAGCGCAGGGCATGCTCCGTCACTACATCATGGGTGATCTCACCCTTCGCATTCTCAATCACGCCAATTGTCCGGTCTTGGTCGCGCGGGCCGGGGCTGTTGCCGGGCCGCGCGGACTTTGGCGTTCGATCCGACGCGCTTTCGCAGCCAAGCCGGTCAAATAACCGCGTGCAGTTGTTCGATCGAAACTTCGCCGCGCATCAACGCCTCACCCACCAGAATCGCATCCACGCCGCACGCTTTCACTCGCGCGACGTCTTGTGGCGTCTTGATTCCGCTTTCGCTTACCAAAATAATTTCGTCCGGAATATCGCGGCAGAGCTTTTCCGTTACCGCAAGATCGACATCGAAGGTGGTGAGATTGCGATTGTTAATTCCAACAATTTCGGCTCCGGCTTCGAGAGCGCGTTGCAACTCATCGACGCTGTGGACTTCGACGAGCGCATCGAGCCGAAATTCTTTGGCGCCTTTGAGTAGACGAACGAGCTGGTCTTGAGTAAGCGCCGCCACAATTAAAAGGATCGCGTCCGCACCGTTCGCGGCCGATTCCGCGATTTGGGCGCGGTCCCAAATAAAATCCTTCCGCAACAACGGAAGCGAAACCGCGCTCCGAACATTTCGGAGATGTTCCAAGCTGCCTTGAAAAAATTTGGTGTCGGTCAAGACCGAGATCGCGTTCGCACCCGCGCTCTCGTAATTTTTCGCAATCTCCACCGGTTCAAATGATTTCGCGATCACGCCCGCCGACGGCGACGCCTTTTTGATCTCAGCAATCACCGCGAGCTTTTCATCGTCCCGGTGCAATGCCGAGCGAAAATCGCGAAAATCCTTTCGCGCTCGCGCTTGTCGATCTAATTCGGCCGCGCGCGGCCGCAATTGTTCGATTTCCTGGCGCTTGACCTCAAGAATTTCTTCAAGCCGATTCATACTTGAATCAAATTAGGAAAGCACGAACGCAGGAAATGTTAAATTCGTCTTTTCCTGGTTTCCTGGGGTCCTGATTTATTCTTCTGACAATGGAAGAAAGGGCTGAACAGCCAAGTTTCCGGAATTCCTAGGTGCGCTGCTGGCTTCGCCATTGTGCGTAGGTGTCGATCTTGCGCTTGCTGCGGCGATTCTCGGATGTAATCTTTGCCGCTCACGCGCCGACTTAGTTCAGCTGGTAGAACAACGGGTTCGTAATTCGCCTAACGAGTTTGTGCTCAAATTTGCTGACGTTGATTTGCGTGAGTTTTCCATACAGGGTGTTGGTTGCGATTTGCTTCGGATAGCGCTTAACTCTATGAGCCGCTTCCCATCAACAAGGAAGCATTATGATGAAAGCTATATCGATCCTGTCGATCAGCGCGCTGGCAGTGATCGTTGCGGGCTTTTTAAACGCTAAGCAGAGCGCCTTGGCCACAGGAAAGCGCTATTCGTGGAAGGAAAATATCGTGACAACGGTCTTTTGGATCGGGGAACGCCCAGCCGGAAACAATCCGGTGCCGAACCGCGTAAGCTCATGGGACAAAAATTGGACCGGAAGTTACGGCGGATTTGACGATCCAAATCCCGCGCATCGCCGCAATTACATTCCGGTAAACTTCACGCCTCGACAGAACCCGTTTTACTGCGCCCTCCCATACAACGACAAGGCGGCCACTGGTCACCGGCCGGAAGCGCCGCGCGTCGTTCCGTGGTTCACGGAAGCGTACCGGGGCCCCGGAGTCTCCACCTGTAAGGATCGATGGGTCGCGATTCGTAAAAGGAATCGAACGGCTTATGCGCAGTGGGAAGACGCAGGACCTTTCCGCACCGATTACTGGCAATATGTCTTTGGCAACGAACGTCCGAAGCCCAACTTGAACAAAGGCGCCGGTCTCGATGTCTCTCCCGCCGTGCGTGACTATCTCGGATTAAACGAAACGGATGTGACCGACTGGCGCTTCGTCGAGTTTAGCGAAGTACCGCGCGGGCCGTGGTCAACTTCGCGATTACACCCACAGATAGCGAAGCCTTTTTGATCTCAGCTATTACCGCGCGTCTTCCGTCGCTCGGCTGCAGCGCCGCGGTAAAATCGCGAAAATCAGTTCGCTCTCGCGCTCGTCGATCCAGATCGGCAGTGCGCGGACGCAACTGCTCAATCTCGTCGCGTTTCGCTGCGAGAATTTCTTCGAGCCGATTCACTCTAAGAGGAAGATAGGCTTCCAGGCTGTGCAGCCAACACGCTTCCTGCCTTTAAATCTAAGAAAAATCCTGACAGAAGATAACGAAGGGAGCCAAGATTTTAACTCACGAAACAGGCCAAACACACGGAAGAATTTGGGTTAACAACAATTGTTCTCTGAATTTTGCCGTCTTTTCGCGTGCTTAGTGGGTAAAAAACCGATTCATATTTCAGGCAGTGGTGATTGACCCCAATCGCCATCTATTATTCGAAGGTAAGCCGCTTGAGTCGGATGCCAACGGATGTAATCTTCCCGCTCGCGCGCCGACGTAGCTCAGCTGGTAGAGCAACGGTTTCGTAAACCGTAGGTCACCGGTTCAATCCCGGTCGTCGGCTCCATTCGCAATCGGCGATTACAGAGAGTGCCGGCAATTCGACACCGGGGTGCGCAAATCAGCTCAACACGGCTCAACGGTGTGCACCGGGCATGTCCGCGCGTTGTCGAGACAAAGCCCTTGCGACGTTTCCAAAAGATTGGTGCAGATTGCGCGCTAAAGTGGCCCTGATTTCGAACCGGCAGCGCGTGCTCGCA
>Ga0209648_10004912_pt1 | contig 11385 bp, 14 predicted proteins | sample GraSoi2013_115cm_FD_185830 | JGI IMG/M metagenome (GOLD analysis project Ga0209648, IMG submission 185830) | Grasslands soil microbial communities from the Angelo Coastal Reserve, California, USA - Sample 9_17_2013_115cm (SPAdes) (version 2) | ecosystem: Environmental > Terrestrial > Soil >...
CCGGATCGCGTTAAAGGTGCTGCACGAGACCTGCCGGTCGGCAGCTGCCGCGCTGGCGCCACGCCCGAGCCCGACCCCGAGCCCGACCCCGAGCCCGACCCCGAGCCCGAGCACGAGCACGAGCACGAAACTGACCAGTACACCCCGAGCCGCCCCGACCAACCTCCCTGGACATACCGCTGCAGAGCAATAACGCACGTCGTCACGCTCCTCTCTCGATCTCGGCGCGGCATCGGCGCGACCTGCGGTGGGTCTTCATGGCTGTGCCTCCTGCTGGACCGGTGCCGTCCGCCTGCGGAGGTGGGGCGGGTAGGGCGGGCGCAGCACGGAGTTGACGCTGCGCGGGCCCGTGAGGTTCCTGTTGGAGGCGCGGGCTCAAAGGGTTCTCCCTTTGATGCCGGCCGACATGACACGGACGTGTCATTCGTAAACTGGCCGGGTCTTGGGACGCGGCCGGGAATGTCTGTGGCACGGATGGCGGCGGCCGGGCCGTGCGCTGGTGAGCTGGCATCATCGGGCTCCGCTGCTGAACGGCGGCGCGGATGCGGGCGGCCCGTGGGTGCGGGCTGCCGGGGGGGTGCCGTGGCCGGCGGTCCGGTGCGGCTCCCAGGGGGTGGGCTCGCTGTCGCCTTGTTGTGCGCTGGGTACCGGTCAGCCGACCGCCGGGTGGGGTGGGGCGGGTTCATCGGGCCGGGTTGTCGTGGCTGGCGGCGAGGCGGGCTTGGCGAAGGCGTGCCGGAGATGGTTGCTGACGGTGTGCTGGGACAGGAACAGCCGCTCGGCGGTCTGCCGGTTCGTCAGCCCCTGGGCGACCAGGCGGGCGACGTGGCGTTCAGATTCGGTCAGCCCGGGCCAGCCGGTTCGCGGCGGGGCCATCGCGGTGAGGCGGCGGCGGACGCCGAGGGCGCGCAGCCGGTGCCGGACCCGGGCGGCGTCCCAGGACGCACCTGACCGGGCATACAGCTCAAGCGCCCGGCCGAGCAAGGCGATGCCTTCCGCCCGGTCGCCGCGCCCGGTCCGGGCCGTGCCGGTGTCCTCGAGCGCGGCGGCCAGGGCGAGCGGCCGCGGTCCGCCGCCGAAGCACGCGACCGCCGCGGCGAGGTGATCGGGGTCGCCGGTGACCAGGCCCTGTGCGTGCGCGGCGGTGCCGGCGATCGAGGCGACGGCCGGGTTCAGCCGGGCACGCTCCCGGGCGGCCGCCACCGCGCAGGCCGCGAGCTCACCGTCGCCGGCCGCCAGCGCGATCCGGGCTAGCCGCGGCCTGGACGTCGAGGCTGCTGGCCGCCGCGCCCGCCCTCCCATTCCCGCACCGCCCATCCCTGGTGGTCCCGCTGGCCCGCGGCAAGGCCGTCAGCAGACAGCCGCAGTGCCTCGTCATAGCGGTCCACCGCGGCGAGCACCTCCGTCCGCAACCGGGCGGCCGGGCTCGGCGCTGGCCGCCAGTTGCGCGGCCACCTCCACCGCCGGGGACCCGGCCGCCAGCAGCGCACCGGCGGCCTGCCGCTGCAAAGCCCGCAGCGCGGTGCGCGGCAAGGTACCCCGCACCGCGTCGCGGATCAGGTCGTGCCGGTAGGCCAGCAGCCCGCCGTCCTCGGCCAGCAGGTCCGCGCGCAGCAACTCATCCACCGGGGCCAGCAGCGCCGACGGCGGCTGGTTCAGCATCGCCGACAGGTGGCCGAAGGAGAACCGCCGCCCCAGCACCGACGCCACCAGCGCGGCCTGCCGGGCCGGCCCCGGCAGCCGCGACAGCCGGTCCCGCAAGCTGTCGGTGACCCGGGCCGGCAGCGCGCCCCGACCAGGGTCGCGTGCCCGGAATCGGTCCGCACCAGCGCCTCCTCCCGCAGCCCGCGCAGCAGCTCCACCAGCAAGAACGGGCAGCCATGCGCCCGCCCGGCCAGCTCCAGCACACCCGGGCCGGGCACCGCACCCAGCACGTCCCCCGCGACCTGCCCGACCGCGTCAGCGTCGAGCGGGCCCAGCAGCAGCGTCCGCGCCCCGATCTCCTCCAGGCTCTCCACCGCCGCCCGCAGCCCGGCCCCGGCCTGGCCCGCGCGAAACGACACCAGCCACAAGACCGGCAGATGCGCCAGCCGCGGCGGCAGCGTCCGCAGCGCGGCCAGGCTGCCGCCGTCGCCCCAGCGCATATCGTCGATACACACAAGAACCGCGCATCGTGACCGCCGCGCATGCCGGGCTCCGCCGAGCCGGGCCCGGGCCAGTTTTCGAATGGCATGTTCGCGTCATGCCGGACGGCGCCATCGAGAGAATCGTGTGATTCCATGCGTCTTCGATGGGAATGTCGCACATCGAGGTCCAGTGTGAGCCCACAATCCGGGGCCAGTGCGCCGCTCACCCGTTCGGAGCGGGCCTGGGCCCAGGTTGCCGGGCCCTCACATCACCATCGTGCACCGCTGAGGACAGGGAAAGCCGGCGACATCGATGACGAGCCGCATCGCCGCGATAACGCAGCCGCGCGCCCAGCGCCCGGCGGACCTCGCCCGGGCTCAGCGACAACCGCCTGGAGTAAGCCATGACCGCATTACCTGACAACAGCGCGGCCGCGAACCGGCGCGCCTTCCTGGCCGGCGCCGCGGCGGCCGTCGCCGCACCCACCGCGTTCGCTGTCCTCGGGGCCACCGCGCCGGCCAGCGCCAGCGCCGCCGCCGGGTGTCCCCCGCCCGGCTACGCCCCGGTACCGCCGTCGGCGCTCGGGCCCGCCCTCAACGCCGACGGCTACTTCGCCGGGCCGATCACCGGCACCCTCTACTGGGTGACCGACTCGGCCTATCAGGCCATGTTCCTGACCACCCGCGACGGCGTGGTGCTCGTCGACGCCCCACCCACCATCGGCCACAACCTGCTGCGCGCGATCGAGGCCGTCACCAGCGCGAACGGAATGCCCGCCGCGGTCACCCACCTGGTGTACTCCCACTCCCACGCCGACCACATCGGGGCCTCGTCCCTGCTCGGCGCCGACGTGGTCCGCATCGGGCACCGTGAGTGCCGCCGCCTGCTGCTGCGTGCCAATGACCCGAACCGGCCGCCGCCGGACGTCACGTTCGATGACCATTACATCCTGAATCTGGGGGGCGAGCGGCTGCACCTGGCCTATCACGGCCCGAATCACACCCCGGACAACATCTTCATTCATGCGCCGGAGCACCAGACCCTGATGGTCGTGGACGTGATCTTCCCCGGCTGGGTGCCGTTCAAGAACCTCGCCGTCTCCCAGGACATCCCCGACTGGATCCGTGCACAGGACGTCGCGATGGGCTACCCGTGGCAGACCCTGGTAGCCGGCCATTTGGGGCGGCTGGGCAGCCGGGCGGACGGGGACCTGCAGATCGCCTACGTCGCCGACCTGCTAGCCAGCGCCCGCGCCACCATGGCGAGCCTGGACCCCGCGCCGTTCTTCGCCCGGTACGGCAACAACGCCTGGGCGGTCTTCAAGGCCTACCTCGACGCCGCCTCAAGCCAGACGGCCGCCCCGGTGATCGCCAAGTACCTCGGCCAGCTGGCCGCCGCCGACGTCTTCACGAACGACAACGCCTACGTCATGTTCGAGTCACTGCGGGTCGACTATGGCGTGCTGGGCCCGTTCGGCGATCACCCATAGGCCAGGTCATTCGCGTGGTAGTCGAAGACCTCGCTGGCGCCCAGGCCCCGCAGGTAGTCGTGATTGGGCGGGCTGGCCACGCCCAGGGGGCGGACGCCCACGGCCGCCGCGATCTGCACGGCGACGCTGCCCACGCCCCCGCGGCGGCCGTGATGAGCACGGATTCGCCGGCCTGGAGCCCCCCGGTCGACCGAGCCCTCATAGGCGGTCCCGCCGCCGATCACCAGCCCGGCCGCCTCCTGGAAGCTCACCCGGTCGGGCAGGGGGTCAGGCGGTCCGCCGACGCCAGCGCCAGTTCGGCAAACCCGCCACCCACAGGCCATAGACTCGCGTACACCCGCTCGCCCGGCCCAACATCGACCCCGTCGAGCCGCCGGTCACCAGGCCGTCGCTGACCCCCAGCACCGCCAGCGAGACGATGCGTGAAGCATGGAACCGCGTCATAACGGTCTCCTTCCGACCTGGCCCGCGGTCTGGGCGCTGCGCACCGGGCCTGCCGCTAAGGGGGTGTAAAGCTCGGCGCTTGCGAGTGGTGTGGCGACGTGATTGCGGAAGCTCACCCCGCCAGCGACCAGCATTTGCCCGTTTGGCAACAGGTTTGCGGTCTGGTTTTCGCGGTCCCCGCTCATGGGGCCGGTGACGGTCCATGCGCTGGTAGCCGGGTCATAGAGCATGGCCGAGGTGGTGCTGCCCGGGCTGGAATACAGGCCGGTCATCCCGCCGGCGACCAGGACCTCGCCGGTACCAAGGAGCGTCGCGCTGCTGCCACAGCGGCACTCCCGCACCGATGAGCAAGCACCGAGCCCGCCCGTGGCGGCCGGCCACTGACCGGTCGCCGGCTGGTACCGCTCGCTGAACCGGCCGGCGGACGAGACGCCCGCGGTCACCAGCACGTCCCCGTCTGGCGGCAACCCACCTACCCGCCGCCGGGCTGTACAGCTCCGCGCTGGTCAGCGTGACCGGCCCGAAACCAGATCCCGCCACCAACACCTGGCCATTAGGCAACAGCATGGCCGTATCGTTGACGCGCGCGGCGTTACGCTGCCGGCCGGGGAGAAGGTACCCGACGTGGCCGCCGACGCGGAGACTATCGCGGTCCTGGCGTAAGCGCCGGGCCGGGCACGACAGGACCGGCCGACAGCTGGTGCGCTGAGCATCGGCGAACGCTATCGACATCGGCGCGGCAGCACGACCCTTTTGGGTCTGGGACGAACGGGCAGCGAGCAACAGGGAGTCGGCCGCAGACGACACTGCGCCTCGCGAAGCCGAGCGCCGGCACAAGCCATGAGTCCGCCGCCGGGAAGGAGTGCCCAGCGGCCCGCGTGTCGTCTACCCAGCCCGCTGCGTAATCCACGCGGAATACGGGTACCGAGGTGCTGTTACTTGCATCGCCTTCGAAGGAGGGGCCATGAGCTACGCCAGGCAGCTGCTGGACACCTACCCAGGCCCCGTCAACGTCGACGCCAGTGTGCTGGCCGCCGCCATCGACGCGCTCAGCGACTGCGCGCAGGCCTGCATCACCGACGTCGACGCCGACTTGAGCGAGCAGAACGTGACCGAGATGGTCACGTGCATCCGGCTGTGCCTGGAGTGCGCCGATGTCTGCACGGCCTCCATCGGGGTGACAAGCCGCCAGGCGTCCTACGACGCCGGCGTCACCAGGCCGCTGCTGGAGGCATGCGTGGCCATCTGCAAGAGCTGCGGCGACGAATGCGAGCGGCATGCCCGGCACCATGAACACTGCCGGGTCTGCGAGCAGGCCTGCCGGCGCTGCGAGCAGGCCTGCCGGGAGCTCCTGGACGCCCTGAAATAGCAGACCAGCCCGGCGGCGACCAGCAGCGCGCCCAGTTCGTGGCGGTCCAGGCCGGTGCCGTGCGACTCGTAGTCCAGGCGCGGGCGGCGGACCTGCGCGGCCGGGGAGTGGTCGAGCAACTCTTCTCCACGGCGTACTTGTAGAACCCGGCGATCGTGCACAGCCGCCGCGTAACTGTTGCACGGGCGCGGCCTTTGGCTTCCAGATCGCGGGCGAAGCACTCGATGTCCGCCCGGTGTGCCCGAAACAGGCGCAGCTGGTGTTGCTGGCACCAGATGGTGAACTGGCGCAGGTCCAGGGCGTAGGCCTCGCGGGTCAGGCCGCTGTAGCCGGCCAGGAACCCGGCCAAGGCGAACCGCTCCGGGTTGGTGAACACCGGCTCGGCGACGGCGATCGTGATGGACGTGGGCGTGGTGGTCATCGGGCACCTCCCGGGCCGGGCTGAGGCCCGGAAGGCTGGGCCAGCCGAGGCCCCAGCAAATGGATGAGGAGCCGACCGTAAGCCCGAAACGCTGGCGACGCGCCTTCAACCCATTGCCGGACGGTGGGACCCGGCTGGTTGCCCACCGTATGGCGGCACCTGACCGCCATGAAGGGCCGGGGTTACGTGTGTTGCTCCGCAGTTCGATCTCAGTCCTGCGGGTGAGCTGTTGCAGCGCCGGGCCGGGCGGGGGAGCGTGATAATGGCATGGTGCTGCCGTCGTTACGCCGTTGGTGGCTTGTGCCAGCAACCATGGCGGCGATCATGCTGGGCGGAGGCTGCGGGGGCGGTCCCGCGGCAGGGGTATCACCCGGCCCGGGGTGGCGTGCCGTTGCTGGTGGGGACCTGCCATGCCGTCACTGGCGTAGCGGCAAGACCAGTGCGTCGATCGACGACGTAGCCGCGCTCGGCCCGGCCGATGTGTGGACGGTTGGCACGTGCGTGGTCGCGGGCACCGGCGCCGGGGGGCCCGGGCAGGCCACCACGGCGGGGGTGATCAGCCATTGGGACGGGCGGCGCTGGAGGTCGGCGCGGCTGCCGGCCGGGGACCTGGCTGCTCCGGTGGCGGTTTACCCGGGCGTGGGTGACAACCTGATCGCCGGGACCGCCGATGACGACATGTGGGTGGCCAGCGGCGGCCTCGGCGCTGGGCCGAACGCCAACGTCGCTTTCCACTGGGACGGCCGCCACTGGGCGAACCAGTCGCAGGGCCTGCCCAGCGGCGGCGGGTTCATCACCATCGCGGCCAGCGCCGCGGCGGGCACGTGGGCGATCGTGCGACTGCAGGACGCCGGCCCGCGCCAGAACCCCTATGGGACGGCGCTGGTCCGCTGGGACGGCGGGCGCTGGCGGCAGGTCGCCGTTCCACCCCTGTTCGACACCACCTTCCCGCCGGGTCCGCTGGCGGCCGGGCCGGGTGACAGCGTGTGGATCGGCGGCGACACCGCCACCGGCACCGGCGGCTACGGCGTGCCGCTGGCGGCACGCTACGACGGCCACGGCTGGAGCTACCACCGGCTGCCGCGGGCGACATCGGAGGGCGGCCGGGTGACCGGGTTCGTGGCCGCCGGGCGGACCACCTGGGCATTCGTCGGCTACCTCGCGGTGCCGCCGCACGGCTACCAGGCGCTCGTGCCATTGACGGGCGGCACCCCACGACAGCTTATGGTCCCCCGCGGCAAGCTTCTTGACCAGATATACGCCACGGCCGGTGACGCGCACGGTGATGTGTACCTGCTGCGCCTGCTCGTCAACCGCGGCCTCGTCATCCAGCGCTGGGACGGCCACGCATGGCACATCGACCAGTTCGCGGTCCCCCGCCACCCCTACGCCTACCAGGGAGACGGCTGCGCCCCGCCGGGCTCGGCGTACGGTAAACCCGGCGGACGGCTGTATGGCCTGGACATTTCGGCCATCGCGGCGGCACCGGGCACCACCGTTGTGTGGGCGGCCGGATCCTTCGGCCGCGGCGGGGCGGCCTTGTACCCGGATTGCGCGCAGCCAACCACCCAGCCAATCATCGAAGTCGACGGCCTCGCACCGCAGCAATGACGGGCGCGTCGGCACCGGACCACAGTGCCGCAATCAAGTGCCCACATCATGTGTGTGAGCTGGAGTGGCTTGCTGAGCTGGTTCAGCCCGCAGCGACTCTATCTTCCGCGCCCGGCCGACCTGCCCGGCCTCCGGGCACATCTTCGCCGCCGCTCGCCATGCACATACACCCGGATAGCAGCTACCGCGCACGGAACGAGCGAACATTCTCGCTTCTGTGGCGGCGCACATAATCACCATTCCAGCGCGCTGGGATCAGCCCATCGGCCAGACCGGCCAGCGCGCAGATCGGCGGCTCTCGCGCGCAGGCCGCCGACCAGTCCGGTCACCCAGCGTGAACCGGGCTTCGAGCCTGGCGCGGCACGACGACGGTGACCGTGGCGGACGCGCTGGCCTGGGCGACGCTTCGGGCCGGCGCGAGCCCGGGCTGACTGCGGATGCGGATCACCGTGCGCGGCTTTGCCGCCTACCTGGCCACCCTCGACCGTCTGCCGAGGTGCCGCCGGGCTGCCTGCTGCCCGGCGGCAGCCACCGCGCGGTGCCCTACCTGTATTCGGCTGCGGACATCGCCGCGCTGATGGCCCAGGCGCGCCGGCTGCGGACGCGGCTGCGCACCGCGACGATCCAGACCCTGATCGGCTTGCTGGGGGTGAGAAGGGATGCGGATCGGCGAGGCGATCGGCCTGGACGACAGCGACTTCGACCCCGGGCAGGGAATGCTGCTGGTGCGGCACGCCAAGCTCGGCAAGCACCGGCTGCTGCCGCTGACACCTGCTGATCTTGTTGCGTCACAGCACATGATCATCCAGGTGGCCCCGGACCGCTCTACGACGGTCCGCGATTTCACGCCCGGCCGGCCGGGCCGGCCGGGCCGCTTCGCCCGGTTCGGGGAAACCCCGCAGTTCGCCGTGCCCGTCCACGCAGTTCGGCGGAAGGGCGGACTGGCTGCGCGCCGGGCAGGCCCTGCAGCGGGTCCTGCTGACCGCCACCGGCTGCGGGCTCGCCGCGTGCCCGCTCACCCAGCCGCTGGAGACCGCCGACGCGTGGCTGGTCCGCGACCCGGGATCCGGGAGCGAGCAACCGCAGATGATCCTGCGGACCGGCTGCGGGCCGCCAGTCCCGCCGACCCCGCCGCCACGCCTCCGAGGTGCTCGTGGAGCCGCAGCCCGGCGGCAGCCCCTCGCCCGGCACGCGAGACGCCGATGAAGGTCCCCCCGGGCAGTGAACACCCGAGAGACGGCGGCAAGCCGCAGGCCCTCGATCATCCGGGCCGACAACGAAGGCTGCGTGGTCACCTGCCCGTGCCCGATCGGGATGGGCTCGTCGCGGTAGGCGACCGCAACATAGTCGCCGGGAACGAAGCCGGCGCGGGGCGTCGCGCTCATCGCCTCCAGCACACGCTCATTGCTAATGCCAGCTGCCCGGCCGCCGCGACCAGGTCCCCGGGAGCGGCGGCCCGGCTCATGACGTCCCGGGACGCAGGGCCAGCAGGCCGTCCGGCTCGAGATCGACCCAGGACCCGAAACGGCGGCTGGCCCGCTCTAGCACCGTCCGCAGCCACTGCGCGTCCGCCTCCGGGGCGCGATGCAGCCGCAGTTTCCTGGCCCGCATGGGCGCCATCCGCAGGGCCGCGAGCGTGCCCGTGTCCGGCTGCAGCGACGCGAAGTACAGCAGGCGCAGGTCGTCCCGGTATTCCTCATAGCCGGTGATGCCTTCGTAGTCGTCGATGCAGTCACCGCAGCCGTAGAGGACGAGCTTGCCCCGGAACAACTCGACCGGGCGGGGGTGATGCGAGGAGTGACCGTGCACAAGGTCGGCGCCGCCGTCGATCAGGCGGTGGGCGAAGCGGACCTGATCCGGGCCCACGTCATAACCCCAGTTGGATCCCCAGTGGATGGAGACGACCACCACGTCACCGGGCCGCTTCGCAGCCCGCGCCCGGCCGGTGACGTCGTCGGCAGTGGCGTCAGATAAATCGGGCAGGAAGTCGATGCCGGGCCGGGCCGGGGTTGCGGCCCAGCGTGCCGGGATCCCGCTGGAACCCGTTCCGCACGAGAAGATGACCACGCGCCTGCCGCCCGGCACCGGGACGGCCACGGGCCGCCGGGCGTCACCGGTGTCGCGTCCCGCCCCCACCGCCCGCAGCCCGGCGCCGGACAGGGCGTCCAGGGTGTCCTCGAGCCCCCGGCGGCCGAAGTCGAGCACGTGGTTGTTCGCCAGCGCGCAGGCATCGGGCCGGACCGCGGCCACGCAGGGCAGGTTGCCCGGGCTCATCCGGTAGTGCACGGCCTTGCCGGGCGCGAACCGGCGGCTGCGGGTGATGCTCGTCTCCAGGTTGATCACCCGGACATCGGGTGCCAGGTCGTCGAGTATCCGCAGGGCGTCCCCCCACGGCCAGGAGAAGTCGGCCGGCCGCGGGATCCGGCCATTAGCCCGCTCCGCCAGGCGGACATATGTCCGCGCGTCGCCGGCGTATGCCTCCCGCAGTTCCGGGTCGCCAGGGTGCGGGAGAACCTGGTCGACGCCGCGGCCAGTCATCACGTCGCCGCACAGGAACAGGGTCAGCAGCCGATCGCCCACGTCGTCCACTCTGCCAGGCCACAGGTTCATGACCCGAAGTTCAGACGCACCGGCGGGCCGGCGATCAGGCGGCTCAGGCACGTGCAGCCAACGGCAAACCCCAGGTCACGCCCACAGCCGAGTTCTCGGCACCTACACCGGCGGGCTGAGGCGCGGATGCGGTCCAGCTCGGATACGCCTACCTCACCCGCGTCCGTCACCGCGAAGCGCGCGAGCAATTCACCCGGGCCCTGGCGCTGGAGCGTCACGAGGGCCACCATCTGGGCGAGGCCGCCGCACTGGAGAACCTCGCCCTGGCCGACCTGGGCTAGGCCATCCCGGTGCAGCCGCCCGCCATTTTCACACAGGCCCGCGCAATTTCCGAGCAGATCATCTCCTTCAAGAACGGCCCGACGCAACGAGGATGCTTACGTCGAATGGTGCAAGGAAAATTCCGCGTTTCACGATGCGGGTGGTTGTCATCTCAGGTTTTGCGGGCGATGCCTCCGAGAAAGCTTGGCCCTGAGGTGGGGGCCGGGGTTATTCCTTCTGGTCGCCACTGAGCGACGGGAACGAGGCCAGGTTCCTGCAACTCCAGCCCCTCGAAGAAGGACCTGATCTGTTCTTGGCTGCGTGGGGTGATTGATCCAGTCGAGGTGGTGGCGTAGGTCTGAACGGCTTGGGTGAGATTCTGAGGGCTCATGTCGCCGGCCGTCGCGTGGGAGATAACTAGGTAGCTCCCTGGTGCGATATGCTCACGAAAAGTTGCGACGATTTCTGCGGGCCGGTCGATATCGGAAAGGAAATGGAGAATGGCGACCATGAGGACCGCTACGGGCTGGTCCAGATCGATGAACTCGTTCGCCGTTACCTGGTGGAGGATTTTTTCCGGCTCACGCATGTCGGCTTCGATGACGATGGTGCGGGGGTCGGTCGCCAGGAGCGCACGGGCGTGGATAAGGACAACGGGGTCGTTGTCGACGTAGGCTACCCGGGCATCGGGGATGAGCCGCTGGGCTACCTGGTGCACGTTGTCCTGAGTCGGCAGGCCTGTGCCGATGTCCAGGAACTGGCGGACGCCTGCGTTGGCGAGGAAGCGGACCGCCCGCCCGAGGAAGGCGCGGTTTTCCCGGGTCCTTCGTACGACGTGCGGCGCTGCCTCGGCAATTTTGGCCGCGGCGGCACGGTCAGCGGCGAAGTTGTCCTTGCCGCCAAGGAAGTAGTCATAAATTCGCGCGACGTTAGGTATGGCTGAAGTGACGCCGTGCGGCACCTGGCGGTCGGGACTCAAGATACGTGTCTCCTTCAGCGCAGGAAGGGCATCGGCTCAGATGTGCGTCTCGCCCACGATGGCCTCATTATGAC
>Ga0209648_10004914_pt1 | contig 11384 bp, 14 predicted proteins | sample GraSoi2013_115cm_FD_185830 | JGI IMG/M metagenome (GOLD analysis project Ga0209648, IMG submission 185830) | Grasslands soil microbial communities from the Angelo Coastal Reserve, California, USA - Sample 9_17_2013_115cm (SPAdes) (version 2) | ecosystem: Environmental > Terrestrial > Soil >...
GGTCACACCTTGGTTACTTCCTGACCGCTTGCAAAGTCAGCGGTGAAGTCTGATTGAACTGTATCTCCAAAGACGGGCACTGAAAAAAAACGTAGTAGACACCCGCTTGCGGTGGCACAAAGCTGGTTTCGTACAATCCCTCACCGAGGTTTTTGGCCCAGGCACGCTGCTGCCAAATCCCCGGCGCCAAAAAGATCAGCACGCCTACATCATTGAGATTCGTGATTGGTTTGTTGGAACGCGAGTCGGTCACTCTAAAACGCAGGTTATGAGTTTCACCGACCTTCGCGATTTCATCCTTCGCGACCGGGTCGACTCGCATCACGACGCCGGCGGGCTTTGCCAAACTCGGATTCTCAGCTATCTCTAACTGGAAACAATTAACCAGCCGCGGTGAATCCAGCAAAAAAGCAACATCGTATTGCCCGGCGGCGCTAAGCTTTACGGTGGTCGTGTACTCTCCGGGAGTAGCTTCCCGTAAACTCTGATCCACTATCAGCAGTGCTCTTGGCTCACGTCGATAATTCTGGAAACTGCCCATCGGGGCGGCCATGCCTTCAGCGTAAAAATAGATCATTTTATCAGCGGGGTTGGCCACCAGCACTGCCCCGTCTTCCCGCGAGGGAACGACCGCAGCGGCCATCGACCTGGAACGTGATTCCTGTGGCGCCTTTTGACCGGCCGGAAAACGACTGAGCGCCGCCTCTTTGCCGATGTCGGCGATCTTGATCATGGTCACAAACTCGTTGCCGGAGGAACGCACATAAGCAAAGTCCCTTGTAAAGGTGATCTGGTCCGGGGCGGGACCGACGGGTACAACTTGAATGATCTTGCCCGAGGCAACATCGAAGATCGAAACGTTATTCGTCGATCCGTTCACCACAAACCCAAGCCGCCCATCGGACGTGAACTTCAACATTCCCAGACCCGGTTGCGCCTTCATTCGCCGGCTTTCGCGGCCCGATCCATCAAGCTCGACGATTATTCCGTCTCCTTCATTCGCAACATAGAAGGCTTTGCTAAGACCGGAAAAGGCTATCGCTGACGGCAATGAACCGACCTTTGAGCTACTGACCTGGGCGAGTTTGCGAACGTCTATTACTGAAACTGTGCCGGCTCGCTTGTTGGTGACAAAGGCCCAGTTGTCCTCCTCATCTAAAGCAATTTCATGAGGTCCTTCCCCGGTAACAATCTGAGCCGCTACCTTGAGCGTGATCGTATCGACCACGCTGACACCAGTGGCTGCCGACGACGCCTCGTCGTCTGCGATCCACAAATAACGATCGTCATGTTGCAGCGCCAGACGGGAGGGATTTATCCCTGTATCAATATTGGTGATTACTTTCCAATTCACTGTATCGATCACCGCGACTTGACGGGCGCTTGGCATCGAGACAAACAGCTTTCTGCGATCGCGACTCATTAACCAGTCGGCGCCGGGACTGCGCAGGGGAATTAGCGTGTACAACTTACTTCCCCCAAAACCTCCATATGGATCGATCACTGAGATATTCGGTTCGTCATTCAGAGCGAGAATGAAATAGGCATTGAGGTCAATCGTGGGCCTTCTATCAAAGCTAGGTTGAAGAAATGATTGAATCTTCTCGCGGCACCTTCGCGAATCACTCGCCTGGCCCAGCTCATGCACGTCGATCCAGACGGCCGGCCGCAAATTTGTAAGCGCCTTTCCGCCATTTGCGTCGGCAATCCTGAAACGCACCACAGCCTGTGTGCCTGCCAATAATTCCGCGGTCTTGCCCGAGCCGGTCGAAACCGAGTTTGCGGAAAACTCGACGGAGACGCCTTCCTGCGTGAACCGCTGTGGCGCGGATCCGGAATCGACCGGGGACTGGGAAGAGCCCTTCTTATTCTGATCCTGGCCCTGAACGAGCGAGGAACCTACTGCGAGGCAAAGACTGATCAGCACTGAGCGTTTGCATAACATGCGAGGGCCGTGGTTATAAGTCGAGGTCGGATCAATCAGAAATTCGTGCAACGAAAAACCGCATTGGGAAAAGAGCGACTCTGATCGATGGTGACGATATTCCGAGTGCGCCCCTAAAGTCAACTTGTTTTGCTTTGGCACCCTGGCGTGATCTTCAGGATGGCGTAAAAGAAGCCCTCATTGAATTTGATTGCTGATCGCAATGATGTAAAATGCCTCCTGCGGCGACCCGAGCTCGCGTTGGTTTGCGATGTTCCTGGGAGTCGCCAGTGACCCCAGGCCCGCTTGGCTCAGGAAGAGGAAGCGTTTTATCAAGTGCTTCCTCTTCAGCTATTTACATTTCCTTATTTCGCGCGTTGACGCTTTATTGACGCCCTTGTTTTCGTCGCAAAAGATCGTCAAACGTTTCATAGAATCGCCATTCCGCAATTGACTCTCACAGAATTGCAAGCGGAACAATCAAAGCTCAATGATCTGAACGGCCAGTTGGATGCATTGATGAGCGAGTTGAAGGGACCGTGAGTTTGCATCATGATTGCTTGATTCAACATTCTTTTAGCTTGAAGCAAACTAGCGTTACCGAATAAGGTGTTCGTGCTTCCATCTAAGAACAAAGGAAACTAATTTCAATGAAGAACATCTCAAGGGATCAACTGAAGTTAAAGATCGATCGGTCAGACAGGTTTCTGCTTGTCGAAACTCTGCCTGCCGCAACCTATCACCACTCCCATCTTCCCGGCGCGATCAATTTACCGCCAGATCAGGTTACACAACTTGCTCCCACTCTTTTGCCTGATAAAGCCGCTGAGATCGTCGTTTACTGCGCCAGCCCGACTTGAAATGCTTCCGAGAACGCTGCCCGTGAATTGGCGGCGCTGGGTTATACGAACGTGAGGGACTATGCTGAGGGCAAGCAAGACTGGATTGACGCTGGGCTGCCAGTCGAGACTGAGCACCAGCACTAACGAGTCCGGAGGAAAGCAATGGTGAAAGTCCTAACGTTATTCTGCCAAATCGTAGTCCTATTCTCGCTTACATTGACTGGCAATTCACAATCATCGACCTCTTCCCTTCGGAGCAAACCAATCGGAGTGGGAGAGATAGCTCCTGAGTATACTCTTGAGGATCAGAATCACCATAAGGTCGCGCTCTCGTACACGCGCAGTCAAAGTCCTGCGGTGCTTGTCTTTTATCGCGGTTACTGGTGACCGTTCTGTGCCCGGCAGTTGGCCGGACTCAGGACTCTTTTGAAGAAGAATGAAAATGTAAAGCTGTTCGCGATCAGCATCGACCCACCGGAGGTGAGCAAGAGCTTCGCAGAAAAGATCGCCTCGGATGGCAAGGGTGCAGTCAATTTCCCACTGCTATCAGACCCGGAGCATAAGATCATCGACGCTTACGGCCTTCGCGATCCGGCTTATGAAGGCCAGAAGGTTTACGGCATTCCGCATCCAGCGGTTTATGTAATTGATAAGCAAGGCAAGGTTGCCTGGAGTAAGATCGAATCCGATTACAAACAACGTCCAACGAATGAAGAAATACGCGCCGTGCTTGATTCGTTGAAATAATTCTCTTCCTGTCGTTTTAAGCTTGGCGTTAAAAAATCGAAAGGAGTTCTTCCATGCCGAATGATGATTCCACCAAAGATCATTCTTCTACTACGACCGCAAGCGCGTCAGCGCCGACTGGAATAGCAATCATGCGTCTGGGTCTTGGCGCGATGTTTCTCTATGTGTTCTGCGAAAATTTGAGCAAGGGTCTTTACGGCAAGGACGGATACTCCGGCTTGATCAATTATTACGTGGAGAAAGGTCACGCTCCGGCCTTCTGGAAGAGCATTATGAGTTTAGCCGCCAGCCACGCGACAGTTGCCGGACCTTTACAGGCTGTTACTGAGATCAGCTTTGGAGTCTTTCTGTTGCTAGGATTGCTGACGAGACCAGTTGCACTGGCCGCATTTCTTTTTTTGACCTCCTTGTGGATATCCGAGTGGGGCACAGCTTGGATTTGGGAGTTGCTGGTCCCAATGATCGCGGCGTTCAGCATCATGGTTGGCGGCGCGGGCCGTAAGTGGGGCATCGACGCTGTCTTGTCGAGAAAGTATCCCAGGTCTTCGCTCTGGTAACTGGTTATTCAAGTGATATCGACAGCGAAAATTGAAAACGTCGCGCAAACTGAGGTGAACGAATTCGCACTCGGTTTGGCGTTAACGAACGAGTGCAATCTGGCTTGCTCGTTCTGTTATCGCGATCCGGATCGCGTCGATCGTCTGACGCTTGATCAAGTACGCGCCGTCCTGAAGCGTTTGCCCGTACGCTCAGTCAACCTGGGGACGGGCGAAAACGGGATGCATCCAGACTTTCAACGCATTCTTACCTTCCTCAAATCAGAGCAAGTTAAGCTCACCATCACTTCAAACGGTCACAGCATTGCAATCCTGAACGATGAAGACGTGCGCGCGTTTCACGATGTCGAATTCTCCCTCGACTATCCGACCGAAGCTGAACAGGACGCGCAGCGGGGCGCCGGAAATTGGGATCTGATCCATGAACAGGCAGCGCGCTGCCGCCGGCTCGGAGTTCCCGTCACGATTGTCGCGGTAATGATGAAAGCCAACTACACGGGGCTGGCGCAGGTAGCGCGAGTCGCCAAAAAGTTTGAGGCACCGCTACGTGTCAACGTTTATCAGTCTGTCAGGACTGATGCGTTTGCTCTCTCTTACGAAGAATATTGGGAAGGCTTTCGCCGGTTGTTCGCGGAGACTGACGTCATCATGATTGGCGAGCCGCTGGTGCGGGCACTTGTCGGCCTGCCGCCGCTGGCTGGCGGATGTGGCGTCGGAACCGTGCGCGTCACACCACGCGCAACAACACAAGCATGCGTTTACTGGCCGGGCGCTGGCGAGCCTCTCTCAAAGTTGTTAGCCGAAGGCGAAAAAATTCTGAACACTGCGCCGTTTGTCGCCGCACGCATGTTGCCGCCAGCCTGCGAGCCCTGCGAGTTTCGCGAGACTTGTCATGGAGGATGCGCTGGTCGCCGTCGATTGCAAGGTGCGCTGGATCAACCCGATATCTATTGCCCGATCGTTCGCGGCGAACGCCCTCTACTCGACGTCAGGATAGCGGCCTCTCGCGATCTCCCCAAGATCGGCAGCGCCTGCACGACGGTTGTGATCGCGCGCGATTAAAACAGCAAGCCCATGCGTCGTTCTTTCTACGAAGTTCTGCTGGCTAATCTCCTTCTCTTACTCGCCGCCCTGGCGTGCGGCTGCGCGACCGCGCACTACGCGAGACGAGCTGATAACGTCGCCGTCTCTCCTTCGCCGATTGCCTCAAGTGACAACGCAAAACAGCAATCAGACACCATCAATCGTCCGACGAGCAAGGCTTACACCGGCGACCTTTCGATCTTCGAAGACCCAAAACGTGATGAGAACCTTCAGCCCAATCGCATCATGGATATCCTCATGATCAAAGAGGGCTCAAACATGGCTGACATTGGTGCAGGGTCGGGGTGGTTTACTGTTCGTGCCGCGCAGCGAGTGGGTAACAGCGGTGTCGTTTATGCCGTGGACATCAATCGCGATTATCTCGATTACATCGGGAAGCGAGCTAACCGGGAGGGCCTTGCAAACATTCGCATAATTCTCGGCAAAGAGGACGACCCGCTGTTGCCAGAGAAAAGCGTCGATGCTGTGTTGCTATTGAAAACCTATCACGAAGTTGCTCAGCCGATTCGTTTGTTGAAACATGTGCGCGAAGCAATGCGTCCAGGGGCTTTGCTCGGCATCATCGATCGCAACGGCAAAGGCGACGATCATGGAATCGATAAAGATATTGTCATTGAAGAGGCCGGGCGGGCAGGATTCATCCTCATCAATCAATTTGATTTTGTGAAACCTGACAACGCGGATTACCTCTTGGTCTTTCGCGTGAAATAAGCCGATCGTTTTTATCATCTCTCCAGTGCGATCCGAGCCAACGTCGTCAGAATACGGGCTGCTGCTAGAACCGAGCCGCGCACGGTGCCGGCGATCTTTGATTGGCCGCCGGCGCGTCGTCGGTAATCGACCGGCACTTCAAGAATTCGCAGGCGCGCGCGCGCGGCGCGCATCTGCATCTCCAAAGGCCACCCGTAAGTTTCCTCGCGCATCCCCAAACCTTCTAAGGCATTTCGTTGAATCGCTCGGAAGGGACCCATGTCGGTAGAGCGCACCCCGTATAGCAAGCGGAGAAAGAAGCCCACCATGTATCCGGCAAACACTTGATGCCAGTTCATGCTCGCGGCCTCGCGTTGTCCGCGCGTGCGCGATCCGATCACGAAGTCATGTGTCCCTTCAATTATTGGCTCGACGAGTCGATCCATCATTTCCGGATAATCGCTGCCGTCACCGTCCATAAACACGACCACTTCGCAATCAGGAGAAATCGCGCGCAGCCCAGCGCGAAACGCACGTCCGTATCCATGTCTCGGTTCTGTCACTACGCGCGCGCCAGCGCCTTCCGCGACAACTGCTGTGCGATCGCTGCTTCCGTTATCAACTACGATGATCTCGTCGGCAATATGAAGAGGGACTTGTTTGACGACTTCCCCGATCGCGGCTTGCTCGTTCAGCGCAGCGATGATGACTGACACAAATGGTTTCATAAGAAGCTATTCAATAGCTGATGGGACGGGATGTTTTCGGCGACGTAGCCAGATTGTCACGGCAAGCAGAAAAAAGAATGGCACAAACATCAATGCTTTTATTTTGAAGACCTGGGTGTCCGCCCAGTAGAGCCAGGTCAGGTACAGGAGAAAGCTGGAGAGCGTCAGATAAAAAATCGGTATCGATGGAATGAAACACAGAAACGGAATTAGCCATGCGAAGTACCAGGGAAAGTCGGGGGCTATCAAAACCGTGAAGGTTGAGGCCATTATCAGAGCATTGCTGATGTAGTTTTCGTCGCCGTGGTGTGGCCGCGTCATCCAAACAGCGAGACCGCCAAGAATTACGATAGCAAAGACAACGAAGGCGGCAGTGGGAACATGAATGCCAAGTGGGACTCTTCGGATCGCGCTGAGAAGAAAAAATTGTTCTCCACTTTCCATCCCTCTCTCGCGCGCATATCCAAACAGATAGCCGAGCGCTCCTCGAGGACCAACTCCCAGATACGGCAAGTATGCAACAACAATTCCGATTGCGAACACCAAAGGCAGCTTCCAGTTCCAACGCTTGTATAGCGCCGGCAACAGCACGCCGGGAAAGAACTTGACGAGCGTCGCAGACGCCAGGGCGATTCCACTGGCTATCTCAGCATGGCGACGGCGCGCTAACAACGCCAACGCAAGGAATCCAATGATCATCGCGTCAAGATGGCCACTGCCGGCGAACTCCCAAACCGTCAACGGATGCCACGCGTAGATCAAGATTCGCTGACGAGGGAGACCGAATGAAGCCAGTAGTTGTGCGATAGCCCAAATACCAAGCGCTTCAAACAAGACCATCGTCGTTTTCATCCAGGTGACGGATTCGCTGACTCGCGTGGTAAGGAAATAAATAACCTCAGCCACGGGTGGATAAATTGTCTGGGCAGAATCGCGGCGGTTGATCTTCGGATATATCTCTTCGTCGCGCAGATTCTTCAGTGCTTCGTCAGCCGGAATGTAACGATAGGGGTTGATTACCGCTGCCTGAACCCGCCCGTCCCAGATATAACGATAAATGTCATCCGAAAGGTAAGGTGGAGCAAAGAGAATGCTCAGTCGAAAGAGCGTGGCAAAGAGTAGCGTCAAGACTAACGTCGAGCGCGAAGTGCGTGCGCGCCAGATCAACCAAACGGCGACTAGATAAAAGATCGACTGAACTAACGCGACTTTCAATAACCAGAGAATTTCAGCGCTGTCTCGAGACCGAAGTCCAAGGCGATAGAGTACGATCAGCAAACATCCAATCACCGTGACCGAGAGATTCACAACGACCGGTGTCACGTACTTTGGTGTCTCGCTTACACGAAAAATCATTTGTTTGGATTCGATCCTTCGTGGGTCGGCATGAAACGATCACAACCGTCTTGTTTAATCAGCTCGGCGAGGTAGTTGCGAGTAAAGAGCGCGTTATAACCGCATTCATAGCGGGTGTGAGGGCCGGCACCATTGGGCGAGAGACCGAGTTCTTCGTTAAGCAGGCGAAGCGTCACTGCGTCGTCCACGTCGTACCACATCGGCAGAAGCTCGACCGGCAGATTGATGTCGGCGGCACGCTCAATTGTGTGAGCAAGAACGTCCGCAGTGCTCCACGCAATCCGCTCGAATAGATATCGGTGGGGACGCTTAAGACCGATCAGGTAATAACCGCCATCCTGGCTTGGGCCGAGTACGACCCGATCTCCCTCCTGGGCCAATAACGAGACGGCGGTCCTTAAAATCTTGACTGGTAGCGTGGGGCTGTCGGAATTTATCAGACACACCGAGTCGAAATCCTCGCTGAGTAGTTCGGTGGAAGCATTAATTAGCCGGTCACCGAGTGTCTCCCCACGCTGGGCGACTAACCTAAAACTCTTTGGCAACAGATCACGCAATATATCTTCGGAGCCTGCCGGTGTGTACAGCACCAAGCCTTCTGTCTTATCCCCGCTCAGACCGGACACGTTTGTCGTCATGTCATGTAAGAAGCACATGCTCAGCGTCGCTGCTTCTTCCGGAGTCAGCGGTGGAGTCAGGCGGGTTTTTACTGGCCCGGCGAACGGCACCTTAGCCATTAGTCCGAGTGCACATTTCGTTTTAATCCGCGATGCATTTGATAAAGGATCGATGCTCATTTTAAGGAAAACCTATACTTTGGAAAGCTAAGTAAAAGTTCTAAATGACACTCACCAGAACTCCGCCACCCACTGCCAAAATCCAGATTGATGCGGCAACGAGGGCTGCGACTTTCCAGTTCGTCGATCGCGTGATCGTGAGCAGTGAAGGAAGATTCACTGACGGCCCGGCGATGAGCAACGCTACTGCGGCTCCCACCGGTGCGCCTGACCCGAGCAATATCAGGGCCAGCGGAATCTCGAAAAAAGTAGGCAGCGCCAGTGGAACAGCAAAGGCGGCTACAACGACGATTGCCAGAAACTTCGCTACATTTGAATTGTATGTGCTCGCCGGAACGAACTGCGCAATAACCATTGACAGCAGTACACCGATAATTATTACCGGAATCAATCGGAAGGCCACACGAGCACAGGCGCGCAAGAAATGAACGAAGTCCGTTGGGCGAGCTTCCGCCTGCCAATCGTCCTTGTCACACGACACGCTTGTTCTGCCGAGCAACTTATCAGCGATCATTCCGGTGAACAGGACCGCAGTCATCGCAGCGCCGAGACGCACCAACCCTACCTTATAGTCGAAGAGCATGAAAGTGAGAATCAGCGCGGCGGGATTCAAGGCCGGAGCGGCAAGCATCAACGCGAGCGAGGGGCCAAGCCGAGCAGAACGCTCGTACACGCCCGTGAAAATTGGCGCCACACAACAGGAACAGAGCATCAGCGGCGCGCCCGCGAGGCCGGCGATTGCTTGCGAACGCAGCGAGCGCCTGCCGAGCAAACGCTCCAGCCACCGAGGGGAGACAAACGTGCTTACTGCCGCGCTAATCAGAATGCCAAAAAGCAACGCCGGCCAGATAACGAGAAAATAGTTCAGTGTACGAGTTACTACACCAGCATCCGACGCGCCGACTCGCGGAACGACATTACCGCGCGGAGTGAACACGCCGGTCGCGGAAACTTTTCCAATCACCGCCAACGCCGCTGAAGATTTGTAAGCGATAAGCGCTCCCAGAATGACCAGCATCGGAAGAAGGAAATAGAGAGTGGACCGCGTTGCGGTTCTTGACATTTCATTACGCGTGATGTCGCGCGACAAATCCAAATTAGAGTCAGCCATGATCTTGCTGCTTCCTTCCGGTCACAATAATCATTTGCGCCGGAAAACTCATCTTGCCTTCTGGAAAGAATTCGCGCACAGCCTCTTTCACATCCTGTGCGACCCCGGTTGCTTGTTCCTCAGAAAGAGTACCTAACTTCTCTCGAAGAGTGCCCGAGGTTCCCGAGCGTAATTCCCAAAACTCGTCGATCGAAATTGGCGCTTCAATACGGAACTTGAACAGACGCTCTTGAACGTCAATCGCTTCAGCTTCCCTGAGAATATGAGCCAGAGCACCCGGTTCCGCAAAGCGAAACGCTCCAGGCGCACTTGGGTCAGCGGGCGGCGCGTCAAAATAGCGTGAAACTGCATTCGTGACGAGATAAGAGAACGGATTTAGTTCGCTCTTATGCCAGACTACCAACGTCAAGGTGCCGTCCGGCTTCGTTACCCGCAACATCTCGCGGAGCGCAGACAGCGGGGCTGGAAAGAACATGACCCCCAGGCGGCTAACACCCACGTCGAAGAAGTCATTCCTGAAAGGCAGCACGTCGGCAGCACATTGATAAAAACTAATGTTGGTTATTCCGCGACGATGCGCCGCGCGCTTTGCAGCCTCAACCATTTCCGCCACCGCGTCCGTGCAAGTGACCGAGCCTGTTCGCCCAACCGCCTCTGCAATACTTAGCGAGGGCTCGCCCGCTCCACCCGCTACGTCTAAAACGGATTGACCCTTAACAATGCCAGCGTCTTTGATGAGTGCGCCGGTAACGGGTGCGAACATCGCGCGAATCGTTGAGGCATGCCTTTCCCAGTAAGGCGCTGACTGACGCCACTCTTGCAGGATCTCTTGTTGTTTGACTGCCGTCATGCTAATGCGCCCACTCGGTTGTTCGATAAACGTGTGACCTGCTATTGCGAATGTTCAAATTGCAGTCGATATTAAGACCGACTGTCAAGATTTTCAAAGTACAATGCGTTTCCGCGATTGAAATTCCCTGGAGGAACCCAGGATGAGCGGCTGGCGCATGACTGGAATGCACATTCGAATAACGCTCAAGCATCAGGGACTGCTCTACTGCGCTGGTAATGGTGCAGAGTCATTAAGCTTTCCGTCTCAACAATCGGCCGGTGGAAATCAGCAAGTAGTCTCTACAATTGCTGCATGTAATCTCGCTTACATAACCTCTGGATTGTATGCGACGGGACAGCAAGGCGATGCTTCGCGAGCTTGAGCGGCGCGGCCATATCGTTCATTTACCGCATGCTCAACATCGATTGCCGCGCTCATGGCAACACCGACCGACGGTCCCAGAGCTACGTTTTCCTTTTAAACCCCCTTGTGAGGCAGCGGCGGCATGTCCCAATGGAATTGCACCGGTTGTATGTCCATCAGACCTGCGAGGCTGCTACCGTTCATAGGTGTAAGCGCCGGAGAGAAACTAGACCAGGAAGCGCCGCGCGAGCGGCGCACCCTGGCGGAGTAAAAGTAGACCGCCGGAAGATTTCCATGAAGCATTCCGAGGCCGGGTGTTTTGTGGGATACCGG
>Ga0209648_10004915_pt1 | contig 11383 bp, 10 predicted proteins | sample GraSoi2013_115cm_FD_185830 | JGI IMG/M metagenome (GOLD analysis project Ga0209648, IMG submission 185830) | Grasslands soil microbial communities from the Angelo Coastal Reserve, California, USA - Sample 9_17_2013_115cm (SPAdes) (version 2) | ecosystem: Environmental > Terrestrial > Soil >...
CGATCCTGTTCTACGTCTTCGTCTACACGCTCGGGCTGAAGCGGCGGACGGCGTCCAACATCGTGATCGGCGGGGCGGCGGGCTGCTTCCCGGTGCTGGTCGGGTGGGCGGCGGTGACCGGGCGGGGGAGCCTGGCCGCCGTGGTGCTCTTCTGCGTCATCTTTTTCTGGACCCCGCCGCATTTCTGGGCGCTGGCGATGAAGTTCCGCGACGACTACGCGGCGGCGGGCGTGCCGATGCTGCCGGTGGTCGCGCCCGCGGCGGTGGTGGCCCGGAAGATCGTGTTCTACTCCTACGCGATGGTGGCGGCCACGCTGGCACTGGCCCCGTATGCGGGCTGGCTGTACGGATGCTGCGCGGCCGGGCTCGGCGCATGGTTCCTGGCCGAGGCGCACCGGCTGCGGTCGCGGGTCGCGGTCGGAGACGCCCGCGCCCCGATGCGCCTGTTCCACCAGTCGATCGCCTACCTGACCGTGCTGTTCGCCGCGGTCGCCGTGACCGCGCTGCTGCCGTGGGGCCGCTGGTAAGGGAAATACCTGGATGCGGTAAGCAGCGGGCCGCAGACCCGCTCGCCGCGCAGCGCAACCTCCCGCCGCCGTTGCGGCTCTCAGTGAGTTTTGAGCCGTATGCTCGGACCCGTGTCGGAATTGGTGAGCCCAGTATCCGCCGGAGGTGCCAGTGAGCGTTGCTTCTGACCTGATGGGCAGGCTCCCGCGCCAGGCGCGCTGGGCGGTGCCGGTCGGCGCGGTGGCCGCGGTCGGGATGGTCATCGCCGGATCGGCCATCGCCGGCGCGCAGGCCTCTCCCCAGCTTCCCGCCCGCAGCACCGCCCAGCTGCTCGCGGCCGTCGACGCCCCGCCGGCCTGGCCGTCCGCCATGCAGGCTGTGGTCCAGGAGACGGCGAATCTGGGCCTCCCGGACCTGCCCAGCTCTGGCCCTGGGTCTTCGGCCTCGGGCCCGCTGTCCGGGCTGTCGCTGCTGTCCGGCTCGCACACCTTCAAGATCTGGTACGACGGCCCGACGCACGTCAGGATCGCGATCCCGGTGACGCTGGGCGAGACTGATCTTCGCCGGGACGGGCGCAACGTCTGGCTCTGGGACAGCAAGACCAACCGGGCCACCCACTACGTGCTGCCTGCCCAGCCCGGCAGCAATGCGTCCGCGCCGGGCACGTCCGCGTGGAGCACGTCCACGTCGGGCCCGGCCCACCAGGGCGCCGGCGCCATCGCCAGCGCCATCGCCGTGGACACGCCGACGCCGCAGCAGGTGGCGCGGCAGATACTGGCCGCGGTCGGCCAGACGACGACGGTCGGACTGCAGCCCAACGTCGTGGTCGCGGGCCAGGCCGCCTACCAGCTCTCGCTGGCGCCCAAGGACAGCCGGTCGCTGATCGGCCAGGTCAGGATCGCCATCGATGCGGGCAACTCGCTGCCGCTGCGGGTGCAGGTCTTCGCCCGCGGCGCATCGAGTCCCGCGCTCGAGGTGGGCTACACCTCTCTGTCGTTCACCCGGCCGGCCGCCTCCAACTTCCCCTTCACCCCGCCGCCCGGTGCCACGGTGAAGACGGTCACGGTCCCGGCGGCCGCAGGCTTCCCGCCGGGCCTGCCGTTCCCGGAGCCGCGCGCTTGGGCCGCCGGCGCGGGCAGCCAGGCCATCATCAACAAGGCCTCCAACGGAGGCGGCTTCATCCTTCACACGGAGCACGGCAAGGTCCTGCCCGCGAAGCTCATGCCCTCGACGGTGGTGCTGCCCGCCCAGGTCCCGCTCCAGAAGGGCGTCAGGTGCGTGCCCGCACCGGGGATTCCCTCCGCGGCGCTGAAGCAGATGCGCGCGAGCATCGCGGCGCAGTTGCCCAGGGGAATGCCCCAGGCCCAGCGCGCGGCGTTGCTGAAGCGCCTCCAGGCCGGCGTGCTCGGCAACGCCGGGCGCATCTGCTCGTCGGCCTGTTCCTCATCGTTCTCGGCCCTGGTACCGCTGGTGGGCGGGCCTACCGTGATAGGCCACGACTGGCTGTCGGTCCTGGTGCTGCCCGCCGGAGGGCTCGCGCCCGGCGGTCTCCCGGGCGGCGTGCCCACCGGCACCACGGTCTATGGCTCCGGCTGGGTTGAGTCCTCCAGCGGCACCGTGTCCAGCAGCAGCCCGGTGTCGGGCACCGTGTCCAGCAGCCAGGCCACGGTGACGTTGTCTCCCGGCGTTGTGTCTGGCGGCCCGGGCGTCGATGTGTCCGGCCTCGGCGGCGCGCTGCTGAGCGCGGCCCGGCCGGTGCACGGGGCCTGGGGTAGCGGGCGCCTGCTCAGGACGAGCCTTATCTCGGTCCTGATCACCAGCGACGGCGAGGTCCTGATCGGTGCGGTACAGCCGTCCGTGCTCTACGCCGACGCGGCGCAGCTCAAGTGAGCCCGGCCGCGCGGCCGGACACGCGGGACGAGGTCAGCTTCGGCCGTGTGGCCGACGGGGATGAGCGCCTGCCGGCGCCGGGAGCGCCGCGCAGGCCGCAGTCGGATACTGCCGGGCTGGCCATCGCGACCAGCGGGCTGGCCAAGCGGTTCCGCGGCCAGATGGCGGTGGCCGGCATCGACCTGGCGGTACCGCGCGGCTCGGTCTACGGCTTCCTCGGCCCGAACGGGTCCGGCAAGACCACCACCATCCGGATGCTGCTGGGCCTGATCCAGCCGACCAGCGGCAGCCAGCGGCTGCTCGGCGTGGCCATGCCCGAGGGAGCGAACACCGTGCTGCCCAGCGTCGGGTCGCTGGTCGAGGGCCCGGCCTTCTACCCCCAGCTGTCCGGCCAGGCCAACCTGGCCAGGCTGGACGCGGCGGACCGGGTGGCCAGCCCGCGTACCGCGCAGGCCAGGATCGGCCACGCCCTGAACCGGGTCGGCCTGCTCACCGCGGCGGGCAAGCGCTACCGCGCGTACTCGCTCGGCATGAAGCAGCGGCTGGCCATCGCGGCGGGCCTGCTGCAGCCGCGCGAGCTGATGATCCTCGATGAGCCGACCAACGGTCTCGACCCGCAGGGCACCCGCGAGGTCCGCGCCCTGATCCGGGAGATCGCCGCGGATGGCACCACGGTCTTCGTCTCCTCGCACCTGCTCGCCGAGGTGGAGCAGATCTGCTCGCACGTGGGCGTTATGCGAGCCGGCGAGCTGGTGTTCCAGGGGACGCTGGACGAGATGCGGGGCCGGGGCACCACCAGGATCCTGGTCCGCACCGGCGAGCCGGCGCTGGCCTCGCAGGTGCTGGCCCGGCTCGGGCTCGCCGACGTCATGGTGGCCGGCCGGGAGGTGACCGCGCAGCTCGGCGAGCAGGCGCCGGAGACCGTGTGCGCTGAGCTGGTACACGCGGGAGTTCCCGTGGCCGGGCTCGACACCCCGCGGGCCAGCCTGGAGGACCTGTTCGTCGAGCTGACCGGCGAGGGCTTCGATGTCAACGGCTGATATCGCGAGCCAGCCGCAGGGCGGCGAGGCGGGCCGGGCGGCGAGCGACCGTCCCGGCCGCCGAGCCGGGCTCGCCTCCGTCGGGCCCTGGCTGAGGCTGCTGCGGTCGGAGCTGGGCCTGGTGTTCCTGCGGCGGCGCAATCTGGCGCTGCTTGCGGTGCTCGCCGCGATCCCGGTGATCCTCGGCATCGTGCTCAGGGTCTCCTCGCCGCAGACGGGGGCCGGCGGGGGCGGGCCCGCGTTCCTCGGCCAGGTCACCGGAAACGGCGTGTTCCTGGCGTTCCTCGCGCTGGTAGTGGAGCTGACGCTGATCCTGCCGCTGGCCGTCGCGGTGGTGGCGGGCGACTCGATCGCGGGCGAGGCCGGGCGCGGCACGCTGCGCTACCTGCTCGCCGTCCCGGCCGGGCGGACCAGGCTGCTCGGGATCAAGTTCGCCGCGGTGGTGGCGTTCTGCTTGGGCGCGTGCCTGCTCGTGGCGGCGGTGGCGGTGGCCGTGGGCGCGATCCTGTTCCCGGTCAGGCCGGTGACGCTGCTGTCGGGCGCCACCATCCCGCTGGCCGCCGGGCTGCTCCGGCTGCTGTTCGTGGCCGGATACATCGCCGCGGCCATGGCGGCACTCGGCGCGGTCGGCGTGGCGATCTCGACGTTCACCGAGCACGCGATCGGCGCGATCGCCGCGGTCCTGGTGATCGCGGTGGCCAGCGAGGTGACGGACAACGTGTCACAGCTCGCCGCGGTGCACCCGTACCTGCCGACGCACTGGTGGCTGTCGTTCGACGCGCTGCTGCGCTCGCCGGTGGCGTGGCCGGACCTGGCGCACGGGCTGCTCTCGTTCGGGGTGTACGCGGTCATCTTCTGCTCGGTCGGCTGGGCCCGGTTCACCACCGCGGACGTGACCAGCTAACTAACCGGCCCGCGCCCGTGTGCGCTAAGTGCTGTGCGCGCAGCACTTTCCGCACACACCGGGCGGATGCGCTTAGCAGTTCTCAACGCCCAGCCGGAGAGCCACGGTGATCTGGGCGGCTACGACCTCGGGATGATCACGCACGGCGAAGGCCGGAAACCGCAGTACCCGGTACCCGCTGATGGTGAGCTCGTTGTCGCGGCTCATGTCGGCCCACCATGCTGCGGCGTCCATGTGCCAGAGCCCGTCGATCTCGGCGACGACACGTACGCGGTCCCAGTAGGCATCGAGCCAGCGCGCGCGCCCGGCGGCGTCCCTGCGGAGCACCTGCCTAGTAGGTTCGGGCAGCCCATGGCGCCGGATCAGCTGGCCGAAGTCGAGCTCCGACAGCGCCTGGGCGCCGCCCGCGATGTCGGCGATGGTGGCGCTGACCAAAGCATGCCGCGGTCCTCTTCCCCGTCGCGTCAGGGCCGCCGCCAGGTCGTCGGCACGGACTAGCCGCTGCTGCACGCCCGCGGCGAGGACGGCCCGAGCGCCGCTCTCTGCTCGCATCCACGATGCAGCGTCCAGTATCGATCGTGGCGTCCGGGTTCTCGGCGGCTGCCGCACCGGATGAACGTCCGCCGGGCCAAATGACCGAGACCGGTGCACCACGGCGCTGTCCGGTAGCCTCGTCCGGACTGTTCGGGAGGCGGGCACGACGACGTGAATCCGGCCGTCGTCGAATCCATGCAGGCCGTCCAGCCCGGCGGCGGTCAGACCCGCCAGCGCGGCTCCCGTTCCGGAGCCCAGGACGGTGACCCATAGCAGCTGATCGCGGCTGAGCGGGCCAGAGTGGGTGACCACAACTCCATGGCAAGGCCGCTGCCAGCGGCCGCTCTGGAGGCGCCACCGAACCCCGGCTCGGCCGACCCAGCTGGCGGCAGACGCGATGGTCAGGACGCCGTATTGGCGGCTGCGCAGTTCGGGTGGCTGATCAGTCTCGGCCATGAGGCAACGCTGACGCCGCTGCGTTGCCGTCGCAGCCGCCTGCCGTCTCCTGTGGATACCGCGGCCAGGCCGGCTCGGCCTGTGGACAACGGTTTGCGTGCGTGCGCGGAAAGTGCTGTGCGCACAGCACTTTCCGCGCACGGTCACCCGGGCCCGCCAACAGCCGGTCGGCTAAGCCCGGTCGCCGTCCGCGACAGGAGCGCCAGGCGGTGCCATTGCTCCGCGGTGACGTTGGCGACCGGGGCTGCGGGGTCGAGGCCGGCGCGGATCAGCAGCCGCCTGCCGCCCGGCAGCACGACGTCCGCTCGGGCAGCGGGCCGGCGGTAGGCCGCGCGCAGCAGAGCCCGTAGCCGCCGCTGCCCAGGCGCCGAGGCAACGATGGGCCGCGGGCGCACCGACAGCCGGGCCGCGTCGGTGCGGGGCGGCGGAACGAACGCCGCCGCGCTGATCGTCCGGGCGAGCCGCATCTGGTAGCGGGCGGCCCACCAGGCGGTCTCGGCGTCGCGCGGCCGCGGGCTCGCGAGCCACCGGGCGGCGCCCCACTCGACGACAAGCTCGGCACCCGAGAGCGGAACCGCCGGATTGCCGAGCAGGCGCCGGCACAGCGCGGTCGTAAGCGAGAACGGCGGGCTGGCCACGACCAGGAACTCCCGGCGTGGCAGCGGCACCGTCCGCAGATCCGCTTCGACCACCCGGACGCGGGGATCGCGATCGAAGCGCCGCCGCAGCCCCGCGGCCAGACGCGGGTTCCGCTCCACGGCGATCACGCGGGCCCCCTGAGCGGCCAGCCCGGCGGTGATCACGCCACGCCCGGCCCCGAGATCGAGGACCAGCCGGCCGTCGCGGGCGCCGCAGGCGCGAGCAAGCTGGGCGATCAGCGCGCGGTCACGCAGGAAGTGAGCACCGGCAGGATTCGGCGCCAGCGGCGGCCGCCCTGCCACGGAAGACCATGGCCATCGACAAGGCCGTTCTCCTCGGGTCGGAGTCGTCGCCGCACACGTTATGCCGTGCCGCTACGAAGGGCTACCGATATTTGGGTCTGGTCAGGCGGGTCAGGGTCATCTCGCGGCGGTCAGCCGGCCGCAACGGCGGGCACGCCTGGCCGGCGGCCAGAGTGCGGCCCTCGCCGTCGTCTTACCCGCCGGGTTGGCCGGCCAGGGCGCGCGCAGCGTCCGCTTCCTTCTCGTTCAGGCCCTCGTAACCGCTGCGCCGATGCTGCTCGGCCTGGCCGTCGATCCACCGGCCGTGTGCCTCCCACGCCGCCTGCTTGCTGGTGCCCAGGGCCGCGCCGATCTGCGACCACGAGGCGCCGGCACCCCGGGCCGACCGCACCGATAGCTGACGTCCGTAGCCCGCCTTCCGCGCGATCACCTCACTCAGCGCGAGCAGTTCTAGCGCCTCGTCCCGCGTCAGGGGCGCCGTGTCGGGATCGGGCGGCGCGGGCTGGGAGTCGTCCTGCTGGGCGGCGTTGTCCGGGGCCGACGCTAGGGCCTCGCGGGCTCGCAGCTCGTCAAAGCGCGCGGTCGCGGTCTGCAGCGTGAACTGGCGCTCAAGGTCATCGGGAGTAACCATGACCCCAGTTTGCCGTCAGGTTGGCCTGACGTCAAGTCACCCTGACGCTCGCCGGGCAGCCAGGAGAGTGACGCGGGCTATCGCATCGCTCCCGGTCTCGGTCACCCAGATCGTTTGTCTCGGTCCGGCGGCGATGCCATCCGGGTTGGTCCCCGGCGATGGCAGGGCCAGCTCGCTCAGCGCGCCGCTGAGAGCCTCAGCGCCGGGGGCTCGGCAGCCGCGTCCTGGTGACCGTGCCTCCCGGCGGAGCCCGGCCGTGATCCTGGGCCAGGCCCTGCGGGTAGGCGACCAGGAACCCCTCCCGGTCGGCCACCGCCGACAGGCCCGTGGAGCGCTGTATGCCGAGGCCGGTCCCGCCGCCACCGTGAAAGGCGAGCACCAGCGGCGTGGGACGGCCGGGCGCGTAGTGCCGTGGGACGTGCAGCCAGTAGCTGCGCGTCCGCGCGCCAGCCGAGCTCGCGGGCGGAACCGCGACGGCCAGCCGAGCGGTTGTTCCCGGACTGACGAGCGGGCGGCGACCGCAGCCGCTCGATGCCACGGGCCGGTCCACCAGCCGGCCTGGCGAGGCAAGCAGCGCCCCCGCCGCAGGCCCGCCACTCGGCCCGGCCGACCTCTGACCGGCTGGGTGTGGCCCTGTGCATGCGGCGAGGGCCAGCCCGCATATGCCCACCACCGCCATGACGTGGCGACTCCCGGCAGGAGCATCGTCGCGGCCGGCCGTCCGGCGGTGATGTGGTCCGATGCCTCCACGCTAGGCCGGCCCCAGAAGGCCTTCAAGAGGTTGCCGGAGCCGCGGCGATCTGGCAGCTTGGCGTCATGCCGACACGCCTGGTGCACCTGGTTCTCGACGCCAACGACCCGCCGCGCCTGGCCCGGTTCTGGGCCGGTGCCCTGGGGTGGGTGGTGGCCGATGAGGCACCCGAGGAGGTTGACGTGTGGCCGTCGGGCTTTGACTACCCGAGCCCGGCTGCGCTGCCGCTGGTCTTCGTGCCGGTGCCCGAGCCGAAGACCGGGCAGAACCGGGTGCACCTCGACCTGGCCAGCGCGTCGGCCGAGCACCAGGAGGAACTGGTCCGCCGCGTGCGCGACCTGGGGGCCACGCCCGCCGACGTCGGCCAGGGCGAGGTGCCGTGGGTGGTGCTGGCCGACCCGGAGGGCAACGAGTTCTGCGTGCTCGAGCCGCGATCGGTCTACCGCGACACCGGCCCGGTGGCCGCGGTCATCGTCGACTGCTCCGACCCGCAGGCTCTGACGCCGTTCTGGGCGGCCGCCGCGGGCTTTGCCACGCACGGCTGGGACGGGCACCTGGCCCAGCTTCGGTCACCGAGCGGCGAGGGGCCCTACCTCGAACTGCTGCACAACCCCCGCGAGAAGCTCGTCAAGAACCGGATGCACCTCGACCTGGCGCCCCTGTCCGGCGACGATCTCGCGGCCGAGGTGGCCCGGCTGCGCAAGGCCGGCGCTACCGACGCCGACGTCGGCCAGGGCGAGGTGTCGTGGGTGGTGCTGGCCGACCCGGAGGGCAACGAGTTCTGCGTGCTCTCGCCGCGGTGAGGCGCACCTGCCCAGGCTCACCTGCGACCGCCGGGTCGGCGTGCTCGCGGCCGCCTGACCGAGTTCCGGCTGCGCCCCTACTGATCATCAGCAGCAATGACGCGAGGAGCGGATCGTGATGACCGTACCCGACCGAGCGCTGAGCTTCGGCATCAAGACGAGTCAGATGGGCAACAGCTACGAGCAGATCCTTGAGGTCTGGCGGGAGGCAGACCAGCTTCCGGTCTTCGAGCACGCGTGGCTCTGGGATCACATGGTGCCGCTGCGGGGGGACATCAAAGGAGCGGCCCTCGAGGCCTGGACGCTGCTCGCCGCGCTGGCGGCCCAGACCAGCCGGCTGCGACTCGGCGTGATCGTGACCAGCAACCGCCTCCGTTCCCCCACCCTGCTGGCCAAGATGGCGGCGACGGTCGATCACATCGCGCAAGGCCGGCTCGTGCTCGGGATCGGCGCGGGGGGCAGCCGGGCAGCCGTCGAGAACCCCGCGGTGCGGGAGTTCGAGGCCTACGGCGTACCCCTGGTCTCGCCACGCGAGGCCGTGGCGGACCTAGCGCAGTCCTGCGACATCATCCGGCGGATGTGGACCGAGGAGGAGCCGTTCGACTTCGACGGGCCCTCCCTTCGGCTCAAGGGGGCCGTGTGCGAGCCGAAGCCCGTGCAGAAGCCGCATCCGCCAATCCTGATCGGCGGCCTCGGCGACCGGGTCCTGCGCATCGTCGCCGAGCACGCCGACATCTGGAACTACCCGGGAGTGCCCTCCCCGCAGTTCCGGGAGCGGAATCAGGTCCTCGACGAGCATTGCGCCGCCATCGGACGCGACAGCAGCGAAATCGTCCGCTCGATGCAGACGATCGTCCGGTGCGACGATCCTGAGGCACCGCGGGCCACCCGCGCCCTCCTGCTCGAGATGATCGACGCGGGCGTCAGCCACATCGTCATTGCCGCGATCCTCGCGGGTCGGCCCCTGCGCTGGGTCGTGGACGAGATCATCGAGCCCGTCCTGGCCGAGGCGCGGCCTCGCTGACGGCCGCCCGGGCCGCCGCCGAAACCTCGTTGACGCGGCGGCTCGGGGGCGAGGACGCTGGCGGTGTGGCCGGGACGACTGATCACGTACTCCGCAATCGCTCGGCCTGGGATCGCTGGGCCGCCGACTATGCCGGGCCGGGCCTGCGCAGCTGGGCGGCGGCCGAGCCGAGCTGGGGAATCTGGGGCGTCCCCGAGGCGCAGGCCGGGGTCCTGCCGCCGGAACTGGACGGGCTCGACACCATCGAGCTCGGCTGCGGCACCGGCTATGTCTCGGCCTGGCTGGCCCGCCGCGGCGCGCGGCCGATCGGCGTGGACAACTCCGCGGCGCAGCTGGCCACCGCCCGTGCGCTGCAAGAGCGCTTCGGGCTGCAGTTCCCGCTGCTGCACGCCAGCGCCGAGCAGGCCCCGTTCGCCGACGCCGCGTTCGACCTCGCGATCTCGGAGTACGGCGCCAGCATCTGGTGCGATCCGTACGCCTGGATCCCCGAGGCCGCCCGGCTGCTGCGCCCGGGCGGGCAGCTGATCTTCCTGGTCAACGCCGTCCAGCTCATGCTCAGCCTGCCCGACACCGACGGCGAGCCCGCCACCCAGCGGCTGCTAAGGCCCTACTTCGGCATGCACCGCTTCCAGTGGCCCGACGACGAGTCCGTGGAGTTCCACCTCGGCCACGGCGACATGATCAGGCTGCTGCGCCGCTGCGGCTTCGACGTCGAGGATCTGATCGAGATCCGCCCCCCGCCCGGCGCCACCGCAACGCATCCCCTCGCCACCCTCGAATGGGCCCGGCAGTGGCCAAGCGAGGAAGTCTGGAAGGCCCGCAAGCCACGCTGACCCCGGCCCGGGCCGCGGACTGACCAGGCCCGCAGCCTCGGGATGAACGTGAGTCTGGTGCAAACCCGAGTAAAGCAGGCCCACATTCATCGCATCCTCGGGCCCGGCGGCGCCTGCGGAGCGGACGGCTAGGGCCTGCGAGCATCTAGAGTGCGCCGTGTGGCGGCGAAGCTCGTGGTAATCGTGCGAACCGATCTCGGCATGGGCCGCGGCAAGCTCGCCGCTCAGGTGGCGCACGCCGCGGTGGTGGCGGCCCTGGCCGCCCAGCGCAGCGGGGACTTCGAGACCTGGCTGGGGGAGGGGCAGCCGAAAGTCGTGCTGGGGGTGAGCGACGGTGAACAGCTTGTTGCGGTCGCGGCCGCGGCCGACGCGGCCGGCCTGCCCGTCCACGTCATCCGCGATGCCGGACGGACGCAGCTGGCGCCGGGCACCGCGACCTGCTGTGCCATCGGTCCAGCGGACAACGCGCGCGTGGACGCGGTAACCGGTGGCCTGTCCCTGCTGTGATCTCGTCAATGCCGTACCGGCCGCCACCTCACGTTCGGCCGGCCCGCGACGTCTACCTGATATGACTCCCTGGAGGAGCCCATCACCGAGCGGGAGGGGCGCGGCGCAAGGCGCCCCGGAGGCGAGCAGGAGACACAGCATGAACACCGCAGCCGGCCCGTGGACCGACCGGGTCGACCGTGCCGACTGGGATCGCATCACCAGCCAGGTCAACGAGCACGGCTGCGCGCTGACGCCGCAGCTGATGATCCCGGCCGAGTGCGAGCGGATCTCCAAGCTCTACGACAGCCACGGGTACTTCCGCTCGACCATCGACATGACCCGGTACCGCTTCGGTGAGGGCGAGTACCGGTACTTCAGCCGGCCATTCCCGGAGCCGATCGAGGAGCTGAAGCAGGCCCTCTACCCGCACCTGCTGCCGATCGCCCGGGACTGGTACGGCAAGCTCGGGCGCACCGCCCCGTGGCCCGACACGCTGGACGAGTGGCTGGACATGTGCCACGCGGCCGGGCAGGCCAAGCCCACGCCGATCCTGCTGAAGTACGAGGTGAACGGCTGGAAC
>Ga0209648_10004916_pt1 | contig 11383 bp, 10 predicted proteins | sample GraSoi2013_115cm_FD_185830 | JGI IMG/M metagenome (GOLD analysis project Ga0209648, IMG submission 185830) | Grasslands soil microbial communities from the Angelo Coastal Reserve, California, USA - Sample 9_17_2013_115cm (SPAdes) (version 2) | ecosystem: Environmental > Terrestrial > Soil >...
CGCCATCGCAGCGGAGCGCTGCGACATCTACACCGACGTCGACGGCGTCTACACCAGCGATCCACGCGTGGTGCCGCGCGCGCAGCGCCTGGAGCGCGTCGCCTACGAGGAAATGTTGGAACTCGCTTCGCTCGGCGCCAAGGTCTTGCAGGTACGCTCGGTCGAGCTCGGAATGGTGCATAATGTGCGCATCTTCGTGCGTTCGAGCTTCGAGAAGCCGGAGGATATCGATCCGCACGGAACGCCGCCCGGAACGCTTATCTGCGGCGAGGAGGAGATCGTGGAACAACAAGTCGTCACTGGCATCGCCTTCTCGAAGGACGAGGCGCAGATCTCGATCCGCCGCGTGCAGGACAAGCCCGGCGTCGCGGCCGCCATCTTCGGTCCACTCGCCGAAGCCAATATCAACGTCGATATGATCGTGCAGAACGTCTCCGGCGACGGCGCGACAACCGACGTGACGTTCACCGTTCCCGCCTCCGACTACGAGCGGGCGACCGAGACGCTGATCAGGACGAAAGGTCAGGTCGGTTACGAGCGCATCGACGGCGCAAATGACGTGGCCAAGGTCTCGGTGATCGGCATCGGCATGCGCAGCCACGCCGGCGTCGCCGCCAAGGCATTCAGAGCGCTGGCGGAGAAGGGTATCAACATCCGCGCCATCACCACCTCCGAGATCAAGTTTTCGCTGCTGATCGATGCCAACTACACGGAACTGGCGGTGCGCACGCTGCACAGCCTCTATGAGTTGGACAAATAACACTCTCGCGTCCCGGATGCGGTCAAACGCCGCCGGGACGTGCCGCCCCAGCGCGGATTTGGGTCATGGCCAGGCCGACCGTCTCCTATGCGCAGCGCTTCGAGGATTTATACCTCATGCGCTGCTTCGCTGCCGGCAGCGACGGATTCTACATCGACATCGGATCCGGGCACCCGGTTTATGACAACACGTCGTTCGCGTTCTATCTCAAGGGCTGGCAGGGCATCACGGTCGAGCCCAATCCATGGCTCGCGCGTCTGAGCAGAGCGGTTCGTCCGCGCGATCGCCACATCGAGGCTCTCGTCGGCGCCACGGTGGGCGAGGCCGTCTTTTATCTCGTGAACGACTTCCACGGCTTCTCGACCATGATCGAAAGCCATGCGCGCGCGGCGCAAACGCAATTCGGAAAGTCCTCGCAGGCCATTGTCGTTCCGGTCACAACCCTGCAGGACGTGTGCCGACAGCATGCGCCGCCCGTATTCGATTTCCTCAAAGTCGACGTGGAGGGCGCCGAGCGGGACGTGCTGCTCAACGGCGATTGGCAGAATTATCGGCCGAAGGTGGTGGTGGCCGAGGCGCTCGCACCCTACACGCTGGCACCCGCCTGGGCGGCGTGGGAACCGTTTCTCGCAAAACACGGCTACCGTTACGTTTGGTTCGACAGCCTCAACCGTTACTACCTCGCCGAGGAGGCGAGCGAACTTGCGCACTGTTTCGAGAATGCCCCGGCCTCCTTCGACGACGATGCTTTTCAGTTCCGCAGCGTCAAGCCGGCGGTTGTGGATGCCGCGCATCCCGATCACCGGCTGGCGAGCCTGTTGGCGGGCAGCGCCATGACGCGCCTACCGCTGCTCGGGCGCGAGGTGCTCGTTGAGCTCCTCACCGCGGACATTGCCTCGGCTGCGCTCGAAGGGCCGGCCGGCGCCGATGCAATCGCGGGCGCAATCGAGCGGCTGTTCGGGCCGGATGCAACGTTGTCGAGGGAAGAGCTGCGGCTGCCCCCCGGCCCGCGCCTGCGCGAGGTCTACGCCGCCCTCGTCGACAGCGACCAATTCCGCACCGCCTGCGGCCGGATTTCCGCCAGCTATGCCTGGTAGATGACCCAGTCGGACGCTTTGGCTTGCCCGGGCCACGCGGCATTCGCTATACGGCGTGATGGATTGTAGCCGCCGCGGGCGCCCGGGCCCGGCGGATACTATTTCCTGACTTGGTCGAGCCGGGGGCTGACACCCTCGGCCGGATGGGCTGATCCGAGGATCACGTCATGCGTGGCGCACTCGGCGGTCCGCGCGTGCTGTTGCGCCGGCTCCGCGAAGTGATGGCGGAGCAGGTCAGCGCGCAGGAACGCCTGGACAAGATCGTGGTGCTGATCGCCGCCAACATGGTGGCCGAGGTCTGCTCGGTCTACGTGCTGCGCGTGGACGGCACGCTCGAACTCTACGCCACCGAAGGTCTCAACAAGGCGGCGGTGCACCAGACCGTGCTGCGCTCGGACGAAGGCCTCGTCGGCCTGGTCGCGAGCGAGGCGAACCCGATCAACCTGTCGGAAGCGCAGAACCATCCCGCCTTCTCCTATCGGGTGGAGACGGGCGAAGAGATCTACCACTCCTTCCTCGGGGTGCCGGTGCTGCGCGCCGGCAACACGCTCGGCGTGCTGGTGGTGCAGAACCGCGCGCGGCGCACCTATACCGAGGAGGAAGAGGAGGCGCTACAGACGACCGCGATGGTGCTCGCGGAGATGATCGCCTCGGGCGAACTCTCCGCCATCGCCAAGCCCGGCGCCGAACCCGCCGCGCGGCGTCCGCTGCATCTTACCGGCATGGCGCTCAACGAGGGCGTCGCGCTCGGTCACGTGGTGCTGCACGAGCCGCGCGTCGTCATCACCAATTTCATCGCCGACGACCTGCCGAAAGAGCTGAAACGCCTGGAAGCCGCGGTCGAGACCATGCGGTCGGACCTCGACGTGCTGCTCGAGCGCGGCGAGGTCGCCGATGGCGGCGAGCACCGCGACGTGCTCGAAGCCTATCGCATGTTCGCCTACGACCGCGGTTGGGTGCATCGTCTCGAAGAAGCGGTGGCGACGGGCCTCACCGCCGAGGCCGCGGTCGAGCGCGTGCAGTCGGACACCCGCGCGCGCATGCTGCGCGCGACCGATCCATATTTGCGCGAGCGCCTGCATGACCTGGACGAACTCGCCAATCGGCTGATGCATCATTTGCTCGGCCAGGACTACGCGCCGGCGCGCGACCGCCTGCCGGAAAACGCCGTCCTGGTTGCCCGCTCCATGGGACCGGCGGCGCTGCTCGAATACGATCGCAAACGGCTGCGCGGCCTCGTTCTCGAAGAAGGCGGGCCCAATTCGCACGTGGCGATCGTCGCCCGTGCGCTCGGCATCGCGGCGGTCGGCGAGATCACCAATGCCACCGGCGTTGCCGACCCGGGCGACGCCATCATCGTCGATGGCGCGACCGGCGACGTGCACATGCGGCCATCGCCGGACATGGAGGCGGCTTATGTCGAGCGAGTGCGGCTGCGCGCCCGCCGGCAATTGCAATATCTCGCGCTGCGCGACAAGGCATGCGTGACCAGGGATGGCGAGAAGATCGAGCTGATGATCAATGCCGGTCTTGCCGTCGACCTGCCGCATATCGAGGAGACCGGCGCCGCCGGCATCGGGCTGTTCCGCACCGAATTGCAGTTCATGGTGGCGGCGACCTTCCCCCGCACGGCCGAGCAATTCTCGCTCTACCGCGCCGTGCTCGATGCAGCCGGCGACAAGCCGGTGACGTTCCGCACCCTCGACATCGGCGGCGACAAGGTGCTGCCCTACATGCGCAATGTCGAGGAGGAGAACCCGGCGCTCGGTTGGCGCGCCATAAGACTGGGTCTCGACCGCCCGGGCCTGCTGCGCAGCCAAATCCGCGCGTTGTTGCGCGCCGCGGGCGGACGCGACCTGAAAGTCATGTTTCCGATGATCGCCACCGTCGAGGAATTCGACGAGGCCAAGTCGCTGGTCGAGCGCGAACTCACCCACCTGCGCCGGCACAGCCACAAGCTGCCCGAGCAGGTCGAGATCGGGACCATGCTCGAGGTGCCTTCGCTGCTCTACCAGCTCGACGAACTGCTCGATCGCGTCGACTTCCTCTCCGTCGGCTCCAATGATCTCGTGCAGTTTTTCTATGCCGCCGACCGAGGCAATTCGCGCGTCGCCGATCGCTTCGATGCGATCTCGGCGCCGGTTTTGCGCGCGCTCAAGGTCGTCGCCGATAAGGGCCGCGCCCACGCCAAACCGGTGACGCTGTGCGGGGAACTCGCCTCTAAACCGATCGGCGCGCTCGCACTGGTGGCGATCGGCTACCGCTCGTTCTCGCTCTCCCCATCCGCGGTCGGTCCGGTCAAGGCCATGCTGCTCGACCTCAACGCCGGCAAGGCCGCAGCCCTAATGCAGCCGCTGATCGACAGCCCGACCGGAAGCCAGCCGATCCGCGAGCGGCTCAAGGCTTTTGCAGCCGAGCAAGGGCTGCAGATTTGATGCTCGCGCCTTATCTCAGTCGCATGTCCTCTACGAGCATAGCGCCGGCGGACCGGCCGCGCGCGACGCGGCATCCGGGATATCCGACCGCTGCATCCTGAGTTTGCGCAACCATGATTCCTGAGCCAAAACTCGATGCGCTCGTCGCCCGCCACCAGGCGGTCGAACGCGAGCTTGCGAGCCCGGTGACGCCGGAGACCTACGTCAAGCTCTCGCGCGAGTTCGCCGAGCTCGCTCCCATCGTCGAAACGGTGAAGGACTATCGCGCCGTCGTCGCCGAGATCGCAGGGCTCGACGCGCTGATTGCCGACGCGGCGACGGATGCCGAAATGCGCGCCATGGCGGCCTCCGAGAAGCCGCAGCTCGATCAAAGACGCGCGGCGCTCGAGCGGGAGCTGAGGCTGGCGCTTGTGCCGAAAGACGCGATGGACGAGCGCAACGTCATCCTGGAAATCCGCGCCGGCACCGGCGGCGACGAGGCCGCACTCTTCGCCGGCGATCTGTTTCGCATGTACGAACGCTATGCCGCTACGCAGAGCTGGAAGGTCGAAATCATTTCCCTGAGCGAAGGCACGATGGGCGGCTTCAAGGAGATCGTCGCGGAAATTCGCGGGCGCGGCGCTTTCGCCAAGCTCAAATTCGAATCGGGCGTTCATCGCGTGCAGCGCGTGCCCGATACCGAAGGGGCGGGCCGCATCCATACCTCGACCGCCACCGTCGCCGTGCTGCCGGAGGCGGCCGAAGTCGACATCGACATCGACGACAGCGAACTCAAGATTGACACCTTGCGGTCCGGCGGCGCCGGCGGCCAGCACGTCAACAAGACCGAATCGGCCGTGCGCGTAACCCACATTCCCACCGGCATCGTCGTCATGATGCAGGAAGACCGCTCGCAACACCGCAATCGCGCCAAAGCGATGGCAGTGCTGCGCGCCAGGCTCTACGATTTCGAGCGTCAAAAGCAGGACGCGGCGCGCGCCGCTGAGCGCCGCGGGCAAGTCGGCTCGGGCGACCGCTCCGAGCGCATCCGCACCTATAATTTTCCGCAAGGGCGCGTGAGCGACCACCGCATCAATCTCACGCTCTACAAGCTGCCGCAGGTGATGGAAGGCGAAGCGCTGGGCGAGATCATCGACGCGCTGGTGACCGAGCATCAGGCGGAATTGCTGGCGGCGGAGGGGGCACCATCGTGACGCGGCGGCCGCTCGCCAGCTCGGGGCATGACCCATTCGCAGGCGACTCGATCGGCGCCGCGCGGCGGCGGCTGGCGCTCGAGTTTCGTCGCGGCGGTCTCGACGCGCCCGAGCTTGATGCGCGCATCATCGTCGGCCATGCGCTTGGGCTCGACCACGCGGCGCTCGCGGCCCAGTCGAACCGCACGCTCGCGGCCGATGAAGCCGGCGCCATTGCGGCGCTTTCGGCGCGGCGGCTCGCGCGCGAGCCGGTCGCGCGCCTTGTCGGCCGCAAGGAATTTTGGGGCCTGCCGCTCAAGGTCAATGCCGAAACCCTCTTGCCCCGGCCGGAGACCGAGACCGTGGTCGAGGCGGCGCTCACGGCAGTCGATTGCGACGATCGCAGATGGCGTGCGCTGCGCATCGCCGATCTCGGGACCGGCTCGGGTGCGCTGCTTCTGGCGCTGCTCTCGGAACTCCCGAACGCGTTCGGCGTCGGCACCGATATCAGCTTCGCCGCGCTGCGCTGTGCCCGCGACAACGCCGCCGCCCTCGGCCTCCCCGGCCGGGCGTCGTTTGTGGCCTGCGACTACGGGCGCGCTCTCCGGGCGCCGGTCGATATCCTCGTTTCCAATCCCCCTTACGTGGCGCGGGCCGACATTGCGGGGTTGCAAGCCGAAGTGCGCGACTTCGATCCGCGGCGCGCGCTCGATGGCGGGCCCGACGGCCTCGATGGCTATCGCGCCATCGCATCCCACGCGGCGCGCCTGCTCGCACCCGACGGCATCCTGGTGCTCGAACTCGGGCACGGGCAGCTCGGCCCTGTGACCTCGATCTTTACCCCCGCGGGGCTGGCGCCAGTGGCGCCACGATACGATCTTGCGGGCATCGCCCGGGCCCTTGTCATGCGGGTTCGGCCATGAGGGCTCCACATTCCTGGTACGAAAAAAAGCACTTGGATTGTGGGGCAAGACCGACTAGGTTTCGGCCAGGAATCGACCCGAGCGAGTGAGCGCCGATAGCGAGCCCCGGAGCAGGACTGCGGAGAGCCGACGGTGCGGACGAAGCGAACGAAGGAAGCCGGATGACCCGGCAGGTGGTTCGCCCAATCGGGATTGGATACTTCATCGGTTCGGCGCTGATCCGCGAGCGACGCGGACATGCTTATGAGGAAGAGCTGGGCAACGCCGCGGTATGCCGCGGACAAGGGGTTGCTGCTTCGCGACACGGAACCTGACATTAGCGGCGTACGGCCGCCGCATTTGCCTCCTGCTTATGCGGGCGAGGGCGCGGACGTCTGCGTCGCTCGTAACAAAGCCTCGAGGTCTTTGGTCAAGCACGGCGGCGGCGAGCCGTCACAATGAAAGGGTCGGCAACAGGCGAACCATGAGAAACGGTCAGAACAAGCGCATGCGCGGACGCAACAATCACCGCAAGAGTCACAACCCGATGGTCCGGGTATACGAATCGAACGGCCCGGACGTGAAAATTCGCGGAAATCCATCTCACATTGCAGAAAAATACATTCAACTCGCGCGCGACGCGCAGACCTCGGGTGATCCGATCGCGGCGGAGAATTACTACCAGCACGCCGAGCACTATTACCGCGTGATCGCCGCGGCGCAGGAGCAGTTCCGGCAGAACAATCCCCACTTCCAGCGTCCGGAGAATGAAGCGCCCGGAATGCGCGAGGGTGGTTTCGACGACGGGGACGATGATGGGCAGCCGTCGATGAGCGCTCCCCCCGATTCACCTTACGGCACCCGCGAGCCGCAACCCTATATCCCGCGCGACGCACAACCCTTCCCGCAGCACCAGCAGCGCCAGCCCCACCAACCGCGCCCGCCGCAAGGCAACGCGCCACCCGAAGGCGACGTCGACCGGTTGCCGTCCTTCATCACCGGCGGGCAACAGCACCAATCTCATCCAGGTCCCCACCAGGGCCAGAACGGCCACGACAATCAGCCCGACCGTTTCCCCCTGCACCGCCGGCGCCGCCGACATCGCGGCCCGCGGCCGGACATGCAGGGTGGCGGCGGTGACGGGGGAGACGGACCTTCTACGCGCGACGAGTAATCGCGTCGCCCGCGCGCCGAGATCGACCCGCATCGTCTGCGCCACGGGTCGGAATGCTCTTTCGTGATTGCAGGGACTGTCGGCTCGAACCCAGCAACGACAACTACCTACCGGGTGAAGGCACGAGCGCGGGCTCCAGTGCAGGCACCAACCGCGCCCGCTGGCGGCGGGCGGGAACGGCACGATAGACCTGCTTCGTCGCCTCGACGATGTGCACGCCCGCGAACGGCGTAGCGACCGCCGAGCCCGCACGCTCCCAGGCGACGGCCGAGCGCAAGAACCAACCGCGCGCGACCGGCGGTACATGCAGCGCGTCTCCCCAGCCCGTCGGCGTGAACCAGGCCTCGCGCAGCAGATGCGTGATCTGCGAGCGCGAATAGGGCCGACCGTGGCCGAACGGTGTCGTATCGAGCCGCGCCCATACCCCGCGCCGGTTCGGGACCACGATCAGCAGGCGGCCGCCCCCGGCCAGCACCCGCCAGACTTCGCGCAGCAGCGCGATCGGGTCGCGCGCCATTTCGAGGGCATGCACCAGGAGCACCCGATCGACGGCGGAATCGGTGAGCGGCAGCTCGAGCTCATCAACGAGGGCGGCAAGCCCGGGCCGGTCGGTCGGCCATTTCACCACCCCCTGCACCGCCGGCATGAAGGCGAGGCAGCGTTCTGCCTCCTCGCGAAAGAGCCCGAGGTAAGGCGTCGGGTAGCCCACCCCGAGCACGCTCATGCCGCGCGTGTCGGCAAAGCGCTTGCGAATGCCGCGCCCGACGAAGCGCCGGGCGACGACGCCGAGGCGCTGGGCATAGAAATTGCGCAGGTCGACGACATCGATCGACATGGCAACAGGGTAGCATGGATTTTATTTCTTCGTCGTTTCGGGCGCATGGAACCGATCGCCAACCGCCTTGCGGGCGATGTGCGGGGGGTGCCTAATGAGGGCAATTGTGCCGACGAATCCGGAGGACCACATGCCCGCGCAAACCCGTTTGTTTCTTTGCCTCAAGGATAATTTCGGCGTCCTCCTGCACGATCCCGAGAGCGGTGCGACCGCGGCAATCGATGCGCCCGAGGCCGCGCCGATCGAGGCCGCGCTGAAGGCAACCGGCTGGCGGCTCAGCGACATCCTCGTCACCCATCATCATGCGGATCACACCGGCGGCATCGCCGAGCTCAAGCAGCGCCATCGTTGCCGCGTCGTCGCCCCCCACGGCGAGGCGGCGCGCATTCCATTAGTCGATGCGACCGTGCGCGAGAACGACGAGGTTCAAGTCGGTTCGCTGCGCGGGCGCGTGCTCGAGACTCCGGGGCACACCGCGGGCCATATCAGCTATGTCTTTCCCGCCGACAAGCTCGCCTTCGTCGGCGATACACTGTTCTCGATCGGCTGCGGGCGGGTCATCGAGGGCACGCCGGAGATGATGTGGCAGTCGCTGCTCAAGCTGCGGGCGTTGCCGGACGACACGCGCATCTATTGCGGCCACGAATATACCAAGGCCAATGTCGCCTTCGCCAAAACGGTCGAACCCGACAATGCCGCGCTGCGCGCGCGCGAGACCGAGGTCGAGAAACTTCTCGCCGCGAGGGAGCCGACCATCCCGTCGACCATGGGCGCGGAAAAGGCGGCAAACCCGTTTCTGCGCGCGGACGTTCCGGAGGTGGCGAAATCGGTCGGGCTTGCGGGCAACCCGGCGTGGAAGGTGTTCGCGGAAATCCGCGAGCGCAAGAACAGATCCTGACGCGAACGCGATTTAATCGTGGTGCGAACTCTTGCCCCTGCTCTCCCCTCGTCGTGGGAGGATACGACGGCGCTCGCATGAGCCGCGTTACGTAGTGTAGTTACGGTGTAGTCGCGGGCGACGCGGTGGCGCGCGTTTTAGTGGCGGGAAGCGAAACTCTGCATGTGGGCCCTGTCGGCTTCCGGCAGCGCCGCAGCCCACCGCGCCTCGTCGCCAGCTTCCGGGAGCACATGACCGAACTCGACCATCTGCCGCGGCACGAGATCGGTGATGTAGACCCAGACGTTCCTGTTCGCCAATTTCGACGCTTCTGCGACCGCCGCCGTTATCTGGGCGATGAGCGAGTCCTTAGTCTCGGCGGAGCGGCCGCCGCGGATCTGTCCGTTCACAAAAACCTGCTGGCCCTTGAGTGGACTCCCGCCGACGAAGTGGCGGTCTGGTGCAACCTCCGTGAAAATGACCTGCGCAAAGTAGGTCGGAGCGCCCGTTGTCTCGCTGTGGATGCGCGTGATTGCGGAGGCAATCTTTGCTCGCTTGGGGGCGTCCAGGGTTCCTTCGACGCAGGTGACGGTGTAGGTCGGCATAGCAGTTTCCTCTCAGAGCGGCAGCGAGGGCCCGCTGCCGGACGGCGTGACGCGCACCAGTGCTTTGCCGAAGTTGCGGCCTTCCAGCATGCCGATGAAGGCGGCTGGCGCATTCTCAAAGCCGTCGCTGATGTCCTCGCGATAGCGGATGCGGCCATCGGCGACAGCGGCGCCGACAGTGCGCAGGAACGCCGCGTAGTGCTCGGCGGCGAATTCGTAGTTGATGTAGCCGCGCAGCGTGAGACTTTTGCTCAGCACCGCACGCATGGTCGCGGGAAGGAGATTTGGTCCGGGAGCGGGACCCGTTGCGTTATATTGGGCGATCAGCCCGCACACCGGCACGCGCGCAAACGTGTTGAGCAAAGGCAGCACGGCTTGCCACACGGCGCCACCGACGTTTTCAAAATAAACATCGATCCCGTTTGGGCAGGCAGCCGCGAGCTTCTCGGCAAAGTCAGGCGTACGATGATCGACAGCGGCATCGAAGCAAAATTCTTCGAGGACAGCGCGGCATTTTTCGGGGCCGCCGGCGATGCCGACCGCTTTCGCGCCAGAGAGCTTGGCGAGCTGCCCAACCAGCGAGCCCACGGGGCCACTTGCGGCCGCCACGACGACCGTTTCGCCCGGCTTGGGCTTACCGATCACGTTGAGACCCGCATAGGCGGTGAACCCGGGCATACCGAGCACGCCAAGTCCGGTGGTGATCGGAGCCACGGCGGGGTTGAGCTTGCGCAAGGCGGCGCCCTCCGAGGCCGCGTGCGTGCGCCAGCCGGTGTGCGCCAACACGATGTCGCCCACGGCGCAACCGGCTTGGTCGGACGCGATCACCTCGCACACGCTTTCACCGGTCATCACCTCGCCGAGGCCGCGGGCGTGCGCCAGCCGGTGTGCGCCAACACGATGTCGCCCACGGCGCAACCGGCTTGGTCGGACGCGATCACCTCGCACACGCTTTCACCGGTCATCACCTCGCCGAGGCCGACCGGCTTCGCGTATGACTTGCGGTCGTCCATGCGGCCGCGCATGTAAGGATCGAGCGACAGATAGAGCACGCGCAGCAATAGGCCGCCCGGCGGCAGCTCGGGCATCGGCACGTCCTGCAGGCGGAAGTTCTCGTGGGTCGGCAGCCCTTTGGGCCGGGACGCAAGCACGATCTGTTTGACCGCAGCCTCACTCATGGTTCCTCTCCCGACAACGCGAGCGCGACGACATTGGCGCGCTGCGCCGAGCGGCCTGCGCACGACCCAATTTTCGATCCTCGCGAAGCTCAAGCGCGAGGGTCCGTTGAAAGCAACGGGGCCTGGTCGGCGGTGTCAGGCGAATTTGGTATCGCGATCAATTCGGCACTGCTTGCGCGAGCTTGCTCCACTCGTCGGCCGGCACGCGCACGATCAATTTATATCCGCCGCCGCCGGGCTGGAACACCGACGCCTCGCCTTCGCGCACGTCGAACCAGTCCTTGCCGAAGGCATCGAGAATATTGGGCTTGTGGGTGACGACCACGATATTGGTGCCGGCGGGCGGCA
>Ga0209648_10004918_pt1 | contig 11382 bp, 13 predicted proteins | sample GraSoi2013_115cm_FD_185830 | JGI IMG/M metagenome (GOLD analysis project Ga0209648, IMG submission 185830) | Grasslands soil microbial communities from the Angelo Coastal Reserve, California, USA - Sample 9_17_2013_115cm (SPAdes) (version 2) | ecosystem: Environmental > Terrestrial > Soil >...
AACGACCGTCGAGGCGAAGAGCAGCCACGTGACCATGCTGTCGCAGCCGCAACTCGTGCTCGATGTGATCCGAAAAGCGGCAAAAGCCGCTCAGGGAGCCGCGGCAACAGCGTGAAGCGCCTCTTTGTCAGCCTCAGCGCGGGCCCGCCATCCTGAACCCGCTTCGCTCGATAGTGGGCCTCCGCCGATCCAGACGACGACATCGGCGGAGGCCCAGATAAACGTCGTCTCAGGAGAACACAATGAAAGATCGCATCACCATTGAAGGCCGGGACGGCGCGTTTGGCGCTTATATCGCGCGGCCGAAGACCTTGCCGGCTCCCGCCGTCGTCGTTTTGCACGAGGTGTTCGGGGTGAACACCGACATTCGCAAGACCTGCGACGAACTGGCCGAACAAGGCTTCCTTGCGGTCGCGCCCGACCTATTCTGGCGTCAGGAGCCGGGCGTCGACCTCAGCGTCACCTCCGAGCCCGACTGGCAACACGGTCTTCGACTCTATCAGGCTTATGACCGAGACGCCGGTGCCAGGGACGTTAAGGACACCGCCAACGCCGTGGCCAAGCTGTCGGGGTGCACTGGCACGGTTGCAGTCCTCGGCTACTGCCTCGGTGGGCTGATGACTTTCCTAACGGCCGTGCGCTATGGCGTCGACGCTGCGGTCGTCTATCACGGTGGTGACACTGAAAAATATCTGGGCGAGGTCGACGGGCTTGATGCACCGCTGCTGATGCACCTGGCCGAGGAGGACGAGTTCATTTCCAAGCCCGCGCAAGCTGAGATCAAGACGGCACTCGCCAGGAAATCAAAAGCGACAGTCTATAGCTATCCGGGTCAGAATCACGCCTTCTCTCGGCACAATGGGGCACACTACAATGCCGCGGCAGCAGCACTCGCCCATAGCCGGACAAACGAATTTCTACACCAACAACTGCAGTGACGGAGTTGAACATTCTTGGTATCCCACCGGCTGGCACAAATATCTTCACGAACTGCGCGACAAGACCTGCGGCCAACGCTACAAACCTCTTACGGCATTCGTCCGCCATTACAGAGTTGAAGCAAGCGACTCCGACCGCTGTTCATAAAACGGATAATCGGTGTAGCCGCGAGCGTCGAACGTGTAAAACGTGTCACGATTGTAAGCATTCAGAGGCAGCCCGAGCCGGATGCGCTTTGGCAAGTCGGGATTCGCGACGAAGTGCCGTCCGAAGGCAACCAAGTCCGCATCGCCGTCTCGAACAGCAGCCTCAGCGGTATCAGGTTCAAAACCTCCCGCCGCTACGATCTTTCCCGTGAAAATCTTTCGCAGCCTCGCGGCCGCAATGGGCCCTTGACCCTCGGCGACCAGGACGTTCCCTTTGATGCGCGGTTCGATGATATGCAAGTAGGCGAGTCCAAAGCGGTTTAGTTGTTTTGCCAAGTAGTCGAACAGCGCAATCGGATTGCTATCCGATACGCCATTCCAAGTTCCGCTGGGCGCAATGCGCACGCCGACATGGTTGCCGCCCCACACCGAAACCATTGCGTCTACCACTTGAAGCAGGAAGCGGGAGCGATTTTCGATCGAACCACCGTACATGTCGGTTCGTTTGTTTATGCCATCCTGCAGAAATTGATCGGGCAGGTAGCCATTACCAGCGTGAAGTTCAACGCCATCAAAACCCGCGGCCTTTGCATGCTCGGCGGCTTTGCGATAATCCTCAACGATCCCCGGGATCTCTCGGATGTCCAGCGCGCGGTGAGGCGAAGGCTGCTGCCATCCGTGAGGCGTAGATTCCAGTATCGTTGGATCCTGCCAATACTCCGGGTTGACCGAAGAACTGACAGGGGTTACACCGTTCGTTGAGTCCACATGCGAGGCGCGCCCCGTGTGCCAGAGTTGGGAGAACATGTACCCGCGTTTCTCATGAACTGCGTTCGTGATTCTTCTCCAACCCGTAACCTGTTCGCCCGAATACAAGCCGGGCGCCCCGAACCATCCGCCGCCCGCAATCGAAATCGGAGTGGCTTCAGAAACTATGAGCCCACCTTCTGAGGCCCGCTGCGTGTAGTACTCGAGCATTAAATCTCCTGGAATTGCCCCAGGCTGAACGGACCGCGAACGTGTAAGCGGAGCCATTACGACGCGGTGCTCCAATTCCATGGAGCCTATTCGGACTGATGTGAACAGCTTGTTTGCACTTTGTGTTTTCATGGATTTCCGCTTTCCCAGACTGCTTCTGCCACCGTGACGCGCGTTTTTGATGCGATTCACGCGCTCTTCGCCTCAAATGGCTCCATTTCTTGATCGACCTATGCTGACTGGCATCACGCCACGTGCGCATAGCCGCTCGTGGCGCTAGTAGATCAACCTATCTGATGCGGCAGCTGGCTCCCGGTAGCCTCTCTGAACAATACTTTGTAGATTTAGGAGCGATGCTTTCGGCGTATGCGTGGAGGAATTGACGAACCGGCGCTTCGCTCCTTCGATGCGGTCACCGAGACTGAGAGCCTCACCCGCCGCAAACGTAGTTGTACACTTGGCAGCCCTTTGCCAGCCCACAGCTAAAGCCATGATGGATTTCCGGTTTATCGGGTCTTACTTGACGCACGAGCGACCAACTCGTCCAATCTCGAAAGCAAAAGCTTCAGGGCGGGAGACTGGTTCGACTTTTTGTAGCCGAAGACCAGATCGACAGTTGGTGCATCGCCTTTGAGAGGACGACTTGTTACCGACGAAGGGAGAAAGTTTTGTGCGTAAGCGGGCAGCAGCCCTACGCCGCCTGTCGACGCTATCAAGGACATTCCCATGGCGATGTGGTCCGCCTCATGAGCCGGCGTGATATCGATTCCGGAGCGCTTCATGTACTTGTCGATAACCGCTCGCAGCACAGGAGCCGTGTTCGATACAATCACGAATGTTTCGCCAACCAGATCCTTTGGACTGATGGCTTTGAGGGCTGCGAGACGGTGGTCACTGGGCAAAACCACCATTAGGGGCTCCTTGAGGAGAACACGGTACGCCAGCTCTGGCGTACCTCTCTCACGCCGGAGAAAAGCCGCATCGATTTTTCCTTTTGATAGTCCGTCCGCAAGCAACGGGGAGTATTGGCTCGAGATCATCACGTCGATGTTAGGCAGTTCGTCGCGCAAGATCCGCAAGGCTTCGGGCATCCACCTCAATTCGTGTCCGGTCAAAAAGCCCATCGTGAAGCATGGCTTACTGGGATGAGCGACCCTGCGAGCCGCTTCGCTTGCCGCACCCACCTGCGATAGCACCAAGCGCGCGTGATCGAGAAAGGTTCGACCCGCGGGCGTCAACTCGATTCCGCGAGCACGGCGCGTCAGCAGTTGGACGCCCAGTTCGCTCTCAAGATCTCGAATCTGCCGGCTTAAGGAAGGTTGTGAAGTGTGCAGCCTCTGCTGTGCTGCCTCCGTCAGACTTCCTGCCTCCGCGACCGCGACGAAGTAGCGTAGATGTCGTAACTCCATTTCCCACTCCCATGCTCGTGAAGCATCGTTCCCAGCTTAACAAAGTATGCTCCATGAGGCGACTAATCCCTGGTTTCCTAATCCAATGAAGTGACTGGAATACGTTAGGCGAGCAATGACATTTCGGCTCATGCCTGATGAGCGTACTTCTATTTCAAGGAGAAGCCATTATGTCAAAGAAGCTGGAAGGAAAGATTGCACTCGTCACGGGCGGCTCGCGCGGGATTGGTGCTGCCATCGCGAAGCGTCTGGCGGCGGATGGAGCGAACGTGGCCATCACTTACACGAAAGGTGCGGACGCAGCCGCGTCCGTCGTCAAGGAGATTGAACGCGCCGGTGGAAAGGCGATCGCGATTCAGGCGGACGCCGCCGATGCCGATGCGGTTAAAGCCGCGGTCGAAAAGACGTTTACAACCTTTGGCCGACTGGATGTGCTGGTGAACAACGCTGGCACGGCCATTCCGAAACCGTTCGAGGAGGCGACGCTCGAAGAAATGGATCGAGTGCTGGACATCAACGTTCGTGGCGTGTACGTCGCGACTCAGGCAGCGCTGAAGCACATGAAGAGCGGTGGTCGCGTCATCATGATCGGTTCGGCCGTGGGCGAACGTGTCGCAGCGCCCGGACTTGTGCCGTACGCGGGGACGAAGGGAGCGGTCAAGATGTTCACTCAGGCGCTGGCCAGAGAGATCGGTAGCCGGGGCATCACGGTCAACAACGTGCAGCCCGGTCCGATCGACACGGAATTGAATCCCGCGTCGGGTGATTGGGCCGTTCCGCAGAAGGCCGCCACAGCGCTTGATCGTTACGGACGTGTGGAGGAGATCGCCGATACGGTCGCGTTTGTCGCCGGACCGGAAGCCTCATACATCACCGGCGCGAATATCACCGTGGACGGCGGAATGAATGCCTGAACGCACACGGTGCGTCCACTCTGCCAAACATCAACCGCATTAGTGAAGAGGAGCGTTTTATGTCAAACCAAGTTGTTTTGATTACGGGAGCGCTAACCGGAATTGGACGCGCCACAGCGATCGCCTTCGCCGAAGCGGGAGCGACCGTTGTGATTTCAGGGCGTCACCCGGACGAAGGACAGAAACTTGCCGCTGAGCTGCGAACACTAAGAGCAAATGCAGAGTTCGTGCAAGCCGATGTGCGTCGCGAAAGCGACGTCCGAAACCTCGTCGACCATATCGTATCTCGCTTCGGCCGGCTCGACGCGGCCATCAACAACGCTGGTACCGAGGGTAAGCCGGGACCTTTCACTGACCAAACCGCCGAAAGCTACGCCGCGACATTCGACACAAATGTTCTCGGCACATTGTTGAGCATGAAGCATCAGCTGCGGGTCATGCTTCCGCAAAGCCACGGCAGCATCATCAATGTTTCGTCAACCTATGGAAGATCGGGCGCACCGGGCGCTGCGCTCTATGCTGGCAGCAAGCACGCCGTCGAAGGTTTTACCAAGGCGGCTGCCCTCGAGTTTGCCGAGAGCGGAGTCAGAATCAACGTTGTCGCTCCCGGACCAATCGAGACCGGGATGTTGAACCGCTTCACCGGAACTGCTGAGAAAAAGGCCGCACTTATCTCGGGCGTTCCCATGAAGCGCATTGGTCAACCGGAAGAGGTCGCCGCAGCGATTCTTTTCCTGGCCTCCGATAAAGCTTCCTTCATCACCGGGGCTTCACTCGCTATCGACGGCGGAAAACTCGCGCGATGAAGCTTCCCGTGGTTCCTGAAGGGTTGAGCACTAGTAGAAAAGGAGATCGAAACATGAAAGACAAACAGGCCAAGCTTCCGGGTCCAGAGCATCCGATTTCTATCCAGCGCAATCCTGCTCGCGTTGTCGTGTCCGTCGCAGGCCGTGTGGTTGCTGATACCCGCAACGCGTTGACGCTTCGCGAAGCGGCGTATCTGCCTGTTCAATACATTCCAAGTGAGGACGTCGATTTTTCCCAATTGGAACGGACGGATCACGTTAGCTACTGCCCTTACAAAGGCAATTGCAATTACTACAACGTCCCCGCTGGAGGAAAGAAGTCGGTCAATGCAGTGTGGTCCTACGAGGATCCGTTTGCTGCTGTTGCGCAGATTAAAGGACATGTCGCGTTCTATCCTGGGCGGGTCGATGAAATAGCGGAGCAGCTTCCCAACGCGAGAAAAAATTGACCGACTGGATCTCAGACTCTGAGAGAGCGCGCGGCACGGTTTTACTTGAGAGGGACAATCCATGAGCCGGACGAAACAGGAAAAGAACAAGGCACTCGTTCTTGAGGCCTTTGACACTCTCTTCAACAAACGGGACTACGCAGCGGCCGAGCACTACTGGTCCCCTCACTACATTCAACACAGCGCTCATATCGCACCTGGTCGTGAAGGCCTGTTCAATCTCATCAAGAGCATCCCACCAACGTTGAAGTACGAACCCGGAACGATCGTTGCCGAAGGAGACTTCGTGATCGTCCACGGGCGATTTAGCGATTTCGGCGCTCCTGTGAATTGGATTGCCGCAGATATTGTGCGCATTCAAGACGGAACCCTTGTTGAGCATTGGGATGTCATTCAGGATGAGGCCACGGAAGAGCAATCGAAGAGTGGCGCTCCCATGTTCGGAAAGACTTTCCCAAAGTACAAATGAAGGAGAATTGTCATGGCCGCTGCTTTTAAAACACCGGTCGCGGAACGCCAGATCCTGCTTGTCGGTCCCTATGGCGTCCTGGGTACAGGTGTTATCGACGCCGTCGCAGAGAACCCAAAATGGGGGATCACCACAGCTGCGCGCCGCCCCCCGCCGACCTACCGGACGCAGGCCGCACCGTCTCACATCAGCGTCGATCTCCTGGACCGTGAGGGCACGACGAAAGCCTTTTCATCTCTGGATAAGGTGACCGATCTGGTTTTCGCTGCCTATGTCGAAAAACCCACGATGGCCGAGACTGTTGAGCCAAATGCCAGAATGCTGAAAAACACGCTCGACGCTCTTGCCGAGCGCAGTGTCCCTCTTCAGCGCATCGTCCTGGCTGGCGGTGCGAAGTCCTACGGCTTCAGTCTCGGGGCGTTCAACGCTCCAGCGAAGGAGACAGAGCCACGTCTCATCGCGCCGATCCACTACCACCAGCAAGAAGACATTGTGGCTGAATGGGCCGCCAAGCACGGAGCTAGCTGGACAGTCTTGCGTCCCCATCTGGTCATGGGACCAAGCCTAAACTCGCCGATGAACTTGGTTACCAGTCTCGCGACCTACGCTGCGATGAGTCGGGAACTCGGGTTGCCCTTACGCTTTCCGGGCACCAAGGAGGGATGGAACACTCTCCAGGAGACAACGGACGCAGAATTGTTCGGCCGCGCGACTTTGTGGGCTCTCGGTGAAGACAAAGCGCGCAATGAAATCTTCAACGTATCCAACGGAGATGTCTACCGCTGGAGGCAACTGTGGAATGAGCTCGCCGCCTTCTACGACCTTCCCGTCGCAGAGCCACTTGCGATGTCTACTGTTTCGGAGATGAGCGAGAAGGCTCGTTTGTGGGATTCCATGGTCGCCCGCTACGGCCTGCATGCCACGCCTTACGACCAGATTGCGAATTGGGCGTTCGTGGACTGGATGCTCAACTTCCGCGAAGAGACGATCCTGAGCACAATCAAAATTCGTCAGGCAGGCTTTGCGGATTGCATCGACACGCACCAGAGCTTTAGGCGGCAGCTCGCCAGGCTTCGCGATATGCGCATCATCCCTTGATGATCCCGCTTGCGTTGATGCGCCAGTTCACAGTCGAGAACTTCGGGAAGCAGCTTCTGAAAATTGCAGATGCGGAGATCTAGTCATGAAGGGAACGGCCTCTAAGAAGACAGAGTTGTCCAAGCGCGGCAAGCAACCGAGTACTTACCGTCGTATCGTCACGGGAAATCTAAACGGGAAGGCCGTCGTTCAAAGCGACGAACCCTTATTGGCCTACGAGTTTAAGACTGTCCCCGGGTACGAGCACACGCTCATATGGGTCAACCCGGAGATCCCCGACCTTCGCGAGGAGCAAAGGTTTGACCGCTATCCCGACTCGGTCGTTCCGGGACCTGGCGGCACAAGTCTTCACTTCGTGACGTTTCCGCCGGGTTCGGTTTTTGCGGACCCGTCCTTTGACGGTGAAGCTGCGCACAGCGAGGCTCTGATTCGGCTCAGAGGGTTAGCCGATCACTTTGAAAAAGAAGATCCTGCAATGCACAAGACGAACACCGTCGATTACGCCGTCGTTTATGAAGGCGAGATTTGGCTGGAGCTTGATGACGCCAAAACCATTCACCTCAAGCGCGGCGACGTCGTCGTGCAAAATGGTACCCGTCACGCGTGGCGGAACAAAGGCACAACTCCCGTGACGATGTTGTTCTTTCTAAACGGCGTGAAAAAGTGATGCCGGGAGGTTGCAGAAATGATTTGGGTCGGCAGTTTCGAATCTCTGCGGTCTGCTCTGCACAAACCGCGTTTCGGTGCTCCGTTGGAAGTGCACACCTGGCTGCGCAGCGACATCGGCCTGATCTCACCGTTCGTGGACTGGCTCATAAGCCTCATCGCCGAATCCCGTTGCGTTCGCGGAAAGGAGGAGTTCGTTGAACTCGCCCTTCGGGAAGCCGTGAGTAACGCGATACTCCACGGCAATCGCATGCACACTCGCAAGCTGGTTCATGTCCGGTGCTGCTGCGAAGGCACCAAGGGAGTGTTCATCGTCGTCAGAGATCAAGGACATGGATTCGATCCTAATAGTGTTCCGAATCCGCTGGCGGTCGAAAACCTGGGTGCCGAACACGGGCGCGGCATCCATTTAATGAAATTGGCTGTGGACGAAGTTTCTTTTGAACGGGGAGGAACTGAGGTCCACATTCGAAAGAAGTCGGAAAACGAACAAAAGACACCCGCCCAGCGCATCCAGAAGCGAATGGTACGGCGACTTGTTAGAAGACCTTGGCCCGGCGTCCGCGCTGTTGAGTTGGGTTGACACCCGTTCGGGGCGCCTAATACCGACAAGCTTCGAGCTTCTTACTTCTGGTCTCCACGAATGCTGCGGCTGCGATGAACCGAACCTCGCTCTGGCGTTCACAATGTTTTGCCAAGACGTAGAACCCAAGCGCGAAGTTGTTCCAGGTGATGCTCCCTGTGCCGTACGCAGTGAGAGTAGACGATGTGAGCGAGCGGAGACCTTTCCTCCAGTTCCTCGGGCGCTCGACCCATCGCCGCCGCGATTTCGGTCCTCGCCAGGATCAGTTCCTCGCGAAGAAGATGTCGCGGCGTGGCCCGATTCGCTAAAACCAGCTCCCGGTTGATGCGTTCCATCTGGCCGCGCGTACGCTTTTTCGCTGGCCACCTTCCCGCTTCGAATTTACGAATCTCTTCCGCCGCGGCTCGCTCCCAGTAAGCCAAATGCGCCAGCAAATCCTTCGCGGACCATTCAGGGGTCACACCCACCGCGCTCATTTCTGCCTCGCTGAGCGAATCAAACCCTGAAATCAGTTCCTCGAAGGTCCGCAGTTCCTCCTGTCTGAGCATCGACGTGTGCATCATCGAGTGGCTCATGGCTTCGGCGATGGCAGATCCTCGATGCGTTCCGCGATGACTACGCGACTCTTCCATGCCCGAACCGTGCGCCAACGAACGGGCATGCCTGTCGAATACGTTCCTCCGAGAACGGTTTCCCAATCGGTGATGAAATTCCCCTCGGCGTCGTGCGCGCTCGCAGTTGCGCGAAAAGAGATAACCGAACCCAGCCCCATCTCGAGCAGCGTATTGATGGGTTCGAGTACGTTTGCCATGCGCTGGAACGCGGCGGTCCTTCCCGTGTTCTCCTGCACACCAAGCCACAAGACGAAATCTTCGCTGTAGAACCGGTCAAACAGCAGCGAGAAAAGGGACTTCAAATCGAAATTCCCGGCCAGGAAGTCTTCTCGACTCAAATCCATAATGGCCTGATTCAGCTCCGCTTCGCGCGCCTCCGCGCGGAGACGCGCCGCGCTAAAGCCCACGATTTCGGAACTGCGCCAGCGCTCAATCTCGTCAATTTGCTCGTTGAACCTTGTCACGCAGATATCAGCGATGTAGGCATATTTCGGATCAAATTTCGCACCCTGTGGTTCGCAGCCCCCAATGCGACGAATAATGGCTGAACGCAGGAGGCCGAATTCAGCCAGAAGGTTTTCGACGGACGTATTTACGACGGCTTTTTCCGCTACAGAAGCAGTCGGCTTTCGGCCGTGCGCATTCGCCAAACGGTTCATCGGCAATCCGGGCAGCCGGTCGGAAACTTCCATCAGCGCCAAAAACTCCTTGGTCACGATTTCGGAAAGGAGACCCATTATCGTGCCGGACCGCGTGGCACCAGCCCTTTCGCACTGCTCGTCACTCAAGCCGCGGAGCGCGTCTTCAAGCCGCTGCCTTCCTGCTTTCAGTTCGACAGCCAAATGTGATTTCTGAAATTCCTTCGGAGCCATTGCGTATGCACTTTAGGGACTGACGGAATCTTGCGATGCGCATTCCGAAGCGGTTCACTCTGTCTTTAGCTGCGCCAAGGTCGCCTGACCCACGTGATAAGCAAGGTGCGCCGTTCTTCCGAGCAGAACCGTGAACCGATTCCGATGCGGCTCCCGCTCGAAATCCTCTTCCGACACCGCGGTATGGCGCTGCGCCCAGTCTGAAGGGGAGAACTTCGAGATACCGTCCCACAGCTTCTGGTGGATTTCTTGCCATGCGGCTTTGAGCGATGGCCCCGAGACCGTCAGCGGAACGGCCTTGTCCGGGTTCGAGGTGAACATAGCGTCGAATTCGGGATGCAGTCTTTCTCCAATTCCGAGCAGCGGTAGCAGCCCATCGTTCGTCGCCGCAAGATGCCCCCAGAGATAGATCAGACGGTTTCTTCCTGGAGCAACCTCTTGCTCAAGCTGTTCCGACGACAGGCCCCCAAACAATTTCTCTGCTCGTTCCACGTTGGACTTCCACCCGCGGATTGCGGAGTCGATGAGCGATTTCTCTGTAGTCATTCCTTTACCTGCCTTCCATTTGGACGAATTGCATGTTCTCAGTCGAGCTCGTTCCTGCCGCGAGTCAGCGCTTCATCACTCAAGGGCGTCGCGACGCTGCTGGGCCCCCATGATCCCGCCGAATAATTCGGAAAACTCGTGTCAGGGTTCTTTGCCCAGGCATCGAGGATGGGAGTGAAAAGCGCCCAGGTTGCTTCGACTCCGTCGCGGTGCGCGAAAAGCGTAGCGTCGCCCAACATGGCATCGAGAAGCAGCCGCTCATAGCCGTTTGCGGACGATTTGCCGAACGCATCTTCGTATTTGAATCGCATGGCGACCTTCGAAAGGTCCGCGGTCAGTCCCGGTGGCTTGACTCCGAACTGAAGGCAAATGCCATCATTTGGCTGAATGCGTAGGGTTATGACATTCGGCTCCGCTTCGCCGATACCGGAATCCCGTTTGAACAGCTGAGTCGGTGAAGCTTTGAAAATGATACGTGCTTCCGTGAATCTCTTCGCGAGACGTTTGCCTGTCCGCAAATAAAACGGAACTCCGGCCCATCGCCAGTTAGCGATTTCAAGCCGGACCTCGGCGAACGTTTCTGTGCCTGAATCGGGTTGGACACGTTCTTCCTGCCGATAGCCGACAACCTTCTTCGCTTCGATCGTGCCCGGCCCATACTGTCCGCGTATTGCGTGTTCGAGTGGAATGGCTGCAATCGAGTGCCAGACTTTCAGCTTCTCCGACCTCACGGCTCCTGCCTGAAAAGACTCCGGTGGCTCCATCGCGATCAAAGCGAGGACTTCCATCGCGTGATTCTGCAGTATGTCGCGGAGCGCTCCGGCCTTTTCATAAAATGGTCCCCGTGCCTCGACACCCACCGTTTCCGCAATGGTAATCTCTACCCGCTCTAC
>Ga0209648_10004919_pt1 | contig 11381 bp, 13 predicted proteins | sample GraSoi2013_115cm_FD_185830 | JGI IMG/M metagenome (GOLD analysis project Ga0209648, IMG submission 185830) | Grasslands soil microbial communities from the Angelo Coastal Reserve, California, USA - Sample 9_17_2013_115cm (SPAdes) (version 2) | ecosystem: Environmental > Terrestrial > Soil >...
CGGCTCGTGCTTTCCCAAGGACACCGACTCGCTGGTGGCCACCGCGGCCACGCTCGGCTATGACTTCGCGATGCTCCGCGCGGTGGTCGATGTCAATCACGAGCGCGCGGGTCACTTCGTGGACACGATGGAGAAGGCGCTGAACCCCATGGACGGCCGCGTCATTGCCGTGCTCGGCCTCGCCTTCAAGCCCAACACCGACGACATGCGCGAGGCGAAATCCATCGAGGTCATCTCGGGGCTGCGCGCGGCCGGCGCCGTCGTGCGCGCCTACGATCCGGTGGCCACCGCCAACGCGCGCCGCGTGCTGCCGATCGCCGTCGAATACTGCGACTCGCCCTACGACGCCGCCACCGGCGCCGATGCGGTGGCCCTCGTCACCGAGTGGAACGAGTTCAAGTTCCTGAACCTCGAGCGGCTGCGCTCGGTGATGCGCCGCCCGATGGTCTTCGACGGGCGCAACCTCTGGGAGCCGGAGCGGATGCGCCGCCTCGGCTTCGAATACCACTCGGTCGGCCGCAAGCCCGTCCTGCCTCCCTCCTAGGTCGCCGCCATGCGGGTACTCGTCACGGGCGCCGCCGGCTTCATCGGCTCCCATCTCTGCGAGTTCCTCCTGGGGCGCGGCTGCGACGTGGTCGGCATGGACAACTTCATCACCGGCTCGCCGGACAACCTCGCGGAGTTCCGCAACGCGCGCGGCTTCGCGCTCGTCCAGCACGACGTGACCCAGCACATCGAGCTCGAGGGCCCGCTCGACTGGGTCCTGCACTTCGCGAGCCCCGCCTCGCCGCTCGACTATCTCGAGCTGCCGATCCAGACACTCAAGGTGGGCGCGCTCGGCACCCACAACGCCCTGGGGCTGAGCTGGGCCAAGGGCGCGCGCTTCCTGCTCGCCTCCACCTCCGAGGTCTACGGCGATCCACTCGTGCATCCGCAGCGCGAGGACTACTGGGGTCACGTCAACCCCATCGGCCCGCGGGGCGTGTACGACGAGGCCAAGCGGTTCGCGGAAGCGATGACGATGGCCTACCATCGCGTGCATCGCGTGGACACGCGCATCGCCAGGCTGTTTAACACGTTCGGCCCGAAAATGAGACTGAACGATGGCCGCGCGATCCCGGCCTTCATGACCCAGGCGCTGCGCGGCGAGCCGCTGACCGTCTTCGGCGACGGCTCGCAGACGCGCTCGTTCCAGTACATCACCGACCTCATCGACGGCGTCTGGCGGCTCATGCAGGCCGCCGTGAACGAGCCAGTGAATCTGGGCAACCCGCAAGAGATGACCCTGCTCGAGCTGGCCAAGCGTATTCTTCGGCTCACCGGCGCGCGCAGCGAGATCGTCTTCCGGCCGCTGCCCGTGGACGATCCCAAGGTCCGCCAGCCCGACATCACGCGCGCGCGCGCGCTGCTGGGTTGGGAGCCGCGCGTGGACACCGACGAGGGGCTGAAGCTGACCGTGGAGTGGTTCAGCGGGGCGCTGCGACGGCGCTCCGACGGCAAATGAGAAAGGGAGGTGCGAGCGTGATCGACGAGGAGCTGAAGGCGATCCTCGTGTGCCCGGCCTGCAAGGGCAACCTGATCTTCGAGGAGACCCGCATCATCTGTCAGGCCTGCCGCAAGGCCTACCCGATCCGCGACGGAATTCCCGTGATGCTGATCAGCGAGGCGCAACCCTGGGCCCCCGGCGCATAAGCGCCGGCGCCGCCACCCAGGCCGTCATCCTGGCCGGTGGCCAGGGCACGCGGCTGCGGCCGTTGACGCTCGCCCGCGCCAAGCCGGTGGTGCCGCTGCTCAACCGGCCCTTCCTCGCCTACCAGCTCGCGCTGCTGCGCCAGCACGGCGTGACCGACGTCATCCTCGCGTGCTCCTACCGCGTCGACGACGTGCGCACGGCGCTCGGCGAAGCCGAGCACCTGGGCGTGCGCCTGCGCTACGTGATCGAGTCCGAGGCGCTCGGTACGGGCGGCGGCATCCGCAACGCGGCCGATCTCGCCCGCGGCGCCGTCTGGGTGCTGAACGGCGACGTGCTGACCGACGCCGACCTCTCGGCCATGCGCGCGTTCCACGAGGCGCACGGCTCGCGCACGACGATCCTGTTGCGTTCCGTGCCCGAGCCGCGGGAGTACGGGTTGGTCGAGACGGACGCGGATGGACGCCTGCGACGCTTTCGCGAGAAGCCGGGGCCCGACGAGCCCATCGCGACCAACACCATCAACGCGGGCGTGTACCTCATCGACGCCGCCCTGCTCGCGCGTATTCCGGCGCGCCAGGTCGTGTCCGTCGAACGTGAGGTGTTCCCCGCCCTCATCGCCGAGGGCGTGCCCTGCTACGGCTTCACCACCGAGGCGTACTGGCGTGACATCGGCAGTCCCGCCGCCTATCGCGCGGCGCAGATCGACCTGCTCGCCGGCCAGGTGAAGACGCCGCTGGCGCCGCCCGGTGAGCTGCGCGACGGCTGCTGGATCGAGCCGAGCGCGTTCGTGGCCACCGGCGCGCGGCTGGAGGCCCCCGCCGTCATCGGCGCCGAGGCCGCCGTGCAGGTGGGCGCGCGCGTCGGACCGTCGACCGTCCTCGGCGAGCGCGCGCGCATCGCGGCGGGCGCGCGCGTCGAAGGCGCCGTGCTCTGGGAGCGCGTCGAGGTCGGGGAGGGCTCGGTGCTGCGCGACTGCGTCGTCGGCGCCGACGTCCGCATCGGGGCCGACGTGGACATCGCCCCCGGCGTGGTGCTCGAATCCGGCGCCGTGGTGCCCGACCACACGCGCCTGGCTGCCGTCCCCCGCTGACCCTCTTTTGGTCTTCGGGGACGCCCGGATGACGCGCAACCGCGTGTTAGACTGAGTCGGTGAGTCTCGCCAGAATCCGTAACTTCTCGATCGTGGCCCACATCGATCACGGCAAGTCGACGCTGGCCGACCGGCTGCTCGCGCTCACGGGCACCATGGACGCCAAGAAGGCCGTGGACCAGGTGCTCGACTCGATGGATCTGGAGCGCGAGCGCGGCATCACGATCAAGGCCCACACCGTCCGCCTCCTCTACAAGGCGAAGGACGGCCACGAGTACACGCTCAACCTGATCGACACGCCGGGCCACGTGGACTTCTCGTACGAGGTCTCGCGCGCGCTCGCCGCCTGCGAGGGCGCGATCCTCATCGTCGATGCGGCGCAGGGCATCGAGGCGCAGACGCTCGCGAACTTCTACCTCGCCGCGGACGCGGGCCTCACCATCATCCCTGTCGTCAACAAGATCGACCTGCCGGCCGCCGACGTGGACGGCACGCGGCAGCAGATCCACGACACGCTCGACCTCGATGGCACGGAGGCGCTCGCCATCTCCGCCAAGCACGGCACAGGGGTGCCCGAGGTGCTCGAGGCGATCATCGCGCGCATTCCGCCGCCCGAGGGCGATGCCGACGCGCCGCTCAAGGCGCTGGTGTTCGACTCCTTCTACGACTCCTACCAGGGCGTCGTGATCTACGTACGGGTGCGGAACGGGCGCGTGCGGCCGGGCACGAAGATCCTCCTCATGTCGAACGGCCGCACCTACGACGTGGCGCAGGTCGGCGTGTTCAGCCCCGACATGCGGCCGGTGGAGGAGCTGTCGGCGGGCCAGGTCGGCTACATCACCGCGGCCATCAAGCGCGTGGCCGACGCCAAGATCGGCGACACCATTACGGAGGCGGCGAGGCCAACGTTCCCGGGCTACCGCGACGCCAAACCGATGGTGTTCGCGGGCCTATTCCCCATCGAGGACACGGATTACGAAGGCCTCCGGGACGCGCTGGAGAAGCTCCGGTTGAACGACCCCGCCTTCAGCTTCGAGCCCGAGACGTCGATGGCCCTCGGCTACGGGTTCCGCTGCGGGTTTCTCGGCATGCTGCACATGGAGATCGTGCAAGAACGGCTCGAGCGTGAGTTCAATCTCTCGCTGATCGTCACCGCGCCCTCCGTGCAGTACCGCGTGCTGACGGCGGCGGGCGAGCTGCTGGAGATCGATAACCCGTCGAAGCTGCCGACGCCCGACCGCATCGAGGAGATGGAGGAGCCGTACGTGAGGTCGTCGGTGTACGTGCCGACGGAGTTCATGACGGCCATCTACAAGCTCGCGCAGGAAAAGCGCGGCGAGCACAAGTCGCTCGAGTATCTCGGCAAGCGGGTCCACATCCGCTTCGACTTCCCGCTCTCCGAGATCGTCATCGACTTCTACGACAAGCTGAAGTCGATCTCGAAGGGTTACGCCTCGTTCGACTACGAGCTGGCGGACTTCCGCCCGTCCGACCTCGTGAAGCTCGATATATTATTGAACGGCGATCCCGTCGACGCGCTCTCGATCATCGTCCACCGCGACAAGGCCTACGAGCGGGGCAAAGTCCTCGTCGAGAAGCTGCGCGGCGTGATCCCGCGTCAGCTGTACGAGGTGGCCATCCAGGCCGCCATCGGCAGCCGCGTCATCGCGCGCGAGACGGTGAAGGCCATGGGCAAGAACGTCACCGCCAAGTGCTACGGCGGTGACATCACGCGCAAGCGCAAGCTGCTCGAGAAGCAGAAGGAAGGCAAGAAGCGCATGAAGCAGGTCGGCCGCGTCGAAGTCCCCCAGGAGGCGTTCCTCACGGTGCTCAAGAGCTGATGGACGTCCGCGAGCGGGACGTCCCCAAGACCGACGAGGTGACGGCCGAGCGCATCACCGCCTCGCGCCGTCGCAAGTCCGTCGTCCGCGAGTACGCGGAGGCGATCGCCATCGCCATCCTGCTCGCGCTGGTGATCCGCACCCTCATCATCCAGGCCTTCACCATCCCGTCGGGCTCGATGATGGACACGCTCCTGGTGGGCGACTACATCCTCGTGAACAAGTTCCTGTACGGGCCGGAGCTGCCGCTGACCGACCACCGCCTGCCCGGCTTCCGTCATCCCGCGCGCGGCGACATCATCGTCTTCAAGTACCCCCAGGACGAGAAGCGTGACTTCATCAAGCGCATCATCGGCACCCCGGGCGACACCGTCCAGGTCCGGGGCGACCAGGTCTTCGTCAACGGCACGGCGCTCGTCGAGCCGTACGTGCGTCGCCTCGACGGGGCGTTCGGCGACCGCGCGCAACCGACCTACTGCGGCTACGCCTACGCCTGCGAGCCGACGGTGGTGCCGCCCGACTCGTACTTCGTCATGGGCGACAACCGCAACAACTCCCAGGACAGCCGCTACTGGGGATTCGTCCGCAAGGACAAGATCAAGGGCAAGGCGTTCCTGATCTACTGGTCCTGGGACAGCGATCGGCACTGGCTGCGCTGGTGGAGACTCGCGCGCTATATCCCGTAGCGGGTGTTGGAGCAGGGTCCGCGAGCCCGGGCTTTGTTGGAGCGGGGTGCGCGAGCCCGGCTCCGGCCGTGGGTGGCCCGCCCGAGATGGTTGGCGGCTCCGTCCCGTCCGGTCAACCGATGGGGTTCTATCTGCACGTTCCGTTCTGCGTCCAGCGATGCCACTACTGCTCCTTCAACACGGCGCCGCTGGAGGCCGGGCAGATGGACCCCTACTTGCGCGCGCTGCACGGCGAACTCGACCTGCTCGGCGCGCTGGACTGGGCGCGCGACGTGACCCTGGCCACCATCTTCCTCGGTGGCGGCACGCCCTCGCTGCTCGAGCCGGAGGCGCTGGCGGCCGTGCTCGACCACCTGCGCGCGCGCTGGCGGCTGGCGCCCGATGCCGAGATCACCGTCGAGTGCAATCCGGAGAGCGTGACGCGCGAACGCCTCGCGGGCTATCGCACGGCCGGCGTCACCCGCGTGAGCCTCGGCGTGCAGGCGCTGGACGACGCCGTGCTCAAGACGCTCGGCCGCCTGCACGACGCGCGCGGCGCGCGCACCGCCTTCGACGCGGCCCGTGAGGCCGGCTGCGACGACGTGAGCGTCGATCTGATGTACGGGCTGCCCGGCCTCGCGGTCGACGCGTGGGCCGCCGACGTCGAGCGCGTGCTCGACTGGAGGCCCGACCACGTCTCCGCGTACGCGCTCACGCTCGACGGCGGCAGCCCGTGGGGCGCCGGTGGCGTCGAGGGCCTGCCGGACGAGGACGCGGTCGTCGCGCAGTACTGGGCCCTCGTCCGCGCCGCCGCCGCGCGCGGCTTCGAGCACTACGAGGTCTCCAACTACGCGCGCCCCGACCGCCGCGCGCGGCACAACCTCGGCTACTGGCGCGCCGCCGAGTACCTCGCGGCCGGCCCCGGCGGCTGCGGGTTCATCGGTGACGTGCGCTACGGCAACATCAAGCCGCTCACGCGCTGGCGCGCCGCCATCGAGACCGGCGCGCTGCCCGTGGAGACCTCCGAGCGCCTCACGCCGCGCCAGCGTCTGGCCGAGCGCCTGATCCTCGGCCTGCGCACGAGCGACGGCGTGCCGGCGGCCTGGCTGGCCGAGCGCACGGCCGGCGAGCCGGCCCTGGCGCGCCGGATCGAGGAGTGGCGGGAGGCCGGTCACCTGCGGCTGGACGGCACCCGCGCGCGGCTGACGGAGTCGGGATTCATCGTCTCGGACGCGCTGTTTGTCGACCTGCTGTAACATCGAGTAGATGGATGCGCGGCAACGAGACGTTCTGATCGCCCTCATTCGAGAGTACGTGGACTCGGCCGAGCCGGTCGGCTCGCGGGTGCTTTCGAAGCGCCACTTCCCGCACCTCTCGCCCGCGACGATCCGCAACGTGATGGCGGACCTGGAGGAGATGGGCTATCTCGCGCAGCCGCACACGAGCGCCGGGCGGATCCCGACCGACAAGGCCTACCGCTTCTACGTCGACTCGTTCCCGCCGCCGTCGTCGGCCGGCAAGCCGGGCGGAGCGGCGCTGCCCACGCGGCGCTCCGGCATCGACGGGTTCATGGAGCGCACCTCGTCGCACCTCTCGACGGTGACGCGGCTGACCGGGCTGCTGCTGGCGCCGCCGCTGGCGCAGACGGTGATCGCGCGCGTCGACCTCATGCCGCTCGAGGAGGACCGCGCGCTCGCGGTGGTGGCCACCGACGCCGGCTGGATCACCGTGCGCGAGATCGTGCTCGATCCGCCGCTGGCCGCGGAGGAGGCGCGCAACATCGGCCGCGAGCTCACGCGCCGGTTCCGCGACCGCAGCGTGGAGGAGATCGTGGCCATGGAGAGCGCGCCGACCGACCCGCTCGACGCCCTGCACACGCGGGCCCGCGGCGTCACCGAGCAGATCGTCTCGATGCTGCGCGGGCGCACGCTCTACGTCAGCGGCGCCATCAACATCCTCGACCAGCCGGAATTCTGGGACATCGAGCAGATGCGCGCCCTGCTGCGGACGTTCGAGCAGAAGGAGCGGCTGGCGGATCTCATGACCTCGCTGTCCGGTGACGCCGGCGTGCGCGTGACCATCGGCGAGGAAAACCCCGTCGACGCGATGCGCGAGTGCACGCTGATCACGTCCACCTACCTGTATCGCGACCAGGTGCTCGGCATCCTGGGCGTGGTGGGCCCGCGCCGGCTGCCCTATCCCGAGGTCATGTCGATCGTGAACGAGACGGCGCGCCAGGTGACGGAGGCGCTGTCGCGCGTCCGTCAGGACCTCTACCTCCCCTCCTGAGATCATGGCCGACGAGCCCCGTGAGTCCGCACACGACGACGCCGCGGCCGCCGAGCCCGCGCCCGACGCGCGCGTCCAGGACCTCGAGCGCCAGCTCGGGGAGCAGAAGGACCGCATGCTACGCGCGATGGCCGAGGCCGACAACGTGCGTCGGCGCGCGCAGCGTGACGCCGAGGACCGCGTGCGCTACGCCAACGAGGCGCTCCTGCGCGAGCTGATCCCCGTGCTCGACAACCTCGACCGCGCGCTGGCCTCCGCGCGCGCGGCGGGCGGCGCCGACAGCGTGGTGTCGGGCGTGGAGCTGATCCAGCGCGAGCTGCTGCGCGTGCTCGAGCGCGCGGGCGTCGCCCGCTACTCCGCGGTCGGGCAGCCCTTCGATCCCACGCGCCACGAGGCGATCGCGCGCGTGGTGAGCGTGGACGCGGCGCCCGACACCGTCGTGAGCGAGACGGCGCCGGGCTACCTGCTACACGGGCGGGTGCTGCGCCCGGCGATGGTCGCGGTGGCCGCGGCGCCCGACGAGGATGCGGCCTAGGTGGCGCCGCGCGACTACTACCAGGTGCTCGGTGTCTCGCAGGGCGCCAGCGACGCCGAGCTCAAGAAGGCCTACCGGCAGCTCGCCATGCAGTTCCACCCCGACAAGAATCCCGGCGACAAGAAATCCGAGGAACGCTTCAAGGAAGTCAGCGAGGCCTACGCCGTCCTGTCCGATCCCGACAAGCGCGCGCACTACGACCGCTTCGGCAGCGCGCCGAGCACCGGCGCCGGCGGGGGCTTCGAGGGCGGCTTCGGCACGCTCTTCGAGGACATCTTCGAAAACTTCTTCTCGAGCGCCGGCGGCGGGCGGCGCAGCCGCTCGCGCGCGATGCGCGGCGAGGACCTCCAGTACGAGCTGAAGGTCACGCTCGAGGACGCCGCGGCCGGGCTCGACACGAAGATCCAGATCCCGCGGCTCGAGCGCTGTGAGACGTGCAAGGGCAGCGGCAGCGAGCCGGGCACGCAGAAGACGACGTGCGACGCGTGCCAGGGCCGCGGCGAGGTCCGCATGAGCCACGGCTTTCTCACGGTGGCGCGCCCGTGTCCGCGCTGCGGCGGCGAGGGCCAGATCAACAAGAGCCCGTGCAAGAACTGTCGGGGCGAGGGACGGCTGCGCGGCGAGCACGTCCTGAGCGTCAAGATCCCGCCCGGCATCGACGACGGCATGCAGCTGCGCCTGTCCGGCGAGGGCAGCAGCGGCGTGAACGGCGGCCCCGCGGGCGATCTCTACGTCCTCGTGCGGATCCGCGACCACGCGATCTTCACGCGCCACGGCACCGATCTGCTCTGCGACCTGCCCGTGTCGTTCACCCAGCTGGCGCTCGGGGCCGAGGTCGAGGTGCCCGTCCTCAACGGCACGGAGACGCTGAAGATCGCCCCCGGTAGCCAGCCGCACCAGGTGCTGCGCCTGCGCGGCAAGGGGATGCCGCGGCTGCGCGAGCGCGGCAACGGCGACGCCTGCTATCGCCTGCTGCTGGAGGTGCCGCAGAAGCTCAGCGCCAGGCAGCGCGAGGCCCTGGAGGCCTTCGAGTCGGCGTCGACGGAGCAGCGCGGTCCGCTCGCCAGCGCGTTCATCGAAAGAATGAAGAAGCTCCTGGGCTGATCATGAGTTCCCGTTACTGGGAACTCACGGTCGCCGTCTCCCCCGACGCGTCCGAAGGCCTCACCAACTTCGTCTGGGAGCTCGGCGCCCTCGGCGTCGTGGAGGAGGAGAGCGCCGCGGGCCGCGCGCGGCTGCGCGCGTTCTTTCCGGAGGCGGCCGACAGCGACGCGATCGCGAAGAGCATCGACCTCTACCTCGGCGCCCTCGAGTCGCTGGGCTTCGCGCGCACGGGCGGCCCGGCGGTGGCCGACGTGGCCGACACCGACTGGGCCGAGGCCTGGCGGGCACTTCGCGCCGCTGCCGATCGGGCGCCGGCTCCTCGTGGCGCCACCGTGGGAGACGCCGCCACCCGCCGACGGACGGCTCGTCCTCACCCTCGAGCCGGGACGCGCGTTCGGCACCGGGCAGCACGCGAGCACCGCGGGCTGTCTCGAGCTGCTCGAGACCGTCGTGGAGCGCGCGCAGCCCGCGCGGGCCATCGATCTCGGCACGGGCTCGGGCATCCTCGCCATTGCCGCCGCGCGTCTCGGTGTGCCGAGCGTCCTCGCCATCGACGCCGACCCCGACGCCGTCGCGTCCGCCAGCGCGAACGTCGAGCGCAACGGCCTCGTCGGCCGCGTGACGTGCGAGGGCGTCGACGCGGCCGCGCTCGACGCCGAGCCGGCGCCGCTCGTCCTCGCCAATCTCCTGGCCGCCGCCCATTGCGCGCTGGCGCCGTGCTACGCGCGGCTGGTCGCCGCCGGCGGCACCCTGGTGGCCGGCGGCTGTCTCGACGCCGAGGCCGACGACGTCACGGCCGCGCTGCGCGGATACGGCTTCCAGCGCCTCGAGGCGCGTTCGATCGAGGGCTGGACCACGCTCGCGTACGAGCATGCGCCGCTTCGCGATCGCGCCTGAGCGCGTCGTCGACGGGCGCGTGACGTTCGACGCGCTCGAGACCCGGCACCTCGCCCGCGTCCTGCGCCTTCGGCCCGGCGACACCGTCGTCGCCAGCGACGGCGCCGGCCACGACTACACGGTACGACTGGAGGCGGTGCGGCCGCGCGCGAGCGGCGTCGTCGTGGGCGTCGCCGAGGCCGTCGGTGACTCTCCGCTGGCCGTCACGCTCGTGCAGGGGCTGCCCAAGGGCGACAAGCTGGAGACGATCGTCCGCGCCGCGACGGAGCTCGGCGTCGCGCGGGTCGTCCCCGCCATCGCGGCGCGGACCGTCGTACGGCTCGCCGACCGCCAGGCCGTCGCGCGGCTCGGGCGCTGGCAGCGCGTGGCCCGCGAGGCGGCCAAGCAGTGCGGGCGCCGCGTGGTGCCCGACGTGGCGCCGCCGCGCCCGCTCGAGGCGTGTCTGGACGAGGCGCGCGACGCCGACCTCGCACTCTGCCTCTGGGAAGGCGGGGCCCCGCCGCTCGGCGCGGCGCTCGCGGAGGCGAAGCGCCCGCGGCGCGTCGTCGTGCTCGTCGGTCCCGAAGGCGGGCTCGATCGCCGCGAGGTCGACGCCGCCCGCGCCCGCGGCTGGCGCGTGGTCGGTCTCGGCGCGCGGATCCTGAGAACCGAAACCGCAGGCCCGGCGATAATCGCGATCCTCCAGTCCCGGTGGGGAGACCTCGGTACGGTGTAATGCAACAGCGTGAACGAGGGGGTTTGGGGGAAGCGGTACGGGTCCCCCAATCCAATGAGAGGCTTGCGGGAAGCCGAAGGAGTGCCCCAACTCAATGATCGACTCCGGCCACGAACAGTTCGATGTCGAGGCCGACGTCGGGATCCGGGCCTGGGGTCCGACGCGCGCCGAGGCGTTCGCGCAGGCGGCGCTAGGCGTGCTCGCCCTCGTCGCCGATCCGGCGACGGTCACCGCCCGCGAGGCGCGTGAGGTGCGCGCCCAGGCCGACGGCCCCGAGACGCTGCTCGCCGCGTGGATCGACGAGTGTCTCTACGTGCACGAGATCGAGGCCTTCGTGGTGAGCCGCGTCGAGGTGACCGCGTGCTCCGACTCCGTGGTCCACGGCCGGCTGCACGGCGAGCCGGTGAGTCCGACGCGCAACGCCTTCCGGCGCGACTGTGACCGCATCGAGTGAGCCGATACTGACCCGCACCTGCGCCCAGGTGGCGCCGTTCCAGTGCAGCACCAGCGAGACCGCCGGGTAGCCGTCGCCGCCGACGGCCCACACGTCAT
>Ga0209648_10004920_pt1 | contig 11381 bp, 7 predicted proteins | sample GraSoi2013_115cm_FD_185830 | JGI IMG/M metagenome (GOLD analysis project Ga0209648, IMG submission 185830) | Grasslands soil microbial communities from the Angelo Coastal Reserve, California, USA - Sample 9_17_2013_115cm (SPAdes) (version 2) | ecosystem: Environmental > Terrestrial > Soil >...
GGCCGAAGAAAGCGAGATGCAAAGCGTGCTGCTCCGCGCCCTTGGGGCGCAGCCGGAAATTGAAGTGGATGCCGAGGAGCACATACTCTTCCCCCGGGATGTGTTGCTTCTTTGCTGCGATGGCTTGACGCGCATGGTTACGGAGCCCGAAATTGCCGGAACCCTCCAGGCGGAGACCAATCCGACTCGCGCGGCGGAGAAACTTATCGCGCTGGCCAACGAACGAGGCGGCCTGGATAACATTACTGTGATTGTTGTACGGCTCGACAAGGCTTCCAAGGGATGGCTCTCGTGGTTGCGCCGTGGGGAGCGGAAAAATCTAGGCGGAAATGGCAGCGCTGGAGGAAATTGAGATGCCGAAGCTCAGCCTCATGTTTGGAGACAAAATCGTAAAAGAGGTGCCTGTGGGCAACCGGCCCGTAACCATCGGCCGCTCCCCGGACAACGATTTGCCCGTCGATAACCTGGCGGTGTCCAATCATCATGCCAAGGTCTATTTCGAGGCCGGCCGCATGGTGGTCGAGGATCTCGACAGCCTCAACGGCACCTTCGTGAATGATCTCCGCGTCGAGCGCGCCACCTTGCACGACGGGGACAATATTCACATCGGCAAACACAAGATCAAGGTCGATACCAGCGGCGATGCCCCGGTGCCGTGGGACACCGGCCGCAAGACCGCCGCTCCTCGCATTGACGAAACGATGGTGCTGGACACCAAAGAGCGCCGCCAGATGCTGCAACAGGCCGCGGCCATGGGCGAATCCATGCAGTTTGCCTCAGCCCGCGTGAAGGTTCCGACCCTTGTCGTTCTCAGCGGCAACACCGATCAGAAAGAATACGTTCTGACCAACAGACTCACCGTCATCGGAAAATCCGGCATGGCCACCATCCGCCTGCAGGGCTGGTTCAAGCCACGGATGGCCGCGCAGATCAATCAACGCGACGACGGCTACTATCTCGGTCCCGGCGACAAGGTGCCGAGCGTGAACGGCCGGCCCATTCGCGGCCCCGTGCGGCTGAACGATGGCGATCTCATCGAAGTCTCGGGCGTCCGGCTGAACTTCATTTTCCGCGAGTAGCGTTCAGGGCAGCGTCGGCAGCATGGGCTCCGCTCTGCGTCATAGCTACGCCATCCTCGGCGGCGGCGCGAATCTCTCCGCGCGCCTCGAGGGATTCGACGCCTTCATCACCATGACCCACAAGTAGCAGCTGCCTTCAGCGCGGCGGCAGGCGCTGTTCCTCGCTGCTTCCGCTCTCCGTTGCTCCCAAATCGGCGTCCAAATTGGATGCAGACGCGGTTGTGCCTTATGACAGAATGCGTGCATCGAATGGGGATTACGGGAGCCCGCCAGAACGTATCGAGGTCCCTATTCGATTCACTGGACAAGACTTATACTGCGATGCAGCGGGTTTCCGCGATCGGGGCAAGCGCTCTCGAAAAGACTTGCTTAGCTTTGAGATGAAGCTTGGAGGTCTTCCAATAGATTGCAAGCAAGCGAGGACCGTACCCAAAGAAATGCTCCCCGGAATCTAATTAAGAATGAGGTGTGGATAAGACAGGCTGGCGAGGGCACGGCACTTCGCCGGGACGAAAGAAAGAATTAAGAGCCTATGTGGATTGTTCGATTAGCGCTGAGAAGACCATACACGTTCGTGGTGATGGCGCTCGTCATTATTCTGCTGACTCCGGTGGTGCTGCTGCGCACACCCACCGACATTTTCCCGGACATCAACATCCCGGTCATCTCCCTGGTCTGGACCTACAACGGTCTTCAACCCCAGGAGATGGAGCAGCGCATCACCTCCAACGTCGAGCGCGGCGTAACCACTCTGGTCAATGACGTCGAGCATATTGAATCGCAATCGCTGAATGGGATCGCGATCATCAAGGTCTTCTTCCAACCTGGCGCCAATATCCAGACGGCGCTCGCTCAGACTGCCGCTATCTCGCAAACCTTTTTGCGATTCCTCCCGCCGGGAACCACGCCGCCCCTCGTCATCATCTATTCGGCGTCGACTGTCCCGGTCATCCAGATTGGCCTGACCAGCGACACGCTGAGCGAGCAGCAGCTTTTCGATTACGGCAACTATTTTATCCGCACGCAGCTCGCGACCGTGCCGGGCGCCGCCACCCCCTTTCCGTATGGCGGCAAGCAGCGCGTCATCAGCGTTGACATTGATTCGAAAACCTTGCAGGCAAAAGGGCTTTCCGCCGTTGACGTTGTCAACGCCGTGAATGCCCAAAACCTGATCCTCCCGACGGGAACCGCGAAACTCGGCCCTCTTGAATACACCGTGGAGATGAACGGCAGCCCGCAAACCGTCGGGGAGCTCAATGATCTGCCGGTCAAGACCGTCAATGGCGCGACGATTTATATGAAGGACGTCGCGCACGTTCGCGACGGCTTCTCCCCGCAGACCAACATCGTTCTCTCCAATGGGCAGCGCGGCGTGCTCATGAGCATCTACAAAACCGGCAGCGCTTCGACCATCGACATCGTCGACCGCGTGAAACAGATGCTCGCCTACAACCAATCCGCTGCTCCCGAAGGCCTGCATATCTCCACGTTCTTCGACCAGTCGCTCTATGTCCGCGCTTCGATTCAGGGCGTCATCCGCGAAGCGATCATCGCCGCCTGCCTCACCGCGATCATGATCCTGCTCTTCCTTGGGAACTGGAAAAGCACGCTGATTATTGCCATTTCCATTCCCCTGTCCATTCTGGTCAGCATCCTCTGCCTCAGCGCGCTCGGTCAGACCATCAACATCATGACCTTGGGCGGCCTCGCGCTCGCGGTTGGCATCCTCGTGGATGATGCCACCGTGGAAATCGAGAACATCAATCGCAACCTGGCCATGGGCAAGGAAACCGTCCAGGCCATCCTCGACGGCGCGCAGCAGATTGCCGTGCCCGCCTTCGTCTCCACGCTGTGCATTTGTATTGTGTTCATTCCGATGTTCTTCTTGTCGGGCGTGGCCAAGTTCCTCTTCGTTCCGCTTGCGGAAGCGGTGAGCTTCGCGATGCTGGCCTCCTATATGTGGTCGCGCACGATCGTGCCAACGCTGGCCATGTATCTCTTGAGCGCCGAAGACGAATACCACGAGGAAGAACACCGCGGCGAAAAGATGGGCTTCTTTCGCCGCTACCAGCAGGGTTTCGAGCGCAATTTTGAAAAGTTCCGCGAGGGGTACCGCGGAGCGTTGCGCATTGCGCTTCGCTCACCCAAGCTCTTCGCCGCCTGTTTTCTCGGTTTCTGCGTTTTCTCCCTCCTGCTGATCGGCGTGCTCGGGCGCGACTTCTTTCCAAAAGTCGACGCCGGCCAGATCCGCTTGCACATGCGCGCGCGCACCGGCCTGCGCATCGAGGAGACCGCGCGCCTTGCCGATCAGGTCAATGGAGTCATCCGCGAAACGATTCCCAAAGACGAGATCACGACCGTCCTGGACAACATTGGCCTGCCCTACAGCGGCATTAACCTGACCTACAGCAACGCCGGCACCATCGGAACGTCCGACGCGGAGATTCTTGTCCAACTGGGGCAGGAACGCGGCAAGTCCACCGGCGGGTACATCAACGATTTGCGCGAAAAACTTCCGCAGCGCTTCCCTGGTGTGCAGTTCTTCTTTCAGCCGGCGGACATCGTCACGCAAATTTTGAATTTCGGCACGCCCGCGCCCATCGACGTGGAAGTAACCGGCATGAACCAGCGCGGAAATTACCTGATCGGGGAAAAGCTCGCCAATCAGTTCCGCCACATCCCTGGCGCAGTGGACGTGCACGTACAGCAGGCGTTTGACAATCCCACGCTCTTCCTGGAAATCGACCGGGCACGCGTCCAGTCGGTGGGCATGCAGTCCCGCGACGTCGCGCAAAACCTTCTCGTCTCGCTCAGCTCCAGTTTCCAAACGTCGCCGGCCTTCTGGCTGGATCCGAAAAATGGCGTGGAGTACAACGTCGCGGTGCAGGAGCCGCAGTATCGCGTGGATACTTACCAGGCGCTGCAGAACACTCCTATCAGCGGCAGTTCTCCGGGTGCGACGCCCCAGATTCTTGGGAATCTCGTGCAAACCCGAACGACTTCGCGGCCTGCGGAGGTATCGCACTACAGCACGCAACCCATGATCAACGTCTACGCCGCGGTTGACGGCCGCGACCTCGGCAGCGTCGCCGATGAAGTGGAAAAGCGCGTTCAGAATATCGAGAAAGAATTGCCAAAAGGCAGTCACATCGTCACTCGCGGACAAATCCAAACGATGAAGAGTTCCTTCACTGGTCTTGGGTTTGGCCTGCTTGGCGCGATTGTCCTTGCGTATCTGTTAATCGTGGTGAATTTTCAGTCGTGGCTTGATCCGTTCATTATCATTACCGCGCTGCCGGGCGCACTCGCCGGCATCTGCTGGATGCTGCTGCTGACGCACACCACCCTCAACGTGCCTTCGCTGACCGGTGCGATCATGTGCATGGGTGTGGCCACGGCAAATAGCATCCTGATGGTGTCCTTCGCTCGTGAACAGATGGATGAGGGTAAGAACGCGCTGGATGCCGCGCTCGAAGCAGGATTTGTGCGCATCCGCCCGGTGCTGATGACCGCCCTCGCCATGATCATCGGCATGTTGCCGATGGCTGTGGGGCTCGGCGAGGGCGGCGAGCAAAATGCGCCTCTTGGCCGCGCGGTCATCGGTGGACTGATTTTTGCCACCTTTGCGACTCTGTTCTTCGTGCCTTGCGTTTTTTCAATGATTCATGGACGCCGGCAGCGGAGAATGGCCCACGGCGGCTCGCCGGCGCCAGCAGAGGTCTGAAATTTTTCGGGATGGAAGTGAGAGTGGAGATTGGGCGATGATGGAAGGCGGAGTTTAGATGGAACCTGAATATCAGGAGCAACGCCGCAGAAAGGGCAGCCGGCTCTTTGCCATTCTTTTCGTCGTGGTGATCGGGCTGGTCGTTGTCGGCGCAGTGACGCTGTTCCAGCGCCGCGCGCAGTACCAGGCTCTCGCCAAGGAAACGGAAACGCTGGCGATCCCGACGGTGGCGGTGATTCATCCCGCGACGGAATCCGCGCAAGAAGATCTCGTTCTGCCAGGAACCATGCAGGCCTACGTGGAATCACCGATCTACGCGCGCACGAACGGCTATCTGAAAAAGTGGTATCGCGATATCGGCAGCCGCGTCCGCCAGGGTGAATTGCTCGCGGACATCGATACGCCGGAAGTCGACCAGCAGCTTTCACAAGCGCGCGCGGATCTCAACACCGCCAAAGCAAACGCCCACCTCTCAGAAATTACCGCCACGCGATTTACGGAGCTGATCAAGACGGACGGCGTGAGTAAGCAGGAGGTAGACAACGCCAATGGCGATTTGGAGGCCAAAAGAGCCATTGTGCAATCGTCCGAGGCCAACGTACGGCGGCTCGAGGAACTGGAATCCTTCCGGCACATTTACGCGCCCTTCAGCGGGGTCATCACGCGGCGCAACGTTGATGTCGGCACGCTGATCAACGCGGGAAATGGCGGCTCTTCGCAACAGCTGTTTTTCCTCGCGCAGACCGACCCCATCCGCGTTTACGTGAGTATGCCGGAGACATACGCGCCCTCGATTCATGCGGGGCTCGGAGCGTTTCTCGAGCTTACGCAGTACCCCGGCCAGAGATTTGAAGGCAAAGTGGTGCGCACGGCGGAGGCCATCGACGCCGCAACGCGGACCCTGCTGACCGAAGTGGACGTGCCAAATCATAACGGCGCGCTGCTGCCCGGCGGCTACGCGCAGGTGCACCTGCAGGTGAAAGTAACCGGCGCGCGGCTGGAAGTGCCCGTGAACGCGCTGCTGTTCCGCTCCGAAGGACTTCGTGCCGTGGTCGTGGATGCAAATCATAAGACGCACTTGAAGCCGCTCACCATTGGCCGAGATTATGGAATAACCCTCGAAGTCCTGCAGGGCCTCGACGCGAACGACTGGATCGTGCTGAATCCCGCAGACTCCCTGGACGAGGGCCAGGAAGTTCACACCAAAGAAATTTCGCTGAACGCCCCGCCCGGGCCGGGCCCTGCGAGGGGGGCAGGGTCACCGGGCGCGAGTCCCAAAGCTGCGCCGGAAACGAAGAAACAATAATGACGCGCACAAAGCAATTCCCCGCCCTTTTTGGGCTGGCCGCCTGTGTCGTTGCGGGCGGCTGCACGGTGGGTCCGAAGTATCAGCGGGCGACCGCGCCGGTGCCCGCCAAATGGGACGTCCCTGAGCCCTGGCGCGAAGGCGCGCCGAAGGACAGTGTCCCTAAAGGCGAATGGTGGAGCGTTTTCCGCGACGAAGATTTAAGCACGCTGGAAAAGCAGGCACTCGACGCCAACCAGACGATTAAGATTGCAGCCGCACGGCTCGAACAAGCGCGTGCCTCAGCAGCAGTGCAGATTGCGACGCAATTTCCGGCACTGACAACCGCCCCAAGCGTGCAGCGCCAGCGTCTCTCCGGGAACCGCCCGGCCAGCAGCAACTTCCCGGTAAGATCTCCGGTCTCGCAAACCAATATCGTTTTGCCCTTCACCGTCGGTTACGAGGTCGATCTTTTCGGTCGGCGGCGGCGCAGCATCGAGGCGGCGCAGGCGTCGTACCAGGCGAGCACGGCCGATCTAGAAAACGTGCAATTGGTGATCGCGGCGGAACTCGCAGGCGACTATTTCACGCTGCGGCAGCTCGATGCGGAGCTGGGGATCTTGCATCGCACCGTGGAGACGCTGGAAAAGGGTCTCCAGCTCGTGGATCAACGCCACAAGGGCGGCGTGGCGTCCGGGCTTGACGTCGCGCAGGAGGAGACCCTCCTGAATACCACACGCACACAAACCATCCTGCTGCAACAGCAACGAAAACAATTTGAGGATGCGATTGCCGTGCTGGTTGGAAAACCCGCCCCGGACTTTCACCTAGCAAGCAAGGAGCTGAACGCCGAGCCGCCCGCGCTGGATGCCGGGCTGCCGTCGGACCTGCTGGAGCGGCGCCCGGACATCGCCGAAGCCGAGCGGCAAATGGCTGTGGCCAACGCAGGGATCGGAATCGCCCGGGCAGCGTATTATCCGTCGTTGAATCTCTTTGGAAATGGCGGCTGGCAAGCGGCGGACATCGCCAAGCTGGCGAACGTACAAAGTACTTTTTGGGCGGTGGGCGCGAATGTGGCGGAGGCCGTCTTCACGGGCGGCTCGCGGCGGGCGCAGGTGCAATTCGCCAAAGCAGGCTACGACGCGAGCGTGGCGGGTTATCGCGACGCGGTTCTGAATGCCTTTCGCGAAGTGCAGGACGACGTAAACGGCTTAACCGTTTTGGATCAAGCAAGGCAATCGCAGCAGCAGGCGGTCGATGCCGCGCGGCGCACGCTGGACATTGCCAACGGCCGCTACGTTGGAGGGCTTGTGAATTACTTGGACGTCGTGAACGCGCAGCAGAATTTGCTGAACAACGAACAGGAGCTGGCGGTCATTCGTGGCCAGAAGCTGGTGACCAGCGTGCTCCTGATTAAGGCCCTCGGCGGCGGATGGGATGCCTCCAGCCTCTCGGCCGTGCAGGTCAAGACCAAGGCCAAGGACATCGTTGCGCCGTGAAGCCGCGAGGCGCGGAGTCAGGGCTTGCTGCTGTCGTTGGGAGAAATGACGCGGCCGTATTCGGAGGCGCGGTTTAGACGATCGAACATTTGGTAGGCGGCGGCCGCAATGCGGATGATCGCTTGCCCGCCGTCGCGTTCGTGGCGCAAATAGCTGGTCATCACGCTGATGACGAAGGGACGATTGCCGGTGAAGACGATGCCGGAATCGTTGCGCACGCCTTCCAGCTCGCCGGGCTTATTCGCTATGCGGACGTCCTCAGGCAATTCCCGCGGAATGTAGCTCTCTTTATGAATGCTGAGCAAATTGAAAAAATCTTCCGTCAGTTGCTTGTTCAGGACTTTTCCGCGATAGAGATCTTCGAGCAGGGTCATCATTTCGCGCGGTGTGGCGACGTTTTCCCGCCCTTCCGCGGCGGCTTTCAGGTCCATCATCTTGCGACGTAAACGGGTGTGCGTGAGACCCAGGGAATCGAGCAGCGCATTCACGTTTTCCATGCCAACGCGGTCGATGATGACGTTTGTCATGGAATTGTCGCTCACCGAAATCATCAGGGCGGCGACGTCGCGGAGAGTCAGTCGCGTGGTTCCGACTGTGAGCGCACCGGAAATGCCGCTTCCTCCCACGAGATCGGAAGACTGCAGGATGTATAGGTCGGTGAGTTTCAGCTTGCCTTGCTGCACCTGATGATAGAGCCCGGCGAGAATGGCGATCTTGATGGAGCTGGCCGTGGGAAGAACCTCGTCAGCGTGGAGGAAATACTTTTGCCCGTTAGAGAGATCCAGAATGGCCACGCCAAGCACACCGTCGAGGTTGCGGTCAACCTCATTGATAGTCGCTTCCAGTTTCTGCCAAAGAATCTTTTCTTTCTCCGGCGTGGGCTGTTGGGCACGGGACGAAATTGGATGGCATGCGGCGGCGAAAACGCCAATGCAGGCAAGTCGTTTGAGCACGAGGACCTCCGGGTCGGCCGGATTATAAGGCCTGTCGCGCGGGAAAGAGGAAAAAGCTGCAACTTAGTAAGGTCTTTCGTGTTCCTCAAGATAGGCGTACCAACTGGGCACGGCCTCTTCCGTGCCACTGGAAGGAGGCGCGGAGCTTGGTGGACAATAAGGCAGGCACTCAGCCGCCTAGGGAAAGACTAACCGGCAAATTCCTTGTAATCTACCGATGCAATTGCCGGCTGGCAACGCACGGATGGGAGAGAAGACTTATGCGCAAGATTTTAGCTGGCATTTTGTTCATGACTCTGGCAGGCACTCTGGCGGTTGCGGCGCCGCAGCGGGACCGCGACGATCGCCACGACAACGGGAAGCATAAGGGATGGGAAAAGCACGGTGACGATGAAGGCGATCACCACGACAATGGCAAACACAAGGGCTGGTACAAGCACGGAGACCGTGACGACTATCGCGATTGGGATGACGATCACGATCGCATCCGCCCCGGACGCGCCTATCCTTACGGCCGCTACGGGCATGTGAGAGAGGTATTCATCGCCCGGCGGATCGACTACCGGACCCGGCGCGTGGTGCTGTTTGACGATTCGAACTGGGTCGTGGCCAATTACGACCTCGACCGCTGCCGCGACTGGGAATGGGAACGCGATCGCGTCTATGTGTACGACGATGATCACCACCCGGGATGGTATTTGCTGTTCAACGCGCGGCTCGGACGCACGGTCCACGTCGAGTATTTTGGCGTCCACTAGAAGACGCCGCTCGCAGAAACGCCGAAAAGAAAAATAGTTTGTGGACCGCGGGCAGAGTCGACTCGGCTCTGCCCGTTTTCTTTCTACAATGCGAGTCGAGGTAATAAAAGCCCAGCTAAAGGCATCTCAAACCACACATCACAAGTTGTCCAGGAAGAACTGAGTCACGCGCTTCATCAGGACCCGTCGTGCCGCTGGATCGCCGACGCCGTGGCCGCGTCCTGGAAAAGGCAGCACCTCGACGTACTTCCCTGCTTCGATGAGGCCGTTGATCACAGCAAGCGTGTTCGCGAAGTGCACGTTGTCGTCGCCGGTGCCGTGGGCGATAAGCAGTTTGCCCTTGAGCTGCGCCGCGTATCTTACAGGCGAAGAATCCTGATATCCTTTCTCATTCTTCTGCGGCAGGCCGAGGTAGCGTTCGGTGTAGATGCTGTCGTAGTAGCGCCAGTCCGTGACCGGGCCGCCGGCAAATCCCGCTTTGAAATCATCGCCCGCTTCGAACATGGCGTGCAGCGTCATGTGGCCGCCGTAGCTCCATCCCCAGATGCCGATGCGATTCGCGTCAACGTACGGAAGCGACTTGAGGTATTGCACGCCGTCGCGCTGATCGGAAAGCTCCTGCGCGCCCATGCGAAAGTGAAGAGGCGTTTCGAACAGATGGCCCCGGGCGTTCGAACCGCGATTATCCAGCGAAAAGATAATGTAACCCTTCTGCGCCATGAGTTCGTGCCACAGGAAAGTGGCGCCGCCCCAGACGTTGCGCACCACCTGAGCGTGCGGCCCCCCATACGTATAAACAAGCACAGGATATTTTTTCTGCGGATTGAAGTCCGGCGGCCTGATCATGCTGGCGTTCAGCAGCACGCCATCCCGCGACTTGACGGTGAGAAATTCCATCGGCGCGAGATGGTAGTCGGCGAGTTCGGCCACCTTGTTTTCGTTGATGCTGGCGATTCGTGTGCCATCGGCACGATGAACGTCCTGGCGAGCCGGCGCGGCAGCGTTCGAATAGGTATCAACGAACGCGGCCGCGTTGGGCGCAAAAACAGCGGCGTGCGTGCCTTCCTCCTTGGTCAGGCGGGTGAACCCGCCTCCCAGAGCGGCAACATAGAGGTGCCGCTGGAGCGGAGATTTTTCCGTCGCCGTGAAGTAGACCAATCCCTTTGTTTCGTCAACCGCATCCAGCGAAGTGACTTCCCATTCACCCCGGGTAATCTGCCCGAGTTGCTTGCCTTCGAGATCATAAAGATAGACATGGCGGTAACCGCTGCGTTCGCTGGACCACAGGAAGCGTTTGCCGTCTTTCAGGAAATGCAAATCGTCGCTGACGTTGATCCAGTAAGGATCTTTCTCGGCGAGCGCGGCGCGCGTCTTGCCCGTCGCGGCATCGGCAATCAGCAAATCAAGAATCGTTTGCGTGCGATTGAGGCGCTGAATGGCGAGATGTTTCGAATCGTTTAGCCAACTCACGCGAGGAATGTAGATGTCCGTTTCGGCGCCAGTGTCCATGGCGCGAGGTTCGCCACCGCTTAACGAAACCACAAACACGCGGACGACGGGATTCGCGCCACCAGCAGCCGGATAGCGCTCCATCTCGGCTTCGCCGCTCGGCGAAGAAAAATCCACCATCGGATACTGCGAAACCTTGCGCTCATCCATTTCGAGATAAGCAATCGCGGAAGAATCCGGCGACCACCAGTACGCCGTCTTGATCTCCAGCTCCTCGGGATACACCCAATCGAGCTCCCCCTTGCGAATCTCTTCCGTCCCACCTCGTGTGACGGCGCGCTCTTGGCTGTCAGCAACGCTCACGAGCCACAGGTTGTGCTCCCGCACGAAGCTCACAAGACGACCATCGGGCGAAATCTTGGGGTCCGCAATCGTGGCCTTTCCAGAAACAAGCGTGCGTGCTGCTTGGGACTTCAAATCGAGCCATGCAAGCGCCGTTGGACCCTGAAACAAAATAGCCGCGCCATCGGGAGCCCATTGATATTCGGCAGGGGCGCGACGACCGAGCCCGGTCGCCTGCGTCGGTCGGGAAGTTTCTCCGGCAAGCACCGCTCCTAGCTTATCGGCGGTGACG
>Ga0209648_10004921_pt1 | contig 11379 bp, 10 predicted proteins | sample GraSoi2013_115cm_FD_185830 | JGI IMG/M metagenome (GOLD analysis project Ga0209648, IMG submission 185830) | Grasslands soil microbial communities from the Angelo Coastal Reserve, California, USA - Sample 9_17_2013_115cm (SPAdes) (version 2) | ecosystem: Environmental > Terrestrial > Soil >...
GTGCGTCCGATGGCCATCACTTCCCCGACGGATTTCATCTGCGTGCCGAGCGTAGTGTCCGCGCCGGGAAATTTCTCGAACTGCCATTTCGGAATTTTCACCACCACGTAGTCAATCGTAGGCTCGAAGCACGCCGGAGTCTTCTTCGTGATGTCGTTGGGAATCTCGTCCAGCGCCATTCCCACCGCAAGCCGCGCCGCGATCTTCGCAATCGGGAAACCCGTCGCTTTGCTGGCCAGCGCGGAGCTGCGCGAAACGCGCGGGTTCATTTCAATCACTACCATGCGGCCATTTTCCGGATTGATCGCGAACTGCACGTTCGACCCGCCCGTTTCGACGCCCACCTCGCGAATAATCGCTGCGGCCGCATCACGCATACGCTGGAATTCCTTGTCGGTCAGTGTCTGCGCGGGTGCCACGGTGATGGAGTCGCCGGTGTGCACGCCCATGGGGTCAAAATTTTCAATGGTACAGACGACCACGAAGTTGTCGCGAAAATCGCGCATCACCTCGAGCTCGTATTCCTTCCACCCGAGCACCGACTCCTCGACCAGCGCCTCATGCACCGGGCTCATGTCCAAAGCGTGGGAGATGGCCTCGCCAAATTCTTCGCGGTTGTAAGCAATCGACCCACCCGTTCCGCCGAGCGTGAACGACGGCCGGATGACCAGCGGAAATCCGAGCTGATCGCAGAGCCGCAGCGCGTCCTGCGCGTTGTTCACCAGCGCCGACGCCGGCACTTCCAGCCCAATCTTGCGGCAAGCGTCCTTGAACCACAGGCGGTCTTCCGCGACTTTGATCGCGCGCAGCGACGCGCCAATCATCTCCACTTTGTATTTTTCGAGAATCCCGCCTTCACTCAACTCCACCGCAAGATTCAGCGCCGTCTGCCCGCCAACAGTGGGCAACAGCGCGTCCGGTTTTTCTTTCGCAATAATTTCCTCGAGATATTCCTTGGTTAGCGGCTCGATGTAGGTGCGGTTGGCCAGCTCCGGATCGGTCATGATCGTCGCCGGATTCGAGTTCACCAGGATGACCTTGTAGCCCTCCGCGCGCAAAGCCTTGCAAGCCTGCGCCCCGGAATAGTCGAACTCGCAAGCCTGCCCAATAACAATCGGCCCCGACCCGATAATCAGAATCTTCTTGATGTCTTTACGCTTCGGCATAGGTGTTCGTCAGGGCACGGCTTTAGCCGTGCCGACCGTCGCTGCTTTCTCCGCGGGCTTTAGCCCCTGAGGGATTGGATCAACTTTGTAGCCGCCGGATGCGGATGACCAGCGATAATCGGCAGCGTTCACAACCAGTCTTTTGCGCACCGGGTTCTGCTCGATGTAACGAACGTGGCTGGCATAATCGCCGGCGTCGCGAATGCGATGGTCACTGAAGCCGCGCTGCCAAATCGGAAAGGCTGACGAGCGCTCACCTCGCATTCGATGTGCAGAGCCACCTTTGATAAATTGGACAGCACGCTCCAGCGTTGTGTTTGTACCCAGCGTTAGCAATACATGAAAATGGTCAGGCATCAACACAAAAGAATGAAGCGCGAATGTGCCTTGATCTCTGTAATGGAGCAAACTTTCCACAAAGAGCGAACAGTTTTGCTCAGCGAAAAAGAGAGCGCGACTCTCCCATGTTCGAGAGGTTATGAAGTATGTGCCGGCAACTTGTGCGTGACGCTTTGGAACAGCCATACCCTCAGCGGCTAAAGCCGGTCTCCTCTCTTCCCATTTCCGGCACGGCTGAAGCCGTCCTATATAAGGGAATGTCAAGCACTTCGCTCGGGTTACTCATTTGCGCGAGCTCCCTGGTTGCTGAAATTCTTTCATCATGTCGGTGAACTGCGTGAACAGGTAGTGGGAATCGTGGGGGCCGGGGCTGGCCTCTGGGTGATATTGCACGCTGAAGAGCGGTAGGGATTTGTGGCGCATGCCTTCGTTGGTTTGGTCGTTCAGGTTTATGTGCGTGATTTCTACATCTTTTGAAGGGAGCGAGTCGGGGTCTACGCAGAAGCCGTGATTTTGCGCGGTGATCTCCACCTGCTCGGTCAGCAAATTCTTTACGGGATGATTCGAGCCGTGGTGGCCGAATTTCAGCTTGAAGGTTTTTCCGCCTAGCGCGAGACCGCACAGTTGGTGGCCGAGACAAATGCCGAATACCGGGATGCGCCCGATTAGCTTGCGAATATTTTCCAAGGCATAATCCACCGGCTCGGGATCGCCTGGACCGTTGGATAGAAACACGCCGTCGGCGCCCATGCCGAGGACTTCCTCTGCGGTGGTTTGCGCGGGGACCACCGCCACTTCGCAGTGATGGTCCACCAGCAGCCGCAAAATATTTTGCTTGATGCCGAAATCGTACGCGACAACGCGAAAGGTGCGCGCTTCTCCGCCGGCTCCCGCTTCGCCCATTTGTTCGGCCCAAGGGGAAGTGGCCAAATCAATCGAGCCGGTGTTCCACATGTACGTTTTCGCGCAGCTTACACGGCTGGCCAACTCCTGGCCGGCCATACTCGGCAGTTGCTTGGCTTCATGAATCAACTGATCCGCGGGCGTGCCGTCGGTGGAAACAAAGCCGCGCAGCGCACCGACTTTGCGAATGTGCCGCACCAGCGCGCGCGTATCGATATCCCAAATCGCGGGAATTTTGTGGCGATTGAGATAAAGCTGTGCGGTTTCCGCCGAACGCCAGTTGGAGCTTACTTGCGAGAATTCGCGCACCACTAAGGACTCGATGTAGGGCTTTTCTGACTCTTCGTCCTCGAGGTTCGCGCCAACATTTCCGATGTGCGGGTAAGTGAGGCAGACAATCTGCCCCGCGTAACTTGGGTCGGTGAATACTTCCTGATATCCGGTGAGGCTGGTATTAAAAACGACTTCGCCGCCGCGGCGCGTGATCGCGCCGGCCGCGCGGCCATTAAATACGCGCCCGTCTTCCAGCGCGAGAATCGCAGGTCGGTGCGGAACTTCCGTCAGTGTGTCCTCCCGAACGCATCGGCAGATATTGTACGCTCATTTCGTCTTCGCTTCCGTGGTCGAGGTCATGGAAAGCGAGCCGAAATGGTCCACCGGCCAATAGGCAAACACGGCGCGCCCGTAGATAAACCGGCTGGGCACCGCGCCGAACACGCGCGAGTCATTCGAGCTGATGCGGTGGTCGCCCATCACAAAGTAACTGTCGCGCGCCACGCGTAGGGGACCGAAATCGCTCAAGTCCTCGTATTGCGGCGGCACATACGGTTCGGCAAGCGGCGCGCCATCAACATACACGATTCCCTGGCGAATCTCGACCACCTCGCCGGGCAACCCAACGACGCGCTTGATAAAAGATTTTGTGCGGTCCAGCGGATACCAGAAGACGACCACGTCGCCGCGCTCGATGGGCTCGAAGCGATAGACGAATTTGTTGATGAAGATGCGCTCCTGATCGGAGAGGAGCGGCGCCATGCTGGTGCCTTCGACCTTCACGGGCTGGTAGAGGAACACGATGATGACCAGCGCCAGTCCGATGGCGATGAGCAAGTCGCGCGTCCAGACACGAATTTCGTTGCGCAGGGAATGCGCGGTCGGCGACCCCGAGGGCGAGGTCTTAGTAGAGGGCGAAGCCGGATCAGGAGATTCCGGAATCGCTGAAGTCGGAGGTAGTTTCTCTTCCGCGCTATCCATTTTTGGGTGCCATGTATTTATAGCACGGGGCTTACGCGCCGCGCTAGATTTGGTTTCCGGCGGTGGTGCCCTCTGCTACACCATCGGATGTTTGACGTTGTTGATTGGATTCTTGGGCGGGGTGGAATGTTGCCCGCTACGGAGCGCATTGTGAACGGCTCGGTCGGTCGCATGGGTGGGCGCAGGATAAAGCAAAGATCGCAGGTTTAGGAAAAAAAGCCTCGCCGGTGAACCTGGCTCGCTGGGACGCGCTGAAGCGCAGCCCCTACAACGCCTGTCATTCGCTTAGGGCGTAGTTGAGGGAGGCTAGGGCTGCGGCTACGGCGGTTTCGGTGCGAAGGATCAGTTTGCCTAGCGAGGCTTCGCGGAAGGCGGTGGCTTGCGCGGCGGCGAGTTCGGCATCCGTCCAGCCGCCTTCGGGGCCGATGGCGAGGATAGCCTGCTGGGCTGGCTCGGTCAGGAGGATTTTGCGAAGCGAGGGTGCGTCGGGCCGCTCGGAGAGCATGATTTTTACGGGGGCGGCGTGTGTGCTGAACGCTTGTGCAGGCTGCGACAAACCTTCCAGCATGGGCACGCGGAGGCGGCGCGATTGTTGCGAGGCTTCGGCTAGAATTTTCTTCCAACGTTCGGCGCGCTTCCCTGCCGCGGCGAGTAAAGCTTTTTCGCTGCGCGCGGCGGCCAGGGGCACGATGGTGCTTACGCCGAGTTCGGTGGCTTTTTCGATGGCCCACTCGAAGGCGTCGAATTTCACGAGAGAGAGAAGCAGCGTTACGTCCAGAGTTGGCTGGTGTGCGGGAATTTCCTCGAGCAGCGTGAACTCCACTCGGTCGCGCGCGACCTTCTCAATGCGGCCGAGCCGGACGTGCTGGCCGTCGCTCAGTTCGTAGAGCTGGCCTTGTTGCGCGCGCAGCACACGGCCGAGGTGATGGGCGGAATCGCCTTCCATCGCCGCGGTGTTGCCGGTGAATTGTTCAACGAAAAAGCGTCGCCGCACGCGGGAATTCTATCCCAACAGTGACCTAGTACACGAAGGCGAAAAGCCTCGGGTCGAAAAAGCGGACCCATCGAACCTCAGGGTAAACCTGAGCTACATGGATGCGCGGAAGCACCTCGATGCGGATCAGCCGAAGATGTCTTTTACTTTGTCGAAGAGCGAGGAGCCGCGCTCGGCGGGTTTGTTGTCTACCTTGAGCGATGCGCCGAGTTGCTCGATGAGCTTGCGCTGTTCGCGGGTGAGCTTGGTGGGTGTCAGCACGCGCACATGATAGTACAAATCGCCCTTGCCGCCGCCGTGCGGATCCGCCAAACCTTTGCCGCGCACGCGAAAGACCGCTCCGCTTTGCGTGCCTTCTGGGATTTTCAGTTTTTCCTCGCCGCCCAAGCCGGGCGCCTGCAACTCCGCGCCGAGCGTGGCTTGCGCAATGCTGATGGGAATGGTGCAGTACAGGTCCGCGCCACGGCGCTCGAAGAACGGATGCTCCTTCACGTCAAGGACGACATACAAATCGCCGGTGGGTCCGCCATTCGGGCCGGGTTCGCCTTCGCCTTGGACGCGCAGGCGCGTTCCGGTATCCACGCCGGGTGGAATACGCAGGTCGATGGTTCGTTCCTTCTCGACGCGTCCTTGCCCGCGGCACTCGGTGCAGCGCTCCTTGATGATTTGGCCCGCGCCCTGGCAGGCGGGGCAAGTGCGGGTGATGGTGAAAAATCCCTGCTGATAGGCGAGCTGGCCGCGCCCGGCGCAAGTCTGGCACGCGACGACGCCGGTTCCCGTCTTTGCGCCGGTGCCATTGCACGCGCCGCAGAATTCCTGGCGCGGGATTTTGATTTTGGTATTGACGCCCGTTGCGGCTTCCTCGAAGGTCAGGTTCATGTCGTAGCGCAGATCGGAGCCGCGCTGCGCGCGCCGGCCGCGGCGTCCGCCAGAGAAGAGATCCTCGAAGCCGAAGAAGTCGCCAAAAATATCGTGGAAGTCCTGGAAGATGGTACCGCTGAAGTCCACACCACCACCTACACCGGAAAGCCCGGCATGACCGTAGGTGTCGTAGACCTGGCGCTTTTGCGCATCGCTGAGCACACTGTAGGCTTCGGTGCTCTCGCGGAACTTCACCTCTGCCTCGGCTTTATCTTCCGGGTGGCGATCCGGGTGCCACTTGAGCGCGCACTTGCGATAGGCGGCTTTGATTTCTTCTACCGTGGCGGTGCGCGCGACGCCTAGCACTTCGTAAAAATCACGTTGATGGGTCTTTGCCATTTTTCTGTTTGTAGTTCTTAGTTGTTAGTCAAAACTACGTGAATCCAAGAAAATAGTTCGTTTGTACTTATTGGCCGAAACTATCGAGAACCAAGGATAAACTGAACCTCACTTGCCGTGCAAAAGGGGATGTTTGCAAGAATCGTAAGAGTCACGCAGCTGCGGCGCCGTTCCTCCTACGAAAAACTAAAAGCTAATCACTAAGAACTGCCCTAGTGCACGCTACCCTTAGATGCCGGAGTAGCGTGTACCGCTACACGCACCATCGCGGGGCGCAGCACGCGGCCGTGGAATACGTAACCGGGCTGATACACCTGCAGGATGGTGCCGTCCTCGGCGTCGTTGGTCTCCGTGCGATCGACCGCTTGATGAAGATGCGGATCGAAATGCTGGCCGACCGGCTCGACGCGCTCGACACCCAACTTGGCGAGGTTGTCGAGGAGCTGCTTGTAGATCAGCTCGAAACCCTTGCGGTAATTTTCGTAGGCTGGCTCGCGGTGCGCGGCGAGGGCATGCTCGAAACCGTCAATGATCGGAATGAGCGCTTCGATCATCCGGGCGGTATAGCGCTTGGAATCCTCGGCGCGCTCCCTTTCGATGCGCTTGCGGTAATTGTCGAAGTCGGCCTGGCGCCGCAGCAGCGTCTGCCGCAGGTCCTGCAAATCGGCGGCTAGCTTGGCGACCTCGGCGTCTGCGATCGCCGAGTCAGCGGCGACGCTCTTGGCCTCTGGAGTTTCGTCGAGCCCGCCGGGCTCGTCACGATCGATTTTCATATCAAAGTCCTTGTCCAGCACCGTGTGCCTCTTTTCTGCCGGGAATAAACTAAAATTTGCTCAGCGCTTCGCTGAAAAGCTGGGCCACGTACGCCACCGCGGTCATGGCGCGTTCGTAATGCATGCGCGTTGGGCCGAGAACGCCCAGCGAGCCTTGCACGAGATCGTTTCTCATGTAGGGCGCGCTGATGAGCGCAAGATTTTCCCCTTGCTCGGAAATTTCCTTCACGCCAATCTGCACGTGCACCGGCTCGGGAGTTTCGATGCACGCGTTTAGCATGGTCACGAGGCGATGCTTCTCCTCGATGGCTTCGAGCAGGTCGCGCAACTGCGCCTGGCTATCGAAGTCGACGGCGCCGACCATCTGCGCGGTGCCTTCCACGTGCACCTCGCGCGAGAGATCGTCGCCGAAGACGGCCGGGTCGCAAAGCGTCAGCGCGCTCTGCACGATGCCTTCGTAACGCTCTCGCTCGTTGGCCAGCTTTTGCAACAAATCCTCGCGAATCGACTCCAACGTCCAGCCGGAATAGTGGCGATTCAAGAAGTCCGCGGTGGCATCGAGCTCCGCCTGGGAAAAGTGGCGGCTCGGGCGCAGCACTTTGTCGCGCGTGTTGCCGCCCGAAGAGATCAGCACCACGACGACGCGGCCGTCGGGCAGGAGCCACATGCGCGCATGCTCGAGCACGGTCTTGCCCATCGGTGGAGATACGATGATTCCCAGGCCATTAGAGACTTCCGCTAAAACGTGTCCGGCGCGCTCGGTGATTTCCGCGGCGTTGGTCGGTGTGCCCATTTCGCGGCGGATCCACTCCTTGTCGACCGCGGTGATGGTGGCCTGGGAGGCAATCTCCTGGGCGAAAAAGCGGTAGGCCGCCGCCGTCGGAACGCGGCCGGCGGAGGTATGCGGCTGATACAGGAAGCCGCCGTCCTCTAAGTCCGCCATTATGTTGCGGATAGTGGCGGTGCTGAGGGTTTCCTCAAAGCGCGCGGAAATCGCCCGCGACGAAACGGGTTCGCCGCTTTCGATGTAGGTGCGCACGATGTCCGCCAGGATTTGGCGGTTACGGCGTTCCTGTAGCGCAGCAGTCCTCATAGCACTACTCTACTCCCTCGGGCTCACTATTATTGTAGAAATGCTGTCAAGTAGCGTCAACGCGCGTCGCCGTGATTTCCCCAAGCTGCCTTCGCGTTGAGACTACCTTAGGGACTCGATCGTTGGCAGGTTGAATGGCTCCTTCATGTTAGGTATTGCGTAGACTTCAAGCTCGGAAAGCTTACCCTCTCGTGCATGAAGTATCACAACGACTTCGATTCCCTCAGGCGTTCTCCCTTGAAAATCTGCCAGCAGGTGAGATGCTCCTGTTTTTCGGTTTTCGCTCTGCCCTACGGCCAAATCTATTGTGGGGCAACCGCAAGTACATCCGCCGAATACAATGACATCTTTGAGTTGTGAGGCGTATTTCTGAGCGTCCGGAATTCCGTTGTTGATCAGCCATTCGAGCAAAGCTCGCTCTTCTTTGCTGAGTGGGCGGCGTTCCGGTCGAAAGAATTGAGACATCTATTCGGCGTTGTCGATTTGGGCGCGCTGGAGCTTGTCGGAGTAGTCTATGTATAGGGTCTTCCATTCGGTGTAGAAGTCGATGGCGGCGATGGCGGCTTCGCGGTGGCCGTTGCCGGTTTTCTTGGTGCCACCGAAAGGCAAATGCGTTTCCGCGCCGATGGTCGGCGCGTTTACGTAGACGATGCCGGTGAACAAGTCGCGAATGGCTTGAAACGCGCGATTTACGTTGCGCGTGTAGATCGAGGCGGACAGGCCGTACGGAACGCCGTTGGCGACCTCGATCGCTTCTTCAAGGTTGGAAATCGGGATCAGCGAAACCACCGGGCCAAAGATTTCTTCCTGCGCGATGCGCATCCGCGGATTGCAGTCGCCGAACACGGTCGGTTCATGAAACCAGCCCTTTGGGTAGGGGCCATCGGTCAAGCGATGGCCGCCGGTGAGGAGCTTGGCGCCTTCGGTTTGCCCGATTTGTACGTAGTCCATCACGGTTTTGAGTTGCTGCTCGTTGATGCACGGACCCATGTCAGTGTCGGGGTCGAGGCCATTGCCAACTTTCAGTTTTTTGGCGCGTGCAACAAAGCGCGAAGTAAAGTCGTGGTAGATAGCTTTGTGCACCGCGATGCGGCTGGCTGCGGTGCAGCGCTGTCCGGTGGTGCCGAAGCCGCCCCAGATGGCACCGTCGACCGCGAGGTCGAGGTTGGCGTCTTCCATCACGATGATGATGTTCTTGCCGCCCATCTCGAGGCTGCAATGCTTGAATTCGGGCGCACAGGCTTCGGCGATCAGCCGTCCTACCGCGGTCGAGCCGGTGAAGCTGATCACCGGAACATCCACATGCTGCGCTAAAGGCGCTCCTGCGTTTGGTCCGTTGCCGCTGACCAGGTTCACCACACCCTCGGGAATCCCGGCCTCAGTGAGGATTTGCACCAGATTGTACGAAGATAGCGGCGTGTCTTCCGCCGGCTTCAGCACCACGGTATTGCCGCTGATGAGGGCGGGCATGATTTTCCAGGATGGAATGGCCATGGGAAAATTCCACGGGGTAATCAGCCCGCACGAGCCGATCGATTGGCGGATGCTCATGGCAAATTTATCGGGCAGCTCGGAGGGTGTGGTTTGCCCGAACAAGCGTCGCCCTTCCCCGGCCATGTAGTAGGTCATGTCGATGGCTTCTTGCACATCGCCGCGGGTTTCGGCCAGGACTTTGCCCATTTCGCGGGTCATGTCTTTCGAGAAATTTTCCTTGTGCTGCCGCAGCAGCTCCGCGGCGCGAAAGAGAATTTCGGCGCGCTTGGGCGCCGGGACGAGGCGCCACTTCTTGTAGGCGAGGTTGGCGGCATCTACCGCCAAATCCACGTCCTCGGCGTTGGAGGAGACAAACATGCCGATCAGCTCGTCGGTGTTGGCAGGGTTGCGGTTCTCGTAGGCGCTGCCGCTGCGCGAATCCACCCACTCCCCATTGATGAAATTCTTGTAAACACGTGGTGCCGCTGCCGTGGCCATACTGCCTCCTGGAACGCTGTGCTTGAGCTGTGATCCTTTGCAGGGCTTGAACGCGGGCACTACCGCGTGGAAAGAAAATTGTACAGTCGCTCTGCGGAGTCGTCAAATTAGTGTGCGACTTTACGACATGTGGTCGCATCGAACTACGCCGGCGTTCCAGGGTAATCGCCAGGGCCCGGTGTATGATTCAGATGCCTCGGTACACCATAAATATTCTTGAAGCGGAAAGGGATAAACGTGAGGAGAACTCTTGCAATCGGGTTGGCATTTCTAGTTGGCCTATTTGGCGCCGCCGCTTTGGTCGCGCAAGACGTGGTGAGCGCGGTGTCGGGAACAGTCACGAAAGTTGACTCCGCGACGAAGACGGTCGTCGTTAAGTCGGCAGACGGAACGGAGCATACGTTTCACTTCGCTGAACGGACCACCGTCCAAGGCGCGGATGCTAGCGCCGCGGGCGCGAAGGACGCCTTTCACGGGGTGAAGGAAGGCTCCGAGGTGGTAGTGCACTACTCCAAGAAAGGCACTGAGGAGACTGCGGAGGAAATAGATCGCGTTGGGAAGGACGGGCTCAAGGTCACAGAGGGCACGGTCTCGAAGATTGACCGCGGAGGCAAAACTCTGGTGGTCAAGACGGCAGCTGGAACTGAGGAAACTTTCCGCCTGACGGATCATGCGGCGAAGGATGCCGGAAAGGGTATCGGCGAGGGCGCCGAAAAATCAGGCAAGGTAACCGTTTACTACACCGAGAAGGCGGGCCACAAAGTCGCTCATTTCTTCAAGGCGCTCTAATATCGAAGCGCCACGGGGGCGATTCTTTTCCCACAACGCGGCGGGAATAAATACGTTGGCCAGGCAGTCTTAGCCGACAATGATTCTCCTTAGGCACATGGCCGGGAGGTGCACCCTGCATCTTCCGGCTCCCTCTTTTTTGCGAAAATCGAGTCTGCGAAGTAGCGATGGTGCTGAAAAGCGGAGGCTGCGCGCTCGGTCGGAGGCTTACCTCGGAGGAACGCTCCTGCGGTCGACCACGATGGCGCCGTCCTTCATCACCCATTTCACATTGTTCAAAACGGCGTTGATGTCGGCGAGCGGATCGCCTTCCACCGCTACCAGGTCGGCAAGATAGCCCGGAGCGACGGCGCCCAACTCTTTTTCTTTGCCTAACAACTCCGCGGCGTTGGTGGTCGCCGTACGCAGGGCTTGCTCCGGCGTCATGCCGGCTTTCACGAACCAGCCTAGTTCGCGCGTGTTTTCGCCGAACATGGTGTAAATCGCGTCCGAGCCCATGGCGATTTTCACGCCGGCCTTGAAGGCCTTGCGCGCGGTTTCGAGATTGCGCGGGACAAACGCTTGCAGCCGCTCTTTGTATCCCGGCGCGTAACCGATTTTGACTCCGTTGTCGATGTAGTAGCGGTTGTGATCAATAGTTGGGACGTAAAAAGTGCCGCGCTTGGCCATTTCCTGAATTGTGGCGTCATCCATGTCCGTGGCGTGTTCGACGGAATCCGCTCCGGCGCGCACGGCGTCGCGCGCGCCATCGGGACCGTAGGAGTGGATGGCGATTTTCTTGCCGAATTGGTGGGCCATGCTTACCGCCGCCTTGATTTCTTCGAAGGTATACGTCTG
>Ga0209648_10004922_pt1 | contig 11379 bp, 9 predicted proteins | sample GraSoi2013_115cm_FD_185830 | JGI IMG/M metagenome (GOLD analysis project Ga0209648, IMG submission 185830) | Grasslands soil microbial communities from the Angelo Coastal Reserve, California, USA - Sample 9_17_2013_115cm (SPAdes) (version 2) | ecosystem: Environmental > Terrestrial > Soil >...
AAAACCGCTCGCATCCATGCCAAGAAAAACTTCTGCGCCAACGACGTCATCCCCGCCTACGAATCCTATTACAAGCGCGTCCTCGACGAATCCTGAACGCCGACCGGTAGTGCCGCTGTAGCGCCCCGGCCAGGCCTGGAGCTCTCACTCGTGCCTTCAGCGGCCTGCGTTTCTTGGCCGGAAGCCAGCTTCCGAATTCAGTGCTAACGCTTGTAGACAGTCTCCGAGCGGACGACAATCCGACTGGAACGCGGCTGACAACGAATTAAAACTCGACCCGTAGGGCCCCCTGGATCACGCGCGGTCCGCCGCCTACGACGCCTGCGGTGGTGCCAACGGCGGTAGCCGTGCCACTCCCAACCGTCGAGGTAATCTTGCCAAAGTTTCCGCTGCTCTGGCTGGAGACGGGGTTAGAAAAATTGGTGTGGTTAAAGAGATTGAAGAAGTCCGCCCGGAACTGCAGATGGACTTTTTCTGTGCCTAACGGGAAGTTCTTGGAAACAGCAAAATTGTAATTGCTCAAACCCGGGCCGTAGTACTGGTTGCGCCCGGAAGTCCCAAGGCGTCCCGTCGGTGGAAGCGCAGAAAAGTACGTTTTATCGAAAGCGGCGTCCGGGTTCCGGTTGTCCTGATGCAGCGGTCCTGTTCCGACAACGTCGGGCCGGTCATTTCCCTGATTGAACCCGCTGAAGTCGTTCGAGCTGTTGAACACGGTAAATGGCGTGCCGCTTTGTATGGTCGTGATGCCCGAAATTTGCCAATTGCCGAATACCTGACGGTTAACGCCGCTATTCCATCCCAGCAGGCGATGGCCCGGTCCGACCGGCAAATCGATCACGTAGTAGAAGACCGCGCGGTTTCGAATGTCAAACGAGGAAGGACCGTGCTCCGCGGCAAGGTTGTTGGAGTCGGCCAGCCCGGCGCGCTCTCCCGCCGAGCCGAAGAAAGCCGAACCGTAATCGAGTGACTTGCCAAGCGTATAGGAGCCTTCGAAATAGATACCGTGCCGCCCTTGATATTTCGTGGTTAAGACGACGCCGTTATAGTTGGAGTTGCCGATGTCTTTGCCCGTCCCGACGGAGCCGAAGAGGGGGTACGGGTAAATCTGCACGTTTGGCGCTTGGTTGCCGGGCTTGGTCGGATCATTCACGATCACCCTCGGCTGGTTCTGGTCCACAAACAAACCCAGAGCGTGGCCATTCGATCCCTGATAATCCACTTCGAGCGAGAAGGCAGAGCCTAGCCTCCGCTGGATTCCCAAGCTGTACTGATAGATATAAGAGCTGTTGATATTTTGATCCTCGGCACTGAATCCCACCAAGCCAACCTGGTTGGGAAGGCCGATATTCTTGACCAGAGGCACGTTTTGGTTAAAGCCGATGGCCCAAGGGAATTTGTTGCCGTTGTTTGTACTCCTGTTCTGGGTAGTCGTCAGGTTGAAAGGGGCGTTCAGCGCCATGTTGGCGGGGATATTGTTGAAGATTTCATCGTAGCCCATGCGGAATCCGCCGCGAATTACCGTGTCGTCTTTGCCGACGAGCCATTTGGCAATCCGTGGCGTGTAGGCGAAACCCAGCACGGGAGCATAATTATTCTTATCCGAGTTGACGCCACTCGACGAAAGGGTCAAAGGTGCCTGTATCAGTTTCAGAGAGGCGGGGCCCTTCAGAGTCGTGTCAATCGTAAGAAGTTTGTTCGATCCCAACAGCACGGGCCCGACGCCAGGAATGAAATTGGTCGCCTGGTTTCGGACTTGGTGGATGGCGGAAGGATATTCGTAGCGCACCCCATAGTTTAGCGTGAAATTGTCTTTGACCTTATAGGTGTCTTGCCAGTAGGCGTCCCAGGGATAGCGCTGCCAATAAGCGAGGGTCGAGCCGAACAGCAATGTGGCGCTGTTTACATTGCCACTCAAAAAGTCGGTGAAGTTCACGAAGCTGAACTGGCCGCGGGCGGAACCATCCAGGAAGCGGCGAGCATCTTCGCGGCGGATGTGGTATCCCCACCGCCAGGAATGCTTGGCCGCCCCGAACGGCGCGACCAGCGAGACGTTGTCGAAGATCTCGTAGGTGTTAGTGATGCGCCCTTGCGGCAAGTTACTGGTGCTGCCCAAGGGGGCAAAGCCACCACTGACGTTGATGGTCGGAAGGCCGGAATCGAGGAGATTCTTTGACCCATCGACTACGCCAGGGAGTGGATTCCCGGCAGAGTCGACAAAGATCTTCGCGGCGTTGAAACCTGAGTCCTGCACGGTAATGAAGGTCTTATTGCGCGAAAACCCGAGACGCACTTCATTCAGCAGACGGGGCGAAAACGTATGCGTGTAGTCGATGACATCCGAGTGGCTGGCGGGCAGATTGCCATTGCCTCCCAACAGCGGCAGAGCGCCGGCGGTAAAAGTGCGACCGCTATATTCGGCCCACCGCGCGGAGATGTGATCTTTCTCGCTGAAATTGTAATCCACCTTCGCGAGCCCAGTCCAATCGTAGGTTGTGGCGCTGACGTTGGCGATGAAATTGTTGGACCCCTGGGCGGCGCCCGCAACGTTCGGAGCAGGCCAGAATTGCAATAAAGATTTTGATATGGGGTCCCAATTACTCTGGGGGACGAGCGCCAGATCGACTGCCGAGGGTACGCGCGTGCTGCTGACCTGCGGGGCTATCTGGCGAAAACCTTCGTAGGAACCAAAGAAAAACATTTTGTTTTTGAGGATAGGTCCGCCGATCACGCCCCCGTATTGGTTGCGGTGCAGCGGGTTTTTCGCAGCGTGATTCTTGTTAGTGAAAAAGTCTGCGGCTTCCAACACGGAATTGCGCAGATACTCGAATACCGAGCCATGAAATTGGTTGCTACCGCTCTTGGTCACGATGCTGACCTGTCCGCCCGTGCCACGTCCGAACTCAGCCGTGGCCACACTGGTCTGCACTGCAAACTCCTGAACCGCGTCGGTAATGCGGAAGTTTCCCAGCGCCGAGTTGACTTGTGTGTCTATATTGCTGACTCCATCGAGCAAGAATATGTTGGACTGAGAGCGCGCTCCGGCCACGTTGAAGCCGCCGCCTTGTGTGCCCGTCGCCGAGGGCAAAACGCCTGGAGTCAAAAGTGCCAAGTCTAAATACTGGCGCGCGTTCAAGGGCATGTTCGATATAGCCTGGCTATCCACTACACTGCTAAGGGTACTTCTGTCCGTTTCCAGCAGCGGAGTCGCCGTGGAGGAAACTTCTACTATCTGGCTGACGCTACCGATCTCCAGGGACACATTCACGTGCGTGATCTGGTCCACTTGGACCAAGATGCGCGGTTCCGTGACCTTCTTGAAGCCCTGGGATTCCAAGACGAGAGAGTATATAGCCGGTGCTAATTGCAAAAACTGGAACTCGCCATTGGCGTCGGTCACCGCTTCCATTTTGGCGTTCGTGGCGGCGTTGGTGAGCGTCAATTTGGCGCCCGACACCACCGAGCCGCTCGGATCCTTTACGAATCCAACAATGCTTCCGGTAGGCGAAGCCGAAACTGCGGCGGCGATGAGAAGAACCATTATTGCTACCGCGCATGTGCCGAATTGCAGCCTTCGGTACGCATTGCCGGACAACCTGGCAAACTCACTTCGATCCATAAAATTACCTCCACCCCGTCTTAAAGTACTGTAACTAGTGTCTCCCCGTGTAAAGTAGATCTCACGGGAACTTAATTTGCGTAAACGTACTGCCGGAGGAGGGCTCTGTCAAGGCCCGTATCGTCACTTTATAAAAAAATGACTTGCTGGTGAGTAGTTCGGGCCTTTTCAGACCCAGTATCCCCAGGAGCGTGGCCACTTGCATCCCTGGTTTCCAGCAGTGTCAAAACACGCCCAGAGCTCCGCGGAGCGGAGATGTCTATCCCCGGGCCTACTGCTTGGCCGATAGGGAGCGCATAAGGAACATTCCGTTGCGTGCTTCCACCCCGATACTCACATCAGGAAGGACCGTCTACGAAGCGCTACTATCCGGTCCTTCTAGAATCCTGATCTGGCGACAGTTTTTGCTTGTAGTGGCGCAGCCTGCTGCGCCTTTTCCTCAAAAAGCTTTCACCCTGAGCATCACACTTCCGCGGTCTCCGCGCTCGGTGGCCTGACCCGCCACTTCGCTTTCGTCGCGCCACAATCACGATGCAAACCGGAGCCACTGGACACGCGTTAAGCCGTAATCAACATTTTTTCTTGACAGGTTCATCATCATCCCGGTACAATGTCTTCAGTCAGTATTGCGCCTCGCTTCCTGCGAGGCTTTTTCATTTCCAACTCTAGGAGCCACCCATGTCCTCTCTTCGTCCAGTTGGCCGCTCCGCGGCCACACTCGATAAGGACCGCAAGTCCTTGTGTCGTTTCACCTTTGCCGACGGCCGCCAATGCCGCACTCCCCGCTCCCCTCATCATCCCCACTTCTGCTCCGACCACGCTCGCAAAGACTCCCAAGCCCGCGCCGCCGATAAACTCGCTCGCGAACTATCTTATTTCTTCTCCGGCCAATACCTCTCCGCCTGCGATCTCACCGCCGCCCTCGGCCGCCTCTTGCCCGCTGTCGTCCGTGGCGACATTAAGTCCCGCTCCGCCCGCACCCTCGCCTATCTCTCCCAAACTCTCGCCCAAACCATCCATCTTGCCGAGCAGGAATACATCAACGCCCTCGGCACCGACGGGTGGCGCAGGGCCGTCCGCAATTCCGTCCACCAAAACTTCGACCATCGCCACGCCTCCCCACCACCCCAACTGCAACCGGATCAGGCTCCCCCTGTAGTGGCCGGTCTTTCAGACCGGTCAGGGTCAGGCTCCCCAACCATCCCTAGCCCCACAACCGGCCCCATCGCCGTACACTCCCCTGCCTCCCACGGGCACGGAATTCGTTCAGCGTGTAGTGGCCGGTCGGAACTTGTCCCGACCCGGTCGGGAGACCGGCGAGAAATCATCCCTCCCCTAACCTATTTAGAATCAACACTTACAGAAATGCCCGCAAGTGTTGATTCTAAACCACTTGCACAGAGCCTAAGTCCTTTAGATGCAACACTTACAAAAAACCCAGGGGGAGGGTAGCACCCGAAGATCGAAGATTCCGGCCCTGCCGGAAAGGGTTGTCTATCCTGAACGACGAGTATTTCTGCGAGTCCCGACCCGGTCGGGACCATCGGGAGCGAGGGATCTCCTTAAGCGTCAGCTCGACTTCAGCGCCGTCGGTACGCCACCACGTCGTCTCCGTACGCCCCGCTCGGCGTGTAAGCGACGGTCCGCCGACCTAGATATTCCAAAGCCTGCGCGTGCTGCGCGGGCAGCGCATGGTTCGCCAGAAAGATGCCTCCGTGGTTCATCATATGGGCGATGCTGGCCATCGCCAGCGCCTGCTGAAAAAGGTCATAGTAAACAAGCACGTTGGTCGCGACCACCAGGTCGAAACCCTGTCCTTCGCGAACGTCCGTGGTCTGCGTAACCACGTTCATGTCGAATCCGCGCATTTGTGCCGCAAACCGCGGCCGGACCTCCACGGCACGCATCGTTACGTCACTCACCGAAGCAGGAACTGGCAGCGGCTTCGCTGGCGTGCCCAGAATCTCCCCGAACTTCTGCCAGTACGCTACTGCCTCCGGGCTCCACTCCGCTGAGACGAGCCGCGGGAGCTGCACTGTGTACGGTTGGCCCGCCCGGCCACGTTCCGCAAGCCTCGCCACATGCGCGTTGACGGCCGCGTTCAAATCCGCCGTCACCACTGAAATTTCCTCGGCTTTTCCTAATCCTAGCCGCGCCACCGCTTCCAACATGGCGAACGGCTGAATCGTTTGCAGCGGATAAAAATCGTAGCCATCGCGCTTGTCCGTAAAATCCAGCCCTGGCCCGATGACCAGAATCCGGTGCATGGTTCCGGGCTGGATCGCTCCTTTTCGCAGCATGGCCCGCAACGTATCTTCCAGCGCGTAATTCGGCAGCAAGGAAGTATCGACGGAGAAGCCCCGGTCCTTGAACAATGTTCCTCGCGCAAGGAGCGCTGCGGTCGGGTCCCCCGCCTTTTCTGATTCTTTCAGTTTCTCCTGGTAGGCCCGTTGCTCCGCGATCAAACGCTGTAGGTTTTCTTGGAGTTTCGCTTCTACAGATTCCTTGGCGATGCCCTTGCGCTCCAGGAACTCGCGCACGAACCGCAGCCTCTCGTTGCGCGCCGCGTTTGTCAAGGCAACGGCCAAGGCGTGGACCCGCGCTCCGGCCGCCGCAGTGAGTTCTCCTGTTTCCGATGCCGCGCTTTCCGCACTCTGCAGTCGCGGAAGATTCGTGTACGACGCCCCGTAAAGAATCAGGTTGGTGATGGAGTCTTCGACGCCTTGGTCGATGCGCCCCCGCACTTCCGCGTCGCGCGCACGGACCCAATCGTTCCACGCGGCGGAATCCTTGAAATCGCCTCCGCTAAGGCCCGCATCCGCAAACAGCTTGAGCGTCTCTGCCGCCTCTTCAAAGCGGAGAAAGCGGACAACCGGTTCAGTCGCCGAAAAAACTGCATGAAGGAGTAAGAAGAGGAATAAGGAGAGGACTAAACAAGCCAGTGCCGCGCGCCTCCGCTCGACCCCTGCTAGGAATTCCCAGGCAGCACGCATCGTTGCGCGCATCTCAGGGCCAAGCGTCCGACCGAGTCAATTCCATATCGCCCGAAGGAGCCCACAGGCTCAGGCCTGAGGCTTATGTTCAACCTCTTCGCGAATGTGCTCCAGCACTCTCATATGAATCTTGTGAATGATGTAGTCCGACCACAGATGCCAATACCCAGCCGGCCACATCGTGTGCTGATACCACGTCGTGCCTTCCAGCCGCGTCCGCCCGCCGGGCAACGCCGTCAGCAAAAACTGCCCTTGCTTGGAAACAAAGTACCCATGCAAGTGCGGCGGCTGAATATTTCCGTAAGGGCTGAGTTCGTTCAAAGGCGCCGGATTCGCCGTCACGCCAAACTTCAAGAGCCGCGGTTCGTCCCACACTTCGATGGGTTCCTCAAACGGCCCCGTCGAGAAAATGCAATGCCGCACCGCGCCAACGCCGTGTCCGGAAATTTCCGCCCGGATCGGATACGCAATCCCCGCCCGGAACAAAAGTTCCTTCGGCGGCGGGATTTCCGCAAACGCTACGACCTGGCTCCAAACTTTCTCCGGCGGCGCGTTCACCTCAATCGGCGTGCGCACCACGAACACCGGCGGCGCGCGATGAAGAATGGCCTCGCCGGTCTGGAGACTCGGCACCGAGAGAAGAACAATCACCATCGCCGCCGGCGCTCCGTGGCGCGCCCTTGGGCTTCCCTGGATCATGTAACCAAACCACGCGCCCATCGCCGCCAGCGCCAGGCTGATGGGAGCGGCCATAACCAGACAAATCGCCCCCTCCACTCCCATCGTCAGCAACAGCGCGGCGGCAATGCTTACGGCAAGAATCGCAACGCCAATGCGGCTGCTAAGCCCTCGCGGCGCTTGCCACCCATAAACCAGCGAGGCAATCAATCCCATGCCGAACGGCAGACCCACAAACAATCCAAATCCATACGTGCGGAGCACGCTCGTGCTCAGGAACGCCATCGCCAGACCGAAGAGCAAAGAGTCCCCGATAGCAAGCGCCGCACTTCCAAGACTCCCCTCGGGAGCAGAATCTTCACGCATGGATTTGCCGCGAGCCGCGGGCGTCTCGCCGGGAATCCATTCTTCCTTTTTTGGCAACGCGCAGAGCGCCGCAAAGAAAGCGAGATTCACATAGGGAATGAAAAACAAAATTGCACGCCAGATCGGGATTCCCGCATTGCGCAAACGGCAAACCGTCAGCCCGACGCCGAACCAGATAAACGGAATCGCCACCGCGACCATCGTTCCAGCAAACGAAGCCTCCGGCCTAGGAAGCGAAGTAAGTCGCACAGCGTAGGTGATCGGCTGCCAATAGCTGAAGAGTCCCCAGGAGCGGTGAAACAAAAAGTGTGCGACGATGTTATCCACGCCAAATTTCACGAGAAACGCCGCGACACCAAGCAGCGCGTACTGCCCACGAGTGATGCTTCCCTGCCACCTCCACACATCCGCCATCCGCATCGCCTGCCTCCTAAGCAGCGCTCTTGGCAATTCGCGAGGCCGTCCAACCCAGCAGCCCGCACACGCCGAATCCAATTCCGTTCAAGACACCGTGATATCGCTCCATTCGCCCGAGATCCACAAACGGTTGCAGCGGGTATTCACCAAGCGCCCACGTCGCTGCCAGTGCCATGCCCGCAACCACACATCCGCTCGAGAGAAGCAGCATTGCTCTCCCTACCGGATTCGTGGTGCCCACCGCGACGCGAAACATCCCAGTCGCGAGTCCAAATTGCCCCACAACAATCAGCATCACCGCCGCCAGCTTCACCTCGGGTCCCACCAAGAACGCCAAGCCCAGCAGCCCCGGCCCTATGACCACGCCAACGAGTGCCACGCCAAGCAGCTTGCTCCAGCGGGTTTCCCGGAGCCGTTCAAAGGTCAGCCCGGCAAGCACTGCTGACAAGAATCCCGCGAAGTGAAAATGAACTGCGGTCAGCAACACGATGGGCTCTTGAAATCCCACTGGCTGCAAACCGAGCCGTGAAGCTACGAGCCATGTTCCGCCGACAATCAAATATCCCTCGCCTACCGCAAAACAAAATTGAGAGAACGAATGTGTTCGATGTCGCCAGAGTCTACGCAAACCTCTGAGCGCGAACAAAGCGCAGACAACCAACCATGCACCTGCAAAGGACGCCGCCAGAATGCCAGTGGGAAGAAAAAAAGAAATTGTCGCCAGCGCCGCTGCGGCGAAAATCATCCACTTCAACGCGGGCCGCTGGCCAGTTAGCGACCCAGTTGTGTCCAAAGACGGAATCAGCGAAGTCGCGAGGGGAACCACAATCCACGGTGCCAGCAGAAACAAGACCTCGATCACGCCCAGTTGCGGCCAGCCGCTCCAGGTCCCCGCGGCGATCCCAAGCCATACTACTGCACCAAGAAGGACCAGCAGGCGAAACGAGCCTCCCGCTTCGGTAACGTCACCCATCGCAGGCCCTTTCATGGAGCGGGCGCCAGCGCCGCCGCTCCATACGTCGTTGTCAGGAACAACGCCGCCAAGGTGAACGCTATGTCTCCCGCGCGGTTCGTTCGCCGCAGCGAGGCGTCGTAATACAAAAGCTGAACCGGCGCGCGGCAAAGCCAAAAAATCGCCATCGACGCAGCAAGAAATCGTCCGAGTCCCCGCCCGCTCGCCAGATCCGCCGCAAAACCAAACGTTACCGCGGCGAACAGCAGGACTACGCCGACGATATAGACGGAATGCACGACGAAAATCTGCCGGATAATCGGCGCAACCCGCGACAAGTTCTCTCGGTAGTTCAGTTTCTTCGGAATGAAAAGATTCGCGCATGCTATCGCAATCTGTACAAATCCTGCCAACCAGAGGAACAGAAGCATGGACCTCATAAGTACCTCCTTCCGCGCTCTACCCTCGTCGGGACATTTCATTCGCCGGGCAGCTCGCCGCGGCACATTGGCGATTCGCCGCAACCCAGCGATAACCCTTGCGCAAAATTTCCATCATCCCGGGAATTTTCGAAATCCATACCAGCGGCCGGCTCCACCAAATCTCCCGCGACAGCGCCACGCAGGCGTCCGCCCCGCCGAATTGGCTGCCATCGCTCAGCAGAAATCTCATTTCGTACATCAATTCTTCGCGCGGCATTCCAAGCAACGCTCCCACGCGCGGATCCTGCAGCGGCGCCAGCGCCATCCCGCGCTTCTCCAGAATCGGCGCCAGCCAGCGCGCGATTCGCGTGCAGAACCCGCACTCCGCGTCAAAAAACAACCACCCGCGCGCGTGCCGCCCCTTCCCGTCCGTGTATTCGCTCACCAGCGAAATCATGGTTCCATCTCTTCTTCTTACTTCCTTACTTCCTTACTTCCTTACTTCCTTGCTTCCTTGCTTCTCATCCCGCTGCTTTCGTCTTGCTCGAGCCCAGCAGCGTAATCACCTTCCCGCGCAGCTTCACCACGCCCTTCAATGCTCCCGTCGGCATCCGAATGATTTCTTCGAACAGTCCCGTCATGGCCGTCAAAAACTCCAGCATGCTTTCCAGCCGCTCCCGCGTGTACGCATCGCCCTGCGGATTGGACTTGACCTCCCGCACGCATTCCGCAAGCACGTTCAGCGTCGGATCGATCTCCCGGCGCTTCCGTTCTTCCGAAACAATCCGGAAAATCTCCCAAACGTCCTTGATCGATTCGAAGTGGTCGCGCCGGTCCCCCAGCACGTGCACCACGCGCACAATCCTCCACCCTTGCAGCTCGCGCAAACTCGTGCTCACGTTCGAACGCGCCACCGCCAGCGTGTCAGAAATTTCATCCGCGGGCAGCGGATGCGGCGACAGGAACAGCAGCGCATGCACCTGCGCCACCGTACGGTTGATGCCCCAGCGCGTGCCCATCTCTCCCCAGTGCAAAATGAATTTCTGGGCCACCGGCGTTAAGCTGTTTTTCGTAGGTTCGCTCATTTTTTTCTATCCGTGCCTGGCGTCCTTCTCGTCGCTTTCGTTGTGTCTGTTACTTCTGTTGTTACAGAATATACAGTTCTTTCCGCTACTTGTCAAGCCCTTTTTTACCTGTCCTCTTTCTGGTCTTCCCCGCTTCTCTCACGGCTGTTACTTTCTTAGACGGAGTCCCAGAAAAGCCTGGGAAAGGCTCTTGGCACAAATGAGTCCTCAGAACGTCGGAAGTCGCGCTCCTTGGCTGGTGGCTCTTCTTGGCTGTCTCTTTTGCTGCCTGGCGGTTGGAGCCGCGTCCGTGGACCCCGTTGACGACGACTCGCTCTCCGCCGCTGTCTGCCCTATCGTTTATCAACTTGACCAATCCGCATCCTCGCGTGGTTACCGCTACAGCTTCTTTGGCAACGGCTTCTTCATTAACGATCAGGGCTACCTCCTTACTGCCGCGCATGTTCTTGAATCTTTTCGGGACGGCGGCCAACCATATATTCTGGTCAGCCGCCTCAATAGCCCGCCACGCCTCCTAAAAGCGGCCGTGATTGCTACGGACGCAGAGCACGACATCGCCATTCTCCTCGCCACACCGAATCCCTTCGCCTTGAAGTACAAGGTCACCTTCCTGCCTCTCTCCGGCGAACCGGCCTCCCTTGGTCAACCTGTCGTAGCCCTCTCTCTCCACCCGCCGAGGCAGCAGAACGCCCACACCTTCGAAGTCCCCCGCCAAGACCACTCTTCCAGCGAAGTGCTCTCCTACGAGTCCACGCAACTCGATAAATCCGCCCCGTCCTCTGAAGTGTTTCTCCTTAGCCATCCGGTGAATCTCGGCCAGAGCGGCTCCCCGGTGTTCGCCCTCGATTCA
>Ga0209648_10004923_pt1 | contig 11378 bp, 5 predicted proteins | sample GraSoi2013_115cm_FD_185830 | JGI IMG/M metagenome (GOLD analysis project Ga0209648, IMG submission 185830) | Grasslands soil microbial communities from the Angelo Coastal Reserve, California, USA - Sample 9_17_2013_115cm (SPAdes) (version 2) | ecosystem: Environmental > Terrestrial > Soil >...
GGTGACCGCCGCTTGAAACATCACACCCTCGGCTTGAAGGCCGGCCAGATTCACCCGCACGAGTTGCCCCGGCTGCAGCATCGCTACTCCCTGTTGTCCCCGATCCGGTCGGGGTCACGCTCGAAACGATCCTCGCGCCAAGAAAAGTGAATTGCAAGCCTTTCCCCGTGTGATGACGGCAGAGCGGCGAGTCGTTTCTAGCCGCGACCGTGACGTAGCGAGGGTCAACTTGCTACCCGATGAAATGGGACGCGGTGGAAAAGACGCAAGTGACAGGGTGGGAGAGCCCGACGTTTAGGTCGGAGCCAAGCTCCGACTCCCAAAGTAGTCGCACATGAGATTGGCCTTCACACCGTGCCCCGTGGGAGAATTCGATTGCCAACATGAACCGGCCACGAAATTTTCGTGCCTACTTTTTGCTCGGTGCGCTGGTGATCACGGGCTTGGTTGTGCTTCTGCGCGAGCATCGGCCGTCGTTTCTTCGCCCGGGCCTGCGTCTCTACGCTTATGTTACCACGGCAGATGGCAACGTCACGGTTGTCGATCTCGTGAAGCTCAAGGCTTTCTCCCGGCTGTACGTTGGGGCGGGCCCTTCCGGAATGCGCGAGCATCCCACGCGAGCAGAGATTCTTGGGGTGAGCAGCGGCGGCGGCTACATTTGGGTTCTCAATACCCGCGCCAACCAGATCACCTCGCGCATTCCCGTAGGCCCGCTGCCCTACGCGATCGATTTTTCGCTGAATGGCAATCGCATCTTCACCACCACTTCCGGGAACGACACGCTTCTTGCGATTGACGCTCAAACGCACGCCATCCTCGCGCGGGCCGCAACCGGACATCAACCCGTCCTTGCACGCGTCACGCCCGATGGGAAATCCATCGTGGTCGTGAATCGCGGCGACGGGTCGGTCGGGATCCACGACGCCGCAACGCTTGCTCTGCGCACCAGCGTTTCCGTCGTTTCGCAGCCCGAAGACGCCGCTGTCTTGCCGGACAGTTCCGCGGCCTTCGTGCTCAGCCGCTCCGAACACCGCATCTCTGTCGTGGACCTGCGCCGCGGCGTTCTGGCTGCCAATCTCGAGCTTGCCGGAAAGCCCACGGACATGCTCCTCAAGCCGGACGGTGGCGAACTCTACGTGATTTCTCCCGAAGCCCATGGACTTCAGGCCATCAATACCTGGACGCATGAGGTAGGCGACTACATGGAGCTGGGATCCGCCCCCACTCGCGGCGTCCTCAGCACCAATGCCAGCTTGCTTTATGTTTCGGACACCGCCGCGGACCGCGTCACACCCGTGGACATCGTTAATCGACGCATTATCCGTAATCCAGGAAAACCGATCCCCCCCGTTCCCGTGGGCGATGCTCCTTCGGCATTGTGTTTCGATCCCAACGAGACTTTGCTCCTGGTCGTGAGCCAGGGCTCCGGCGACCTGGCCGTTATCCGGGTGCGCACAAATTTTCTGGTGACCATGATCCCAGTCGGCGATCATCCCTTGGATCTCGCGGTCAAACTGTTTTAAGAAATGCACTCAGCCAGAAGGAAGATGCCACAAGAGAAAAAGCGGAAGTAAAACTTTAACTACGGCAGAAACGTGTTAGGAAGGGCTGGGAGGGCGACCTCAAGAAAAACTTTAACTTAGGTTTTTGCTTGGAAGCGAGGCGATTCTACTTCAGCGGCCAGGAAGACGTTTCTTCACCGAGGTCCACGTCCAGGAACCCTTCCGCTGGCAGAACGTCGACGGGCAGCCCCCCATGCCACAACGCAACTCCGAGTTTCAGCTTGGTCTGCCCTTCGACGTTGATTTGGTCCTTCTCGATGGCTACTTCCAAAACCCGTTCGAACGCCACTTCTGCGACGGACTTCGGGTTCAGGAGACAGACGCGATCTTTCTCGACCGCGAACTCCTGGAGGTGCCCGCGCTCGAGTTTCACCACGATGGTCACTTCATCCGCGCCGCCGATGGTGATGCGGAACTCCAGATCCTCGAGTTCCCCGAGCGCTTCGGGGAACGGATCGATCCGCACGCAGAAGCGCCCTTCTTCGAAGCCGTAGCGCAGCTCATGGAGATAGAACACGCGCCCGTGCATCGAGCCGCCGCGCCGCTCGGGCGAATACAATCCGGCGCCCAGCCATTCGAAGTACGACGTGTCACGGCCGTCGACTTTGACCTTCAGCAGACCGGCGGGAGCGAGCTTCAGCGCGTGCTCGGGCCGGTGCTTGATGGGCTTGGCCAATTCTTCCGGCGCCACCTGCCCCAGCGCCAGGTAGATTCCCGTCAGATGTTTTCGATAAAGGGCATCGAATTCCGCGTCATTCGCGGTGCTGTGCTCCGGGCCGAACCACCAGCACCAGTCGCTGCCCTCCGCAGCCAGCAGCGATTCGAACGCTTCCCTGAGGGCGGTCTCGGTCGGCGCGTCCGGCCTTCCCTTTTCCCGGGCTTCGGCGGCGCGTGCGTAGGCCTCGCGCGCGTCCCACAACAATTCCCATGCGGCGACGTCTTCGCTGTGCCCGATCCACACGTCGAAATTTGCATTGATCCATGAGGCAGGGAAAACCCCCGTCGTGGCGGGAATTTCGCCAGCCGCAGCAATCGCTTCGCCGGCAGTGAGCGCACGGAAATCCTGGTCGTTCTGGATGCGGCGATAAAATTCGCGCAGGAACTCACGGCCGTTCCCCGGGTAATATTCCCAGGCGTTTTCTCCATCGAGAAAAAGAGAAATGGTGAGCGGCTGATTGCTCTGAACGCTTTCTCCGAGATGGCGCATCCGAAGGTGCAGGTCCGCGGCGGCGGCCTTGGCGTCCATGCGGCTGTAAACGAAACCGATCAGATCGGACAGGTGGTGATCGCGGAACAAGCCGGTGATGCCGCCGCCCAACTGCAAGCGCCAGGGTTTGTAGAGGCGGTCGGCGTTGGCGGGCAGGCCGTTGGAATCGCGAAAGAATCCGACGTTCAAGGTCCGCCCAAGTACGCCTTCATCTGTTCCGAACCACTGGAAACCTTCTTCGGCTGCGAGAGTCAGCGCCTGATCCGATACCGAACCTTCAGAAGGCCAGAGGCCCGCAGGTTGCGATTCGAACACTCTTTCATGGTAGCGGCGCGCCCGCTGCAATTGTTCGCGAGCATCTTCCGGGCGGCGATACGCGCGCCGCGGCAGAGGCGTCGAGGGATTCGCGACACGCGCGATATCGGAATCACAGACGAGAGGAAGAATGGGGTGATAGAACGGCGTGGTGCTGATTTCAATCTGCGCGCGCCTGGCGGCGTCGCGATACGCCGGCAAGACCATTTGAATTAATTCAATCTGTTTTCCTTTCAGCGCGGATTTATCGCTTTCGGAATAGTCCTTCCCTTTCGAAGCCAGGCGGCTGACGACCTCGTCCTTCTCGAGCCAGGACTCATCCATCCAGGCCAGTTGCGAGAGGAGCTGCAAATCACGCCAGTCGCGCGATGTGAAGGTGACCTGCGCCTGGGCGCCGCCGGCGGGACGCGACCACTCGTACAGCTCCACGAACCTCGGCCATCGCGACATCAGCCGCTCCTGATTCAACTGAAACGCGCGCGCAATGATCTCCGCTTTATCCTCGCGCGTCAGTTCCTCGGCGTTCTTGAACGCCAGAGAAAACCAGGGCTCGTTGAAATTGCCGCTGGCGTATTCCTCCAGCTGCATGCTCAGGGAAGGCACGACGTTAAAAGTGGCATGAAAATCGGGAAACTCGCGTAGCATTTCCACCATGCCCCAGTAATCCTTCAGCGCATGCAGGCGCGTCCAGGGGAGGACGTAGCGCCCGCTCTCCGGGTCGCGGTACTGCGGCTGATGCATGTGCCACAACAAAACCAGATGAACGCGCTTCATCGCCTGCGTCTCTCCCGTGCGAATCGCGCGACCGTGTTACACTCACCGTTCGCGCCATGCGCATCCTGGACCGCTACATCGTCCGCGAAGTTTTCCGTCACGGCTTCCTCGGACTTGTTGTCTTCACCTTGGTCTTCTTCGTCCCGCAGCTCGTTCGCCTGATGGAACTCTTCGTGCGTCATGCGGGCACGGGCGGCCAGATTTTCCGGCTTTTTCTGTGCATCTTGCCCGGGGTATTCGCCTTTACCGTGCCGATGGCCACTCTAATCGGCGTGCTGCTGGGCCTCGGCCGGATGTCCGCCGACAGTGAGATTATCGCACTCACGGCGTTGGGAATCGGCCGCCGCCGCATTCTTCTTCCGGTGGGCGTTCTCGCGCTCGGCGGAGCCCTGGTGACCCTGGCGATGACCTCATGGCTCGGTCCGCTGGCCGTCCACACCTTCCGCACCATCGAGGCCAACCTGTTGGCGTCACAGATTTCGTTTCAAGTGCAACCGCGAGTCTTCGATGAGCGCTTCCCGCGCCTGGTGCTCTACGTCAACGACCTTTCAGCCAGCGGCACCCAGTGGCACGGCGTCTTTCTCGCGGAAACCGGTGGAGAGAGCGGCTCACGCCTCACACTGGCGGAAAACGCGATTGTAATTGCCGAACCGAAACAGGGCAAGCTGGAGCTGCACCTTCAGGGTGGCACGACTCACGAATTCTCGCGCGCAGATCCGGACCACTATTCGGTCACCGCTTTTGGGCAGAGCGATTGGCCCATCGAGTTCAGCGGGCTCGTGTCCACACAGGCCCGGCAAGCCAGCAATCCCGAACGCTCTCTCCACCAACTTATTTCGGAGAACGGGCCGGGATGGCGCGAGGCGCGTGTCGAGCTTCATCGCCGGTTTGCTTTCCCGATGGCGTGCCTCGTTTTTGCCCTGGTGGCGGTGCCGCTGGGGGCAAGGCCTCGGCGCGGCGGCCGCGCTGGTGGTTCGTTGCTTGCCGTGCTTCTGATTGCTTCCTACTACCTGCTTTTGGTCATGGGCGCGGGACTCGCACGCCAGGGGACACTGTCGCCGGCGAAAGGAATCTGGATGGCGAACGGCGTTCTGGCGGTTCTGGGACTTGCGCTGTTGCCCCGCATGGAACAGTTCCGCGGTGAGAGCCGGTGGCTGCGTCCCGTCGGCTATTTCAGGACCTGGGTCCGCCTGTTGCGCCGTCGCCAAGCGCAGGCCCGCGCCCGGGCCGCGGCGATCCGCGCTGCCAATGGCGAGCGTGGCCCGCAAGAGTTTGTCGTGCGCCCCAGCGGGAGTTTTCCTCGCCTGATGGACATCTACATTCTGCGCCGTTTTTTTTATTATTTCGCGCTGTTGATGGCCGTTTTCGTATTCCTGTTTGAAGCGTTCACGTTTTTCGAGCTTTTGGACGACATCGCGCGCCACCGCGTTCCCTTTCTCATCGTCGTGGATTACTTTGGCTACCTAACTCCCTATCTCCTCTACAATCTCGCGCCGCTGGGAGCGCTGGTGGCCGTGCTCGTCACGCTTGGCGTAATGAGCAAAAACAATGAAATCGTGGCTATCAAAGCCAGCGGCACGAGCCTCTATCGTCTCGCCGTGTCGCTCATCGTCGCGGGACTCGTGCTGGCCACGACCATGTTCGTCCTCGATAACACCTACCTGCCGTACGCGAATCAGCGGCAGGACGCGCTCCATAACATCATCAAGGGCCGTCCACCGCAAACCTACACGCAACCGCAACGCTGGATCTTCGGAGAAAGCTCCAAGATTTACAATTACGACCTGTTCGACCCCGCGCAAAAGCTTTTTGGCGGATTGAGTGTTGTCGAAGTCGATCCGGCTACCTTTCAGGTTCGCCGGCGTGTATTTGCCTCGCGCGCCCGCTGGTCCGATGCGCAGAAGACGTGGATGCTGGAAGGAGGCTGGGTGCGCGATTTCAGCGACGGCGCGATCGTCAACTACACGCGCTTCACGGGAATGGCTCTGCCTGAACTCACCGAGCCGCCCAGTTATTTTAATCGTGAGGTGTTGGCGGCCTTTCAGTTGAGTTGGCGAGAATTGGGCGCTTATATCGATGGCTTGCACCGCGCGGGCTTCGACGTTGCGACACTAACTGTGCAGTGGCATAAGAAAATTGCCTACCCGCTGATCGCTCCGGTGAGCATGCTGCTGGCGATTCCTTTTGCTTTTCTGGTGGGAACGCGCGGGGCCACGGGCGGAGTGGCCCTTGGAGTGGGAATCGGCGTGGCCTATTGGTGGATGGCGGATCTCCTGGAGGCCATGGGCGGCGTGGGACAACTCCCGCCGCTCCTGGCGGGGTGGTCGCCGGACATTGTTTTCTTTTTTCTCGGGCTGTACTTTTTCTTTAAGATGCCAACGTAAAGAAAAAGAAGCCGGAGATGCGGAAATGGGATGTGTGCCGGCAACTTCAAGTATTACTTTAAGTTACCTTTTCCGCCTATTTGCCCTTCCTTTTCTTCGCACCCTTTTCTTCAACTACTACTTGAGCTGCGGCCAACCGCGAGATCGGAACGCGAAAGGGCGAAGCGCTGACGTAGTCCATGCCTACGGCGTGGCAGAACTTCACGCTGTCCGCGTCACCGCCGTGCTCGCCGCAAATGCCGATTTTGAGGTTGCTGCGAGTCTTGCGTCCCTGCTCGATGCCCCATCGCATCAGCAGCCCGACGCCCTTGATATCGAGCGACTGGAAAGGATCGGAGCTGAAGACGCCAGCCTTTTTCTCGTCCACGTAGTCCGGCAAGAAACGCCCCGCGTCATCGCGGGAGAGTCCCATAGTGGTCTGCGTGAGGTCGTTGGTTCCGAAGGAAAAAAACTCCGCCACTTCGGCGATCTCCCCGGCAAGCAACGCGGCTCGCGGCAATTCGATCATGGTGCCGACGAGATAATGCAGTTTTACTCCGGCCTTCTTGATCAGGTCATCGGCAACGCGACGAGTGGCTTGGTCCAGAATCGAGAGCTCTTTTCTGTCCAAGGTGAGCGGATGCATGATCTCGGGTAAGACTTTAACTCCCGCCTTTTGACATTCGATGGCCGCCTCGATGATGGCGCGCACCTGCATCTCGAGAATTTCGGGATAAGTGATAGAGAGACGGCAGCCGCGATGGCCGAGCATGGGGTTTGCTTCGTGCAATTGCTCGACGCGGCGCGCCACGGTCTCCACGTCGATCTTCAATTCCCGCGCCAACTCTTCCTGCTTGGCCCGCTCGTGCGGGACGAATTCGTGCAACGGCGGGTCGATCAATCGAATGGTCACCGGGAGGCCGTCCATGGCTTTGAAGATGCCCACGAAATCGCGGCGCTGGAACGGAAGAAGCTTGTCCAGGGCCTTGACGCGAGCCTCTTTCGTGTCGGCAAGGATCATTTCCTGGATGGCGCGCTGGCGCTCGTGGCTCCTTTCCGGCTGCTCGAAGTCGGTGAAGAACATGTGTTCCGTGCGGCAGAGACCGATGCCCTCGGCGCCGAATTCGCGGGCCTTGCGAGCGTCCTGCGGAGTGTCCGCGTTTGTTCGAACGCGCAGGCGGCGAATCTGATCGGCCCACTTCATCAGCGTTTCGTATGATTTGGGAAGTTCGGGAACAACCAGCGGCATTGCCTCGGAGTACACCACACCCTCACTGCCGTCGAGCGTGATCCAGTCGCCTTCCTTCACGACTCTTCCATTCGTGGACATCGAGAGTGATTTGTAATCGATGTCCAATTTTTCCGCGCCGACCACGCAGCACTTGCCCCAGCCGCGCGCTACCACCGCGGCGTGGCTGGTCTTTCCTCCGGTCGCGGTCAGGATGCCCTGTGCCACGGCCATGCCGCCGACGTCTTCGGGGCTGGTTTCGCGCCGCACCAGGATCACTTTTTCGCCGCGTTCGGCCCACTGCTCGGCCTTCGGTGCGGAGAACACCACTTTGCCGACCGCCGCGCCGGGCACGGCATTGATTCCGGTCGCCAGGATTTTCGAAGAAAGCGCCTTCCTGTCGACCTTGTCATCGATGACCGGATAGAAGAGCCGCTCGATGTCTTCAGGCTTGATGCGCAGGATGGCTTCTTCCCGGGTGATCAGTTTCTCGTTGGCCATGTCCACGGCAATGCGGAAGGATGCGGCGGGCGTGCGCTTGCCGGTGCGGGTTTGCAACATGTACAGTTTTCCGTCCTCGACGGTGAACTCCATGTCCTGCATGTCGCGATAATGCTTTTCAAGTTTTACTCGAACTTTCTCAAGCTGTGCGTAAACCTCGGGCATAGCCTTAGCCATTGCGTTTAAGGGCATCGGGGTGCGAATACCGGCGACCACATCTTCGCCCTGTGCGTTCACCAGGTAGTCGCCGTAGAAGACCTTTTCGCCAGAACTTGGATCGCGCGTGAAGCAGACGCCCGTGCCCGAATTATCGCCGGTGTTTCCGAAGACCATTTGGACGACGTTGACGGCAGTGCCGAGCAGGCCAGTGATTTTTTCGACCCGGCGATAAGTGACCGCCTTCTCTGCCATCCAGGAGCCGAATACAGCGCCGATGGCTCCCCAGAGTTGATCGATGGGAGCATCAGGAAAATCCGTTCCGGATTTCTCGCGGAAGTATGCCTTGTATTCGGCAACCAATTCTTTCCAGCCGCTCGCGGGGACGGCGGTGTCTTCCTTGACGCCAAACCGGGTCTTCATGGCGCGCAGACGGTGCTCGAGGTCTTCCTTCGACATTCCCATCACAACCGTCGAATACATTTGCACAAAGCGGCGATACGCGTCGTACGCGAAGCGCTCGTTCTTTGTGGCGGTAGCCAGGCCGGCCACGGAGCGGTCGTTCAGCCCCAGGTTGAGAATAGTCTCCATCATTCCGGGCATGGAACGCGCCGAACCGGAACGGACGCTGACGAGAAGAGGGTTTTTGGGGTCGCCGAGTTTTTTCTTGGTGACCCGTTCGAGCCTGGCAACGTTGTCAGCGACTTGTTTTTTGAGTTCCGGCGGATACTTCTTCCCGCTCTTGTAATAGTAATCGCAGGCTTCCGTCGATATCGTGAAGCCCGCCGGGACCGGTAAGCCGATCTTGGTCATCTCGGCGAGCCCGGCGCCCTTCCCGCCGAGGAGATCTCGCCAGGTTCCGTCACCTTCCGCTTTGCCAGCTCCGAAGAAATACACCCATTTTTTCACTGTAAGCCTCGCTTGCCTTAGTTGGAATCGTGAATCATTTGCTGCTATCGCCGCACTGCAATGGGCGGCGAGGAAAATTGTCGGCACGCCGACCCAACAATGCTTCAAGTAATACTTGAAGCTGCTATCGCCGCTCCTCACCGCCGAGTTCCGAAAAATCGGCGACGGTGGTGAACTCGCGAAGCAATTCCGCGAGCAAGGTCAAACGATTGTTGCGAACCGCCTCGTTATCAGCCATCACCATGACGCCGTCGAAGAAGTGGTCGACCGCCTTGCGAAGGCCGGCGATGACCTCCAGGGCTTCCTGGTACTTCCCCGCTCGCTTCTGCGATTGCACTTTCGATGCTGCAGCACGAACCGCGGAGTAGAGTTCGCGCTCGGCCGCATGCTCGAAGAGCTCCGGGTTCACATGGTGCCCGTCGCCGAGAGTGACGTTGGCCTTCTCCAGAATCTTTCGAATGCGCTTGAAAGAAACGGCCAAGGGTTCGAAGTTTTTTGTCTTGCGGATGGCCTTGAGAGCTACCAGTCGCTTTTGGGAATCCACCAAGTCGTCCACGCTGGCGCGAAAAACAGCGCTCACTTCGTCGTAGCCAAAGCCTTCGCGTTCGCGGAAGACGAACTTTGCGCGGTCGAGGATGAAGTCAAGGATCTGAGCTTCCTGGTCCGGCGTTACACCGCGCTTTGGCTTGTGAGTGAGAAGCGCCTTTGCGGCCGCGCCGATAGCCAAGGAAAGCGAGACGGGGAGCTTTTTCTCCAAGATGATTTTGACAATGCCGAGGGCAGCGCGACGCAAGGCGTAGGGGTCGCTGGAGCCGGTTGGAATAACACCCACAGCAAAGCAGCCAACAACGGAATCGAGCTTGTCCGCGAGCGCGACGGCGCAACCAGTCAGATTGCGCGGGATGGGCTCGTCCAGACCCGCCGGACGATAGTGATCGTAAATGGCGTCGGCCACTTCGTCCGGTTCGCCCTGAGCGCAGGCGTAAAGGCCGCCGACGATTCCCTGCAGCTCCGTGAATTCGCGCACCATTTCGGTGGCGAGGTCGCACTTGGCGAGCTCGGCGGCGCGGTCAGCTTCCGCGACGTGGGCCTGGGCCATACCGAGGTTGAACCACTGCTCGGTGAGCCAGCATGCGGTGGCGCGGACGCGCTCGACCTTGTCGCGGTAGCTGCCCAGGCGCGATTCGTAGGTAACGCGCTCGAGTTTCGGGAGATAGTCGGCGAGCCGACATTTCTGGTCAGACTGCCAGAAGAATTGCGCGTCGGCAAAACGCGCGCGGAGCACGCGCTCGTGCCCCATGCGGATCAGTCCCTTGGGGTCCTTGTCTGCATTGATCACGGCCAGGAAGTGCGGCGCAAGCTCGCCGCTTTTATTTTCCACGGCGAAGTATTTTTGGTGGTCGCGCATGACGGTGATGAGAATTTCGTCGGGCAGGCTCAAGAACGCTGGATCGAAGGCGCCCTGAATAACGCTCGGGTATTCGTTGAGGTAGGTCACCAGTTTTCGTAGCTCGGCGTCTTCGTGGATGCGATAGTTGCCGCGTTTGGCATAGGTCTCCAGTTCCTTGGCGATTTTTTCCTGACGGCGAGGCGGGCGGATGATGACGCCATTCGAATGCAGCTTCTTCTCGTAATCGGTGAAACTGCTGACGCGGATAGCGTTCGAACCGAGGAAGCGGTGGCCGCGAGTGATGTTTCCGGCGGTGATTCCGGCGACCGGGAGTTTCAGGGGCTTGCCGTCGAGCACCGCGACGATCCATCGAATGGGGCGAATGAAGCGGGCGGCGTCGAGGTCAGTCCAAGTCATGGAGCGTGGCCACGTGATGTCGTGGACGGCGCGGGGGAGGATGGTCGTGAGGATTTGTTCCGCGGTCCGGCCGAACTTGGTTTGCTTGGCGGCGAGGTACTCGCCCTTCGGGGTCTGGATCAGAAAGAGCTCGTTGACGTGGACACGCTGCTTCTCGGCGAAACTCAGTGCGGCGCGTGTCGGCGCGCCGACGGAATCGTAGGCCACGGACTTCGGGGGACCGGTGACTTCCGTCTGGACGTCAGGCTGTTTCACGGGAAGTCCCTGGACCCAGGCGGTCAGACGGCGGGGCGCTCCGAAGGTTTCCACCGTGACGCCCTCGGAGAGATTTTCCGCGGAAAGGAGTTTCTCGATGTTGGCACGGAGATCTTCTTCGGCCTTCGGGAGCATGCCGGCAGGGATTTCCTCACATCCGATTTCGAAGAGAAGCTCGACACGCTTTTCCATTGCGCTATTGGCAGCAGGTTTCATGCCCGCACCTCTCGTCGAGAGGCTGGGCCGCCGATCTGTTCCAGATATGCTGCGGCGGTGCGGCACGCAAGCGTGCGCACGCGCG
>Ga0209648_10004927_pt1 | contig 11375 bp, 8 predicted proteins | sample GraSoi2013_115cm_FD_185830 | JGI IMG/M metagenome (GOLD analysis project Ga0209648, IMG submission 185830) | Grasslands soil microbial communities from the Angelo Coastal Reserve, California, USA - Sample 9_17_2013_115cm (SPAdes) (version 2) | ecosystem: Environmental > Terrestrial > Soil >...
CGAAAACAACGGATAAGCGGCGCGTCAGGATACTTTACAGATTCAGGGAAAAAGCCCCGGAGGACCGGGGCTTTTTTGTTCGGCGCCGCTTTCAAGGTGAATATCTTTCCGTTAGCGTTTCCGCAAGGCTTGACGTTGAGATTCTTCGCGTCCCGATCAGAATCGGGACGCTCAGAATGAGAACCAAAAATAGCTTTGGGCAGCCGCTAGGGCTGGACGTTGGTGACACCCTCGGCGCCGGGCTTCGGGAAATGTTTCTCGTACCAGGCAATGGAACGGTCCGTGGAGTCGATCACATGGCCGGTTTCGGAGAGACCGTGACCTTCACGGGGGTAGCGCACGAAGACGGCCTCGGTTCCCACGTCTTTGAGGGCGATGAAGAATTGTTCGGCTTCCGCAATCGGCACGTCGTTGTCGTTTTCGCCGTGCATGAGCATCGTCGGGGTGTGCGCGGCGGCAACATGCTTCAGAGCGGAGCGTTCCCAAGCAACATCCATCAAGTTGCCCTGGTGCAGGAACTGGCCGAACTCCATTTCTTCATACTGGTTGTAATAGGTCATGTAGTTGTAGCTGACCAGGTTGGCGATGCCAGCGATGGGGACAGCGGCCTTGAACTCATTGGTCTGCGTGATAAGCCAATCCGTAAGCTGGCCGCCATAGCTCACGCCCTCGATACCCATCCGCTCGCGGTCAATCCACAGATAGCGGCGCACGGCCGCGCTCACGCCGTACAGGACATCCTGGCCTTCGTTTCCGTCCTGATCGCCAAAGACGGCGTCGGCGAATTTCTGTCCATATCCGCTCGAACCGCGATAGTTGACGTTCAGCGTGGCCCAGCCACGCGCCGCGTAGACCTGATTCTTGAAATTGAATGACGGACCATTCTGGCCGTGGGGCCCGCCGTGAATGTTCACGATGAGCGGATGCTTGGATGTGGCGGTCATGCCCAAGGGTTTGGTGAGAAAAGCTTCGACTTCGAACTTGTTGTCGTTGCTGATGAAGGCGAACGACTCGACTTCCGCGATCTGCTTTCCACTGAGTAGTTGCGCGTTCAAATCGGTTAGTCTGCGCGCCGCGCCGCTACTGACCTTGAGGTACAGCTCAGACATGTCTCGGGGCGACGCGAAGCCATAGGCCAGCGTGCCGTCTTTACCCACGGACCAGCCGGCCACCGTCCCGACATCTTTCACGACGTACTCGGGCTTGCCGCTTGAAATCGGCAGACGCACAAGGTGAATGCTGCCGCGTTCCTGGACGGAGAAATATACCGCACTGCCATCCGGCGACCATTGGGGAGCACCCTGGCGACCGTCGAGAACCACGCCGATTTCGCGGCGGCCGCTGCCGTCGGAGTTCATGAGCCAGACGTGCGTGTCCTCCATGGTGGTTTCGCGGTCGGTGAGCCCGCGCCGCGTGCCGCGATAGACGATGCGCTTGCCGTCTGGCGACCACAGGGGGTCGTACTCGTTAGACTCCGTGGCTGTCAAGCGGCGAATGCCGTTGTCGGCAACGCGCAGCGCGAAAATGTCGTAATTGAAAAACTCGTCTTGATTGGGCTCGCGATTTGAAACAAAGACAAGCTCTTTGCCGTCGGGCGACCAGTCGATGGAGTGCTCGTCGGTGTTGCCCTGGGCGAGCTGGCGGATTTGCTTCGAGCTCACGTCTACCACAAAAATGTGCAGGCGCTGATTGTCGTTGAAGCGCGTCATGCCTTCGCCGGCGTCCGGCTTATACAAATACCGAGTGATTACCATGGGGTCGCCGCTGGCTTCGGCGGCTTCCGCGCCGGGAGTGGAAGAGATGAAAGCGAGTTCCTTGCCGTCGGGAGACCAGGTCACATCCTTGCCCGTGCCGGGAAGCGGGCTGTTGGTGTCATGCAGCGGAGCAAGAAACGTGATGTCAGAGCCGTCCGGCCGCGCCATGAACAGACCGCGCTTGTCTCCTTGGCTTCCCTGGAAAGCCAGCCACTTGCCGTCGGGAGACCACAGCGGGCCGCCGCCAGAATCTTTTTCCCCGCCCACGCGGACGGACTTCTGAGTAGCAAGCTCCATGATCCAGAGCTGACCGTAGGGGCGGCCCGGCCGGTCGCGCATCACGACGGTGTAGGCGACCCGATGAGCGTCGGGCGAGATAGCGACGCTGCCGACGTTTCGCAAGCGCGAAAGGTCACTGCTGACCAGACCTTGTGCTGTGCTCAACGGAACGATCGTGAGAAATGCCAGCGAATTAAGTACACACCCACCCAAGCGATTCAAAACCAACTGCCGTGACAGACGCATCTAGTTCTCTCCTCAGATTTTGAAAAGGCGCAATTTTCCTGCCTCGTTTCTTGCTCGCTTTTAAGTGAATCAAAGGATTCTTACTTCAAATGTTGGTCGATCCAATCTACCCAACGGCGATAAACGTCCATTTGGCGGACGGGGTCGTTCGGAAAATGACCACCAACCGGGTACGCAAAAAATTGCACGGGAACGCCGTTGTCCTTCAAGGCATGGTAGAGCTCATAGGCTTGCGTGATGGGGACGCGGAAATCACCAGTGTCACACATGATTAGAGTTGGCGTCTTGATTTGCGGAGCGTAAGTGATCGGCGACTGCTCGAGAAATGCTTTTGCGTTTTCCTTGGTATAGGGAGAGCCGTTGAAGGCGTAACGAACCTGGACGCTGCCATCGCCGAGATTGTACTGATCCAGCCAATTGGTGACGGGAGCGCCGGCCAAGGCGACCTTCCAGATGTGGTAGTGGCCGATAAGCCAGCTGGTCATGTAGCCGCCATAAGACCAACCTGAGACGGCGATGCGGGATTCGTCAACGGAGACAAGTTTCTTCACGGCGTCGATTCCGGCCATGACGTCGCGCCCGGGGCCGTCGCCTGCGTCGTTCCAAATGGCATGTGTGTAAGCGTTACCGAGGTTTTCGCTACCGCGATAGTTAGGCTCAAAGATCACGCAGTCGCGGGCGGCCATGAGCTGCCCAAGAAAATCGAATTGAGTGGTTGAGGCCGCGCGAGGACCGCCGTGGATGATCAATACGAGCGGATACTTCTTTTCTTTGTGAAAATCAGGTGGATAAAGAAGTACGCCGTCCTCCTGGAACCCGTCCGAGCCTTTCCACTCAATTCGTTCCGAACGCCCGAGCGCGTGAGACGCAAGCTCGGCGTTAAAATTGGTAAGGCGCTTCGGAGGGTCGCTCGGCGCAGGCATGTAGTAAAGCTCGGAAGGATGCGTTGCGGAACTGCCGATAAAAGCGATTTCGCCACGGACCCCGACGAAGGCGTCGACCCAAAAGGACCAGGACGGACTGATGTCACCGACCGGGAGTTTTTTGGCGGGGCCGTGGAGCGGCTGGACCCACAGCGCTGTCTGTGTTGCGTCATGTCCTCCCAGCAGCAATGATTTTCCATCCGGCATCCAGATCGCGCGCAGGACATTACGATCGATGGAGCGAGAAACGTTTTGGCCTTCTCCACCTTCAGGGGATGTCACATAGATTTCGTTTTCGTTGGATCGGCTGCCATCACGGGGATACCAGTAGGCGAGTTGCGTGCCGTCAGGAGAGAACAGACCGAACCCTTCGAATCTCTCATGATTGGTGAGTTTGCGGATGTCACCAGTCTCGACGTTTAGGATTTGCACAGTTCTTTCGTCGCCACGGCCGGTGTGGGGGTCTTCCTGGCGCGTGAAAGAAAGGAATTTCCCGTCTGGAGACCAGGAAATCGGAGAAGAAGGTGAACTGGGAGGAAGGACTTTGGGGAGGCTCCAAGAACCGGAAGTAAGGCGGCGAGCCTTTCCTCCGTCTGCGGAGATGAGCCAGATGTGCGAAGGCATCGGCGCTTTTGTCTGGAGAAAATCGTTGTCACCGACTTCGAATGCGTCGAGGTGTTTCTCAATATCCTTCTTGTTCGGTGGTTCATCCGCTGTAACGTAGGCAATGTCCTTGCCGCCGGGCCGCCACGCGAACTGTTCGACTGGTGAGGGTGCGCCGGAGACTCTCCTCGCTTCACCGCCGGCCATCGGCAACAAGAATATCTGCGGCTTCTCCTCCTTACCGCTTCCCTCGTCGGCGAGAAATGCCAAACGGTCGCCCGTTGGGGACCATCGCGGCGAACTCACTCCCTTGCGCTCGTAGGTCAGAACGCGCTGCGCTCCCGTGGCGATATCAATCAGGATGATTTGGCGATCGCTGCGGTCTTGCTCAAGATTCGGGCGAGAGACAACGAAAACAATGGTGTTGCCATCGGGTGAGGTCTGCGGGTCGGAGACCGACGTAATTTTCGCGTAGTCGTTCAATTCGATGCGGCGGCTTTGCGCGGAGACAGGTGCACCGCCGTTCAGCATTAGCGCGATCGCGAAAACAGCAGCCGGCATAGCACGATGCAACATTGGGGCGGAATTGTGGAAAGGCTCAAACCGGATTCGATTCGCTGCGCGAGATTGTGTACACATGCGGTGGGTCTCCTTCGGGAGAAAAGAGTTCGCGAGTCCCGGCAGAAGATTGATTCAGCGCGCGGTATCGTGTCATGCGGGCAGCGCCCCGGTCAAGGAAATCACTCGGAGAATGCGGCGCAACGTCATGTTAGAATCGCCGCGAGTTGACCGCCAGGCGGTCTGCAAAACTAATGACCCGACTGTGCTCTTCCCGTTTCGAGCGGGCAGCGCGCAAACTGGGCTGGACGCGCATCGCGGGCATCGATGAAGCTGGCCGCGGCGCCTTGTTTGGTCCGGTTGTTGCCGCTGCCGTAATTCTCAACCCCAAGCGGCGGATTGTCGGCCTAGATGATTCGAAAAAACTTGCTCCTGAACGGCGCGCGGAACTTGCGGAGCGCATTCGCGAACACGCACTTGCCTGGGCCGTCGCCGAGGTAGATGCACAGCGCATTGACGCCTGGAACATTTATCAGGCGTCGCGCCAGGCGATGACGGCGGCGCTCCAACAACTGGTGATTCCTCCGGATTACTTGCTCATAGACGCCATGCAGCTCGATGTTCTAATCGAGCAGAAGTCCTTGATCAAAGGCGATGCGCGCAGTGTCTCTATCGCTGCAGCCTCCATCCTGGCGAAAACACATCGGGACGCTCGCATGGAAGAGTGGGACGGCGTTTATCCGCAATACGGTCTCGCGCGCCACAAAGGCTACGCCACGCCAGATCACCTGGAAGCATTACGCCTCCACGGGCCGACGCCGCTGCACCGCCATTCGTTCGCCCCGGTGCGCGACTCCGCGTGCTGGGCCGCCGAAGCGACGCAAACTTCACTTCCTCTTCTTTGACGGCGAAGGGTTAAGATCACTGGCCATCATGCCAATTGCGCCGTGGAATGCCATCGCATCAGTGCTTTATGGAGTCTTCGACCCCTGATTGCTTGCTCCGAATTCAGCCAGGCAACCGATCAGATAACAGTTCATGGACCTTCGCCTATTCTTTGCCTGAGAACTTGCTTCGTAGAAAGGGGATAACTGCCTGCTCACAAGAGGTTCTGGGTTCGTTGACTTGGCTTTTTCCGGCCTGTTAGCGTAACCAAGTAGCGTTACAAGTCGTTCCGCTACCGCCGCAAATTGAGGAGAACGTCTGGGCAGACTCCCAGGGGGAGGTTTGTCCCCGTTCGCGCATGGCTTATAACAAGAGCAAATACGTTGAGGCCGCACAAAAGCTGCTGAACCAGGGCAAAGTCGCCCAGGCCATAGGCGAATACCAAAATATTCTGAAATACGAGCCTCGCGATCAGGTCACGCTGATGACCATAGGCGAGCTGTACATCCGCCAGGGCGAGACGTTCCAGGCCATCGACTATTTCGAACGCCTTGCACAAATCTTCGTGGGCGACGGTTTCCTGACTAAAGCGATCGCGGTTTACAAACGCATCGCGAAACTCGCTCCCGAGGAAATCCGCCCGCTCGAAAAGCTCGCCGACCTCTACGTTCAGCAAGGCGTGATGAGCGAGGCCCGTCCCCTTTTCCTCCAACTGGCCGAGATTCACCTGAAGAACAATCGCCAGCCGGAAGCCATTGGGCTGCTGAAAAAGCTGCTTCTCGCCGAACCCGATAATCTCCGGATCCAAATCCGGTTAGCCGATTTGTATCAAGCCATGGGCCAAACCCGGGACGCCATCGAGGCTTACGTTTCGGCTTCCCAGCGGGCCCTCGCTCGTGGGGACCAGGCGGAGAGTGAAAAGCTCGCGGACAAGGCCATAAAGCTCGAGCCGAATAATGTTGCCGCGGTCATTGTTAAAGCGCGTGTTTATTCTTCCCAAGGCAATCTGGCCAAGGCAGCGCAACTCCTCAAGCAGGTGCCGGATCTCGAGAAGGGCGGCGAACAAACCGAACTCCTCCTCGATCTGCATATCAAAGGCTCCGACTGGGATCAGGCAACCGCTCTTGCGCTGCGCGTTTTCGAAACCGACGAGAAAAATTTCGGGCCGATGCAAAAAGTAGTCGAGGCGTTGCTGCAATCCGGACAGGACGAAAAAGCCCTGGAGATTCTGGATCGCTCTCGCGTTCCGATGATCGACGCCGGCGAGCACGAAGCCGTCGGACGGCTCCTCAACGAGTTGGCTGTAGCTATGCCCGACCGCTTCGAACCGCGCGAATGGCTGGTCGATCTGTACGGTCGCACCAGCGACTCTTTCCACTTGACTGATGCGCTGGGGCATCTAGGTGATGTTCTGGTGGCGAATCGCCAGCTGGAACGAGCGAAGAAAACCTTCGAACAGCTGGTCGAGCGCGAGCCGGAGAACGACTCGGCCAGGCGCAAACTCGACGGCGTCATTCGCAGGATGCAGGGGCTGGCGCCGGAAGAAGCTCCGGAAGTCCCGGAACAGCCCTTATTGCCGACTGATTTTCAGAGGTCGCCGGTTGTTAAACTGCGATCGGAAGACGAAGAACCTGCTCCCGAGGCACAGTCAAAGTCTGCAGGGTTGCCAGGCGAGCCTCCGCTCGACGAAGAGACCCAAAAATTCATCTCACAGTCGCTGACCGACGTAGACCTCTTCGCCAGCTACGGTCTCACGCAGAAAGCCATTGGGTTGCTCGAGGCGATTCTTCGCCGCGCGCCCCGACATACACCCACACTCGAAAAGCTGCTCGACTTTGTGCTGGGTGCCGGCGACGATCGGCGCACTGCCGAACTTGCGGCGCAGCTAGAACAGATCCACCATGCAACCGGCGATAAGCGCAGCGCCGAACGATTTGGCGAATTGCGCCGCCGCTTCCAGCGCGCTGCCGGCCTGAGTGACGAGGATCTGGCGATCGCAACGGCTGCGGCAATGCCCGCCTCAAAAGAAACTTCGGTCGCAGAAACCCACGAAGTTACGATTCCCGAAGTCCCCGCGGAGCCTGCTGCTGGGGCTGCTCCCGCGTTCCCTTTGCAAGGAGCGGAATCGGCACCAGTCGAAGTCAACGCCTCTCCCTCGCCGGACGTGCAGGAAGTCGATCTCTCCGACGAATGGGCAACGCTTCTTAAAGAGTCACATCATGGCGAAGCAAAAGTGGAGACTCCCACTTCGAAGCCAGCCAAGGCGGCGCCCGAACCTCCGAGTCGCCCGGAACCGGCGCTCGTTGAAGAGTTTTCAATCAGCGGAGAATCTCCGGCCCTTCCGCCGGCCGAAGTTACCAGCAAGGCTCCCCCGATACCGTTGGAACCTGAACCTCTCGCCGAAACGTCGGGAAAGACCGCTGCGGCGAACCGAGCGAAAGGCGTCCCGGCTAGCGGAAAACCGCAGAAACCCACAAAGAGTGACGAGCCTGAATTCGAAGTCGCCCAGGACTTTGAACTTGTATTGGAGCCCGAGCCGCTGGTTCCGGCCTATGACCAGAAGCCTCCCGAAGCTCCGGTCACGCAAAATGCAGCTTCCGTGCCGCCTGCGGGCGGCGGTTTCGATTCCGATGAATTCCTGGCCGATCTTGCCAAGGAAATCGACCAGCTCGGGATGGACAAGCTCTCACCGGCTTTCTCCGGAACGATGCCGAATGCCCAGCCGGCGGCGAAGGCAAAGGCCACGTCTGCACCTTCCGCCGAATCCGGTCCGCTCAAGGAAGTGTTCGACGAGTTTCGTGCCGAACTCGGCGAGATGGGAGCCGAAGAAGAAGACCTGGAGACCCACTACAACCTGGGCATCGCATTCCGCGAGATGGGGCTCCTTGAGGAAGCCATCAGCGAGTTCCAAAAGGTCGCCAAAGCCAACGATCGCGGGCGCGCTTTCCGTTACACTATGCAATGCTGCACCCTGCTCGGCCTGGCCTTCATGGAAAAGGGCCAGCCGACCATTGCGGCCATCTGGTACGAGCGCGCCCTGAAGACCCCCGGCATGGACCCGGAAAGTACACTCGCCTTGCGGTATGATTTAGGCGTGGCTCAGGAATCGGCGGGTGAGCCTGAGGCGGCGCTTAAGAGCTTTTCCCAGGTTTACGCGATGAACATCGACTACCGTGACGTGGCCGAACGCATCGCCGCGCTTCAGAAGCCCATTCGCCGCTCCTGAACCCCTCCTGACGGGACAGGATTCTTCTCACCAATGAATCGGATTTATCGCGCACTTCTGGTGGTCCTTGCGTTCGAGATGGGCGCGCTGCTCCTCTATTTGCCGTGGACAGGCTATTGGGAGCAAAATTATTTTCTCAGCCATTATCCTTCGCTCATTCGCATTGTGCTTCACCCTTCGTTTCGTGGTGCGGTAAGCGGAGTCGGGGTCTTGGATATCCTTTTGGCAATAGGGTGGATTGGTTCGCGTCCGGGTCCTGATCATGTCCCGCCTCAGTAACTCATCTGGCGTACCGACCCTCTGCTACGTGACGGACCGGAGCAGCCTACCGGGAGTCCAAACTGCAGGGGCAACGGCGGCCCTCCGGTGCAGAGTCGCTGCCGCCGCGGCTGCCGGTGTCGATTGGATTCAGATTCGCGAGAAGAATCTTTCCGGAGGAGACTGCGTCCTGCTCACCCGTGAAGCTCTACAGCTGGCGGCAAGCGCGACAGCCAGCGACGCTACGCCAACACGGATTCTCGTCAACGATCGTCTGGACGTTGCGCTGTCTGAGGGCGCCGGCGGCGTGCATCTCGGCGAGAAGAGTCTGCCGATACAGGAAGCGAAGCGGCTTGTGGACGCCCGCGGTCATCAGAAGGATTTCCTGATCGGTGCTTCCTGCCACTTTTTGCGGTCTGCCGAATCCGCTGCAAATGGCGGCGCTGATTATCTTTTTTTTGGTCCCGTCTTCGCCACTCCTTCCAAAGCCGCTTACGGTCCGCCGCAGGGACTTGATCGGCTGCGCGAAGTTTGCCGGGCTGTTTCCATCCCGGTAGTGGCCATCGGCGGAGTCACGCTCGAAAATGCTGCGTCCTGTTACGCCGCCGGTGCCGCGGGCATCGCGGCAATCCGTCTTTTCCAAGACACACGGGAAATTTCCCCTGTCATCCAGGTACTGCGCAAACTGGCGCCTTGATCAGCGTTCCATCAATCGGCGGAGCAGCCGTATCTGCCCCGCATGGTAAACGTCATGAAAGGCGATGCCGTAGAGCTGGCGCAGCAATTTGGCTCCGCGCGGCGACCGTAAGACCTTGGCCGCTGCTTTGCGCAGGGATTGATGTTCACGCTTCAGCAGGTTCTTGTCTGCGCCCCAGGCTTTTTCACTCCACTTGCCCTTCTCTGGTCTGGCAAAAAAATTGCTCCCTTTCAGCGCAAAGGAGCCGCGTTTTCCACCCTCAATTCTTCGCCTAACGGCGTACTTCCAATACGCCGCATGCAGCGTCACTTCCCAGATGCTGTGGCGTCCAGGGCCGGGACGCCAGGCTGCCTGCTTTGCGGACACTCCCTTAATGGATTGTTTAAGGTTCGGTCCATGCCAAGTCTTTTTCTCGTAGGCTTCATCGAGTAGCGCGAGCACAACTTGTGCGGAATTCAGGGTGACCTCCGCAACGCGAATGCGAGTGATGGCGAATTCCCGCAAAGGATGGCGCTCGCGCCCTTCCGTGTCAACGTAAAGCCCGGGACGTACGCACGCCAGAGCAAAATGAGGAAGAGGCGAAGGCGGGTGACCAGTTGCAAGTTATTTGCATTAGGTATCCGATTAAGCTAGTCTGGTTTAACTATTGCAAATTACTTGCAAGGAGATTCCGTGCCCTCTGTCTCTCGTTCCGTCCTTCTGTTTCTCTTAGCTTTTTCTTCCTTGGTTGTTTTCTACCAAGCCCCGTCCCACGCCCAGGAGAATCCTTACTTCGTCGCTTACGACCACTACCTTGAAGAGCCCGGAAACTTGGGAATCGAGTACTTCTCCACGTTTGGCACGCAACGCGGCGGCAACAGCTTCCACTCCTTCTGGACAGAATTTGAATACGGTGCCACCGCCTGGTGGACGACCGAGTTTTATCTCGACGGACAGACCACGTTCGGCGACAGCACCTTGTTCACGGGATTCCGCTGGGAGAACCGTTTCCGGCCTCTGAAACGCGAGCACTTCATCAATCCGATTCTCTACGTGGAATACGAAAACAAGAATGGCGCGGACAAAATCCTGAAAGAAGGCGAAGGTCACGACGTGGAGTCGGACTTCCTCGCCTCGAATGCCGAAGCCCGCAAGGAACACAACCACGAAATCGAATTGAAGTTGATTCTCTCCACTACCGTTAAGGGCTGGAATTTCACCGAAAACACCTTGGCAGCCAAGAATCTTTCGAATTCACCTTGGGAATTCGGCTATGCCCTGGGCGCCAGCCGCCCTCTCGCGCTGAAGGCTTCCGCGAAGCGCTGTAACTTCTGTCCGCAGAACTTTATTGGCGGGATCGAGATGTACGGCGGCCTTGGAGACCGCCACAGCTTTGGCCTTCACGATACTTCGCATTATCTGGCCCCCGTTCTTGGCTGGAATTTACCTTCCGGCTGGACGCTGCGGGTATCGCCCGGCTTCGGTTTGAACGACAACAGTCATCGCTTCCTCCTGCGCTGGGGTGTCGCCCGTGAAATCTCCGGTTTCGGTTCCATGGTCAGTCGCCTCTTTGGAGGCCGCCAGTGAAAAGCAGCATGGCGGGCCTTTCCCTCACCGTTGTTCTTCTTGGCGTTTCATCTGCGCTTTCGGTGAAAGCGCAGCAAAACAGCGCAAGAGCAGCCGTTCAAGATACAAAGGCCCAATCTGTGTATGACGAACTTTCCAAAGCGCCCCAAAAGGCCCGAGCCAAACGCAATCCCCTCGAAAAGGACCCAGACGCTGCTGCTGCGGGCCGGATTCTATTCGAACAGCATTGTGCCGAATGCCACGGCGATGCGGCGCAAGGCGGCAAGAAAGGGCCGAGCCTTCGCGTCGCAGAAGTTCAAAACGCCGAGCCCGGTGCGGTTTTCTGGATCTTAACGAATGGTGTCGTTCGAAAGGGTATGCCGGTGTGGTCGAAGCTGCCC
>Ga0209648_10004929_pt1 | contig 11373 bp, 10 predicted proteins | sample GraSoi2013_115cm_FD_185830 | JGI IMG/M metagenome (GOLD analysis project Ga0209648, IMG submission 185830) | Grasslands soil microbial communities from the Angelo Coastal Reserve, California, USA - Sample 9_17_2013_115cm (SPAdes) (version 2) | ecosystem: Environmental > Terrestrial > Soil >...
GACGTAGTAGATCCAGGGATTGCCCGCAATCCCGACCACCGCAGTAGCGCGGTTGCCCACCGGCCCAATGTAACGATATTTCAGTTGGCGGTAAGCCTCAGGCGAGAGCGGCGCCTGCGCCCAAAATGTGGTTGAACAGCAGAGCAACATCAGCCCAAGCGCGCGTGCGGCCAGCTTTGCCATGATGGCCTTCCTGGCGAAACTTCGCCTTCACAAAACCGCGCGAATAGTAGTCTCGTGGAGACAGGGAAGTCAACCGCTGATTTTAACTTCTGCAGCCCCCAACTTGGCCTGATCGCTTCCTGTCAAGGATGTGAGATCACCCATTTCACGATCTTTGTTTAGCTTTCAACGTGAAGGCCGAGCTCCGCGCTTTCGTGTGCCGTATTTCAGATGGCGTAAAGAACAGCCCATAATCAACATTAACGGAAGTAAGAAACATAGGGGCTTCATGTCGCTGTCCGGGGCGCTGATTTTTCCCGGAGAACCGCTCGCTGCAAAAGGAAACCCGTACGACTTTTGGTGCGTGCAAGTCCCATGCCTTTTTATGTGAGATCCAGGCGATCAATGGGCCGTTTCCGTAAACATCACCACGGGATGGCCAAGACTAAAAGGCCCTTCGGCCCTGATGTGTATGGTCCCCGGATTGGCGGGCAGGGTGAGGGTAACGCTGGCTGTGCCTGAGCTATCAGTGGCCACAATTCTGTTGGAGACTGTTCCTCCATCTGTAGTGAACAGAATGCTTGCTCCAGCTAGGGTCGCGCCTGACTGGCCGGGATTGAGGGTTACTGAGAGCGTTAAGGTCGTGTTTACTGCCCCGCTCTGACCATCGCCGCTTTTGGTCAGCGAGGCCGCGGGGTTGGCAACGAGGATCCAGCCACCCTGGTTTTGTTTGACTCCGAGGTTGTCGGTCGCACTCACCGTGAAATGGTAGAAGCCCGGAGTCGTGGCCGCGGTTACCGTGAGTGCCCCGGTCTGTGAAGCAGTGAGATTGGCCTGAGTGTTTGCGATCGTAACACCGGAGTCAGACTGGATTGAGCCCAACGTCACGCTTCCAGCCCCGGATATGAGTTTAGGCTGAAGCACAACGGTTCCGCCCGCTGGAACCATCGTGACGTCAGGATTGAGGTCCCACTCGGCGCTGGGGCTCTGCGCCATGCTTCCGTTGACCACCAGCAATGTGGCGGAGAATGGTGCAAAGGTCCAATTGGGTGTCCAGGATTGCGCCGGGGAAGAGACGATGCTGTTAGGTGACGTCTGGGCCAGCGCAAAAGTCGTGACTTGGCTGGGGGTAAATCCATTCAGATTGATCTGGGCCTGTACGCTGGCGCTTGGATTCTTGTTGATGGTCAAAACGGTCATCTGAGTACCGGCGGGATCGACCGCGGCGTAGCTGCTGAACGTATTGGGATCGCCGTCATGGAACGCGGCGACTGATACGGATGCAAAAGCATGGTGCTGGCTATCGTAGTTGCGAAAGAGTTTTAATGCCAGAAACGCGGGGCTGCTGGGATTCGCCGCCGTCCAGCGCGAGGATGCCCAAACGCGCTCGCGCCCCAGAATGCCCCATGCGTCAGCATCGACCAGGGCCGTGGAGAAGTCGGTCTCGCCAGCAAAAGCGGCATTCCATTCGGTAATGCTAAGCAGTGTACCTGGATAGATGCTGTTGGCCATTGCCCGCAGGCGAGGGATCCGGAAGGGGATCGTCTTGGCCGGCTGCATCTGGGTGACAAACGGCTGGTTGATGCTTCCTGACTCGCTGGTGTAGGTGGGATCCCACCAGTCGCGGAAGATGCGTAAGGCCAGCGCTTGCTTCTGAGCCAGACTAAAAGTGCTCATGTCGGGCGCGTCGGGATAGGCATGGAGGTCGAGGACCTCCAGGGAACGTGCCCCGGCCACCGCATCGGACCAGGCAATTTCGTTCAGCCACCAGGGCAGGAAATCAATCCCGCCGTGGCTTGACTTGTCGCTGTTGGCAGCCGCATTCCAGTAAAACCACCAGCAGCAGCTTACTGGGCCGAACCGCATTGCCTGCGGGTCCCAGCTTTTGATTGCCCTGGCCTCCGCGAGGTAAACGTCACGTAGTTCGTTGTAGCCGGTGGGAGTGGGATGGACGTCGCGATGGGTGCTCGCCCAGATGTCAATCTCATTGTCCATGTCATAAAAGTGGGGCGAGCTGCCGAAGTTGGGCGCCAGGGCCGCCACCCATTGACTGCGATAGACGCTCCCTGGTGGGTCGCTGGCGCCAGGGAAGTCGAGCAAAGGCACATGCGCGTCGTTAGGATCGTTGCCGGTAATCGGCGTTTTGCAGTCGCTTTTCAAGATGCCGTTCCCCTCGTCGGAGTTAAAAGGGTTTACTTGGCACTGGGCGCCATACTTCTTGACCGAGAAGCTGCCACTCGAGCTGTCCTTGGCTACCCAGGGGAGCATGCCGATGGTCATCACGGCATTCCCTCCGGCAGCCACGATATTGGTCACGAACTTTGTGGAATCCGTATACAGAGTACTGTCGGCGCCGTTGGCAAATGTGCGGTTGGCAAAGAAGAAATCTTGAGCAGCATTGGTGTCGAAGTTCTTCCAGTTATAGCGTGTAGAGGCATTTCCACCCCAGCGCACCAGAGTTGCCCCAGAATTCCCAATATAAGCCGTATTGGGAGGAAAGTTCACGCCATACACCAGAGCACTGATGGCGTGGCGATTTTCGAGCGCATCCACAGTTATGTGGATTGTCGCGGTGGGCGATGGTGTCGGCGTTGGCGTGGGAGTGGGAACGGGTGTTGGTGTAGGGTTGGGGCTGGGCGTCGGCCCTGCAATGACACTACTTCCTGCGTTCATATTGCAGCCGGATAGGACGAACGCCAATAACCCGAGCCCTAGGAATCCTGTTGCTTTCAACGAACTCATGGCTATCCCCGTGTCTGTTTCGCGTGCATCAGATTCACTCGAAGAATGCTAGCTGAATTACCGGTAGTAGGTTCGACACCAAGGTGAACGCGGGGTACGCTCCGGCGGACATTGTCCGGAAATCGTTCCGCCAAGACCTGCTCTGTGGCGTCGGCTGATAAGCCTCCTGAAAGGAGTTGACGTTACCTTAATTGGCCTGATCCCAAAAACATCTCTTTCTGGAACGCGCAGCGTGCCACATCTCGCCCTTTAGGACTCAAGAAGTTGCGACGTCCTGTGTTGGGAGAGTTTTTGCAACGAAACTCCCCGAACTTCGTCCGGTAGAGGGTTCGCGTAAGGAAATTATCGTGCTTGTACGCAGTGTAGCAGCCGACCATGCGCCACGCCCTGCACCGTTGATAAATCACGCCAACGCACGTTTCGTCAGGGTGTCAGCTCCAAAACATCCGTGGTGGCGGCATCGACCGCGGAACTAGAGTAGCTCAACGGGAAATAGCGGCCATCGGCCCAAAGCGCCTGCAAATCGGCGTAGTGCTTGCTTCCAGGCTGGCCACTCTGGCCCGGTGTGTTGATGGCGACGGAATGGTCCCAATTGCTCAGGTCCATCACCTCGCGGTAGCTCGCGCCTCCGGTCTGCTCGAAGGAGGCCGGCCCGTATGTGGCGTTGACGGTGAACCCGTCACCCGGCCTCTCCACCGCCGGCGGATTCACCAACGACGCGGGCAGGCGCTGGTCTAGCCCGTGGCGAAGTTGAAGCATGTGTAATTTGCCCCAGGACCATTTTGCCGGGTCGTCTCCTTGCAGCTTTTTCATTTTCTCGCCGGCAGAGCTTAGAGTCAGGCGCAGCAAATCGTCGCGTTCGGGGTCACGCTCCGTCTTGAGGAACTCAGCCATCAGATCTTCTACGATCGTCGCTCGAACGAGCTTGCGGACGGCCGCAGGGACCCTTTTCTCCAGAAGCGCGTTTCGCAGCTCGCTGATCCAGACTTCATACAGCGCTGCTGCCGCCGATTCACGTGTGAGCTTGCAGTCCCAATCGAGAATCAGTTTCCGGTATATGTCCTGGTCGTCGTTAGGGGCTTTGCGCAGTTGCGCTTGCAACTGCTGCGCAGGAATCGACACCACATCGGACTGCAAGTCCTCCATATCCTTTACCGTGAGTAAATGATGGCTTGTGCGAGCTTGCTCCAGCACTTGGCGAATGCGCTCAAATCTTTCCGGGGAAGCCCACTCATTGCCGACTTTGTAGGGGTAGCCGTCGGGGATCATTTTGTGATTCGCGGTGGCGAGGTACTGCGCTGCTGGGTTGTAGGTGTGCGGTAGGTCCTCGGTCGGGACGTAACCGCTCCACTCGAAGGCACCTGAGCCGGGCACCGGTAGCAGACCGCTCCAGTTCTCGCGCAGCGGAGCGAGGCCGGTCGAATGCTCGGCGATATTACCGTCGACATCCGCGTAGACGATGTTTTCCGACGGCACCTTCCACCGCTTCATCGCATCTTCAAACTGCTGCCAGTTTGCGGCGCGGTCGAGGGCCAGCGAGCCGAGATAGCCTGCGGTGCCGGGCTCCGCGCCCACCCAGCGCAACACAAGCGCCCGATGCGCGTCTTCCCAAAGGACCGGCCCATGCCGTGTGAATTTCAGCTCCACGGATACGGGGGCGCTCCCCCGCACGCCGACGGTCTCTTTCTCGATGCGGAAATTCTCCCAGCTTTTCGCGCCGCGGTATTGCTGCGGGTTGGCGGGATTTTTCTCTTCGAGATACAAATCCTGTTGATCGAGGCCGAAAATCGTGAAGCCCCAGGCGATTTTTTCGTTGTGCCCCACAGCCACGCCGGGAAGCGCAGGCTCGCCGGCGCCGATGACGTTCCAGCCGGGCGCGACCAAATGCACGATGTAGCGAAGCGAAGGTTCCGCCAGGATGCGGTGCGGATCGTTGGCAAGCAGCGGCTTGCCGGTCGCCGTCAATTTGCCGGAGACGGTCCAGTTGTTGCTCCCCTCCTTGCCTTGCGTCGGAAGTTCAAGGCGACGGTCACTCCCCACGAGTTCTTTGAGCAATTCGGGAGATAACCCCTCGTAACTCGCGCCCGGCGCCGGATCGAGCGAAACGGGCGGATCGAAGGCGAAAAGCGAAGTGGCTTTTTCGACTCCGATTGCTGTCAAGGCCTGCGCATGCGCCAGTTCGCTGGAAGCATTGCCGGTCATCGAGAATGCCGCCATGCGGTTCAGGCAATCCTCCGGCTGCCAGGGCTCGGGCTCAAACCCGGCTGCCAGAAATTCGATCGGAAGTCCTTGTCCTCCCGGCCGTGTTCGGTCGCGAACGAAGGCGTTAATGCCGTCGGTGAATGCCTCGAGGATCTCCTTTGTGTCGGGCGAATAGCTTCTGTATTCGGCTTCAATGTCGCCGCGATAACGCAAGAGCCGCGCACTAAGGTCGTGCGCCAGTTCGGATTCGCCCATGATTTCGGCGAGGCGGCCTTGTCCTGAGCGTTTCCACAATTCCATTTGAAAGAGACGATCCTGCGCAGCGACAAATCCTTGGGCGAAAAAGAGATCGTGCTGGTTTTGCGCGTAGATATGCGCGACACCCCAACGGTCTCGTGCTACGCGGACCCGCTGACGGAGTCCGTCGACCTTGAATTTTCCGTGGCTCGCAGAAAGTGCTGCTTTGGCGCGCGCGCTCCAATCTCCGGGAGTGGCTGGCGCCTGTGCGGCGGACGGTGCTACCCAAAACAACGCGACGACCAGCAACGACGAGGCGTTCAGTGCTTTGTTCATGGTGCGACGGATTATCCGGAATCTCCTTTTTGACTTCAAAAGCGGAAGCGAGTATACGCTCATTTCGCCTGCTCAGCGCGAGCCGCACTTCGTTGCAGCGGAAACCAGTTTCGATGGATGTCGATTTGCGATTGGAATTAGGAATGCAAACAACAAGCGATTTCGGCTCGCATGCACAGTCGGCTTGCGAGTTTTCGTGTGCCACAATCTTGCTTTTCGCGGAGACTACACACCGGTCTTGCCGAAACACTCGAGGCACTTCTCGCTCGAAGATGCGCTCTCCATCGGCGTGGATGGGATGCAGAGGAACTTCGATCCCAGGCGGCTACAAGTGCTGCCCTTGGTTTTGTTGTTGCAGGAATCAGCTGTTTGGATTTTTGCCGCCGTGAAGTGACGTGATCCGTCTCCGGGAGATTCTAACCGCCTCCTCATCTAGCGAGTTTTGCCCTAATGACGAGCAAACCGGAAGTTATGTCCCAAGAACGGAAGTCCTCAACGGCACTCCCCAGAAGTCCTCTTCTGGGAAGTGCTGCAATCAGTTGGACCATGTGCCCCGATTCTGGTCGAATGCCGGGTGGGAAGTTGCACCAGCCGACCTCACTGATCGAATGAGGCGTCAAACGCGATGAGCCGGCCACAGACAATCAGCCCCGCCCACAAGATCATGGAAAGTGCCGCCGCCAGCTTCGCCTGCCCGGTGATTTGGGAATCGAGTCTCGCCGGATCTCGATAAACTGCCGGACGGAAGGCCAGGGCGTGAAGCCCCACCAGAGTGAAGAACACCATCTTCACCCAGAACGAAGGGCTGTGATACAGCCGGATGGGTTCGGACCACACGAGCAGAATGCCGGTTACTGTGACCACCACAAACCCCAGCCACTTCCACGGTTGGAGCTGCAGCATCACCTCGGAGACCTTGCGATCACGCATGGCCCAGCCCAGCAGCCGCAGGTCAGTGAACAACAACATTCCACCGAACAGAGCAATGGAAAGCAAGTGGAGGCCGCCAATCACCGGATACGGCAGCCCGCCCTCCCGGATTGCCTGACTTAACCAGGTGTTCTGTATCCATTCGAGAATTGGGGGTTCAGTCATCGTCACCGTAAATTTATACGAACGCAATCATGCGTCCGGCCGCTAACACCGTGCTCCAGAGCAAAAGTGAAGCGCCGGCAGTCAGTTTCGCCCCGACGGGACCTGCGCCGGGCCTCACCGCCCGCCGGTGAATTGTAAATTGAAAAACCAGCGCCACCATGAGACAGGTCATCTTGAACTGGAACGACGGATTATTGTGATAGGTAACCGCGTCAGTCGAGAACATGAGAAAGCCGGTGACCAACATCATGGCGATTCCCAGCAGCGTCCACCGGTCGAGATCCGCAGCAAGTTCCGCGGGCGCCTGGCGTCTCATGCCAAAGCCAAGGAGCCGGAGGTCAACAATGGCAATGCTTCCAATCGAAACGGCAAACCCGATAAAGTGCACGCTCTGGATCGCCGGAAAAATCCACTCATAGCTGTTGATCCAGTGGGACCAGGGACTATTGACCAGCCAGCGCAGAACATTGTTAACCATTACTTTGGCGGTTCCGCTGTCGCTGGAAACTTCTCCGGATCAGGAGCTCCCGTGCCGGTGGAACCCAGGAATATCTTGCGGCCATCGGTGAAGGTGATATTTCGCGCATTCGCCCGCTTTTCCGAATGGTCGCGTGCCTGGTAGCCGTCAATGATGACGTCGGTTCCCGCAGGAAAGGTCATCTTGTTGACCCCGCGCCGCAGCAATGTGTTGGGGCTTCCACCCTCAAACATCCAGATTTCCGTTGTGCCGTCCGGCTTGGTAGTTTCGACATGGATCCAGGTATGGGGATTGACCCATTCTATTTTTGCGATCTTACCCTTGATCAGGACCGGGGCATTGGAATCGAATTCGGATCCAAACGCGTGATGCGCTGCGGCCGGCGGCGAAGCCATCAATAACAAAACGGCGCTGCATAAAACGGATGTTACAAGTTTTGTTCGCATCGAGCGACTCCAGTTCATTTGTTGTCTTCGGCTTTAGCCGGTGTTTGTTCGCGCTCACGGGCGCCCTTCAAAATATCCGTCATGGAATAGTTGCCCTCGTGACAGGCATATTCGTAAAGGTGCGAGTCCGTGGCCGGCCAGGTGTACTCTCCCGACCAGGGCTTGGTCCATGTAGCCCGATCTTCCATCGTGAACTGATAGAGAAGTGTTTTGGGGCCGGTCCGGGTGAAGCGCTCGACTACATGCAGGTTTTCGCTTGATCCGTAAAACCGCGTCTTATCGTTGAAGTTGGTGGTATCCACCACCAGCGTATCGCCCTCCCAGTGGCCGACTGAGTCTCCCAGCCAAGGCCGGATATTCTTGGGCAGATGCTGAGCATTCATGCGTACGGTCCGCACATCGTGGACCATCTCGGTCAGGATCATGATCGCTTGCGGCGTCTGCACGATCTGATGGAGGTTGTCATAGAGTACGGGGAGCGCCGGTGGCCCGGAGGTGGAACCAAATCCCAGCAGGCAGCGCTCGGACGGAGGACGGCGTTCTGGATCATCGTAAGCGCCGGGCGCTCGCTCCAATCCGGGATCACTGCTTTCACGCGTGTCTGATCTGGGCAGGAAACGCAAAGAGGCAGCCCTCTGCATTCCTTCCGGCGTCATCGCGGGAAGGTGGCCATCCGCCGGATCGACAATGATGGACGATCTCTTTTCTCCATTCACCACGTTGACCTTCCAACCCGGATCGATCCAGAAGGAGTTGTATCCGCCGACGTTGCCTGAGGCGATGCGGTAGCGAACCGGAATGTCCTGATCGCCGTTACCCTTGGGAGGGGCCGGCCTGTCAGGCGAGAGCTGGGCATCTCCATCTTTCCTTTCCTTCATGATTTGAGCTTCCATCTTGGCGGCCTGTTCGTCTGTGAGTACCCGTTGAACGGGTCCCTGCCGCACCAGCGGCGTGATGGTTGCTATGTCATAAGTGCCATTCAGGTCCGGGTGACCATCGGCGGTACGAGGCGGTTTGTAGCCTTGGCCCGGATTCTGGGTAAGCTGGGCCGCTGAAAGAATGGTCCACAGCATCAGGACGGTCAATCCCACAAACTCAATCGTCTTCTTCATGGCAATTCTCCTTCCTTGCCTTTAGCCAGGGGGCTTAGCCCCCAACACCGGCCACGGGGCTGGCTCGCGATATCCCTGTCCTCGGGAGTTTACCTTGGGTTTTGATTTTCAATTACCCAATTACCAAATTGCCGATTACTCAATCAAGTGGCTTTTTGCGGTACTTGCCGTACATTAATTCTTCCACGAATTCCACGCATTTGAAATCCAGAAGTTGCGCGTTTTTTTCCTGACGCCGGTAAAGCGACATGCTGATCTTCCAGGGCCGCGTGAACACATTGGGGTCTTCCACGGTGACCTCATAGGAAATAATGTCATGATTCTTCAAAGTGTAACGCTCGACCACGTGCAGCGCATCGCTGTGAAAGTTTCCCGCCCGGTCAAACCACGTCTGGTCATTCATTCCGGTTACATCAACCACCAGCGTATTTCCTTCCCAGTGGCCCACGGATTGTCCCATCCATGAATCCACCGGCGCTGGTCCTGGATCTTTGAGATAGATATTGCGCACAGCGCCCGCAAACTGGTAGGCAAAGAATATCTGCTTGCTGTTTTGGAAGATCCTGAACGGCTGGGCAATGTACGTTGCCCGCGGGACGCCGGGAAGGTAGCACTTGATTTCCGGATCGCTGGTAAGCCAGTTTTCCAGGTTCTTCTTCTTTTGCGCCAGGGCATTGGGTTTGTAAGGGATTGGGCCATCCTCCACTACACCCAGGCTGGGAGGCACCGCGCCCACGGCTCCCAACGCCAGCACAGGAGCAGCCGGCACCGGACCATACGGTCCCGGCCTGACGGCCATTGCGGGTCGCGCGTTATGCGCTTCCAGATCGTAGTCGGCTTCATTCATTGCCTCCCAGATCCCATTGAGATCAGGGTGATTGCTGGCAGGCCGTGGGCTGTGCTGCTTAGCAGTCTGGCCTGCGCATACCATCATCGCGGCAACGAGAACCAGGCACGGAACAAGTATTTTGGCGGTCATTCGATTTCAACCCCGAATAAATATACGCTCTTTACCGCGGCTTGCTGAATTTCGATGGGTCAATGGTGGCATTGACCTGGACCTTGTCTAGCTGTATGCTGTCTCGCCCGTCCAGCCACGCAAACACCAGACGGAACGGAATCTTGATTCCGCCCACGTCGCGGTAATCAGAGTAGTCGATCTGCGTGGGAATCCGCCCGATGGGTGAGTTGCCGTAACGCACCTCACGCAGGAGAACGCCGGACTCCGCGTCGAAGTATAGCGTTACCAAAATCCCCCCGGGACCAGTCCCCTGAACTACATTGGCGGCATGCTCTTTGCTGGTGGTTGCTTTCGACTCTTCCGCAGCCTGGCTCGCGGGTTCAGGAAGATCGGTAATCGTAGTCGGCACGGCGGCGTGCCGACCACTGAGGACCTCCTTGATCTGCGCAGGGAATCCCAACTCGGCGTCCAACTTGGCCCCATCCAACTCGCCTCCGGTAATCTCGTACTTGCCTAAGACGGAGAGGGGCGTTTCGACCCAGCCTTCATGTCCATCAAAAATCCTCAGGCTATGGCCGCGCTCCGGCGAAGACGGAAAATCAATGATGATGGCGCGCTGGTCTGGAAACCTGGAGAAAATCTGCACCCGGCCTCCGCGCCCGAACCCGCCAAAACCAACGCTGGTGCCGCTGGCAACGAAGCTTTTTACGGCGCTCAATCGCCGCTGTCCACCCACGGATTGCAGATATTTGTCGATGATCTGGTCCGCTGATGGCTGGTCGGTTGGCATTAGGACATCGTCCTGCTCTTCGCGGAAAGCTCCATACATGTCCGCAAGAGTCGGCGTGGTAAGCGGGCGATCACGGCCGCGATGACAGCTCCAGCAGGTCACCTTCTGGCCTCCGGAGAAGTTGTCGCGGTTGATGGCCTGCACCATCCGCACCATCTTGCGCGCCGTGACCTTGCGCGCCGTATCCGCAGCCCAATCCACCTTCTGGGTGCCCGCGCCCACGTGGCAGTCTGCGCAATCAAAGCCCAGCGACGCGCACATAATCCCCATCGTCCCAAGAAAGTCGTCGACAGAAATGCCTTTTAACACCTGGACGTTTTTGAAGACCTGGTCGGCTGTGGGTTTCTGCTCCTGCTGCTGTGCTGCAGACCCTTTACCGAATGGCCACGTCATCGCCATGATCGCCAGAGCGGCGCTGGCCGCGCCTGCCGCGATCAATCTTATTCCCCACTGTGCCGGTCTTCCTGCAATTAGCCTCATTGTTTAGCTCTGCCTTTCGCAAATGACGAAAGCAACAAATTGGTGAGCCTACCACAAAAGCGGACGTTCTCTGAACAAGAGAACTTTACAAGCTCCTATCAGACTTGGCTGGCGAGGAGTGCCGGAAGTTGGTGATAGCGGAAACGAAGCTTGCTCCCAATCTCCGCGAAGCCCGTTTGAACGAAGCCGCTTTGCGGCAGACGCTTTCGCGTGCCTGGTGTCAGCAGTAATGCCATGGAGGAGATAAGGTGAGTCATAAGGAGATGACCTATGACCCGCCTTCGCAAAATGATGCTCGAGGAACTCGAGCGTCGTAACTACGCTCAGACTAC
>Ga0209648_10004930_pt1 | contig 11371 bp, 13 predicted proteins | sample GraSoi2013_115cm_FD_185830 | JGI IMG/M metagenome (GOLD analysis project Ga0209648, IMG submission 185830) | Grasslands soil microbial communities from the Angelo Coastal Reserve, California, USA - Sample 9_17_2013_115cm (SPAdes) (version 2) | ecosystem: Environmental > Terrestrial > Soil >...
AACCCCGGCCGGGGATGGGAGCCGGTACGGCACGGCTACCTCGAGGATCGAGGCCAGCAGCAAAAGCAGCGGCGCGGCCACACTAAACAGGGCGAGCCCATCGGTCCACGGCCGGCTCCCCGACCGGGGCCCGATCAGCCGGACCCGCATCACCAGCGCATTGCGGATCAGGTCCGCAGACTCGAGCAGTCCCGGCCGCCGCTGGCCCCGCTGCGCACCGGCCATCAGCACAGCCAGCATCTCGTCCTGCTGCTCGTGCCGGAACACCGCCGGATACCAGGCCAGCAACCGCCGGTACCGGCGCTCCAGGGCCGATTCGCTCACGTGGTCCCTCCGGCCAGGTTCAGCCGTGACAGCGCGGCGGTGGCGTTGGCGTGCAGCCGGCCCGCCTCGACGGCCAGCAGGCCCGAGCCCTTAGGGGTCAGCCGGTAGTAGCGGCGCAGCCGGCCGTCCACGATCTCCTCCCGGTCCACCCTGACCAGGTCTTCAGCGCGGAACCGGTCCAGCGCGGAGTAGAGCGTTCCGGCGCGCAGCCGGACGCGTCCGCCGGAGATCGCCTTGACGTCAGTGATGATCCCGTAGCCGTGCTGGCTGCCAGCGGCCAGCGCGGTGAGGATCAGGAAGGTCGCTTCCTGCATTGCACGCTGACTCATGCAGACGTTATATACCGCTGAACTATACTTAGCAAGGGCGAGATCCCGAGCTCAGGAAGTCGGTGGCCTGGTTGAATGCGCACACCCTCCGCGTCTGGTACCGCAGGCCGGCAACCAGCGCGCCGCGACAGTTGCTTAGCAAGATCGGATTCTGGGTCGCGATGGCCGGGCTGGACGCGGCATATCAGCGGCACCTTGGCACGCTGACGCGGGTGCGCCGGGCTGTTGCTGATGTGGCCACTACGCGCAAGCGGCTGGAACTGCAGATCGGCGACCTGGAACGCCAGGTCGGCGGGCGGGGAGACGCAAGCCGCAAGGCCATGCACACCGGCCAGGTCCGCTTCGAACAGCAAGCGCACCTGAGCCGCCCGCCAGGACAATCTTCACAACCGCATCCCACCGCGCCCCGAGGCGACTCGAACGCGCGACCTACTGACTGCTTAGGAGATCGTTCCGGCCATGTCCGTCGCCTGCGGCTTGCCCAGCTCAAGCCGCACGCCGTTGTCCCTCAGTACCCGTAAGTGACCGCTGGAACTCGACCGATCTGGCACATATGTGACACGTCCGTAGGCGCAAACCTACCGGCGAGGTGCCCGCGTCACGTCCCCAGCATCGCGGCACGGGCTCCCGCCGTGCCGAGCAGTATACGAACGCGCGTTCGAGTTGTCGAGAGTATCGTAAGAGCTACTCGAATCTTCTGATCCGTAGAGATCTGCAGGACTTTGTGGCACCTGGTCAAAGGGCCGCTGAGCTGGTGGGCATGATGCCGTCGATCTTGGCAGGCACCCCAGATGTATCGATCGAGAAACCTACTTTTGATCACGCTGCCGGTGTGTCATCCAGTCTTGCTTTCCCCCGGCCAGGAACGGATTGTCAACCGACTCGATGTCCAGTCGGCTGTTGAGCGCTTCATCGGTCGAGACGCTGACCCGCGATCCGCGGCGCCGCTGGCGGCGGTCATACCAGAACGCCAAGCTCAACATCACGGCAAACGCACCGCCAAGTACCTCCAGGACAACCATGATCCGCCTCCCGGGATTCAGGCACATGACCGGGCAAACCAAACCCGGAAGAATTGCTCTTGATCTCAGCGATATTAGCAATCACCTTCCCTGTTACGAGCATACATCATCAGGGAATTCCGGCCTCCCTGCATTGCGTCACCTTTAGATACCCGGATGGCCACGTGTCCTGTCACCCAGACCCCGCCCATCGGGGTCTGACGCCACTGGTCCGGCTGACTGACGGCCCGGTCGCCTGCCTGGCGATCGGGCGTGTCGCTTCCGCGCCAGATCCCCCGTTGGCCTTGCTCCGCCTGGCGGCCGAGGCCAACGCGAGCGTTGCATGTATGCCTTCCGCGCATGCTCGGCCCTGGGCAGTCGCTCTACCTGGAGCTGATGTAACTACGTAATTCACGTAAGTCTCTGACAGTCCTGGGCGAAGTAGCAGGGGTCTGCTGGCACGATCTCGGCGGTGATCTCCCAACTACTGCGCAAGCTGGAGGAATGTGAGCTTAGGCAGCGTGACACCGGCAAGAGTGGCGCCAGCATCAGTGGCCCAGGCCAGCAGCCTGATCTGGTGCTCGCCAGCGGGAACTGTGGACAGGTCGAACTGCCCCTGCCCCGAAGGGGAAATGGTCATCGGTTCCAGCGCGCTCCAGCCCGGCTCGGCCCGACGACGAAGCAATGCGGCGGCCTGTAGCTGTTGTCCGGGTCGGGCTCCGCTCACCGTAATGTTCAGCTGTACCGGGAGAGTCAGATCCTCGGGCAGGGCTTCGGTCAGATTGCCGGCCGTGACCAGATCCAGCTGATGGCCGGCGTCGGTGATCATGACGCTCTCAATGCGCAGTTGTGTTCGCGGTTTACGGCTAGGCGCAGCGCCTGCCGCGGCGGTGGCCCCGGATTCACCGACGGCACCCGCCTCGGACTCCGCCTGGTCTGCTGGCAGTTGGCCGCGCATCCAGGCGCACAGTGGCTGGCAGTCCCAGCCTTCCCAGATCTGACGGGCTGGCTCGGGGCCCGCCTCGGCTTGCGCGGCTTCGAGCCGACGTTCCCAGCCGCCGCCGGCCCGATGCTGGGCGAAGATCACTACGAATGACGCGGCGTATTCCCATTCCGACCGGTCGATGTCCGCGTCGTTCAGCCTGCTGCGGGCCTCACGCTGCCACTGCGCGATCCGCGCGCGAGAAGCCCGGGCGCGCGAGTGCTGTAGCTCGGTGTAGATAGTGTCTGGTTCAGCGTCAGCCAGGGCCTGAGCGCTCGTGATGCCCAGCTTGCTGTCCAGCGCGCGCCGGTGATGATCCTCCAGACCGGGGATAAAGCTGAGATCCTCGCTGGGCACCCGAGGCCCACCTCCTCATCACCCTGCCATATCGTCACCGGAGGCCCGGTCCCGCGATGTACCGGGCCCGCCGGACGGCTGGTGCCTGGTCTCAGGCACCCTTGAAGAACTGGTAGTCCTTGAGGTCCTCATAGCCAGAGATTGCGATGTGGCCATCGCAGCAGCGCAGTTTGACCTCGGCCGCTACTACGAAGGTCTGCGTGTCGGCCTGGATCTGGATCGTTCCCTTGGGGACGGTGACTGGCAGCTCGATACACAGGGCGCCGGCGTCGCATCCCTTCCAGCCCTTGATCGTGAGCGTGTCGGCGGGTAGAAGCGAGGACAGGTAGAAAGCCTGTTCACGTCCTATGGCGGTGAAGCCAACGTCGAAGTACCAGTCGCCGGTCATGCATTTCCAGAGCTTGCCCTTGAGCTCGACGCGGAAGCGAACCTTGAAGTCCTGATCCGTACCAATGATCGTGTCCTTCTGGTTCTTGTCGTCGAGATCGAGAATGTCGGTGTCCCAGAACACCTTCGTGTAGTGCTCCGACGGCAGCTCGATCTCAGTCTTGCCGTCGAGGTAGTCTGGATCGTTCGGCCAGCACACTGACTTTTCAGGCATGGACGCGTCTCCTTCACTGCTGGTTGTTCTCGGCGAGGACTAGGCGCACGTCACGCTACGATAACTCACAGCAATGAAGTACCACTGAGAAGAACGCATAATTCCGAAATATCTTCTGCATATAATTCGGTTCGGCGCTTATTTAGCACTTAGGTCGTTCACTTTGTTGAGGTAAGGGTGTGGAACAGCTGGACGGTCTCCGCGGCGGGGGAGACGCCGAGTTCGTCACGCAGGGCGGCCATGCAGAGCTGGTACTGACGGCCCACAAGCTGTTGCTGGTGCTGGCGGGCGTAACATCGCATGAGCAGCCGATGCGCCGACTCATGACACGGATCGGTGCTAATTGCCTGCTGGGCGAACTCAATAGCGACGAGGACTTGGCCGAGATCGCAGTGGGTCGCCGCGAGGAACTCGAGCGCCTGCAGGTACAGTTCCCTTAGATGGCGGCGTTCCGCCAGGTACCATTCACCCGTCGGATCGTCCTCGAAGAGCGGACCGCGATAGAGTTGGACCGCCGATCGGCTGGCCTCGATTGCCTGTTGGATACCACCAGCCTGGCAGGCCCGCTGTGCATCGTGGATCATCGAAAGGAACTCGCTGCGGTCTACCCAATATGTCAGCGCGGGGTTGAGAAGGTAGCATCCCTCTTTATGCAGGATGGCCTGTACATCCAGCCCTTTGAAGTCAAGGGTGTTGCGCAGGCTGTAGAGCGCGACATTTAGGTTGTTCCGGGCTGAATTGTGGCTGAGCTCGGGCCACTCGAGTTCCATCAGCACTTCACGCCTGACGGGCCGGCCTTGGTGAATCAGCAGATATTGAAATATGGCGCGTGCCTTGAGACTGCTCCATCTCACGACGCGAATCCCGGCGACGGTCAATTCCAGCGGCCCGAGGATATGAGCTGCGATGCCAACGTCATGAGTCTGGGGCAACCGAGGGGCGGGCTTATACGCGAGCGGGACGAGGGAGATCAATTCCGGCTGCCCCGAGGGTGAGCCTTCTGGCGCGGCGGGCGGTGGTTGGGCCTGTCTTTGGCGGAAGCGCCCGCGCCGCCAGCCTGACCGGTCGGCAAGGGGCGTCCGATGCTCCGTTGCTACGAGACCTGTCGCATCGAATCGCCGCTCCCAATCGGCTAGTGCCGCTTCGATTCGTCGGCTCAGTCCCTGTTCGATGAGGTGAAAGGACCGTGTTGCGGCTTCCAGTTCCGCGGCCAGCCGGAGATAATCGGCACGCCACAACCGGAGCTTATGCGCGGCGTCGATTCCGGCGCCAGTATATCCAACGGCATTGTCGAGGTCAGCGAGCGCGCGCTCGATCGCGCTGGACAATCTGCGCTCCGTCAGGCGGCTCAATTCGTTAACCGCCGCAGTTAGGCGGTTAAGCGAGTAATCCATCTGGAGGTCGGTTACCGGGGAATCGAGGCGGATGGGCCGCTCGTCAGGTTTTCTACCCATGCCGAGCCCCCCCAAGACTATAGCGTACCCCAGCATGTATCTACATTTAGGACGTCGCAGGAGCGCTGTCAAGGGTGCAGCGTGCAGCTCTCGGCAGCCCAAGCACCCAAGCGGCATGTGACACCATGATCGCACCAATTATGATGAATGGCCGCTCGCGTTAGCGTTCATGCAGGTCACGGCCTTTGGCCGTGAGTCGCGACCAGCCAAGACTGCCATCCCCCATAGCCGGGTTCCGGGTGCTGGAAGATGCGTGGATGGAGGGGGTCGCCGCGATGGCCCGCGCGGGCGCTCGGATCATCATCGATGACGCCTTCCTCGGCGGAGCGGCGTCCCAGCAGCGGTGACGGAAGGCTGTTGACGGCCTGGCCATCCTGTGGATCGCTGTCAGGTGCGACAGCGCGGTGGCCGCAGGCCGCGAGCTCGCGCGGGTGATCGGGTTAGGGATGGCCGTGTCGCAGGCGGTGGTGGTCCACCGGGGCGTGGCAAGCATCGGGTTCCTCGACGCAGTCAAGTAGAGCCGATGTGGAGGCTCCCATCGGCTGTAGCAGGAGATGAGGCGAGGACGCCACCGGTGGCATAGCTCCACAGCACTTTCCCGGTCGCGGCGTCGAGGACGTACATCTTGCTATTAGCAGAACCGGCGTAAATGACTCCGTCAGCCGCCCCCTAGTCCGGCGGCGATGCGCGTCCCGGCGTCCGACAGCGACGCCGATATCTGGGAGTTCATCAAGCGCGAGTGCCAGACGCTGTACCACCCGACCAGCACGTGCGCTATCGGTTCTGTGGTCGACCCGCAGTTAGGAGTGCTCGGCCTGGAGGCGATGCGCGTGGCGGACACTTCTGTCATGCCCAGGGTGATCAGGGGAACCTCAACGCGCCGGCGCCCGGGCTCCGTCACGAATGGTTCGGCGCCGTCGGGCGGCAGGTCACCGTCGCCGCCTCGACGACAACGGGGGCACGCTCCAAGTCGCGCCGTTCTTGGGACGATCCCGGTGTCGTTCGGCGGGTGAGCCGGCTGAAGGTTTCTGACCGGGTGCCAGGCTCAGCGTGACCGGGTCTGGCCCGAGCCCGGTGCGGGCCTTGCCGTCTACGGTCAGCGTGACCGCGCCAGGGTTGGCGAGCCGCAGGGTGACTGCCCGCCGTTCGGTCCAGGTCATCGAGGTACCCGGGTCCACGATGCCCTGGAAGATCGTCGCGCCGCCCGGTGTGGTCAGGTCGGCCCAGCAGGGTTCGGTTACCGCGGTCAGGGAGATCACCACGTCGGGTGGGCCAGCGCCCGGTGCCGGCGTGCTCGTCGCTGCCGGGTGCCTGCGGGCGGCCCCATGCGCCGGGACCGCCGGCTTGCCGGCGGCAGCCGCGCCGCCAGCCGGGCCAGAGGTGACCAGGTGATAGGTGACCAGGCCGGAGAGCGCCGCGAGCGCCGCGAGCGCGACCAGCAGCGCAACGCCGCGGTGCGACAGGCGGCGTTCCCGGAACCGGAACGGGGCGGATGGTTCGGGCACGCCGACCGCGGTAGTGGCCTGCGGCGTGCCGTGGCTGGCGTCGTGCTCCGCGACCAGCGGCTCGCCCGCGGTGACCCCGCCGGCTCGCCCAACTCGGGCCACGAACCGTGCAAACGGCATCCCGCGAGCGAACGGGAGCAGGAACAAGGGCACGCGCCGACTGATCCACCCAGCACGACGAGCGGCCCGCAGGGCAGCCCGCAAAGCTGCGCGGCGGTCAACTGGCGCGAGCGCGGTCGACACGGTGATGGTCACGACATCGTCGTCCTGAGTAGCCATCGCGTTGAGACCGCTGGCCAGGCGGTCTTGGTCAAGCCGGATCACGGCAGGTGGCCCCGCTGGCGGATTTCTGCCCACACCCTGGCTGGGTCACCACGGCTGCCGATGACGGCGATGACGTCCCGGTCGCCGGCTGTCAGCATGACAGGCTCACCACCTGGCCGCGGCGAATGCGTGGCAGCGATCAGGCCGGCAGGCACATTAGGGACAGCATCAGCCGACACTGACGACATTTTCGCGCCCACCCGCCCGGCAGCGGCCATCAGAGCATCCAGCTGGCGGCGCATTGCTTCCTGGTGGTCCTTCATGACTCTCAGCCTCCGTCCAGGTTCGTGAGACTGCACCACGCTACCTCGTACAAGGTGTTTTGCGCATAGAAAACCTAACGCACAGTAGTGACAAAACTACGATCCGGGTAGTCACGCAGGCAGGACACCTGGCAACTCCGCTTCAGTAAACGTCGGGTGCGGGGCGTCACGCCTAGGCCAGATAGATGCCGACAAGATCCGTCAAGCGCGTCAGCACGGCGTGGCCTGCGTCGCCGCGGCCGGTGACGGCGCCGGGCCGATCGCCCATCCGGCCGCCCTGCCGGGCGTGCTCGCGGTGGGCGCGATCGGGCAGCTCGGCTCGTTCCCGCCCGGCAGCGGGATCGCCGCCGAGCTGTCGGGGCCACCGACACCGGACGGGCTGTTCGCCCCGCGCTTCGCCAACCACGGCCCCGGCCTGGACTGCTGCGCACCTGGCGTGGCGGTCGTGTCGGGACTCCCGCCCGCCAGCACCCCCGCTCGGCGGCACCGCGACCGCCGCGGCCCACGTCGCCGCGATCGCGGTGCTGGTCCTCGCCCACCACCCGCAGTTCAGGCCGGAGCCCGGACGGCACCCAGTGGCGCGCGACGCGAGCCGGGCCGACCGGCTGTTCCAGCTGATCCTCGCGTCCTGCCGCCCGCTGCCCGACCTAGGACCGCTCCGGTCGGGGGCGGGCATCCCGGACGCCGCGGTCGCCGTCGGCGTCGCGCCCTGGGGCAGCCACTCCCGCTGGCACGCTGCCGTCCCGCGCTGGTCCGCCTCGCCGGGCGACCCTCGCGGTCAAGAGGAGCCGACCCGGGCGGCGCTGGCTAACCTCGAGGCGGCCATGCGGTCAGCGGGCCTGATCTCGGCTCGCGCGGCACCTGAGAACCAGACCGCGGCGGAGAGGGCCGGGTCACTGAGCCGGGCCGGGGCCGATGCTATCGGGCACGCGGAACAGCGATTCCTGTGCGATGCTCGCCGCGAGCCTGCCGTCCCGGCCGAAGATCCGGCCGGTGTACATCCCCCGGGCCCGCGGTCGACTCCGGCTGCAGGTCCATCAGCACCCAGTCGTCCAGCGGGACCTGCCGGTAAAACCACACGGCATGGCCGATGCTGGTCAGCGCCCCCGGGTGGGATATGCCCGGCACCCGGCCAGGCCGCTGAACATGTCGGAGACGTAGGTCAGGGGACAGGCATGGAGCGCGTCATCCGGCAGCGGATCCCGGCCCGCAGCCACGCCCGCGACGGCCACGGCTGATCCGGCCGGGCCTGCTCGGGAATCCTGATCTGGACCCGATCAGCGGCTGCCGGGCCATCGCGTCGGGCAGTTCCTCAGGCGGGTGACGACCAGCGCGGAGTGTGCCTGGTAGCCAAGCCCTGCTCGCCGGCATGAAAGGAGGCCGCCAGGTTGAAGATGACCGTCCCCTCCTGCACCGCGATCACCCGGCGTTGGAGTAGGAGCCCCCGTCGCGGTCCCGGTGCACGATCAGCAGCACCGGGCGCGATGCGTCGTCCCCGCTGAGGAAGTACCCGTGGCAGGAGTGCGGATGCATGCCGGCCGACCGGATCGCTGCTGAGCACCGCGGTGCGGAAGAAGTCGTCCTCGATACGCTCCAGCGTGAGCAGCTCGAGTAGCCCTGAGCCCGTACTGCTCGCGGAGCTTGCTCCGCGGCGGGGGGTTGAAGGGGAGTCGTCCCCTCGAGGGCTGGCGCTAGTCCTATGTCAAGCTGGGCGCTAGCCGGGCGCTTGCACCTGCAAGCGCGCCAGCGGCATCGAGGCGCCGGCCGTCGGCTGCTGCAGGCCGGCCTGCGCTGGCCACCGCGGCCGCCACGCTGGCATGCACGCCGAGCAGCTCACCCAGGCCGGTCAGGTCCAGCATCCGCGCCACCGCCCCGGCCGGGGCGGCCAGCAGCACTTCGCCGCCCGCCCGCCGGGCCTGCTGCTGCGCACTGACCAGCGCGCGCAATGCCGCGCAGTCGATGAACTCCAGGGCTTCCAGATCCACGATCACGCAGTGTTCGCGGCCCAGTTCCCGGCCTGCGATGGCCGCGATGGTCGCCGCGGTGTCCGCGGCCTGGCGGATGCCCAGCTGCCCGTGCAGCGCCACCACGATGTGCCCGCCGCATGCCCGGGCCCGAAGCTCAACGCCATCATCCATGACCGCGCGCCTTCCGGCCGGACAGTCCCGGGCGGGGTCTGGACCCGGTGGCTGGCTATCCGGCCCTTCTACGCTAGCCCAGACAGGAGCACCGGGCCAGGCCGCTAACGGCAACTCTGTCAAGCTGCGCGCTAGCAGGCCGCTCGCAGTTGCAAGCGATGCGGGGAACCCGGGCCCTTGTTCAATGAACCGCGGAGAAGATTTCGCGGACCGGGCGGAGGCTGCCGGTGATGCGGGTTCCGGCAGCTTGGACGCGTGCAGTACAACGACGCGCCGGTGAACCGATGGCGCTCGCGGACCCGACCGCACAGAGGGCAAACAGCCAGGACGTCGGAAAGGTCCCCCGGGGGGCACTCATAACACAAGAATGAGCCGCTGCATGTGGAGCGGTCCCCGGGTACACCGCCGCACCCCCGGACGGAAGCGTCGGCTGGTAACAAGCGCCTGATTGCAATCATCTGGTGGCCACGCGTAGCCGTTCTGGCGCATGCCGGCCGTTCTTGGTAGTTCGTCTCGGCGCGCCCGGATCCGGCTGTTCAAAGCGTCCAGCCGGGCACTCGCCCTGGCGGAATCGCGTTGAGCTCGCCGGACTGAACGACCGATCCCTGTACGGCCGGCCGGGATGAGAGTGAGAGAGCGCTTCGGCAGGCATCGCCGCACGTGGCCACTAATTGAGACCGCCGATGGCTGCATAGCGCTGGACTGTAGCTGGAGTACAGATCTGGCAATTCTGCCCGCATGGGCACTAGGAGGACCGCTGACCTGCGGTCCGGTGGACCTGCGCAGGGTGCCTGGCTGTACCGATCCGCGACCGGTCCGGCCAGGCCACGGTGACCCGCCGCCATACTGAGCCGTTCCGGGCCTTCTCCGCGAGCCCGCCCGTGGCCCCCCGCAGTAAGATTCATGACCACGCCCCTCTGGCCGCGATCGGACACGAGCGAGGACCCATGATCCTGGACCTGCGCTGGCTAGCCGTCGCAGTCGGCAGGTGGGTGGCATCCTGCGCGAAAGCGGTCGGCTCCATGCTGGGGGTAATCGCGAAGCCGCGGCCCAAGAGGCCCGAGAACCCGGATCCGGGCAACCGGCGGCTCCGCGCGCTGGCGGCAGACCCGATCTTCGCCAGGCTTCCCCCCGGCGCGGTTCGCACCCGCTGGCGGGAGTACCCCGCGAAGTTCCCGATCTTCTTTTTTGCCGGAGGCGACAGGTGGTCCGAACCATGTGTCATCTTGAAGTTCACGTCAGCGCAATCGGTCCTTAACGTGCACCGCTTCTATGCCGAGCGGGCACTTGAGACCGGCTGGCAGACGCGACCACGCGACCTTCCCCGGAACTGGTCGAAGCACATAGCTGGGAGACAAGCGTCTATCACCCTATTTAATGATTTCGATCGTTCTGTCAACATGACCGAAAGCAGAACCCCCAGGAGCTACCTCCTGAGGGCTTCCTTCTCAGGTCCGCAGCTGTGGTCAGCTTTCTTTTTACCAGCGGAGCGCGGCGATGACCGTGTTCCGGATGGCGGCTGCGACTTACGGTGCTGTGCCGAAGCGGAACGGAACCCGCTGGCGTCCTCTCTCAAGGTCACGTCGCGGAGAACGGACGTGGTGCAGGGGCTTCCACGTCCCAGCGCAGGCGGACGGCGGTGAGCGGATGGAGACTCAACCGCGGCCCTCGGCGAAGTACTTCGACGGCGTCTGCAGCCTGGCAGGCCGGCCGCTGCCGCGCAGTCGTCTCGCGGGCGCCGCGGCTACCGGTAAGCGAGCACGATCCACACTTGGCCGGGGGCGAACGTCATCCGCTGGCCGGACGCGGTGGTGAAGGTGGTGCCGCCATCCGCGACCGGCCGCGACCAGTGCGTCGTCCAGGCCCTGCCGTTGCGCAGGACCAGCGCCGTGCCCGACCCGACCGTCTCCGCGTACGGCGGAGGCTTGCCGTACTCCAGGAACCGGGACGTGCGCACCGTCGTGTACTGGATTACCACGGTGGCGGGCGACATCCGCCCGCCGTCGGTGGTCACCGCCCGGGTGCCGTCCATCCACACCAGCCAGCGCCCCTTGGCCGCCGACCAGGTGAAGCCGAACGAGGCCGCCGGGTAG